>WBZP01001734.1_pt1 | contig 26209 bp, 25 predicted proteins | sample 5204301 | NCBI WGS metagenome assembly WBZP01 (sample SAMN12412401, study PRJNA552823) | activated sludge metagenome | isolation source: activated sludge from nitrification reactor of wastewater treatment plant... | place: USA: Pennsylvania | collected 2017 | reverse complement strand
TTGATGTCCTTGTAGGCGCGCGCGGCGCGCTCGGCGTGGGCGGCGGTCGGCGCGAACTTCGGCGGGTCGAGCACGATGGCGTCGAAGCGCCGGCCGTCCCCGAGCGCGGTGCGCAGGAACTGGTTGGCATCGGCGTCCAGGATCTCGCTGCGCGCGGCGTCGAAGCCGTTGTGCGCCACATGCGCGGCAAGCCGGGCGAGCGCCGGTGCCGACGAGTCGACGCTCGTCACCCGGGCCGCGCCACCGACCAGCGCCGCGACCGTGAAGCCCCCGGTGTAGCAGTAGGCGTTGAGCACTTCGTGCAGTCCGAACTGGCGCACCCAGCGCGCGAAACGGGCGCGGTTGTCGCGCTGGTCGAGATAGAAGCCTGTCTTGTGGCCGCTCGCCACGTCGAGCGTGAGCCGCCAGTCGTGCTCGGCGATCGTCACCTCGGTCGTGCCGTCGCCACGCAGCCAGCCGGCAGCGGGTGCCAGGCCCTCGAGCGAACGCACGCCCGAGTCGCTGCGCTCGTACAGACGCGTGCAGCCGGTGGCGGCCAGCAGCGCGTCGGCGATCGTCGCCTTCCAGCGATCGCTGCCGGCGGAGAGGAATTGCGCGACGAGCAGATCGCCGTAGCGGTCGACGATCAGCCCGGGCAGGCCGTCGGCCTCGCCGTGCACGAGGCGCACGCCGTCGCTCGCGATCGCGAGCCGCGAGCGCAGCACAACCGCGCGCGCCAGCCGGCGCTCGAAGAACGCACGGTCGATGCGCTCGGCCTCGTCGAAGCTCCAGGCGCGCACGCGGATCGTCGAGTTCGGGCTGTAGGCGCCCCAGGCAAGGAAGCGGCCGTCGGCGGCCTCGACGCGCACCGTCTCGCCAGTGTCGGCCCGGCCCCTCCCGACGCTGCCCTCGAAGATCCTGGGGTGGCGGCGCAGCAGCGAGCGCTCCTTGCCTTCGCGCAGGCGGATCGACTTCATGGCGCCGATTCTTGCAGCGCCGCGCAACGGCGGCGACGCGGGCGGCTCGTCAGGGCTTGCGCCTGGCTCGGGGGTGCGCCGCGTCGTAGACCTTGGCCAGGTGCTGATAGTCGAGCTTGGTGTAGACCTGCGTGGTCGAGATGTTCGCGTGCCCCAGCAGCTCCTGCACCGCGCGCAGGTCGCCGCTGCTTTGCAGAAGATGGCTGGCGAAGCTGTGGCGCAGCATGTGCGGATGCACATGGGTGGGCAGGCCGGCGTGCAGCGCCTGGCTCTTCAGGCGCAGCCGCAACTGGCCGGCCGTGAGCCGCGTGCCGCGCCGGCTGACGAAGAGCGCCGGCTCGTCGGCGCGCGCGATCCGGCCGCGCACGGCGTACCACTGCGCCAGCGCGTCCAGCGCGGCGCGTCCCACGGGCACGCTGCGCCGCTTGCTGCCCTTGCCGAGCACATGCGCGCTGGCGTCGGCGATGTCGATCCAGCCGGCGGCCTGCGCGCCCGCAGAGTGGTCGAGGCCGACGACCTCGCCCACGCGCAGCCCGCAGCCGTAGAGCAGCTCGACGATCGCATGATCGCGCGCCGCGAGCACGGGGTCGGCCTCGGCGTTCTCGTGCTCGGCCAGCGCCACGGCCTGTTCGACCGACAGCGCCTTCGGCAGCGGCTTGGGCGCCTTCGGCGGCCGCAGACCGTCCACCGGGTTGGCCGCCACCTGGCCCTGGCGGCCCCACCAGCGGTACAGGCCGCGCCAGGCGGCGAGCGCGATCGCGATGCTGCGTGGCGCCAACCCACGCCCGCGCAGCTGCGCCGCGAAGCCCCGCAGGTGGTGCGGCCGGGCCGACTTCAGATCGATCGGCACGGCGGCGGCGGCGGCTTGCAGCCGCGCCAGCGCCTCGCCGTACATCGCCACCGTGCGTGCCGCGAGACGGCGTTCGACGCTCAGGTGGTCGAGGAAGCGCTGCAGTTCCGGATCCAGTGCCCGATGCGGGCCCGGCGGCGCCGGGGCGGTGGCGACGATGGGCAAGCACGGTCCCCGCGTCGCGCGGCGATCAGTCGGCGCGCAGCCGCACCAGCGCCGCGCCGGCCAGATCGCCGATGCGAGACAGGAACTCGGTGCCCATCTCGGCGGCGTAGCGTGTCGGGTCTGGCGAGCCCAGCACCAGCAGGCCGAACACCTCGTCGCCGTGGCGCAGCGGGATCATCGCCAGCGAGCGCACGCCCGGCGCGTCGTCGAGCCACTGCGCGGCCTCGAAGCCGGCGTTGATGCCGCAATAGGGCAGGCTCAGGCTGGCGGCGAAGCTGCGCATGTCGTCGCTCACGGCACGTGCGAACGGCGCATCCTCGAACGTGGGGCCGAGCCCCCAGAGCCGGATCGCCGCCTGCGGGATCAGGAACTCGTCCTTCAGCGTCTCGACGATCACGCCCGGCAGCACCCTGCGGTCCGTGGTGCGGAGCATCTGGTGCACGAAGCGGTCCAGCCGGTCGGCGAGCGCCATGTTCTCCTGGCCGGCGCGGATCATCTCGACGATCTTGCGCTCCAGGCCGCGGATGCGCTCGCGCAGCATCTCCATCTGCCGCTCCTGCAGCGACACGGCACGCTGCCCATGCGGGCTCGTCAGCTGGACCGAGGCGAGCAGCTCGGCATGGCGCTCGAAGAAGCCCGGCGTGGTGGCCAGATAGTTGGCGATGTCGGCCTCGGTGATGCCCTGTACGCCCGGCACGCCCTGCGGGCCCTGGTGCGTGGTCACAGCTCGATCTCTCCTTCGAACACGAATTCGGCCGGCCCGGTCATCAGCACGCTGGCATCGTCGGCCGGCCACTCGATCAGCAGCTCGCCGCCGCGGGTGTGCACCGCAACCCGGCGCGCCAGCCAGCCGAGCCGGATGCCGGAGACCACCGCCGCGCATGCGCCGGTGCCGCAGGCGAGCGTCTCGCCGGCGCCGCGCTCGTGGACGCGCAGGTTGACCTCGTGCGGCGAGAGAACCTGCAGGAAGCCGGCGTTGACGCGGCGCGCGAAGCGCGGATGCCCCTCGATGCGCGGCCCGAGCTCGGCCACCGGGGCGCGGGTGACGTCCTCCACGCGCAGCACCGCATGCGGGTTGCCCATCGACAGCACGGCGACGTCGACCTCGGGCACGCCGTGGAGGTCGGCGAGCGGCCACAGCTCGAAGTCGCCGACGCGCCGCGGCGTGAGGCCGCTGGCATCGAAAGGCACGCTCGCGAGCTCGAACTCAGGACGGTTCATGTCGACCGTGACGCGCCCGTCTTGCTGCCGGCGCAGCTCGAGCACGTTGTTCACGGTCTCGACGCGCACCACGTCCTTTTTGGTGTAGCCGCGCTGGTGCACGAAGCGCACGAAGCAGCGCGCGCCGTTGCCGCAGTGCTCGACCTCGTCGCCGCTCGAGTTGAAGATGCGGTAGCGGAAGTCGATCCCCGGCGTGGGGCTCTTCTCGACGACGAGGATCTGGTCGGCTCCGATGCCGAGGTGACGGTCTGCGAGGCGGCGCGCCTGCACGGGCGTGATCTCGACGGGCGCGCGCACGCCGTCGAGCACGACGAAGTCGTTGCCGGCGCCCTGCATCTTGGTGAAAGGCAGTCGCATGGGGCGCGATTGTCACATCAGAGACATGCGGTCGGTCGATCGGGGGTTCACACGGTCAGTAGATCGGGGCCTCGCCCGGCGGCCTTGTCTTGAAGCGCTTGTGCACCCAGAGATATTGCGCCGGCCAGCGCCGGACCTGCTGCTCGATGAAGCGGTTCATCGCCGCGGTGTCGGCCTCGGCGTCGTCGGTGGGCCAGCCGGTCCAGGGCTCGAGGAAGTGCAGCCGCCAGCCCTGGCCGCCGGGCAGCATCTGGCAGACCAGTGGCTGCACCACCATGCCGAGCGAGCGCGCCATGCGTGCCGGCGCCAGCAGCGTGGCTGCCGGCGTGCCGAAGAAGGGCACGAAGGCCGCGTCGCGTGGGCCGAAGTCCATGTCGGGCAGGTTGAAGAACACCAGGCCGCGCTTGATCGCGCGCACGACGTGTATCACGCCCTGCTGGCGCTCGAAGATCTGCGAGCGTCCGAAGCGCGTGCGGCCGCGCCGGAAGGCGGCGTCGAACACCGGGTTGCGCTGCGGCATGTAGATCGAGCAGGCGTGGCGCTGCTGCAGGATCTGCACTGCGGCGGCGGCGACGTCCAGCCCCACGAAGTGCGGTACCAGCCACATCACCGGGCGCCGGGTGCGCTCGGCGAATCCGACGTCGCCCTCGACGTGCATCAGCCGGCACAGGCGCTCGGGTGGGGCGTACCAGAGCAGGCCGCGCTCGATCACGCTGCGGCCGAGCCAGCGGAAGTGCTCGCGGACGAGCGCGGTGCGCTCGGCCGGCGTGAGCTCCGGAAGGCACAGCGCCAGGTTGGCCAGCGCCACCTCGCGCCGGCGCCGGCCGAGGGCGTACAGCAGCCGTCCCAGTGTCGAGCCCAGCGCCGCCTGTACGGAAAGCGGCAACCAGTGCAGGAGCCAGACCACGGTCAGCACCGCGCGGGCCACGAGCGTCATGCGCCCTCCTGCGCCCGCGGCTGCTTGTACCGGTGGTAGCCCCACAGGTACTGCGAGGGGCGGCGGGCGATCAGCGCCTCCATCGCGCGGTTGATCGTAGTGGCGTCGAGCTGCGCGGCCTCGGCCTCGTCGGCCGGTAGCCGCGCGTCGTCGACCAGCGGCACCGGCATCTGGAGCACCTCGACGCGCCAGCCCGCGCCGCGCGGCAGCCGCTCACCCCATGCGGCGAGCAGCGCTGCACCGGTCTGGCGCACGAGTCGCGTGGCGAGCGTCATCGTGTAGGCCGGCTGGCCGAAGAATGGCGCCCACACGCCCTGGCCGGCGGGCGGCACCTGGTCGGGCAGCAGGCCGACCGTCTCGCCGCGCCGAAGCGCCCGCAGCAGCTGCCGCACGCCACCCAGCGAGGCCGGCGCGGTGGCGAGGAAGGGCCGTGCGCGCGCCGCTTCCTCGAGTGCACGCAACTGCACCTTGCGCGACGGGCGGTACAGCACCGTCATCGGCTGTCGCGCGCCGAAGCGCTCGGCGTAGGCTTGCGCGCAGACTTCGAAGCTGCCCATGTGCGGCGTGAGAAACACGAGCCCGCGGCCGCGCGCGAGGGCGGACTCGACCAGCGCCTCGCCATGCCACTGCACGGGATCGGGGATCGGCCGGTCGGCCGGGCGCAGCCACAACCGCACCGTCTCGGTGGCCATGCGCCCGGCCTCGGCCACCGACGCGCGACGCTCGGCGTCGCTCGCACCGCCGATGCGGGCGTTGGCGAGCAGGCGTCGCCGGTAGCTCGGCGAGAGCGCCCACGCCGCCCAGCCGAGAACGGCGCCGAGCGCGTGCAGAAGCCACAGCGGGCGCCGCGCGAGCCAGCGGAGGAGGGCGAGCATCTTCCTATAATCACGCGGTCGCCGAGTTAAAGGACAACTTGCGGGGCGACGCGGGGTGCCAAGCATAGCGACCCCGCCGGGCACGATGCCCGCGGCAACCGGCTTCGGCCGCTGCCACGGGACCGACCCAACAAATCCGCTAAAGCGTTCGCCGCGGCTCCGGACCCTGCCTGCGACGACGCAGCCGGTATCTCATCCAACAGGAGCTTCTCGAGTGGCGAACGACTTCCTCTTCACAAGCGAATCCGTGTCCGAGGGCCATCCCGACAAGGTGGCCGACCAGATCTCCGACGCGATCCTCGACGCAATCTTCACCCAGGACCCGCGCAGCCGTGTCGCGGCCGAGACGCTTTGCAACACCGGTCTCGTGGTGCTGGCCGGCGAGATCACGACCAACGCGCATGTCGACTACATCCAGGTCGCGCGCGACACGATCAAGCGCATCGGCTACGACAACACCGACTACGGCATCGACTACAAGGGCTGCGCGGTGCTCGTCGCCTACGACAAGCAGAGCAACGACATTGCGCAGGGCGTCGACCACGCCAGCGACGACCACCTGAACACCGGCGCCGGCGACCAGGGCCTGATGTTCGGCTACGCCTGCGACGAGACGCCCGAGCTGATGCCGGCGCCGATCTACTACGCGCACCGGCTGGTGGAGCGCCAGGCCCAGCTGCGCAAGGACGGCCGCATGCCCTACCTGCGGCCCGACGCCAAGAGCCAGGTGACGATGCGCTACGTCGACGGCAAGCCGCACAGCATCGACACCGTGGTGCTGTCGAGCCAGCACGCGCCCGAAATGTCGCTCGGCAGCAAGATGAAGCCCGAGTTCTACGAGGCGGTCATCGAGCAGATCATCAAGCCTGTGCTGCCCAAGGAGTGGCTGCAGGACACCAAGTACCTGATCAACCCGACCGGGCGCTTCGTGATCGGCGGGCCGCAGGGCGACTGCGGCCTGACCGGCCGCAAGATCATCGTCGACACCTACGGCGGCGCCTGCCCGCACGGCGGCGGCGCCTTCAGCGGCAAGGACCCGTCCAAGGTCGACCGCAGTGCCGCCTACGCGGCGCGCTACGTGGCCAAGAACGTGGTCGCCGCGGGGCTGGCGCGCCAGTGCCAGGTTCAGGTGGCCTATGCGATCGGCGTCGCGCGGCCAATGAACGTCACCGTCTACACCGAGGGCACGGGTGTCGTGTCCGACGAGCAGATCGCGAAGTGGGTGGGCGAGGTCTTCGACCTGCGCCCCAAGGGCATCATCCAGATGCTCGACCTGCTGCGCCCGATCTACGAGAAGACCGCCGCCTACGGCCACTTCGGCCGCGACGAACCCGAGTTCAACTGGGAGCGCACCGACAAGGTCGGCGTGCTGCGCGACCTCGCCAAGCTGTAGGCCGACCTGGGCCGACCTGGGCCGACCTGGGCCGACCTGGGCCGACCCGGGCCGACCCGGGCCGACCCGGGCCGACCCGGGCCGACCTGGGGCGCGACGACCGACGGGCCGCGCAAGATGCGGTATTCGGAACTGCTGGCGCAGGCGCGTGCGCGCGTGTGGCCGATGCCCACTGCGCCAAGCGACCCCGGGTGGGCGGTCCGCCATGCGCGGCCGCCCTCAACGCCACGCGAACCGCGGCTGGTCGAAGTGGGCGACGCGGGTCGCGCGGCCGCACAGTACGAGCTCGCGGAACTGGTAGAGGAACGCCGCGGTCGGGGCGGCGATCCAGCGGCTGCCGAGCGGCATGCGCAGCACCGGATGCGGCGCGCCGCGCACCTGGTTGAGCATCGGCGCGTCGGCGCGCAGCAGCTCGCGCCAGGGCACGCGGTGGATGCCCGCCACCTCGTGCGGGTTCGGGCGCAACGCATGCGCGGCGCCGCCCCACATCAGCACCGGCGTGATCACGTAGCCGGAGCGGGTGGCGTAGTCGTCGAGCCGGCCGAGCTGTGCATCCGCCCCCAGGTGCAGCCCGACCTCCTCGGCGAGCTCGCGTCGGGCGGCCTGCTCCGGCGTCTCGCCCGGGTCGATGCGGCCACCGGGCAGCGCCCACTGGCCGGCGTGGCGCGCCAGGTCGGCCGCGCGCCGGGTGAGCAGCAGGGCGCCGTCGCGGCGCCAGGCGGCGTGGCGCGGCAGCCCGGGCACCTCGGCACCATGGCCTTCCTCGACCAGCACGAGCGCGACCGCGGCGTGCCTGTGGCCCGCGGTCGGCAGCGGCTGCACCTCGAAGTCGCGCAGGCGCTCGCGCACGGCCGTTGCCGTCCTTGCGGAGAGCGGAGCGAACGGCGCAAAGGGCGCGAACGGCTCGACGGGCTCGGTGCCTGTGATCGAAGCCGCTTCGGGCGCACGAACGGGCGTGTCGGGGCTGCTCACAGGCTCTCAGCCGGGGTGGCGACGACGCCGGCCGCGCGCAGGCTGTCGATGTCTTCGGCCGTGTAACCCAGGTCGGCGAGCAGCGCCGCGGTGTGCTCGCCGAGCTCGGGCGGCCCCGAGCGCAGCGGCAGGCGCGCGCCGTCGATGGCCAGTGGCAGCAGCGCGGCGCGGGTCTCGATCGCACGGCCGGCGCCGCTGGCGTCCGCAGGCACCTTGAGCGGGGCCAGGCCGCCGGTGGCGACGAGGTGCGGGTCGTCGAACAGGTCGTGTGGCCGGGCGATCGGCGCGAACGGCAGCCCGACGCGCCCGAAGCGCGCCGCCAGTTCGGCGGCGCCGAGCGTGCCGAGACGCTCGCGCAGGATCGGCATCATCCAGGCGCGTTCGCGCACGCGGTCGTTGTTGGTCGCGAGCCGCGCATCGGCGTGCAGGTCGGCGCAGCCGAACTCGTCGCAGAACAGCTTCCACTGCGTGTCGCTCACCACGGCGAGGAAGATCTGCTCGCCTCCGGCCACCGTGAACACGTCGTAGATGCCCCAGGCGCTGATGCGGCTGGGCATAGGGGCCGCCGGCTTGCCGGTGAGCGCGAACTGCATCATGTGCTGCGCGACGAGCATCACGTTGTTCTCGAACAGGGCGCTCTGCACCTCGTGGCCGCTGCCGCTGCGGTCGCGCTCGCGCAGCGCGGCGAGTGCGCCGATGGCGCCGAACATGCCGCCCATGATGTCGTTCACGCTCGTGCCGGCGCGCAGCGGCCGCCCCTCGGGGCCGGTCATGTAGGCGAGGCCGCCCATCATCTGCACCACCTCGTCGAGCGCGGTGCGGTGCTCGTAGGGGCCGGGCAGGAAGCCCTTGTGCGAGACGTAGACGAGACGCGGGTTCAACGTCGTGAGCGCGGCCGGTCCGAAGCCGAGCCGCTCCATCGTGCCGGCCTTGAAGTTCTCGCTGAAAACGTCGGCGCCGGCGACGAGCCGCAGCACGATCTCGCGGCCGCGCGGATCCTTCACGTCGAGCGCGAGGCTCTTCTTGTTGCGGTTGAACATCGCGAAGAAGCCCGCTCCCGAGCCGAGCAGCCGGCGCGTCGAGTCGCCTTCGACCGGTTCGACCTTGATCACCTCGGCGCCGAGGTCGCCAAGGATCATCCCGCAGGTCGGGCCCATGACCATGTGGGTGAACTCGACGACGCGCAGCCCCTCGAGGGGGCGTGGGCTCGCCCCGGGCCCGGGCTTCTCGGGGCCGCTCACGAGCGCACCCGGCGGTCGCCGCCCGCCGTGCTGCGGCGGTCGAACCCGGTGCGGCGGTCGCCCCAGGCATGCTCGAGCTCCAGGCGCTTGATCTCCTCCACCGCGCCCTCGTCGGCGCCGCCGGCCTTGCGCGCCTGGGCTCGCGCCAGCCTCTCCATCAGCCGCAGGTCGCGGTCGGTGAGGCCGAGCGAGCTCTCGGCCCAGAGGTCGACGATCTCGACGAGCCGCTCGTACAGGATCGGTGCCGCGATGCGCTGCGCGCGCAGCGCCGCGAGCGTGCCGCGGTGGCGCGGATCGACGTCGAGGATCACCTTCTCGATCGCGCGCTCGCCCTGGCCGTCGTCGATCACCACGTCGACGAGGCGCCGGTAGTGCAGCTCCTCGGCGCTGTACAGGCGCCCCGAGAGGATCATCTCGTTGGCCACCGCGAAGCCGGCCTTGCGGATCGTGAAGTCCCAGGCGCCCATGCCGGGGAAGAGGTTGAAGAGCACCTCGGGAAAGCCGGCCTGTGCGCTGCGCTCGAAGATGACCTTGTGGAACGGAAGCACGCTCTCAAGGCCGCCGCCCAGCGTGTCGCCCTGCGCGAGCACGGTGGTGTGGATGCCGAGGTTGGCGGCGTTCTCCATCCACCAGACCAGGTCGACGCAGCGCCGGCCGTACAGCTTCAGCGACTCGACGTCGCCGGCGCGCACGAGCAGCACGAACAGCGCCAGGTCGCCGCCGAAGTTGAAGACCTTCGGCACGTCGGAGGTCATCACGAAGTGCCGCACCAGCCCCGGGTTGGCGCTGATGTCGTCGAGCATCTGGCGCAGCTCGGCCATCGCCGCCAGGCTGTAGCACTGGATCGGCCGTACGCAGGTGCGCACCCGCAGCAGCCGCAGGTCCGAGCTCCACTCGAGCCGGATGGTCTTGTACGGGCGGCCAAGCAGCCCGGCCACACCCACCGCGGGTGGGTTGTTCATCTCAGCGCCGGGCGCCCCGGCCCCCCGTTCATATCGCTTCGACGATACGCGTGAAGTGGTGGAAGTTCACTCGCACCGATTCGGTGATCGCGTCCTGCGCTGGCGCGTCCGTCACCTGGTTGAGCACCAGCCGCAACTCGGCCATGTGCTCGGCGTCGAGCGTGGCGTGCGACGAGAGGAACGATACGCCCCGTTCTCCCTCGAGCAGCAGTGCGTCGCGGATCGCTGCCGAGAACGGGCCGCCGTAGACCGAGGCGATCACCTCCAGCGTGTACAGCATCCCGAGTGCCGAGCAGGGGTGCCGGCGGTCTGCGGCCCAGTAGTTGTAGCCGCTGACCGCCAGCGTGTGCACGCCCGGCGGATGGGCGCGCGCAAGGCCGCGTGTCACGCCGATCGCCTCGAGGTCGTTCAGCACCCACTCTTCGTGCCCCGTCTCCTCGTGCATGTGCCGGTAAAGGAAGTGGCGGATCGGCTGCCAGGTGTCGCTCATGCGGCTGGCCGCCGCGGCGCACACCGGGTTGAAGTGCCACACCACGTGGTACAGCTCGAGCAGCAGCGCGCGGTAGCGCTCCAGGCTCATCCCTTGGGCCACCGCGTCGACGACGACGGGATGGGTCTCGAGTGCGCGGCGATCCTCGTCGGTGCGCGACACCAACTCGCCAAAAAAAGGCAACATCTCGTTCCTCGAGGCGGCGACGGCCCGATGCTTCGGGCTCTGTCCCAGGGATGAGTCTAGGGCCTTACGCGCTTGGCGGCCGGAAAGCATCCACAAATTGTCGACCTTCACAATCCCGCAAATGGGTGTCGTTCCCGCGGCGGCGGCTGCGGTGACGGCGGCGGCGCCGCGGCGCATCCACGAGCTGCCCGACGCCCTCGTCAGCCAGATCGCCGCCGGCGAGGTGGTGGAGCGCCCGGCTTCCGTGGTGCGCGAGCTGCTGGACAACGCGCTGGACGCCGGCGCGACCCACGTCACCGTGCGGCTGGCCGCGGGCGGCGTGCGCGCGATCGTCGTCGAGGACGACGGCGCCGGCATCGCGCCCGAGGACCTGCCGCTGGCGCTGCGGCGCCACGCGACGAGCAAGATCGCAAGCCTCGCCGATCTCGAATCGGTGTCGACGATGGGTTTTCGCGGCGAGGCGCTGGCGGCGATCGCCTCGGTGGCCGAGGTCGCGATCACGAGCCGCAGCGCCGATGCGCCGCATGGCTGGCGCATCGAGGCCGGGCAGGGCGGCAGCGGCGAGATGCAGCCGGCCGCGCGCGGGCGCGGCACGACGGTCGAGGTGAACGAGCTGTTCTTCGCCACCCCGGCCCGGCGCAAGTTCCTGAAGTCGGACGCCACCGAGCTGGCGCATGCGCTGGAGGCCGTGCGGCGGCATGCCCTGGCGCGGCCGGAGGTGGGCTTCGCGGTCTGGCACGAAGGCCGGCCGGTGGCCCAGTGGCGCGCGGCGATTCCCGCGGCGAGGCGCGCCGAGGTGCTGGGTGCGGCCTTCGCAGATGCCAGCCGCGCCGTGCAGGTCGAGCGTGGGCCGCTCGCGATCGAGGGCCGGATCGGCCAGCCCGAGGCGGCGCGCGCGCGCGCCGACCAGCAATACCTGTTCGTGAACGGCCGCTTCGTGCGCGACCGTCTGCTCGCCCATGCCGTGCGTGCCGCCTACGAGGACCAGCTGCACGGCAGCCGGCAGCCGGTGTACGCGCTGTTCCTGCGCATCGCGCCCGAGCTGGTGGACGTGAACGTGCACCCGACGAAGATCGAGGTGCGCTTCCGCGACGGACGCGCGGTGCATCAGGCGCTGCTGCACGCGGTGCAGGACGCGCTGGCGTCGAGCCGGGTGCTGCCGGACGATGCAGCCTTGGTCGGGGCGTCGACGGGCGGCGGCGCCGCAGGCACCACGACGACGCCGGCGCCGTCGGGTTCGGCCCCGTCCTGGCAAGGCGCGCTGGCGCTGCACGATGTGGCGGCCTTGGCGCGCGAGAGGCCGGCGCCCTGGTCGGTGGCGGCACCGACGGCGGTACCCGTAGCAGCTCGCGGCAGCGGCATGGCGGCCTGGGCGGCACTGCGTCCGCAACTGACTGGTGAGGACTCTGGCGACCCTGGCTGCTCCGGGGCGGCGGGGCCCCCATCGGCGGCCCCCGTGAGCTGGCCGCTCGGCCGCGCGATCGCGCAGGTCGGCGGCGTCTACATCCTCGCCGAGAACGTGCACGGGCTGGTCATCGTCGACATGCACGCGGCGCACGAGCGCATCGTCTACGAGCGCCTGAAGCGGGCGGCCGCCACCGGCGGTGCGCTGCCGGCGCAGCCGCTGCTGATCCCGGTGACCTTTGCCGCCACGCCCGCCGAGCTCGCCACGGCCGAGGCCGAGGCCGACGCGCTGCACGAGCTCGGGCTCGATGCCGGCGTGCTGGCGGCCGGCACGCTGGTGGTGCGCAGCCGCCCGGCGGCGCTGCCCGAAGCCAACCTGGCCGAGCTCACGCGCTCGGTGCTGCACGAACTGGCCGAGGCTGGCGCAAGCCGCGTCGTGCAGCGTGCGCGTGACGACATCCTCGCCACCATGGCCTGCCACGGTGCGGTGCGCGCGAACCGGCGCCTCACGCTCGAGGAGATGAACGCGCTGCTGCGCGAGATGGAGTCGACCGAGCGCGCCGACACCTGCAACCACGGGCGGCCCACCTGGCGGCAGGTGACGATGAAGGAGCTCGACGCGCTGTTCCTGCGCGGGCGCTGAGGGCGCCCGGATCCGCCCCGGATCCACCCGGATGCCGCGCTGGCGTCGCCCGGGCGCGGCCCTCAGGCCGCCAGCAGTTGCCGCAGCACGAAGGGCAGGATGCCGCCGTGCCGGTATCAGTCGACCTCGATCGGCGTGTCGATGCGCAGCGTGAGAGGCACCTCCCGGCGCGTGCCGTCGGCGCTCTTCGCGATGGCGCTGGGCAACTCCCCCATCTGCCTGCCGGGTACGGCCAAGGTCGGCGGTCTGCAGGTCAACCCCTGCGGGCTGCTGCCGGGTCGGCCGATCGTCGTGAGTCGGCACGCCAAGAGCTTCAGCGCGCAGGGCGGCATGCGCTCGTGGACCTTTCGTTGTGCCAGGCCATCACCAAGGCCGAGGGCATCCAGACGGCGGTGGTCGGCCACAACCCGGTCTTCGTGCCCGGCTCGGGCTTCAACCCGGCTGGTGCGGTGCAGATCGTTGGCTCATCTGCCGTAGCCCTGCGGGTGCCTTCGGACTCGGGCAGCGCCTCAAGCTGCCTGAAGTTCGAAGTGCACTGACGTGCAGACGCACGCCTGGGCCGTCACGGCCCGGCATCGCCACGCGCTGATCGCAGCGCCCACGGGCTCGGGCAAGACGCTCGCCGCGTTCCTCTCGGCCATCAACGACCTCGTCGTCGAAGGCCTGGCCAAGGGCCTCGGCGACGAGGTGCACCTGCTTTGCGTGTCGCCGCTGAAGGCGCCGTCCAACGACAACCGCAAGAATCTGCAGGAGCCGCTGGCCGGGATCCGCGAGCGGCTCGTGGCGATGGGCCATCCCCGCGTCGGCATCCGCGACGCGGTGCGCACCGGCGACACGCCCACCGCGGAGCGCGATCGCATGCGGCGCACGCCGCAGCACATCCTGGTGACGACGCCGGAGTCGCTGTACATCTTGCTCACGTCGGTGTCGGGCCGCGGAATGCCCAAGTCGGTGAAGACCGTCATCGAGGACGAGATGCACGCGGTGGCCGGCGTCGAGCGCGGCGCGCACCTACGCTCTCGCTCGAGCGGCTCGAGGCGCTGTGTGAGAAACCACCGGTTCGCATCGGCCTCTCGGCCACGGTGAAGCCGCTGGACGAGATGGCGCGCCTTCTGATCGGGGACCGCCCCGCGGACATGGCCATCATCGACGCCGGCCACGTGCGCGAGCGCGACCTCGCGATCGAGATGCCGCGTTCGCCGCTCACCGCCGTGATGGCCACCGAGGTGTGTGCCGAGCTGTACGACCGCCTCGCCGAGCTGATCGCCCAGCACCGCACGACGCTGATCTTCGTGAACCACCGGCGCGTCGCCGAACGCGCGGCGCGGCACCTGGCCGCGCGGCTCGGCGAGGAACATGTCACCGCGCACCACGGCAGCCTGGCGCGCGAGCACCGGCTCGGCGCAGCGAGCCACGGGTAGTCATGTCCGCATCCGACTGCGCGGATCGTTCTTGCTGGTGTGGGGGCCGAACGAGTCCCCCGAACCGGAGATCGACCCATGCGCCTTGTTTCCTGGTGGCCCGCTGCGCTGGCCTTGGGGTTGTGCGTCGGCCATCACGCCCATGCCACCCCAATCGTCGCACACGGCCCGACCACGTTCACGATCTCGAGCTACGGTTGGACTCAGGACGAGAAGATTCCCCCCGGCATCCTGCTCGGCCAGAAGACCGAGGCCGACCGGACGCCCGGCTCGGACTGGGTGGAGCAGAAGGTGGTGATCGGACCCTCTGGCAGCAGCGTCGCCGAGGCCAACGCCATCATCCGCAACGACGGCCGCCTGTTCGGCGCCGCCGCGGAGTCGCCCGACAACTACCCGACGCCTCTGTCGGCGTTCATCGGCGGCGGCGCGCAGGTGCAGGTGCGCAACACCTTCCGCAAGGACTCCGACGCGTACGACCTGTCGTACGTCTTCAGCAGCATCAAGTTCCAGCTCGGGTGGGAGAAGGAGTTCGGCCTCGAGTGCCCTCCGCGCGACGAGAAGTGCCAGCAGGCCGTCCTGGTCTCGCAGGTCGACCTCTACAACGGCATCGACAGCCAGCCCGTCTGGAGCAGGTTCAACCGCGTCGAGATCTACAGCTACGGCGGTCCGAACAACAACCCTGGCTACGCCTGGAGCGTGCCCGAGGAGTACCCTGACTTCCAGTTCTGGGGCACGGTGGGCCAGACCGGTGTCGACTTCTACACGATCGACCCCCAGTTCATCGACGTGGACCTGAGCGCGATCGACGTGGATTCCTTGTTCACGGTGCAGCACACGTTGACCGTCTACACCTTCGACCGCGCCAGCCACCTGGCGCCGGGCCGCACGACCAAGGTCTTCGCGTTCGACCCGCTCACGGGGATGGGCGGGGCCGAGTTGCGCTACGGCGGGCTGACACCCTGGGAGGAACTGGCCGGCAGCGTGCCGTCGCCGGCCACCGGGTGGCTGATCCTGCCGGCGCTGGCCCTGCTGCGGCTGGGCCGGCGGCACTGACCGCCGGCGGGGACGGATCGCCCGTCAGGCCCAGTGGTACGACGAGAAGACCCGCGCGCGCCCTTGCCTGTCGACGAGCAGGACCTGGAACGGATCCTTCCGCGCGCCGACCTCCATGCCCGGCGAGCCCACCGGCATGCCCGGCACGGCGATGCCGATCGCCTGCGGCTTCATCGCGAGCAGCCTGCGGATGTCGGCCGCCGGCACGTGGCCCTCGACGACGTAGCCCGCGACGACCGCGGTGTGGCAGCTGCCGTAGCGGTCCGGCAGGCCGTGCCGGCGCCGGGCCACCGAGGTGTCGTCCACCATCGTCACCCGGACGTCGAAGCCGGCGGCGCGCAGGTGTTCCACCCAGGCACCGCAGCATCCGCACGACGGGCTGCGGTGGACCTCGACCACCTGCCGGGCACCCGAGGCCCGCACCGGGCCGGCCACGAACGCCGCGGCAGCCGCAGCCCCAAGGATCGCTCGACGACGGTTCATGCGCGCATCGTCGCACGGGTCGGCGGCGGCGCGGCGGCCGGGGTGGGGCGCGGGTTGCGCGGCGTCGAGCCGGTGCGCCGGCCGGCCTGCGCCGCAGGGCCGCCTCACGGTGCCAGCACCCCGTACTCCCGCTCCGGCTGCACCCGCGGATAGCCGCTGCGGTCGGCCACCGGCCCGCTGATCGCGTAGGCCGGGTCGGCCGTGTCGCGGTGGTGCGTATCGGCCACCGGCCGCCCGCGCGCGTCCGACAGCTTCGCCACGCGCACGCCGTGGCCCGGCTGCGCGCGACGCGTCACGACGCCGATCTCGCCGCTCTTCAGCGCGACGAAGTCGCCGGGCGGGTAGACGCCCACCGACTTGATCAGCGTCGCGGCCAGCGGTCCGCCCTGTTCCTGCTGGAACAGCTGGCGTGCGGCGGCCTGCGGCGACAGCGCCGCGCGGACAGCGCGCGGCGTGATCTTGGCGGCGCCCGCAGATTTTCCGCCGCCCACCTGAGCTGCCGGGCGCCGGGCTCGGGCGTAAGCGTGTACAGGGCCCGCACTTGCGGTGTCCGTAGGATGTCGAGATGCCTGCCGCCACGCCCGAACCCGCCGACTGGTCGCGCCTGCGCGAGCTCTTCGACGCCGCGCTTCCGCTGCCCGCCGCAGGGCGCGAAGCGCTGCTGGCCGACCCGGCGCTGCCGCCCGCGCTGGTGGCCGAAGTGCGCTCGCTGCTGTCGCATGCCGGTGAAGTGGCGGCGGAAGAGGTGGCTGGCGCGGCCTTCCTCGACCGACCGGCCGCGCCCTCGCTGGCCGGCAGCGTGGCCGACGCCGGCCTGCAACTCGGTCCGTGGCGGCTGTCCTCGCCGCTGGGCGCCGGCGGCATGGGCGAGGTCTGGCGCGCCGAGCGCGCCGACGGCCGCTACGACGGCGCGGCCGCGGTCAAGCTGCTCAAGCGCGGCATGGACAGCGCCGCCGTGCTGGCCCGCTTCGCGCTGGAACAGCAGGCGCTGGCGCGACTGAACCACCCGCACATCGCGCGGCTGCTGGATGCCGGCCTGAGTGCCGACGGCCGGCCCTACTTCGTGATGGAACTGGTGGACGGCAAGCCCATCGACCGCGCCTGCGAGGGCCTGCCGCTGGAAGCGCGGCTGCATCTCTTCCTGCAGCTGGCCGATGCCGTGGCGCACGCGCACCGCAACCTGCTCGTGCACCGCGACCTCAAGCCCGGCAACGTGCTGGTGACGGCCGCGCAGCAGGTCAAGCTGCTGGACTTCGGCATCGCCAAGGCGCTGGATCCGCCGGAAGGCGCCGACGCCGGCCAGACCGCCGCAGGCGAGCGCCCCTTCACGCCGCACTACGCCAGCCCCGAGCAGGTGCGCGGCGAACCCGTCAGCACGGCCACCGACCTCTACAGCCTGGGCGTGCTGCTCTACGTGATGCTCACCGGGCAGCGCCCCTACGGCCGCTCCGCCACGAGCCCGCTGGAGGCCGCGCGTGCCGTGCTCGAGGAAGAGCCCACGCGCCCCAGCAGCGTGGCCACGCCGGCGCCAGGCTGGGAGGCCACGCGGCGCCGGCTGCTGGGCGACCTCGACAACATCCTGCTCAAGGCGCTGGAGAAGCCCGTCGAGCGACGCTACGCCAGCGTCGACGCACTGGCCGCCGACGTGCAGGCCTTTCTCGGCGGCTATCCCGTCAGCGCACGGCCGGCGGGTGCGGCCTACGTGCTGGGCAAGTTCGTGCGCCGCAACCGCTGGGCGGTGCTGGCGGGCGGCCTGGGCGGGCTGGGGCTGGCCACCGGGCTGAGCGCGGCCGTGCTGCAGGAGCGCTACGCCGCCATGCTGGGCGTGCTGGGCTTGGCCAGCGGCTTGGCGCTGGCGCTGCTGAAGGCACGCGAGGCCGCGGTGGCCCGCGACCAGGCGCTGAGCCATGCCCGCCAGGCCGCCGAGGCGCGCGACCTGGCACAGGCGCGCCTGGCCGAGACCCGCGCCATCGTCAGCGACGTGATGACACGCCACGCCGATGCCGTGCACTACCTGTCGGGCGGCGTGCAGCTCAAGGCCGACGTGCTGGGCAACATGATCGTCCACCTCGACCGACTGGCGGCGCAGTCAGGGGCCGATGCCGCCTTCGCCGGCGAACTGGCGATGGCCTACGCGCGGCTGGCCGAGATCCAGGCCGACAACCGGCTGGCCAGCGTGGGGCAGGCGGGCGAGAGTGACGTCAACGCCGGCAAGGCGCTGGCCTTGTTCCCGCAGGGTGAACCGGCCCATGCCGGCAACCCGCGCTACGGCATGTGGTGGGGCCGCGCCTGGCGCACGCGCGCCCAGGCGGCGCGTGCACGCGGCGACCTGGCAGCCGTGCGCCAGGCCTACGACGGCATGGAGGCCGCGGTGCGCCACGCGCTGCAGCGCCATCCGCAGGACGCGCCGCTGCACGGCGAGCTGGGCTCGGCGCACGTCGGGCGCGGGCAGCTCTACGACACCGTGGTCGACGCCAGCCTGGGCCGACCCGACGAGGCGCTGGCCGAGTTCGCCGCCGCAGAAGCCGTCTACCAGCACCTGGTGGAGAGCCCGCCACCCGACGACCCGCACCCGCTGGCGAACCTGCACCAGCTGGGCACGATCGCCGGCGCGCGCATGCTGGTGTGCCTGAAGCACGGGCGTCTGCCCGAGGCGCTGGAGCACGGTGAACGCGCACTGCGCTGGCGCCGCGCCGTGCTTGAACGTGAACCCGGTAACGTCGGCTTCCGCAATGCGCTGGCCATCGAGGCCATGAACCTGGCCGCCGCCTGCCTGGACGCGGCGCAACCCGAGCGGGCGCTGGCCCTGAGCAGCGAGGCCCACGCCGTGCTGCAGCAACTGGTCGACGACGACCCCGGCCTTGCGCCGGCGCGGCGCACGCTGCACTTCATGGGGCTGCAGCACGCCCGCGCGCTGCTCGCCAACGGGCGTGCCGCGCAGGCCGCTGCGTTGCTGCAAGCCGCGCTGCAATCAACCGAACTGGCGGCCGACGCTCCCGGCCGGCGACGACAGGCACGTGCCGCGCTGGAGCTGGCGCGCGCCGGGAGGGCGCTGGGTGACGGGCCGAAGGCGAAGCTGCTCGCGCACGAGGCCCTCACCCGCTACACGCAGCTGCTGCAGGACACACCCGCCGATGCCGAGGCCTGGCTGCTGCTGGCGCAGACCCAAGCCTTGCTGCACGAGATGGACCCGGCGCAGGACTGGGCCGCAGCGCGCAGCGCCAGCCTGGCCCGCGCGCAGGCGCTGGGCCCGTTGAACGCGATGCAGAAGCGGCTGGCGGTGCAGGCGGTCGGGCGGGTCTGAGGCTGGCGCCGTCAGCTGTCGGCCCCTGCCTCAGCGATCCTTGCGCACGATGCCCACGGGGCTGGCGGCACCGCCGACCAGGAAGACACTGCAGTTGGCCGCTGCGACGAAGGTCTGGTCGACGGCGCTGAACAGCGGCGCGGCCGTGCCCACGGCCGACACCGACAGCTGCGCCGTCGTCGTGGCGTCGATGCCGCCACAGGCCGACGCCGCGCCGGCCGCCACGGGTGCGAAGTCGGCGCTCAGCGAAAGCGGCCCGCTCGGGCCCTCGACGGCGTTCACCAGCCGAAGCTTCGCGCGTGTGCGGTCGCCGGGCAGGTTGTTGTCGTCGACGATCCGGCTCGACAGCGCCGCCGCGGCCGGGCCGCAGACGAGCAGCGTGTAGTCGGCGCCGGCGGCCAGTGCGACGCTGCTGCCGGGCAGCGCGCTGCCGTTGACCGTCAGCACGACGGCCTGGTCGCCCGCCGGTACCAGCGTGTAGGGGGTGACCGCCGGCGCGGTGACGTTGGACAGCGCCGTGGCGCCACCCACGCGCAGGTTGACGCTGCCGGCGTCGGCCAGCCCGGCGACCAGGCGCACACGCGCCCGCGTCGGCGCCAGCGCGGCGATGGCGCCTTGCTGCGTAAGCGCCAGCGCCTGCACGAGCACGCCGCCGCTGGCCGGCGAGATCACCAGCGTCAACACCTGCTTGCTGGTAAGCGCCAGGGTGGGCACGTCCAGGCGCAGGTCGGTCTTGCTGCCGGTGCCCGTGACGCGCAGCCGGTAGCTGCCGCTGTTCACGGTGAGCCAACTGCCGCCGGCGTCGACGGCTGCGCCCGACTGCACCGGTACCGATTCGGCCAGCGTGTCCGCGCCGCCGGTAAGGCAGACGTCCAGCGCACCGGCGTCGGGCGAGGCGTTCACCACGCGCAGCAGGCTGCGGTTGTTGGCAGGCGCGCCGGCTTCGTCGTCCAGCAGCAGCTGCTTCAGGCTCCCCTGGGGGCCGTAGGCCAGCAGCGTGTAGTGCTTGCGTTCCGACACCGCCGAGTTGAAGCTGAGCAGCGCAGTGCCCGAGCCGGCGCGCGACAGCGTGTTCGTCTTGCCGGGGTCGGCTTCGGTGTAACTGGCGGTTTCGCCGTAGCGCATAGCCGCGGCTGCAGCCCGGCGCGCTGCAAACCGGCGGCGACGGCATCAGCGCCTTCGGCAAGCCGGCGGTAGGTGATCGGCGTCTGCGCCTCGTCGGCGAGGTACAAGACCTGGACGCGGTCGGGGTGGACCGCCAGGTGGGCGTCGAGCACTTCGAGCAGGGTCTGCGCCCGCGTCCAAGGCGCGGCGTCAGCCGCCGGGCCGCCCTCGGGCGGCAGCCCGGTATCGGCGATCCGCGCGCTCGCCGGCGCCGCGGGGCGCGCCGGTGCGGCGCCGGCGCCGCCCACATCGCCCCCATCACCGTCCCCATCACCGTCCCCCTTACCGTCCCCTTTACCGTCCCGTTTACCGTCCCCTTTACCGCCGGGCCATGACCGCCCGCGGCGCACCGCCTGCCACAGGTCGGCCACAGTCTCGGCGCGCGCCAGCGTGTCCTCGGGAAGCGCCACGCCGGCGGCGGCCTCCAGCCGCAGCAGCAGCTCCATGCGGCCGAGGCTGTCGAAGCCCAGGTCACGGTCGAGCGAACGCGAGGGCTCGACGGCGGGCCGGCCGGGCATGCCCGGGTGCAGGTCGCGCAGCGTCGCGGCGACGAGCGCAACGAGGTCGGCCTCGCCGAACGGCGGGCTGGCCGGGCCCTGCGCGCCATGCGCGGCGTTCGCCGCGGCCGCCGGGGGCGAGACGGGAGCACCCATGCCCGAATGATCGCCGGCGCCTGACCCGGGATCAACGCGCCCCCCGGTCCGGAGTACGGCAATTGCAGACCTCGGGTGCCGCCTGGCGCCAGCCGAAGCATGTCCACATCACGGCGTTGCTCTCGGCGCTCGTGCTCGTGCTTCGGGCCGGGCTCGCCTGGATCGGGTGCGAAGGCCGCCGCCGCGTGGCGCTGCGCGACTGCCGACGCGCCCAGATCGACGCGCCTGGCCCCGGAACACCGCCGCCGTGCGCCGAGGATGGGTCGCGCCTTGCGCGGCCTCAATTCGACGGCCCGTCGCGCGCCTAGCATGACCCCAGCCGAAGGACCGAGGCATGGTCGATGGAGGGGCAGGCATGAAGGGTGAAGGGCAAGAACGCGCCAGTCTGCAGACCCTCGTGATCGGTTCGATCGGGGTCGTGTTCGGCGACATCGGGACCAGCCCGCTGTATGCACTCAAGGAGACGATGGCGGGCCACCACCCGATCGCCGTCATGCAGGCGAACGTGCTGGGCGTGCTGTCGCTCGTGTTCTGGGCCGTGATGCTGCTCGTCTCGGCCAAGTACGTGGCGCTCATCATGCGCGCCGACAACCGCGGCGAGGGCGGCAGCCTGGCCCTTCTGGCCCTCGTGACCGCGCTGACCAAGGGTTCGCGCTGGGGCCCGGTGGTGGCTGCGCTGGGGGTCTTCGCGGCCGCGCTGTTCTACGGCGACAGCATGATCACGCCGGCGATCTCGGTGCTCAGCGCGGTCGAGGGGCTGGAGCTGGTCGCGCCGGGGTTGAAGCCCTATGTCATCCCGATCACGGCGGTCGTGCTGGCGCTGCTGTTCGGGATCCAGAAGCACGGCACCGGCATGGTCGGCCTGTTCTTCGGGCCGATCATGTGCCTGTGGTTCTCGTGCCTCGCCGTGCTCGGCCTGCTCAGCATCGTGCAGACGCCCGCGGTCCTGCAGGCGCTCAACCCCGCCTTTGCCGCGAGCTTCATCGCGGCCGACCCGGCCACGAGCTTCCTGGCGCTGGGTGCGGTCGTGCTCGCCGTCACCGGCGGCGAGGCGCTCTACACGGACATGGGGCACTTCGGCCGCTTCCCGATCCGGCTGGCCTGGTTCGGGCTCGTGCTGCCGGCGTTGATCCTCAACTACTACGGACAGGGCGCCCTCCTGCTGCGCGAGCAGGCGGCGATCCAGAACCCGTTCTTCCTGCTCGCCCCGGGCTGGGCCATGCTGCCGATGGTCATCCTCGCCACGGCGGCGACGGTGATCGCATCGCAGGCGGTCATCTCGGGCGCCTTCTCGGTGGCGCGCCAGTCGGTGCAGCTCGGTTATCTGCCCCGGATGCGGATCGTGCAGACCTCGCACCGCGAGCGCGGCCAGATCTACGTGCCGTTCACCAACCTCACGCTGTTCCTCGCGGTGATGGCGCTCGTCGTGGGCTTCGGCTCGTCGAGCAACCTGGCGGCGGCCTACGGCATCGCCGTCACCGGCACGATGATGATCGACACCATCCTGGTCGCGTTCGTGATGCTGCTGGCGTGGCGGTGGAGCCCCTGGGTCGCGCTACCGCTGATGGCCGGCTTCCTGCTGCTCGATCTGGCCTTCTTCGGCGCCAACATCGTCAAGGTGGCGCAAGGCGGCTGGTTCCCGCTGTTCATCGGCCTGCTGTCGTTCACCGTGCTGACGACGTGGAAGAAGGGCCGCAGCCTGCTGTTCCGCCAGCTGGCCAAGAGGGCCATGCCCGAGGCCGACTTCATCCGCAGCATCGACGACGCCGTGCACCGCCCACCCCGCACGGCCGTCTTCATGACCGCCCACAGCGACCTGATCCCATCGGCGCTGCTGCACAACCTCAGGCACAACCTGGTGCTGCACGAACGCGTGCTGATCGTCACCGTGGTCACCGAGGAGATCCCCTTCGTGCCGGTGGAGCGCCGGGTCACCCTGCGGCCACTCGGCAAGGGCGTCTTCCGTGTCGTCATCCGATACGGCTTCATGGACGCCCCCGACGTGCCGGCCGCGCTCGAGCTCTGCCGTTCGCCGGACTTCGCGTTCGACACCGCCCATGTCTCCTACTTCGTGAGCCGCGAGACCATCGTGCCGAGCCTGCAGCCGGGGATCGCCCTCTGGCGCGAGCGCATCTTCGCGCTGATGTCGCGCATGGCGCAGAGTGCGACCGACTTCTTCAAGATCCCGACCGAGAACGTCGTCGAGCTGGGGACGCAGGTCGAGATCTGAACTCGGGGTCTTTGGCCTTCAGCCCGTTGGCCCGTCCGGGCGGCGGCGGGCGTCGCCGAGCCACAGCCGTTGTGGCCAACGAGTGGCGCCTATGGTCAGGCCCGCGAGCGCTGTTGTCCGCTGGCCGCCCGATACCGGACGGATTCGCGAACTGGGCGCGACGGTGTGGTGGGCGAGCTGCCGCGCGGACGGCCCAGATACGACCTTGCCCGGCGCGCGGGGAGGCGATGGCTGAAGACCAAAGACCTGAACTCGATCCGCGGTGCGGTGCGGCGCAGTCTCGCCGGGAGCGGGAGCCACAGGGTGTATGCGGAGCTGGCGGGCGGCGGGTGGATCGAGCGCATTTCCGCGAATGCCGGCGTGAGCCGCGCCGGGCCCGCAGACCCGGGCGGGGATGCCACCGACGCCGCGGCCAGTGCTCCCTCCAAGGCGTCGATCGAAATGCCGAGTGCCGCGGGTGCAGCCGCGCTGCCGAACGCGAGCGGCAGCATGCCCGCCGCCAAGGCCGCAGCGCCCACCGAAGCGGGCTCCACGCCGTAACGCCTGCGCGCTCGGCAAGTCTGTCGTCCAGGCCCCGCAGCCCGCGGCGCGGCGTCGGCACGCGCTGCGATGCCCGTGGCCGCCAGGCGAGGGCCGGCACCGGGGCGGCATCGACGAGGCCGGCCGGGCCGGCGGCGTGTGCAGCCCCGCGACCCGGCCCGACGTCTCGGCCCGGCTGCCAGCTAACGCGGGTTCGCGATCAGGTGCTTCGCCAGCGCGTGATAGGCCGGCAGCGAGGTCGGGTCGAAGTTGGAGTTGCCCGCCAAGGGGTGTGACGCGTAGCGGGCGATCACCATCTCGGCCTTCGGATCGATGTAGACCACCTGACCGTACACGCCGCGCGCCATGAACGCACCATGTTCGTTGTGTGTCACCCACCACATGTTGCGGTAGCTCCAGCCCGGCAGCAGCGCGTAGCCGGCCTTGGCGAAGTGCGCCTTGTCGGCGCCACGGCGGATGTCGTCGACCACCGCCTTCGGCACGATCTGCTGGCCGTCGAAGCGGCCGTCGTTGCGCATCATCTCGCCGAAGCGCGCCAGGTCGCGCAGCCCGGTGTTCAGGCCGCCGCCGGCGAACTCGGTGCCGACCGTGTCGATCGCGAAGTAGGCGTCCTGCTCGGCGCCGAGCTTGCTCCAGATGCGCTGCTGCAGGTTGTCGCCGACCGACATCTTCGTCGCGCGTGCGATCACCCAGCCCAGCGCGTCGGTGTTCACCGTCTTGTAGGCGAAGGCCTCGCCGTGCTTGCCTTCCTTCTTCACGGTCACGAGAAACTCGTAGAAGGTCTTTGGCCCGTCGTAGCCGGGCGGGCGCGGCAGCACGTTGCCGGCGCGCACGTGGTTCCAGATCTCGGCATTGGGGTCGGCGTAGTTCTCGCTGTACTGCAGCCCGGTGGTCATGTCGAGCAGCTGGCGCACGGTGGCGTCGCCGAAGGCCGAACCCTGCAGCTCGGGCACGTACTTCGACGCCGGCGCGTTGGCGTCGAGCGTGCCGTCGGCGACCAGCATCGCGCCGATCGTGCCGAAGAAGGACTTGGTCACCGACATCGCGATGTGCTGGCCCTCGGGCTTCAGTGCGCCGAAGTAGCGTTCGTAGACGATGCGGCCCCTGTGCAGCACGACGACACCGTCGCTGTAGTTGGCGTGGAAGGCCTGGCCCCAGGTCATCGGCTGGCCGCTGCCCAGTACCTGGAAGCTGACCGCGTCCAGGTCGTCGCGCTCGGCGCGCGGCAGCGCCACTGGCGCGGCCAGCCCGCGCGACACGTTGCCGGTGGACACCACCCGGCGATAGTTGGAGAAGGACCAGCGCAACTGTGGGAACGCATAGTGGCTGCCGTCGGCGAAGCGGATCACCCGGTCCGGCGGCGGCGGGAAGCCCATCATCCAGCCCATCGCCACCGGGTCGCTGGCGATCGCGTCGGGGAACTTGGGCGGGGTCTGCGCGGCGGCAAAAAGGCCGAGGGCGAGCAGGGCCGCGGCGGCAAGGACGTTTCGGGTGCGGCGGAATGGGGCATGCATCGGAGTCTCCTTCGTTCTTGAATTGCATCGGCCGCAGGCGCAGGGGCCGCGCAACGGCGCCTTGCAGTCTAGCCCGAGGCCCGAGCCCGGGAGTAACGCCGACCGAAGGCCAACCGGAGATATCGATGCCCGACCTTGCCCCCGTTACCTGCGACCTGTGCGACGCGCACAAGGGCGACCGCAGCGGCGCCTTCAGCGTGCTGCCGCCGGTGTTCCGCGATTTCGGCGCGCGCAGCGCCTTCCACGGGCCGGTGAGCACGGCGAAGTGCTTCGAGAACAACTCGCTGGTCAAGGCCGCGGTCGAATCCCCCGGGCAGGGCAGGGTGCTGGTGGTGGACGGCGCATGGGAATTTGAAACGGCCTCTTGGGCCGCCGAGCCGCCCAAGTCACGCCTGCGTGGGCGGCCGATGCCGGTCCGGAGGGCTTGGAATTGGCGCCTGGGCCGTTGCCTCGCCCCGACTCGAACGGCACCCGACGTTTCGCCTGGAACTCGTTCGGCCTCGATATCAGGGTTGACCCGAAGTTCTTCGGCGTCGAGTCCACGGGCGGCGCAGCGCCACCCCGGCTGCCGCCAGGCAGCGCTGCCCGTGTTGAGCGCATAGGAGCGGTCCCATGCCCGGGTTCAGCACCCCTCAGGGTCAGCACCTTCTGCTCGGCACGCGGCCCGAAGGCGATGCGGTAGGTGATGGCTGCCGCCTGCAGCGGCCGCAGCGTGCGCGCCTCCTCGCCGTCGGTATGCGGCTCGACCGTGCCCCCAGTTCATCGTGGCGGCGATCAACACGCGCAACGTCCACCGCAGCCACCACCTGCTCGGCCACCCCTGGGGCCGCGACTTCGTCAACGACGAGATGGTCCTGACCGGCCCGGGCGAGGCCGCCGAGCGATTGGCCCAGGCGCTGGCATCCGACAAGTCGCTCTCGGCCGAGGACGGCCCCAAGCCCTGAGCGGGTCCATCGCGCAAGGCGCGCGAGGCCAGCTTCTGCAGCCTGCTGTTCGTCGGCCACGACGCGGCCGGCGCCACGCTGCGACTGGGCGTCCAGGGCCAGCAGGATCCGGGCTACGGCTCCATCTCGCGCCTGATCACCAAGGCCTCGCTCTGCCTGCCCGACGAGGCCCGGGGCACGCCCGGCGGTGTCGGGACACCGGCGTCGGCCCTTGGCCTGCCCCTGATGCCACGGCTGGAGCAGCACGCGGC
>WBZP01001733.1_pt1 | contig 26211 bp, 25 predicted proteins | sample 5204301 | NCBI WGS metagenome assembly WBZP01 (sample SAMN12412401, study PRJNA552823) | activated sludge metagenome | isolation source: activated sludge from nitrification reactor of wastewater treatment plant... | place: USA: Pennsylvania | collected 2017 | reverse complement strand
CTATCGAGCGACCGCCCCGGCAAAAGCTCCATCACAAAGTACGGATTGTTGTGCTCGTCGCGGCCAAAGTCGTAGACCTGCACCACGTTCGGATGAGACAGCTTGGCCACCGCCCGCGCCTCTCGCTCAAAGCGCGCCAAAAACTCCGGGTTTTGCCCCAGCATGACCTTGATGGCCACGGTGCGCTGGAGCGACGGGTCAAATGCCCGATAGACGGCCCCCATCCCCCCCTGCCCCAGCAGCTTCAGATCGGTATATCGTCCGAGCTGGCTCGGTGTAGCAACGGTCTGACTCATCGCATCCTTCCTGTTTCCGACCGAGGCTGAGTCTAGCATGCACACCTGATCGTGCCGGCCTGGCCAAACACCCCAAGTGCCCCCTCAGCAACGAACCGTAGGGCCCGTGGTACGATGAACCACGCGCCAAAGCGGCGATACCAAAGGAGACCGCACCATGTCGGAAGTGCTACGCAAAGGGTCCAAGGGCGAATCGGTACGCGAGGTTCAGGAGCACCTGCAACAGCTCGGCTTCTCGCTGGAAGCAGATGGCCACTTCGGAGACATCACCCACAACGTCGTCATCGCCGTGCAGGTGATCTTCGGCTACGACGTCGATGGCGTGGTCGGTCCGGCGACTCACAAGCTGATCGTCAAGCAGAGCGGGCTCGGCTGGAACCTGGAACAGGCTCGCCAGCACGGCTACCCGCACACCGGTGCCCAGGTCTAAGCCCTCAGCTCCCCGTACGACGCTGGATCCAACCGACCCATCCGCCCAAACCGGCTAATCATCAGCCCGCGTGGCATCGTAGTTCAAAATTGAAAGGCCGCTGCGAAGCGGGTAGGTTTTGGCTCGCTCATGTCGCTTCTTAAAATTGTTCGCTTTCCGTCCCCGTTTCTTCGACAGCCAACCCAAGAGGTAAAGACTGTCGACAAACAGATCCGCACCCTGGTCGAAGACATGATGGAGACGATGTGCGACGTCAACGGTGCCGGCCTGGCCGCGATTCAGGTCGGCTCGCTGCACCGCATCTTCATCATCGAGGCACTGGCCGCAGGGGGGGAGCACACCGACCCACCGAAGGTGTTCATCAACCCGGTGCTCGAAAACCTGTCGTCCGAAACCGATGTCCGCGACGAAGGCTGCCTGTCATTCCCCGGCGTGTTTATCGCGGTGAAGCGCTCGCTCCGGCTCAAGATTTCGGCGCTCGATATCGATGGCAAGCCGTTTTCCATCGATGCTGAAAACTTCTTCGCCCGCGCCCTTCAGCACGAGCACGACCACCTCGTCAACAAGCTGCTCTATGACCACGCCGGTCCGATCAAGCGGCAAATGATCAAGCGCAAGCTCGACAAGATGACCGACGACGAAGCCATGGACATCCTGCGTCAGAATCCCGAGTCCTAACCGCTGCCTCGGCAGCCGATGCTGGGAGGCGGGCTGACGAGCTGGCGGTCTGGCTACTCCGCGCCAAGGAAGCCGTAACGGTAGTCGCGGGGGGGCACGAAGTTTTCTTTGATGGCGCGCAGGCTCGTCCAGCGAAGCAGGTTCATCGCCGAGCCCGCCTTGTCATTGGTGCCCGAGCCGCGTGCGCCGCCGAACGGCTGCTGACCGACCACTGCGCCGGTGGGCTTGTCGTTCACGTAGAAGTTGCCCGCCGCGTTGCGCAAGCTGCCCATCGCGTGGTCGATGATCTGCCGGTCGCGGGCAAACACCGCCCCGGTCAGCGAGTACGGCGACGACGTATCGACCAGTCGCAGTGCCTCCTGCCAGTCATCGTAGACGTGCAGCGTCACCACTGGACCAAAGATCTCTTCGCACATCAGCTTGTGGCGCGGATCTTCAGCCAGCACCAGCGTCGGACGAATGAAGTAGCCCACGCTGTCGTCGCTTTCGCCGCCACACAGCACCCGCGCCCCTGGAATCGCGCCCGCTGCCTTGATGTAGCCGGTGATCGACTGGAAGGAATTGGCGTCGATGACCGCGCCCATGAAGTTGCGGAAGTCGCTCGGGTCGCCGACTCGGATGGACTCGATCTCGGCGCACAGCTTGTCACGGATGCGGCCCCACAGCGCCTGCGGAACGTAGATGCGCGAGGCCGCCGAGCACTTCTGCCCTTGGTATTCGTAGCCACCACGCACAATCGCCGCGATGAGCGCGTCCTCGTCGGCGCTGTCGTGCGCCAAGATGAAGTCTTTGCCACCGGTTTCGCCGACCAGACGCGGATAGGTGCGGTAGCGGTCGATGTTGCCGCCAACCGTGCGCCACATCTGCTGGAACACCCCGGTCGAGCCGGTGAAGTGAACGCCCGCCAGGCTGGGATGCGACAGCGCGACCGCGCCAATCTCCGAGGCCGGACCCGCGACCAGGTTGATGACGCCCTTGGGCAGCCCGGCTTCGAGCAAAAGCTCCATGATGTAGTAGGCCGACAGCATCGAAGTCGCTGCCGGTTTCCACACCACGACGTTGCCGAGCAAGGCTGGTGCCGTCGGCAGGTTGCCCGCGATGCTGGTGAAGTTAAATGGCGTCACCGCAAACACAAAGCCTTCGAGGGGCCGCAGGTCGAGCTGGTTCCAGGTTGTCGTTGGACTCACCGGCTGCTCCCCTTCGAGCAGGCGGCGGTAGAAATAGACATTCCAGCGGAAGAAGTCGGCCAGCTCGCAGGCCGCGTCGATCTCGGCCTGATAACAGGTCTTGCTCTGCCCAAGCATCGTCGAGGCATTGAGCCGCATCCGCCACGGCCCAGCGAGCAGGTCCGCTGCCTTCAGAAACACCGCCGCCCGCTGCTGCCACGGGAGCGCCGCCCATCCCGCCTGGGCCGCTAGTGCTGCCGAAATCGCTTGCTCGACGTGACCCGCCCCACCCTGATGGAAGACCCCGAGCGAGTGCCGGTAGGAATGCGGGCTGACGATGCCACGGGTCTTGCCAGTCCGAACCCGCTCCCCACCGATGTATAGAGGCACGTCGGCCTGCGCCCCGCCCATCTTGGCAAGCTCGGCCTTGAGCGCGGCTCGCTCGGCGCTACCGGGGAGGTAGCCAAACACCGGCTCGTTCTTCGGTTCCCCATATCGGGCGATCATGTCCTGCATGTAGTGCTTCGTAGCACGCCCGACGACCCGTTTGAACGCCCATTCACCCAGTTTCAGGAACCCCTAGGGCCTCTTTCACATCCTCGCGAGCATCTCCGAGAACCCCTAGGGCTTCTTTCACATCCTCGCGAGCATCTCCGAGAACCCCTAGGGCTTCTTTCACATCCTCGCGAGCATCTCCGAGAACCCCTAGGGCTTCTCTTGCATGGTCTACTCGGCTGTTTTTGGGCTTCGCAGGCTGCCCAGGACGGGCAGGCAGACCAGCAGGAAGCCAAGGGCCAGCCAGGTCAGGCTCTGCGACAGGCGGGCGTCGGGGTCGGTCCGCTGCGAGCGCTGCTGGAGCAGGTAAAACACCGCGCTGTACCCAAAATGCGCCCCCCGCTTGAGCGAGTTAAAGCCCGAGATCACCGACACCGGCACCTGCCCACCTTGCTCCTGCATAAAGCGAATCAGCGTCGCGGCACTGTACGGCTCGATGAAGCCCCGGATGTAGTTATAGGCCAGGCACAGCACCGCCGCACCACCGAGCAGGATTCCTGAGCGAAGCGCACTCCCATCAAACAGCCACAGACACAGCGGCAAAAGCAGCAGCAGCAGCCACGACAGGCCCGCCAGCCCCAGCGAGCGCTGCGGCACCACCGCCAGTGACTCGCCCCGGTGCCTCGCATAGCGCTGCGAGCCGACGCTACAGGCATAGTAGCCAAGCACCGCCACGAGCGTATACGTCGGCCATAGCCACGGGACTTGTGACGCAAGCTGAGTCGCCAGTCGACTGAGGGGCGACTGCACCAGATACACCGCAAACAGCGCCACCGCCGCCGCCATGGACAGCAGCCACATCTCCGCAAAAAAGCGCGGGAAGCGCAGGATCGCCGCAAAGCCTGCCGCAAGCTCACGCAGCCCGGGCCGCCGCACCGGCGAGTGATCATCATGGAGCTTGGCAAGCTGAAAGAGCGCCACCACCTCGGCCAGCACCGTCAGCCCAAACAGCCCCGATTGCACCGCCGTGCGCACCGCGACCTCGGGCAAAAGCCGTGTCGCCAGGTCATACAGCAGCGAGCCAATCAGTACCGCCACCATGGTTCCCAGGTAGCGAATCGAGCTGCCGACGCCCTCGAAGCTGGAGTGGAGCAGACCGGGAATCCCCGAGCGCTTGGCCACCTGTAAAAACAGCACCGTGTCCGCCCCGCTAAGCAGCGCCAGACTGACCCCAATCGACGCCTCCAGCAGCAGCACCACCGCCGCCCCCAGCCCGAGCAGCCCCGACGAGGCTGGCAGCAGTGCCCGTACCACCCCGAGCGCCAAGAAACCCATCATGATCACGTTGGTCGCGAGCAGCCCGAGCCGCAGCGCCGCCTTGGAGCCATGCCGATCGGCATAAAACCCCGTCGGTACATCGGCCAGCACCATGGTCAAGCTCGCCAGCCCGAGGGACAGTACCGACAGCGAAGGATCACCTGGTCCGCTCGGCTGCCCCCCGAGTAGCTCCAGCAGTGGCACCAGCACCGGCGCATGAAACGCGAACAGATAGGCGAACCGAAACCGCAGCAGCGCCGACACCTCGGGATGCCGAATGCAGGCCTCGGCCGTTTCAGACGGCAGCCCTCGCAGCAGGACATGACGGAGCAGCCAGTCAAACATCGGCGTCTAGGCTTCTTGGGCGACAGACGGTATCGGCGGCAGAGATGGGGCGGGATATCCAATCAGCCAAGTCACCTCCATCGTCAGGTGGCGACCACTGCCCTGCTTCCAGACATAGGGAGCACCGGAGAGGCTGCCGGTAAGCTGCCATAGCTCGGCCTCGGTATAGCTGCGGAGCGTCGACACCACCGCATCCCAGGCAATGAGGAGCGGAGACAGCGGCAGCACGTAGGTAAGCAGCAGCCGCCACAGGCGCAGCGGCCGAATGAACGGCGTCAAGAGCAGCACCAGAAAGGGAATCAGCAGCGCCATCACAACCCCCAGGATGCGCCGCTGGGTGACCTCGAAGATCGCGATCCCCTGCCCTTTGTCGACGGCATCTTGCAAGATGGCACGGGCGACCTCCGGCGGAAAGTGATGCAGCAACTGGAACATCGTCCGCAGCCCAGTCTGCTCGGGAGGCACCGCCGTGGCATCGATCGAATCGGATAGAAACGACAGCCGCTCGGGGTCGCGCTGGACGGCCTCGGACAGGGCCGCCAGGTTTGGAAACTTGTCCGACATCGTGGCCCGAATCAAGAGATGCTCCTGCTTCGCCAGCCCCGTAAGGAGCTGTGGCAGCGGACCCGCCCCTCCCGAGCCCAGATCGAGCAGTCGCTTGCTTCCCGTGGCCCGCAGCGCCTCGGCAAGCGGTGCCACCGCGACTTGATACGACCCGAGCACCCGAAATGCGGTCTCTAAAAAGGTCGGTGTCAGGCTACGCAGTGCGGTTGGCAGCCATGGCAGGTCGCAAAATTCGAACAGTTGATAGCGTCTCATGCGGCTTCGGCCTGGGTGAGTCCTTCGGACAGGATCTGGACAAGCCGATCGGCGATTCGCTCGACCCGTGCTCGTGACAGCAGCGGCTCGACGAACACCAAGTTGAGATTCAGCCGCTCACCAACGGTCGTCACCGCCAAAAGAAGCTGCCCCACCACCGACAGACCGACCGTGATCTGGTAGTCGACAATCGACAGCGCGCCATACTCGAGACGGATCGGCAACTTCTGGAGGTTGGTCACGCCGGTGAGCGCCGGTGAGGCGGCATCAAAGCCACGCACAAAGCGCGCCGCCACATCGCCAAAGCGCGGAATGAACAGCCCGATGAGCGGCAGGGTCAGGTACTGCTCGCCGCTTTTGAGTGTCTCGGTCAGTCGCTGCCTCGATTCGCGGGCCAAGTCCCACAGCGAGGGCGGCGGCGAGATGCGATGAAACGTCGTCACCTGCGAGATATAAAGCCCCATCTCTTCGCCCACGCTCGGCACAAGCTCGCCACGCAGGTTGACCGCCGAAAAGCAGCCGACGGTGGTGGGCTTGGCACGCTCGATGCGGTCGGCGAACACCTCGCGAGTCGTCGAAAGCAAAAGCGCCGCACACAGCGCCCCGTGAATCGTGGTCTGCTCGGCCTTCGCCCGATCTTTCAGGTGCCGGAGCTGTTCGCCATCGAGCGAGCGATGGATCAGGCAGTTGCGCCGTTCGCTGGCCGGCACCGACTGCTCTAGCGGCATCGTGCGTGCGCGCCGCAGCGGCTTGCCCAGCACATGCTTCCAGAAAAAGTCGTGCATCGCCGGAAACAGGCGCAGTCCTCGGGCAGACGGTGGAAGCAGCGCTGGCAACGGCGGACGAAGTGGCAAGCTTTCAGGCTCTGGACCCGCTTGGCCGGTACGCAGGTGGTCAAGCTCCATCAGCAGATCCCGCACCGCGAACACGATCGAGAGCGCATCGGCAGTGACGTGATGATGAGCGATGACCAGCTCGCTCCGCTCGGGCCCTTTGAGCAGCACCAGTCGCGTCAGGTGGTCTGCATCCACTGCAAACGGTCGATTCAGCTCATCCTCGGCGACTGATACCCAATCCGAGTCACCCGTCCTCGTCAGCACCCGCAGCGGCAGCGGAGCCGCCTGTTCATCGGTAAACACCAGCTTGTGGTCGTCGCCTCGTAGACGGACCCGCAACAGGGGGTGTCGGGCTTGCAAGCGCCGCAGCGCCTTTGGCAAAAGTGCTTCGTCGAGCGGTCCGTGCACCGTGACGACCTGCACGCCATTGAATCGAGTACCGCGATCGAGCAGAAAAAAGGCGCGTTCCAGGTCGGCCAGGGCTCGTTCCATGGCCGCGCAGGGTAGCCTCGGGTCCACTCGGGATTCAAGAAGACAGCAGGTAAAAGGCCAGTAGCAGCAGCCCACCACCAACGACCAGCGACAAGCTCACCAGCCACAGAAGCGACGTGCGCAGCGCCTTTTTATCGGCGGTGCGACGACTCCCCGTAAGCAGCGCCAGCCGCGTCTCGACCTTGGCAATGCCACCGCGCAGTCCGTCTAGCAGCGCATACAGTGAGTCAAAGCGGGCGCGCTTGTCTTTGTCTGGTGCGGGCTGGGGGCGAAAGCTGGCCATCAGTGCACCGAGCACCAGCAGATGCGGCGACCGCCGGGCCAAGTCGGCATAATCCAGGCTGAGCGCATACCAGAGCTGCTCTCGACGGGTGCGCAGGTGATGGTTTTGTCGACGCAGAAGCCGTAGCTCCGAGCGCACTTCCCCGAGCCGAGCCGCCACCTTGTGGCTATCTCCATCAATCCCGGCCAGCTCCATGCCGACCGCGTAGCGTTCATCACTGCTGGCCTCCCCACTGCGCAAATCGCCGGCCAGGATGAGCAGTCGCTGATACAGCTCATCGCGACGGTGGCGAAGCACCCGCAGCTCCGAAGCCAACATGGCTTCTTTGCGGGTCAGGGCTCGCTGTTCCTTTTGCAACTTGGCCCAGCACCGCTCGGCGGCCCGTTGTACCCGCTGCTGGGTCTCGTCCTTCCCCGTCGGGATCTCGTCACTGAGAGTCGCATCCGAGCCGGGGACATGCCTCATCAGCTCGACGTGTTCCGCATAGGCCAGCTCGCCCAACTGCACCAGCGCTCGGTCATACGCAACCAGTCGCTCTCCCAGCTCGCCGCGCAATCGACTCATGAGTCGTCGCCGTCGCAACAGCGAGCGGAGGCCCGACACCGCATAGAGCAATCGTCCAGACACCGTATCCGAAGACGACAACAGCGGCAGCGGTGGCAACGTGTCCTCGCTGGGTGGGGGCACGCTGATCTTGGGCATGGAACGGGTGCTCTGAGACAGCGATACCTCGGACCGGCTCAGTCCATCCGCAAGCTGGGGCGGAACCGCTGGCATCTCGATCGTAGAAGCGGCATGGAGCGCAGCACGGGCAATCTCGGCGGTACTCTCACCATGCGCGGAGGCTTCATCGGCCAACAACGCAGCCGGCGACCCCGAGGGCGGCAGCGAGGGAAAGCGCATCGTCCGTTTGGGCGACACCGGTTCCATCCGCTGCGTCTCGGTGTTTGAGACCATCGGTAGCGGCGCGGTCGCATTGGGCAACACGGTCGGAAAGCGCACCGTCAGCGATCGTGGTGGCTGCGGCAATTCGACGGTCGCCCCGGGATCGATCGGAGTCATTGAATCGTGGCTATCGCTCACAGCCAGCGGTGAGAACGCCTGGTTCAGATCCGCCCGATGCGATTCGATCGGGGTGTCATCTTCGCGCAGCCGGGATGGCACAAACAGTGGCAGCCGCTGGGTTCGGTCGATGGGAAGCTCGGCCAAGACCCTCGCCACCGTGTCCCCACTTATCGCCAGCAGCGGATCGGAGTCCGGCGTTGGTCGTGCCGCTCGAAGTCCCTGCATGGTTGGCGCGTCCACGATGTGTTCGGGAATGGCCGAGTGCTCAACCGCCACTGAAGGAGGCATCTCGTGTGAAGGCACCTCCATACCCGGTGCTGGCGGCGGTAAGAGTGTGTCCTCATCAAAGTCAGATGGAGGCGAGTCCGTCGGAGCGGAAGCGGGCTGGTTGCGCATGGCATTCGTTCTCGCAAAGCGGCGAGCCAAAGGGTTCGCATCCTATTACGAGTTGCTTGCTTCTCGAAAGTGGCGACGCAGAGAACCGACGTTCGTGCCGAGCGGTCAGACCACAGCGACGAGTTTCTGTTTTCCGACGGTGATGAGGGGCATATTGGTTCACAGTATTTTTGTGTTCTAAATCACTCTACAATTGATTAGTGCAGAAAATTTTCGTAAGGTAATTCCGGTGACTACTGCACGAAGACCACGAAGTGAGGGGCGGCTTGCGAAGTATCTTCGCCGGTGCGAGCGGGACTTCATCCTGAAGGCGCTACGAATGCACCGTGGCCACAACAGCCAGACGGCGGCTTGGCTTGGCGTGTCAAGACGCGCTCTGTACGACAAGATGCGTGACTACGGACTCGACGGTGAAGCATCAGCGATGCGGACCGAAGCCGGGATCATGGGACCACGCAAGGTCGATCTCGACGGCGACGATGAGGGATAGGGTCACGCGGGTCGCATGTGATATGCGTTCGGCATGTCCTCATCTCCACCGACCGACTACGAGCTGTACCTGCGTGTTCCGGAGCTCCTGAGCCTACAAAAGCTCCCGAATGAACTAGCGTGTCCCGACGAGCTTCTGTTCCAGGTGGTCCACCAGGCCGCCGAGCTGTGGATGAAGCTCATCGATCATGAAATGGGGCAACTGGGCGCGCTGCTCGCAGCCGACCGGTTGGCAGAGTCAGGCAAGACGCTGCGCCGGATTCACTCGGTGCTTGCGCTGCTCGCGCAGAGTCTGGAGACGCTGTATACGCTCACCCCAGCGGATTACATGCGCATCCGTGAGGTGCTGGGTCGTGGCTCGGGACAAGAGTCGCCCGGCTTCAAACGACTGCTCGCGGTTCCCGCCGAGGTCTATCCTCACTTCGAATCGCTGCTCGCCCGGCGACAAACCAAGCTCCTCGATATCTATCGCAAGCCATCCGCACATGCCGAGTTGTTCCAGGTCGCCGAAGCGCTGCTCGACTTCGACCTGCGACTGCAAGAGTGGCGCAATCGTCACATCCTGCTCGTCTATCGCACCATCGGCGTGGGTACCCCTTCCCTCAAAGGCAAGCACTCGGAGCTGCTTGAGCGTGGCCTCCGACAGCAGTTCTTCCCAAAACTATGGGAAGTTCGTGATGAGCTGTACGGCGAGTGGTCAGCGGCGAATCCCTCGGGGTCGAGCTATGCGCTGACCGGAACCGTAACGCCCGAGCCGGCGGCACCGGTTGGCCCGCTTCCGGCCCGTGCTCCGAAGCCACCCCGTCGCAAGTCCTAGTCGCTGCACACCAAATCGAGGATGTCGATGACCGAGCAAGATCTCCTGGCCCTGCGGGGTGAGTTTCCCGCCCTCGCCCAGAGCGTCTATATGATCAGCCACTCGCTGGGCGCGATGCCGCAGGCAACCCAAGCGGCACTGATGGAATTTTCGTCGCTGTGGGTCAACAAATCGATCGTCGCGTGGGAAGACTGGCTGCGTGAATCACAGCAGGCGGCCCAGCGCATCGAGCGCATCCTCGGCGCAGCGGCTGGCACGGTGCAGATGGCGACCAACGTCAGTCAGGTTCAGTCGACGATTGCGAGCTGCTTAGAGTATCGCGCCCCCCGCAACCGCGTCGTCTACTCCGACATGAACTTTCCGTCGGTCAGCTACATTTGGAAGGCCGAGGAGCGACGTGGGGCCGAGGTGGTGCTGGTCAAGAGCGAGGACGGCATCTGCGTCCCCACCGAACGGATGCTGGCCGCCATCGATGAGCGCACCTTGATCGTGCCGATCAGCCACGTCCTGTTCCGTAGCTCCTATATCCAAGACGCAGCGGCGATTGTGAAGCGCGCCCATGAGGTCGGAGCGCTCGTGCTGCTCGACGTGTATCAGTCAGCGGGCATCGTTCCGCTCGATGTCACCGCACTCGGCGTAGATTTTGCGACGGGAGGTTCGGTGAAGTGGCTGTGCGGGGGACCGGGCGCAGCCTATCTATATGTACGGCCTGATTTGATTCGGAGCTTTTCGCCACGAACCACAGGCTGGTTTGCCAACCGCGCTCCATTCGCATTCACGATGCCGGAGCAGGACTACGCCGATGGCATTGCCCGGTTTGGTGGTGGAACGCTGGCGATTGCCCCGCTCTATCAAGCCCGCGCCGGGGCCGAGCTGATTGGCAAGCTCGACCTACAAGTCGTCCGTCGCAAGTCGCTGAGGCAAACCGCCCATCTGATTGAACGGTGTGTGGCCGCTGGGTACCGTTTGAACTCTCCGCGTGACGAACAACGCGGAGGCACCGTCTGCTTCGACTTCCCGGGTGCTGACAAGGTATGCGCCGAGCTCAATCGCCGTCGCTTTTTTTGTGACCATCGACCGGGCGCGGGCATTCGCTGCTCGCCGCACTTCTATAACACCGATGAAGAAGTGGCCCGGTTCATGGACGAAGTCGCAACGATTCGTTCCAGTCTGTAAGAAGCACGCACATTCCGGGCTGTCCGGATCTCCCGCGTGTCGCGCTGCGAACCGCCAGGCCTGCGTGATATAAATTCGCCCCGTGCCAAACGCTGTCTTTCACCGTGAAAACGGCGCGCTCTTTATCGAGCGAGTCCGTCTGTCCGCACTCCTAAACGCCGGGATCCAGACCCCCTTCTTCATCTACAGCTCCGCGCAGCTTGCGATGGACTGGCAAGCGTACGCGCAAGCAGTGGAGGGGCTCGATGCGGTGATCGGTTACGCCATCAAAGCGAACAGCAACCCAGCGCTGCTGCGACTGCTCGCGAGCCATGGAGCCGGGGCTGTGGTGGTATCCGATCACGAGCTTCGATTGGCGCTGGAGTCGGGTTTTTTGGCCAGTCGAATGCTGCTCCATGGCAACGGCAAGCGGCCTCGCGACATCGATTCTGCGCTGCGGGCTGGAATCCTATTGTCTGTTGATAGCGAGTTCGATCTCGAGCAAATCAGTAGCCAAGCGGCGGCTCTTGGGGTAACGGCGCGCCTGCTCTTGCGAGTGAATCCAGACATCGATCCACAGGTTCATCCGTACATCTCGACAGGCCTTCTCGATAGCAAGTTCGGATTCGCGGAAAGTGCACTCGAGCGGCTGCGACCACGGCTCAAAACGCTGCCTCGGGTGGAGGTGTGTGGCCTGCACTGTCACCTGGGCTCGACGCTCAAGTCGGTACAGCCCATCCGCGACGCAGCGCGACTGCTGGCGATCCTGGTCCGCGAGCTGCGCAGTGATGGTCATCCCATCGAGATCCTCGATATGGGCGGTGGCCTGGGCATTGACTACAGTCGCGGGCTCGATCAGATTCCAGTCCCCGATGAGCTCACCCTGGCGGTGCGACCTGTTCTCGAAGAACTGGGACTACGTCTTTTTTTAGAGCCAGGACGAAGCCTGGTCGGACGAGCCGGAGCGCTGATCGGTCGCGTCATCGGCGTCAAAGACAACGGGCGCAAGCACTTCCTGGTCACGGATGCCTCGATGGCGCAGCTCATTCGACCGTGCCTGTATGGTGCCTACCATCACATCGAGCTGCTCGAGGAAACGGTGGCTGGCCCAAGCGCCACCTTCGATGTGGTCGGGCCGATCTGCGAGTCGGGTGACTTCCTCGGTCAGGGTCGACAGCTACCGACCCCACGACCCGGCGATGGGATCATCATTTACGACGCTGGAGCCTACGGCTTTGCGATGTCGAGCCGCTACAACCTTCACCTCGGCTGTGCGGAGTATCTGGTCGATGGCGATTCGCTGCGCCTGGTGCGTAGCGCTGAGACGTTCGACGACCTCAGCCGTCACTTTGCCGATCAGCCAGTCCACCTTCCGCGCTAGTCCCCGACCCGCGCCCTGCCCCGCCTGGTCAGCCTTCCACCGTGGTGCCAACGCCAGCCATAAGCTCACCGAGCTGCTCACGACTGACCGGCGACTGCGGATCGTTATCGAGGCTGGCGACAATCTGACCTCGGTACATTACCAAGATTCGATCGCACAAAGACTGAAGCTCCGACAGCTCCGCAGACACCAGCAGAATCGCGCAGCCTGCGTCGCGGGCATCAAGCAGCGTGCGATGGATTGACTCGATGGCACCGATATCGACCCCTCGGGTTGGCTGCGCCGCGACCAGCACCTTCGGCAACTCCTGAGCCACCGCCAGTGCCCGCGCTAACACGACTTTCTGCTGGTTACCGCCCGACAGTGCCCGCGCCTGCGCATCCGGCTCAGCAGGACGTACCTCGGCTTTCTCAAGCACCGACGATGCCATCGCTCGAATGCGCGACAAGTCGAGCAGCCACTGGCCCGGCCCATACGACAGTCGCGCCTCATGACCCAACAGTAGGTTTTCTGCCAGTGTCATGTCCAACACCAGGCCATGCCGCTGACGATCTTCGGGTACCACGGCGAGCCCACGACTGCTGCGGGATCGAACGTCCTCGCGGGTAATGTCAGCGGTGCCGAGGCATATCCGACCCGCTTGGGCCGGGAGTAGACCCGCAATGGCAGCCACCAGTTCACTCTGGCCATTGCCAGCCACGCCCGCGATTCCGACGATCCGGCCCGAGGGAACCTCCAGCGAGACACGGCGTACCCACTGAGTGCCCTCACGCTCGACGACCAGATCCTGAACCCGCAGCGCCGGCGCGGAGGCACCGTGAATCGTGGCGTCGACTTCCGAACGAGCAACCCGACTGACCGCGTGAACCTCGCGACCGACCATGGCCCGTGCTATGGCCGTCGCCGAAAAATCGCAGCGTTGAAACTCTTCGACAACCCGCCCGGTTCGCATCACCACCGCACGGTCGGCAATCTGTAGCACCTCGTCGAGTTTGTGGGTCACGATCAGCAGCGCCCGATCACTGTGGACGCCCTCATCGAGAAGCCCACGCAGCGTCGCCAGCAGCCGCGAGGCCTCTCCCGGTGTCAGGACCGCCGTCGGCTCATCCAGCAGCAGCAACTGTGCCCCGCGATACAGCGCTTTCAGGATCTCGACTCGCTGCGCTTCCCCGACGCTCAGCTCGGAAACCAAGCGGTTCGGAGACACCGCCATTCCATGCCGCAGACCCAGCTCTTCGACCTGCTGGGCGGCGCGCTTTTGATCCACCAGCACCCCAAAGCGTCGTGGTTCCTGACCTAAGACGATGTTCTCAGCAACGGTCAAAGTGGGCACCAGCAGAAAGTGCTGATGGATGAGGCCAAGGCCCGCCGCAATTGCCCGCTCGGGTGTGGGCAGCACCGTTTGTCCACGATAGCGAATCACGCCCGCAATCGGCTTCACCAGCCCATACAGCGCATGCAGCAGGGTCGATTTGCCCGCCCCATTTTCACCAAGTAGTGCCACCACCTCACCCGGCTTCACCGTCAACGAAACGCGGTCGTTGGCCAGCTTCTGGTCGTAACGAACCGACACCGCCTCCGCCTCGCACAGCGGTAAAAGCGTCTCGCTGCGTGGCGCACGGTTGAGAGCTTGCATGCCCAATACAGAGCAACAAATTCCGCCCACCGCAAGCGTCGTAAGCAGGGTCGCCGCCGCCAAATTCGCATTAGGACCGCTGTCTACAAAGTGCTAGCTTCGCCGACACAAGCGCCCGCTTAGCCTGAACTTTTCGCGGAGGAGCCTCGATGCGACGACTGATTGCCTTTTTCGCCCTTTCGCTGTCCTTGGGACTTGCGCTGCCGGCCCTGGCCCAGGTTGAACCAACCCAACCACCGATGCCGTCGGAAGTTTCTGCACCGACGCCGAATCAGCAACCTCTGTTTGCTGCTCCGGTCGCTCAGCCGTCGCAGGTCACGCCCCACGCGCTGGCACTACGAGCACGCTGGGTGACGGTGCCAGGATGGTCGATTGCTGCGTTTTTGGATGCGCACACCCAGCTCAACGACGGGTTTTCGGTTGGCCTAGAATACCTGTATCGTCGCTCGGGTTTTGACGTCGTGCTGTCGGTCGATTACTCGTGGTTAGAGGCCGCCTCGGGCAATTTCCTCGGCAAGGGCAACAACCCCGCCACCGACACCCACTTCACCCGGTTCGACAAGCTGTCCTCGCTGACGTTCGATGCCTCGCTGATCGGTCACTGGAACTTGACCTCGTGGCTCGAGTTTCGGGTCGGTGCTGGTCTCGGCATTGGCACCGTCTTTGGCAACATCTACCAAATCACCAACAACTCGGGCTGCACCGCTGAAAACGCCGGCGACCCAACCAAGTGCTTTCCGAAGAACGTCGGGCCGATTGAAAACACCGATTCTTCGACCATCGAAAAACTGAATGCCGCAGGTTGTGTCGGCGACAACGACAAGCTCGATACCCCGACCAGCCCGTGCCAGCGCTCGACGCAGAGCTATCCGTTTAACCCGCGTGTGGTGCCGGTGCTCAACACGCTGATCGGTCTGCGCTTTAAGTTGCAGGACCACGTGTACTGGCACCTCGATGGGGGCTGGCGACTGGTCGGCTTCTACGTTGGTGGCGGCCCAGAGTTCCGATTCTAAGAGGAGATGCAGTGCAGAAATTTCTCGTGGATGCAGCGGCGGCCCATCAGCGGCTCGATCGCTTCGTGGCGGATCACTCGGGTCTAAGCCGAGGTGCAGCCATGCGCCTGATTGCAGATGGACTGGTTCAGGTGGATGGACGCATTGGCAAAAAGGGCGTCGCTCTATTGGCCGGTCAAACGGTAACGCTGCCGCTGGAAGCGCAGAACGACTTGACCACAGCGCCGGTGGCCGATCTGAGCTTGCCGCTGACCGTCTTGTACGAAGACGTCGATGTCGTCGTCATCAGTAAGCCCCAAGGGATGGCCTGTCATCCGCTACGCGCCGGAGAGCCGGGAACCGCCGCCTCGGCCGTCGTCGCACGTTATCCCGAGTGTGCCAAGGCCGCCGAGCCCGTCCGCGAAGGTGGCGTCTGTCACCGACTCGATACCGACACCAGTGGCGCGCTGCTGTTTGCCAAGACGCCATCTGCTTGGCAGAAGTTGCGCAGCGACTTTGCCGAAGGTCTCGTCGAAAAGGAGTATTTGGCGCTGGTGGTGGGCAGTCCCAGCGATGACGAGTTCGACGTGACGCTGCCGCTCCTCGCCGGTCGCGGCGGCAGCCCCAAAATGACCGTCGCGACAACGCCCGAGGAAATTTACCATCCGGCGGCACTCGACGCTCACACCTGCTTCGTCGTCGAACGGCGCGGTCCCGAGCACACCCTACTGCGGGTTTCCGCCAAGACCGGACGGCGCCATCAGATCCGCGTTCATCTGGCGCACCTGGGTTTGCCAATCGTCGGCGATCCTCTCTACGGCCGGGGCGAACCAGGTGGACAATTTCTGCACGCCAGTCGGCTCACGTTTTCGTCTCCATCCCAACCAAGCAAACGAATTACCGTCGAAGCGCCGCTGCTTCAGGATCGGGCGGAGTTGCTGGCGAAACTGGTTCCGTAACCCACGGCACAGTCCAACATTCTTGGAGACTGCCCCGTCACAAGCGATGAAACGTCGGAACCTGTTGTGCTACAGAAGGATTCATGAACATCGCATCGCTTCTGGACAAAGCGCAGCAGCTCATGGCGGTCACTGTTCAGCTACAAAGCGAGGCCAAGAGCTATCTGCACAAGCTCCCTGGCTTCTCTTTCGACGAGACGATGGCTGGGCCGATCACACTCAGTGGCTCGCCACATCCGCAGCACATGGAGTTCCGACTCCACGCCGTAGCGCCCTCGCTGGGTTCGTTCCTTGAAGATGGCCGGACGGAGATCGCGGGTACGGTGTCGATTCCAGGCTATGCCGATTCGGCGGCGCTCGCCGGCTCCCTGTGGATTTGGCCGCTCCGACGAGTGCTCCGCTACGAGTTTTCGTTTTCCAGCAACGATGGCAGCCCGTGTCGATTCGCTGGGCAGAAGGATGTGTCACCGCTGGATCCGGTGAACACGATGACGATGCTCCCGGGATGCCTTTATGACGCGCATGGCAAGGAAGTGGGTCAAGCCGAGGTGCGCTTCGAGCTGAGCGACCTGCCGACCTTCCTCGCGAGCTGGCGTCCGGTGTTCGGACCGTAGCGCCGAAACCTACGCGAGCGAGCTAGTAGCTGACGCCGACTGAAAGGCCACCGGCTTGGCCAAAGATCGCCACCTGTGCACGCGGCTTGGGTGGGGGCCAGGCAATCAGCGCCGCACCAGCGCCAGCCAGGAGGGCACCAGTGACCGTCAGACCAACGCCCGGAGCGATGGTCCCGAACTGACAGCGCTGCACACCGAAAGAGCTGGGGCAGTTTCCATCGAGCACCACGCCGTTTTGGGCAAACGCGCTGATGCCGAAGCCGATCAAGACCACGCCAAGCCCGATACCCGCCCCACCTGCCGCATATCGCCACAGCGGTCGCTTTGCTTCGGTCATCACGCGCATGGGCTCGATTCGCACCGCCGGTGCTGGCTCCATCTGCGCATCCCGATCGAGCAAGTTGACATCGACGACCAGCGTCCCGTTGCCTTTGATCTCGATCTGCTGCGAGTGATCGATGTAGCCCGGCTTGCGAACCAGCAGTGCATAGCGCCCGGCCAGCAGCGACTGCTTGATCGGCGCGGCCCCAAGTACCTGACCGTCCAGGACGACCTCGGTATCGGCAGGTGTCGAACGAATCTCCACGTCACCCCGGTCCCGACTGACCGCCGCACTGGTCAGCGAGCCTGTGGTTTCACCAACTTTGGCCAGCACGCCGTCAATGGAGCACGAATCACACTGCGCGTTGTTGCTGCCCAGCTCTGTGCCAGTGGCGGCATCCCGCAGGTTGAGCACCACCCGCCAGCCGTTGCCCTGCTTTTCGGTCCGCGCCCACAGCACAAACTCGACGCCGAACTTCGCCGCCGCCTTGCGTAGACAGCTCACGTCGGTCAGACACAAGGCCAGGTCTTTGGCGTACAGCTCGACTGCCCGACGCGGCACCACCGCATAGCTTTCGCGGCTGAGAGCGGTCTGCACCCGCTTCTGCACCGCTTCTGCGGTCTGCGCATCCGGGGCTTGATCGACCACCAGCACGGCCGGCGGCAGCGTCACCACCGCGACATCCGAGCCCGACTTAAAGCGCAGCTCAACCTGCCTCGCCAGTCTCGTCTTGACCTCGCTGGCGGCCTGCCATCGATCTTGGCTCGCCACCACCCGATGCGGACCGGTCGGCAGCAGCAGTGGCATCGACAGCGGTAAGCTCCCCACGAAACGACCATCCACCGATAACAGCGCACCGCGAGGACCGACCACCAAGATTTCGCCAGCATCCACCACCGGCTGCGCATCGAGGAGCGTCTGGGCTTCCTTCTTCAGCGGATCATCGGCATCCACGGTCGTGTCGTTCAAATAACGCCGCAGCAGGTCGCGAGCCTCTACAGACTTTTTCTCTGCCGCTGCGACTTGCCCCAGATGAAACAGCCACTTCGGATTCGGGCTGGTGCGGAACGCCTCCCCAAAAGCAGTCGTGGCTTCGGCCAATTGGCCGGCTTTTAAGGCCGCAAGACCTTGCTCGGCCCATTGGTCAGCCCGCTGCTTCCCAGCAGCATTCGTTACCTTGGGCGGATTCTTGGCCTCGGCAGCATCTAGCTGACCGCACAGCCCCGCAGCCACCACCAGGACACGCGCAACCCCTCTCATCGCACTTCTCAAGTCTTGCCATTATCGCATGGCTTCGACCAAGAAGCGCCAGTGGGCTTATTTGCCGGCGCTCTTCCGAGCCGCAATCACCCGCGCAATCTTGCCTTCCAGGTCGGCGAAGTCGAACGGCTTGTCCACGTACTCATCGGCACCGTAGAGCGGCGAGGTCATTTCGTTCACTTTTTCACCGATCGCCGTAAGCATCACGATCCCAACCGCCGAAAAGATCGGATCATTGCGCAGCTCGCGAGCGACTTCCCAGCCGTTCTTTCCGGGCATCATCACGTCGAGCAGCACCAGATCCGGGCGCTTGTCGCGTGCGATCTGGATCGTTTGAAGCCCATCGGCGGCCTCATAGACCTTGTAACCCTTCTTGCTGAGCCGAAGCGACAGCATGGTCAGGATCTCGGGATCATCGTCAGCAATTAGGACAGTACCCTTCGAAGCAGAGGCCGTCGTCGTCGGTGCAGGCATGTCACACACGCTAGCCTGCCCGTCTTGACAGGTCAAGATACCTGGGACATGGTCCTGTCGTGAGCAGAACCGCACGCGGCGTGATTCTATCGGTGGCAGCGGGCGCAGCGCTCTACATCGTGCTGGCCATCGGTTATGGCGAAGGTCGCCAGGTCTTGGCCCATCTGCGTAGCTTCTCGCTGCTGCTACTGCTGCTCGGTTTGCTACTGGCATCGGTCAACTATCTATTTCGCTTCATCCGCTGGCAGTTCTACCTGCGCCTCCTCAACGTACCGACCTGGCCGCTGCCACGTCCGACGCAAGCGACTGAAGCTGAGCCAACCGGTAAGTGGCTGTCGCTCACCGATTCGCTGCTGGTGTTCTTGGCGGGGTTTTCGCTGACCGTGACACCCGGCAAAGTGGGCGAGGTACTGAAGTCGTACCTGCTGCGCGAAAGCTACGGGCAGCCGATCGCCCGGACCGCGCCGATCGTGCTCGCCGAGCGGCTCACCGACCTGATTGGCCTGCTATTGCTGATGCTGATCGGTGTCGCGACCTGGATGCGGCCTGAGCATCACTACTTGCTGGGGATCGGCCTGTCGCTGTGTTTGATGATGCTGCTTTTCGCATCGTGGCGATCGCTGGTCTATGGGTTGCTCGGCTGGATCGAACGGATTCCCACGCTCGGACCCAAACTCGGACCCAAGCTGCGCGAGTTCTATGATGCCGCGTATGTGCTGCTGCGCCCGGTGCCACTGCTGCTGGCAACGTTCACCTCGGTGCTGTCGTGGTTTGCCGAGTGTCTGGCGTTCTACCTGATGATTCACGGCTTTCCCGACGGTGGCCAAGCTTCTGTCACGCTGTCGACGTTTATCTATGCAGTCATGACCGTGGCAGGGGCGCTGGCCTTTGTGCCCGGCGGACTGGGTGTGACCGAGGGCGGCATGGCGCTGCTACTCGCCGAGTTGGTCGCGATGTCTCGCTCGAGCGCGGTGGCCGTCACGCTGATCATTCGGGCCCAGACGCTGTGGTTTGCGGTGCTGCTCGGCGTGCTGGCGTTGCTGATCTTTTCGCGACGCCGTCATGTCGCGGTTTCTCTCGATCAGGTCACTTCGTCGAACTCAACCGCGCAATAGCCGGAAACAGCAGCTCGTTTTCGATCCGAATGTGCTCGTGCAGCTCGACGTCTAGCGTCCGCAAGCCATCGTACAGCGAGCGCATCCCGTCATTGGCAGCGGTCGGCGGTTGATAATGCTCCGTCGTTTCAGCGAGTGCTCGCAATATCTCGTCGGCCCGATCATGCTCCATCAGCATCACCCGAACCGGGCCGTTCATGATCTGCGATGGCGATGGCAGCATCGCACGGCCCGCCGATGTGGCCGAAAACACGGCGTGAAGCATCGGAAAGAGCACTCGCTCTTCCTTCAACAGGTGCGGCTCTAGCTCGACCCACAGCTCGCGCAGCAACTTGACGATCGCAGACAGTACCGGCAGCTCGAAGCCATGCTCGATGGCAAGGCGGGTGGTCTGCTGCTCAAGCTGCATGATCTGCTCCGGCAGTGGATCATGATAGCGACGCAGGATGTACTCCATCAGCTCCACTGGAGTCACTTGTCGTAGTTCCACTTCCGTTCTGTTCATTACACAGTCTCCTCAGGGTCTGCCTTACGGTGGCAAACATCTATCAAAGGCGCAGCGACCTTGGTCGCCAAGTTTGTTGAAGCGCGGACTGCGATTGACACGACCGCCACCGTGCGATTCTTATAACTGTCATGGTGCAAACTGGCTTACGGAGGCGCTCCACTGCGGCGCTTCTCTTTGTGCTGCTTGGGAGCTTGGCTTCCCCAGTAGCCGCTCGGGCGCCGCAGAATCAGAGTGAACCGCTGCCAAGTGAGCCGATCGCCATCTCGAAGCTGCTGTTTTCGGGCATGGCCGAAGAAGTCGCCGCCGACCTACGCGGCAGCCTAATTACCACCGTTTCACGAGGCGGCTACTCGGTACGGAGCCAGCAAGAGGTCGAAAGCCTTCTCGGCAGCGAGCTACGCCTCCTGGGCTGTACCACCGCAAGCTGCTACGGGCGGCTGGCACAAGTCCTTGGGGTCCGCCGCGTCATCGAAGGTGAAGTGCAGCGCCTAGAGCTATCGACGTTTTCAATGCGGCTCCAGATGCGCGACCTGTTTTCTGGCCAAAGCTCGACGCCCATTCAAGAGCGCTGTGATGTCTGTAGCACCGATGACGTCCGCCAGATGATCATCCACGCCGCCGAGCGACTCACCCGTGAAGTCCCGCCGCGTGGCCCTCAGACGACGGATCCGCGTATTGGCGAAAGCGGCATCCTGATCGTCGAAACCGAACCGCCCGGTGCCACCGTCACGATTGATGGCGTCCCTCGCAGCGAACGCACCCCGGCGTCGTACCTGCTGGCAGTCGGTGTGCACAACTTGGTCGTCCAAGATCAAGCCCACCACCGCGTCCATCAGCAAGTCGAGCTGGCCGCAGGTACCCAGCCGATGATGCTGCGCCTCAGCTTGAACGCCCAGAGCGGTCGTCGCTCTTGGATGACCGGCCTCGGCGTGGCAGCGACCGTCGGCGCGGTCGGACTCATCGCTGGTGGCGTGGCCCTGCTCTACAAGCACAACGACCCGGTGTTCACGGCCGAGTGTCCCGACCTTGGCCTGTCCGGCTATCACTGTCCGAACAAGTACGACAACCTCGCCCCCGGCGTCACTATGCTGGTCGGCGCGGGCGTACTTGGGGTGACTGCGGGTGTGCTCTTTTACCTCGACAGTCGGCCTGCCAAAGCGAGCCCCGTCGTCGAAAAACAGTGAGCGTCGGCACGCTTCGACAGCGCCTTCGGGCGTGGCTGCTCCCCACGGAACTGCCCAATCTGCCCCTGTCCGCAGGTCGGGACGCGCTGTTTGTGCGGCTGCTTGGTCTGCTCTACTTCATCGCCTTCGCCTCACTGTGGCCCCAGGTCGCCGGTCTGTTTGGCGAGCACGGACTTGTCCCCACCCAGGTCATGCTCGGCTCGATCGCCTCTGAGTTTGGCCCGCGTACTATCTAGCCAACGATTCGCCGCTTTCCCCTGCCGACCCGCACGGCTTGCGACGTTCATCCCGGAAGTACGGGGGAAGCCGCGCCGCCCGAGCTTGTACCAACCGGTACACCACAGGAGGAATCCATCGACGACGATGCGGCAGTTCCCAAACCACCGCCGTCGGGTGTATCGTAATTAGCAAGATGATCCGGGCTGGTTTCATTCTCTTTGTAGTGCTGCTGCTCTGCGGCACCACCGATGCGCGGCGCAAGAAGCCGATCGAAACCCCTCCCGCAGAAGCAGCGACTCAGTCCGCACCGATCGACGCCAAACCGGCGGACTCGACCCCGGCTGCACCCGCAGCGTCAGCGATGCCAAGTGGAGCGACGCAGAGCCCACCGGTTCAAAGCAAGGACGATCTGCCCAAGAAGCCGCGCACCAAGGCCGAGATCGATGCCACGCTCGCGGAAGCAGCCTCGATGTTCAAAGCTGGCCAGCACGTCGAGGCCGCCGACAAGCTGATGCTGGTCTATGAGTCCGATCCGCAGCCGCTGCTCCTGTTCAATGCCGGGCAAGCGTATCGACGCGCCAAGCGGCCCAAGCAAGCAAAAGAGGCCTATCAGACGTTTCTTTCTGTCGCCCCGAATCACTCGCTCTGTCCAGAGGTACGTGGCTACGTGCGCGACATGGATACGCTCCTGGAACTGCAACAGCGCGAGCAGCAGATCTCGCTTCAGCTTCAGCAGGAAAAGGAAGTGGCGACCTCTGCCCAGCAAGCGCTTCAGCAGGAACGGAGCAGGCCGATCTACAAGCGACCGCTGTTTTGGGGCCTGGTCGCCGGTCTAGGAGTCGCGGTGCTCGCCGGAGTCACCGCTGCCGGAGTCATTGGGGTGCGCGTGCAAGCAGATGTCAAAGCAGACATCCAGAAGTAGCGCCGCCGTTCGGTAAGGAGGTATCGCAATTGTCTCTTCAAAGCTGGATTCTTCACGGTGCGATCCTCGCGGCCGGCGTGGCAGGGGGCATGGGATGCAGCCTTCCCGAATACAAGCTCCTCGTGAGCAACATTCCCGAGGGCTCGACCCGGATCGAGGCAGCGATCTATCTGCCGCAGTCCAGCAAGCTCCTCCGCGACCAGGTCTCGGCGGAGATCCCGGCGGGCAAAGTCCCGCTCTCGGTCCTTTTGGATCTGCAAGGAACGGTCGATCAACCCGAGCGTGCGGTCTTTGGCGTGGCGACCCGCGATGCCAGCGGCTGCATCACCGCCACCAGCAACACCGCGCCCGTGGCCCCTTCTCAATCGGTAGCCGATGTCCCGGTGCGGATGATTCCGCTCGTGAATCCCAGCGCTGCCACCGATCGCTGCCACAAAAGTCCACCGATCTTGGTCGACGTTCAGCGTGAGGAGCTGGGCTACTTCGGAAATGCTGACAAACGACTGCTGCTGGGAGGCTGGGGCTTTGTTCCGACCGACCAAGTCACCATCAAGAGTCAGATTCAGCTTTCCCAGGCCCTGTGCCGAAGCCAGTGTCGGATGCGCTGCCCTGACGTCAAGCCGTGCTCAAACCCCAACCTCGGCACCATGTGTCAGACCGGCTGCTCACTCACCGGCACCATGGAATACGCGGGCCCCGGACTGCTGCTGCTGCATCTTCCCGAGCAGGCCGGGGTGCAGGAACCACCGCCGCCGCCACCGCAGATGACGCTGGCCCGGCTGGATGTCTCTGGAGCTGAGCTACTCGGATCGCCGATCGCCGTCACGGTGACCGCAGCAGACGGTAGTGCCGTAACAACCTTTGTAGAGCAATAGCCGGTGCCGCAGGCCCCCCTCACGTGCCGCGATGGAGCCAAACATGTCCAGATTGAACGCGCTTCGCAAAACGCCTCGCTCCAGCGCCTTGCACCTGGCCGGACTGCTCACGCTGGCTGCGGCAAGCTGCGGACTCCCTGAGTATCGGATGCTGGTCAGCAACATCCCAAAGGATGGCAAGGCGCTGGAGGTCGCCGCCTATGTGCAGGCCACCCCAACCAGCGAAGGCGCGCTCCCCAGCGACCGGATCGTGGCCGACATCCCTTCGGGTCGGAGCGACCTGATTGTCAGCGTCAACTTGCGAGGTCTTTACAACTCCCCAGATAGCGCGGTGTTCGCAGCGATTGTGCGTGACGCGGGCGGCTGCATCACGGCGGTTGGCTACACCGCTCGCGCCGCGCCCTCCCCCACCGTGGCCGACGTCGAGCTGCCGCTGCTTGTGCCAAGATTCCCAGCTCTAAGCCGCCAGCGCTGCAGCACGACCGGCCCGATCCTCCTCGATGTCCAGCGTCAGGAGCAGGGTCCGTATGGGAAGACCGACTTCCGCCTGCTCATCGCGGGCTGGGACTTGGCCCCGACCGACCAAGTCACCGTACAGAGCCAGATCGTGCTTCAGCCGACCTCCTGCCAGTTTCAGAGCTGCACCGATCGCTGCCGAGAAACCGTCTCGTGTCTCGACGCAGCCGGTGGCCCGGTCCTGTGTCGGACCGGCTGTACGCTCACCACCATCGCCGAGTACCTGGGCCCGAGTCGTCTCATCCTCCACATCCCCGAAGCGGACAATGTCGTTCAAGACTGGGCGGGAGGACGAACGCCGATCAGGGAGTCCGCGACGCTAGCGACCATGCGCGGCAGTCCATTCCAGGTCACGATTCTGCGCGCCTCCAACAGCCAGTCGAGCAGTTACACCGAGTCCAAAGCCAGCCCCTGAACGACCGCCTACCACCTCGCCACGCAAGCAGATCCCCGTAGAACACACGATGCCGCCCACACGGGATGGCGATTGGCCGACCCCAGTTGCAGCTTATGCGACACCAGAGGGCGGCTTTTTGCTACAAGGCGGCGTTCCACATCCTGTTTCTACTGTGACTGTGAGGTTGTTCATGTCTTGGCGCGCACGTTGGTCAGGGGCTTCTGGTGTAGGGCGACTCCTCTTTGCGGCAGGTCTTTGGGCCATGCTCACCGTGACGTTTGCATCTTCGGCGGCGACTGCGGCCCAGTGCCCCAACGTACACATTGTGCTCGACCGCTCCGGTTCGATGACCTCCTCGATGGCGGGCGGTGGAACGCGCTGGTCCGCCGCGACCCAGACGATCAACAAGCTGGTGGGACTGGCCGATCCGCTGCGGGCTGCCAAGATCGGTCTGGCGCAGTTTCCAAACGCAGGCTGTGACTCCCTGCTCTCGGTTCGTCCCGACTACTCCACCAAAGCCGCGATTGCGTCGGCCATGGCGGCCTCGATGCCAGGCGGCTCGACCCCCAGCGGTACCGCCATTCGTGACGCCGCTGCGCTGACCGAGCTAAAAGACAGCACCCGCAAGCAGTACATCATCCTGCTTACCGATGGCGGCCCAGGGTGCGGCGGCGAGCCAGATACCGTCACCGGGACCGTCAATCAAATCACCCTGGCACGCAGCGCATCGCCGTCGATTGGAACCTATGTCGTCGGCGTGGGGGATGGACTGTCCAGCGGTGAACAGCTTGCGCTCGGACAGATGGCGACCGCCGGTGGTTATCCCGAGGCGACCCCGGCTCGCTATTACAAAGGAACCACGGTGACTGAGCTGGAGTCCTCGCTGACCAAGATCATGATTGCCATCCAGACCGAAAATGCCGGCTGCGTCGATGCCACGCCCGCTGACATGGCCGGGCCTACGGATCTGGGAGTGCCCGCTGACATGAAGCCTCCGTCGGACCTGGCGATGACTCCCATGGATCTGTCGATGACCTCGATGGATCTCGCGATGACTCCGTCGGATCTGTCGATGACCTCGATGGATCTCGCGATGACTCCGTCGGATCTGTCGATGACCTCGATGGATCTCGCGATGACTCCGTCGGATCTGTCGATGACTCCGTCGGATCTGGCGATGACCTCGATGGATCTCGCAATGATGCCGCCGAACGACCTCTCGGGCACTGTCCAAGACCTGGCATCCCCAGGAACCGGGGATGGAGGCAGCGGGCGGCGTCCCATGGTGGTGTCGATCAGCCCCAACGAGATGGAGCAAGGCAAGTCGGGACCGGCCGTCATCCAAGGCAGCAACTTTGTTTCGGCGGCCCCCAGCTCTACCGTCTACTTCGAAGGCAGCAGCCGCCTCGTCGCGGTCACCAACGTCTTGGTCGAAGATGAATCGACCATCAAAGTCTTTGTCCCCGGCGACTTGCCCGCTGGCGTCTACGATGTGGTGGTCAAAAATCCCGATGGTGCGCTCGGCCGCTTGAGCGGCGGATTCACTGTCACTGCGGCCACCGCGAGCGGCTGCTCTTGCGACGTCGGCGGTCACACCCCGATTGGAACCTCTCCCCTGGCGGTCTTCTTCAGCCTGGGACTTGTGGCGCTGCTCGGCGTGCGCACTTCGACCCGCAAACTTCCCCCCTCTCGTCACTCGGAGTTGGGAAGTAACTCCCCGCGCTGCGACGGATGAGATGTTGGCCCGCGTACTATCTA
>WBZP01001732.1_pt1 | contig 26222 bp, 21 predicted proteins | sample 5204301 | NCBI WGS metagenome assembly WBZP01 (sample SAMN12412401, study PRJNA552823) | activated sludge metagenome | isolation source: activated sludge from nitrification reactor of wastewater treatment plant... | place: USA: Pennsylvania | collected 2017 | reverse complement strand
GTATTCCCGTCTCCCCGCTCCCATCTTCCGGCAAGCACCCATTTTCCCGGGACCTTGCGCCCGGTTATACGAAACGTCCCCGGATGATTCAGAAAAGCTACCGCATTGCGTGAGGGAGACGTTTCTGGAAATAGAATGATTTATTCCCAGCAACGTCTCCCCGCTCCCATCTTCCGGCAAGCCCCCATTTACCGGAACCTTGCGTCCGGTTATACGAAACGTCCCCGGATGATTCAGAAAAGCTACCGCATTGCGTGAGGGAGACGTTTCTGGAAAAAGATCATTGAAGTAATATGATTATTCCCGGCAACCTCTCCCCGCTCCCATTTTTTTGCGGGCACCCATTTCCCGGGGACCAAAAAAATAATCAGTCAGGACAGACAAATGCCGGCCAACCCTGCAGAAGCAATACTATCTGTCATGGCAATGAACTGCGGCAGCAACTGATTGATGGAGGTAAAGACATCTAAAAATTTACCGCCTTTCAGTAATATGACCAGAAACCCTATATTTGCAACGTTATTGCATTTAAGTGAAGCTAAAAAGAAACCATAAAACGATGTGCACTGCCTTCCTGCTGGCATTGTACGCTTTTATAGCCACGCCGGTTTCATACTGGCATCACCACCAAACTAACGGTGAGCAATCCGTAATTGAACAACATTCGCAAAAAGTATCCAACTCCACGGTGGAGAATGAGGCAAATTGCAAAATATGTTCACAGCATTATTCGGAATCGGTTAATGATGCCATTATTATTGATATCCCGCCTTTTCAGTATAGAAGCAGGCACAGGGAATGCGATTTACTGAAAATTCTTCCCGATCCGGGTTACAACCTGTCAAATAAAGGGCCGCCCATTTTTAGCTAAAGTCTTTAACGGCTGCAGGCATATCATGCCGCAGGATGATTGCATGCAGTCATCACCCATTTTTCATTTACAATCATAATTTATGGCTGTATTACAGGCAATACAGCTCAGCAAACAGTATGGTACCCATACTGCGCTGAGCAATTTGAATTTAGCTGTCAGCAAAGGTGAAATATTTTGTCTGTTAGGGCAAAACGGAGCTGGCAAAACCACGACCATCCATTTGTTTCTGGGTTTTACCGAAGCATCGTCGGGCAAAGCATTGATAAACGAAAAGGAAGTAAAACCGTTTGATAGCCCTACCAAAAAAATGATTGCCTACATCCCTGAAGTGGTACAATTGTATGGCAGTCTGAATGGCATTGAAAACCTTGATTTTTTCAGCCGCCTCGCCGGTTTTAAATACCCAAAGGAAATGCTGGGGGGCTTTTTAAACAAAGCCGGTTTACAAAAAGAAGCGCATGAAAAGCGCCTGTCAGTTTACTCAAAAGGGATGCGTCAAAAAGTAGGAATTGCCATTGCACTGGCAAAAAATGCCGATGTGATATTCATGGATGAACCCACCAGCGGTCTGGACCCAAAGGCTACAGCGGAATTTACAAATATCTGTAAAGAACTGGCTTCCAATGGCAAAACCCTTTTTATGGCGACACATGACTTTTTTAATGCCGTCAATACAGGAACAAGAATTGGCATTATGAAACAGGGCGCATTGGTACATACGGTAGAAACCAGCGGCATTACGGCCAATGAACTTCAGCAGCTGTATCTGGAAACGATTTAAAATTACTGCTTATGATCCCACAGTCATTTGAACAATGGAAGCACTGCACAGAGAAAGATTGCGGCATAGTAATTACCCGGCAGTTTGCCAGAGAAAGACTGGCCGTTTATGAAAATGCAGAAAATGCTGAAACAATTATATTCTTAAAACTATATGGTGAAAATCACCTGCAAAATATAATACAATGGTTACAACAAATTCAATAGAAGAGAAACTACCGGTTACTGTACTCAGTGGCTTTTTAGGCGCCGGAAAAACCACCTTGCTCAATCATGTACTGCACAACAAACAGGGTATGAGGGTAGCTGTGATTGTAAATGACATGAGTGAAGTAAACATAGATGCACAACTGGTTAAAAATGAAAATACCCTCAGCAAAACAGAAGAGAAACTGGTGGAAATGAGCAATGGTTGTATTTGCTGTACACTACGGGAGGATTTGCTGAAAGAAGTGGAGCGGCTGGCAAATGAAAGGAGATTTGACTACCTGCTCATTGAAAGTACGGGCATCAGCGAACCTTTACCGGTAGCACAAACATTTACCTACCAGGATGAAACCAACGGTATAGATCTGAGTAAAATTTCAAGGCTGGACACATTGGTTACTGTTGTGGACTGCTTCAATTTCATCAAAGATTTTTCATCACTGGAAACCTTGCAGCAACGTAAAGTCAGTGATATGGAAGGTGACACAAGAACCATTGTTAACCTGCTGACCGACCAGATTGAATTTGCCAATGTAATCATACTCAATAAAACAGATTTGGTAAGTGCCGGACAGGTGGGCATGATAAAGGGTCTTATCAGAAAACTCAACAGCGAAGCCCGCATTATCACATCCGAAATGAGTAAGGTGGATTTAAATCAGATTCTCAATACCCGATTGTTTGATTTTGAAAAAACCAGTCAAAGTGCCGGCTGGATAGAAGAACTGAATAATGAACACACCCCAGAAACCGAAGAGTATGGCATCAGCAGCTTTGTATTCAGAGATAAACGCCCGTTTCACCCGCAACGCTTCTGGAACTACATTAATCAAAACTGGCACAGCAACATCATCCGCAGTAAAGGATTATTCTGGATTGCCAGCCGCAAAAATGATGCACTGAACTGGAGCCAGGCAGGTGGCAGCCTGCGGGCAGATAAAGCCGGTGTCTGGTGGTGCAGCATGCCCTACGCCGAAAGAATAAAGTACACAGGATTCCTTGACAATCAGCAAGAAATCGAAAGTAAATGGGATAAACGCTTTGGCGACAGAAATAATGAACTTGTCATAATCGGACAGGAATTAAACAAAGAAGAAATTATCAGCGAATTACAGGGCTGCCTCTGTACTGAAAGTGAAATAAAAGATATGGAAGTGGGGCTGCGATTCAAAGATCCGTTTCCTGCGTACTAGCCATCCTAAATTTCGGTCCAATGAAATCAATTTTCTCCCAAACCATCACCAGTGCCCTGCGTCAAAAACACCTGCAGGTGATGTCAGCAATCCTGCTGCTGCTGTTTGCCCTGGTGGCCTTTAACAGCGTGGTGGCCTGGAAAGCAAAGATGCAGAGTTTTGAAAAAGCAAAGCAGGCTGTACGAACGGCCTGGCTGAACCAGGGGCCTCAAAACCCGCACAGCAGCGCACACTATGGGCATTATATTTTCCAGCCGGTTACGGCTATGCATTTTTTAGATAATGGCATCCGTTCATTTGCCGGCTCCATTATACGCCTGGAAGCACATGCACAAAATGAAGCCGCTTTCAGCCCGGCAACAGACAAAACAGAACTGAGCCGGTTTGGCGAAATGAGCTATGCCTGGATGCTGCAAGTACTGATGCCACTGTTCATTATCCTGCTTTCTTTTAATGCAGTCAGTGCCGACAGGGAAAATCAGAACCTGAAATTACTGTCAGCCCAGGGTATTGGAAACAGCCCATATTTATGGGGAAAGATCCTGTCATTGTACACAGTGGTCATCAGCCTGGCATCAGCCGGCCTGCTCTTACAGCTACTGACCTATCAACTGATTGCAGGCGATGCCGGCACCTTCTCCTTATCAGGAATCGCTGTTTGGTTTTCAATATATGCAGTGTATTTGCTGGTGCTAACGGGTTTTAGCGTATTGGTAAGTGCATGGGTTAGGAAAAGCAGTGAATCATTGGTAATGCAGCTGGCCTGGTGGGTATTCTTTATGATTGTAATGCCCAAAATTACGGCCGGCGCAGGCGCTGCCATGTACCCGATGGAACACAAAGCAGTGTTTGACAAAGCACTGAAAGAAGACCGGGAGAAAGGAATAGACGGGCACAACCCGGCAGATGAACGGGCAAAATTATTTATGGATTCCGTAGTTGCCCATTATAAAATTGACACCAGTAAAGTGAAAGATGTAAATGCCGCTTTGCCCGTAAATGTGGATGGCCTGGTAATGCAGGCAGATGAAGAATATGCCAATTTGGTATATGACAAGCACTTTGCACGTATCAGAAAAACAATCACTGATCAAAACAGCATCAGCAAATATGCGTCAATCATAAATCCCTACCTGGCCATACGAAATGCTTCGATGGCCATAAGCGGAAGCGACTTTAACAGCCACCTTAATTTGTTGGCAGACGCGGAAGTATACCGGCGCTACCTGATTAAAACACTCAATGACAAAATGGCTTATGGCGGCAGCAAAACCGGCGACTGGGATTGGAAGGTTGACTCAAAATACTGGGAAACGATTAAAGACTTTACGTACCCTGCCACTACACTGCAAAAGAGCCTGAGCGCATGCGCTGCAGAATTGATGGCCCTGGTCCTGTGGTTGCTGCTCGTTCTTTTGGGCGTAACGTTTACTGCTAAAAAACTAATTGTAATATAACATGCTGAGTACCATCGCCACCTATGAATGGAAGCAGTTTATCCTTAACAAAGGAATGATTGCTGCCCTGCTTGTTTTTACCGTCATGGGGCTTTTTTGTTTGCAGCAGGGCAAAGCTGTCTATACTTTCCAGCAGGCAGCCATTGATAGTGCGCTGGTAAAAAAGCAGCGGAATTACGAAAAGGTAAAACAGGTGTTTGACACATTAAAGCCTGTGGGTAATCAGTTGCACGACCTGGAAGAACCCTTCTACCTGGATTGGCGGTTGCAGGCTGTATTGGCAAAACCACAAAACCCGTTGAGTATTTTAAGTATTGGACAAAATGATATTTACACTCCTTTACTGAGTGGCAGATTTAATTCCGATATTTTCAGGAATACATTTACAGAATTTCAGAATCCGGAAAAGCTTCTTACGGGCAATCTGGACGTTTCCTATTTTATACTCTTTCTTTTTCCTTTACTGTTCATTGCACTCTGTTACAATATTCAATCAGCCGATAAGGAGGCTGGTATTACGCCGCTCCTCCGCATACAAGCCCGTTCTTTAAGTAAACTGGTTTATCAGCGACTGCTGTTCCGGTGGCTGCTGGCCTGGCTGCCTGTTCTGACCATTGCTGTGGCCTCCTGGATACAATTGGCCTCCATTAAAGGTTTTAATGCTCCCGGGTTTGCACAATGGTGGAGTGTAACACTACTCTATACTTTATTCTGGCTAGTATTGGCTGCAATGGTGCTGCGGTTTGAATTCTCCTCCCTGATCAATGCCATTGTGCTTACAGGGATATGGGTATTGTTGCTCATTGCCATTCCGGGATTGCTCAACACCTGGTTCAACTATAAATATCCGCCAACCAATAAAGAAGAAATTGCGGAATACCGGGATTATGACTTCAAAGCCTGGGATAAGCCCTTTGAAGAACACAAGGCTTTTATGTTTGTACGCTATCCCCAATACAAAAAATTAGACCTCACGAAAAAAGAGGACAGTGTGAAGTTCCGTGCCTTCAGCTATGTATTGATGGTGATTGAAAAAGAAAAGGAATTGTTCAGGCAGGTAACAGCGGTTAAAAACAAACAACTGGCAGCTGAAGAAAAATGTTTTTGGCTGAATCCTGCAGGCGGAGTAATCCGTGCCTTAACCAGTATCAGTAATTCCACACTCCGCAATCAACAGGAGTTTGAAGAAGCAACACTTACCTATCGTGAGCAAAAAACAAAATACCTGTTTGAGAAATTGGTAACACAACCCCATTTTACAAAGAACGATTTTGCAGGTATTCCGGAATTCAACAGGAACGAAAGTAAACATTCCTATATAAGCTACTTATTTCCGATCACCTTACTGATGGCGATTGCAGCACTTGCTGTTATGCTGAACAGAAACCATAAAACTTAATGGGAATGTTTCTGCCAAGAGGAACTATACTTGCCATTTTCAGCCTGCTGTCTGTTCACCAGCTATTTGGACAGGAAGCCGAAAATTTTCCACCCCCTGCAACTCCACCCGTTGTATATGCTATTGAAACAAAAGATCCTGTTATTACGGATGGCAGACTGAACGAAACAATCTGGCAACATGCTCCTGTAGTCAGGGATTTTTTCAGAATGGAACCACGACAGGGCGGCAATTATTTATACCAAACATCTGTACAGGTTGTATACGATAAAAGAAATATTTATTTCGGTGTCTTTTGTAAAGACAGTCTGGGCAAAAAGGGAGTAAGGGTGCAGGATTTGCGCAGGGATTTTATATACGGCGAAAATGATATTTTTTACTTACAACTGGATCCTCAAAATCTGAAACGCTTTTGTGTTTCGTTTCAAACTACACCCGCCGGCAATCAAAGAGACTTGCAGGTTTTTGATGGCACATTAATAGATAATGACTGGGATGCATTGTGGAAAGTGAGAACCAGTATTACCGACAGCGGTTATTATGCAGAGTTTGCCATCCCATTCAAATCACTGCGGTATGAAAACTCCAAAAATGCAGATTCTCTTTCATGGGGTATAACATTGGCCCGTTTAGCAAGAAGGGATTATGAACAAACCGTTTTTCCGGCTATACCACAGAGCTTCGACCCCTATCGAATGACGTATGCGGCTCAGCTAAAAGGGTTAAAACTGCCAACCCCTTCGGCCAATGTCCGTTTACAGCCTTATACTTTGTTCCAAGCTGATAAGTCAACAAACGGCTCCAGCCAGACAACGAACAATAACGTTGTGAAAGCAGGCGGTGAAATTAAATGGGCTGTCAATCCACACAGTGTAATTGATGTGACCTTCAATACTGATTTTGCACAGGCCGATGTAGACAGGGCTGTAAACAACCTGACAAGATTTAACGTATTCTTCCCTGAAAGGCGCCAGTTTTTTTTAGAAAACAATGGGGTGTATGCAGGTGCCGATATTAGTAACGTAAAGCCGTTTTTCAGCCGTACAATAGGATTAGCCAATGCACAATTCAACGCCGACCCTGTACCGATTGATGCCGGTGTAAGATACACTGACAGAAACCAGCAAAGAACATTGGCCGGATTATATGTGCATCAAAGAGGAACGGAGCAACAGGGCGCATCCAGCTTTGGCGTGCTTCGCTATTTAAAAAATTATGGCAGGCAAAATAATATTGGCGTGATGCTTACTCACAGGCTGGATGAAGCCGATGTAAACAAAGGTTTCCCACAACGAAACAATACTACGATAACCATTGATGGATTTGTACGACCTGATGATGATGTTACCATCCAATATTTAGCAACAGGATCCAGAGACAATTCCAATGACAGCATTGGAATTGCTGGCAGCTTTTACATTGGCTGGTCGCCCAATAAATGGTATATGGGCTGGCTCTCAGATATGGTAAGTGAAAAATACGTACCCGGCATGGGCTTTGTGTTTGCCAACAATACCATCAAACATAATCCCGGCGGTTACTACATCTGGCGACCAAAAACCGGCTGGTGGAGTAAATGGATACGCCGCTGGGATCCGGGCTTTTTTGTCAACTGGTTTCAAAATGCCAATGATTTTAAAACACAGGAATTTAATTTATATATTTTCCCTGTGTACATTATCACAAAATCGAATGGACAAATTGAATACGCAGCATTTCCCACCTGGCAGAATTTCAATTTTTCTTTCCCGATTTTAGGCAGAACCGTAGCCATAGGAAAGTACAATTACACCCGGCATCTGATTCGTTATGAAACCGATGCTTCTAAAAAACTATCACTCGAAAGCAAATACGAATGGGGTGGTTATTATAATGGCACCCTGGTTACACTCACCCTGGCAGGCCGGTTTGCCCCAATGCCCCAAATTGCCGTGACTGCTAACTATGAGCATAACAATTTTAAAAACTTTGGTACTGAAAATGATGATTTTCAAACGGACTTATATACGGCAGGATTGCGACTGGCTGCCAATCCCCGGGTGCAGTTATCCGCATTTTATCAATATAACACTTTTGATAAAAGAGCAAGATGGAATATAAGAGGCAGTTGGGAGTTTGCACCGCTGAGTTTTTTTTATGTGGTCTTTAATGAAAGCAGTTTTCGGGATAGCCCGGTGCAGAATCAATCTTTGATTTCAAAATTAACTTACTTAAAACAGTTTTAATCCAATACAAAAATGACCAAAGTCTCAGGTAAAACACAATTGCAAAGCACATAAAACCACCGCTTGGGTTCATGTCCCCACGAACCATTTTTTTTCATAGCAACGGTTCCCTCGTACCCATCCTTTTGTATGTAATATCTTTCCGGTCACTTTGCGCTTTTACCCCTTATTCCCAGAATCGTCTCCCCGCTCCCATCTTCCGGCAAGCCCCCATTTCCCGGGACCTTGCGCCCGGTTATACGAAACGTCCCCGGATGGTTCAGCATAGCTACCGCATTACGTGAGGGAGACGTTTCTGGAAATAGAATGATTATTCCCGGCAATATCCCCCGCTCCCCTTTTAATACGTGGCACATCTTATTTCCGTTGAACAAATTGATCCGTAAAACTGTAATCCCCAGCATATAGTTTCTTCCCTGTAAACCGCCTGATTTTCCGGAACCATAGGTGCCAGTCCGTTTACCAGCGCAGGAACCGCTCAACACCCACCATGACCTACCTCCTCCTTTTACTCACCCTCAGCTTAACCAATCCATCCACCATGCAAAAGATCTATACTTTCTCCCCGCAAACCAACACCCGGGAATGGCGCATAGTGAACGATGGCGTAATGGGTGGTATATCCACCAGTTCCCTGGCGCTCACCGGTGAAGGGCATGGGCAGTTTTCCGGTCATGTTTCCTTAGCCAACTACGGTGGTTTTGCGTCGATGCAGCTGGATACCAGCATCCAGGCAGTAGCAGAAAAGCAGTGGATCGTGTTGCGTATAAAAGGAGATGGCCGGCGGTATGAATTCCGGTTGAAGGGAAGGGTTTCACAGGCGGAGTCGTATGTGCATCCCTTCGCCACTTCCGGTGCATGGGAAACTATCCGCTTACCCCTCCGTGATTTCTACCCCCAGTTCCGGGGCCGCAGACTGAACAGCCCGAATTTTAATTTCCCCCAGATTGAACAGTTGATTTTCCTGATTGCCAACAAGCAGGAAGAAGACTTCCGGTTGCTGATTGACTGGATCGGCTTGGAGTAAATAAACATTTACCAGCGGCTGATTTTAAGACGCCCTGAGCCCTTGTCCATACCCTTGCTGTCACCACTGATAACAGCCGGCACACACCCATCTACCTAATATTAGTGATGTCTGCCTGCGGTCATTTTTCAAGCTGTATTTATTATAACTTAGTCCGCATAGTTTCTACAATTTATAACTGTTATTACTATGATGAGACTGCTCCTGCTGACAGCCGTACAATGCCTGCCCATCCTGCTGTGGGGCCAGAATGTGGGTATAGGCACCGTTACTCCGAATGCAAATGCTTTACTGGAAGTAAATGCCGGAAACAAAGGGGTTTTAATCCCCCGGGTTCCCTTGGTTGCGCCCGCCAATGCATCCCCCTTCACCAACCCTCCACTCAGTCTGCTGCTATACAACACCTCATTTAACGACAACATATCCCCCGGGTATTTTTACTGGAGCGGTACAGAATGGCTGCGGCTTATGCATAACAAAGATGCCTGGAACACTACCGGCAATGCAGGCACCAACGCCTCCACGCATTTTATCGGGACCAAAGATGATGTATCGCTCTCCTTCCGGATCAAAAACGTGAATTCCGGTTTGATTGATTCCAATCTCAACCGCACAACATTTGGCTTTGCCACAGCCCGACCTCCAATAGGCATACATAATTCCGCATTTGGATTTAACGCGCTCAGCCGTCACGCATCGCAGGCATCCTCCAATACCGCCATTGGCAGCCTCGCGATGGAAGCATTTCGAACCGGTTCATTTAATGCCGCACTGGGCATGAGCGCTTTATACAGACTGGACAGCGGCTCACAGAATACCAGCATCGGCAATTTTTCGATGTCATTTCTCACTACCGGAAGAGCGAATACCGCGGTAGGTGGTAATAGTATGTTCGACATGGCACAGGGCGATTCTAATACCGTGACAGGCTACAGGGCTACGGTAAAAACACAGGTATCCCGCAGTACCGCCATTGGCGCCCTGGCTGTTGCCGGACGCAGTGACGTGATTGTGCTGGGCAGCGTACCCGGCGAAAACCAGGCTACCCGGGGGGTAGATGTGGGTATCGGCACCATCAACCCGCAATATAAACTGCACATTGTTGACGGCAACTCCACCGGCATTCTTGCTTCCGGTAACACTACCCTGTTACTCGACAAAGCCGGCGGCTCCAACCACCTGAGCATGCTGGTAGATGCCAACTCCGAGGCCGGGCTGGTATTTGGAAAAGCCGGCAGTATACAGCCCCCCTTCGACGGAGGCATTTTTTATAATACGGGCGGGCAGGGTGCCTTTCAATTTCGCAACAGCGGAGGACTCACCCGCATGGTGATAGACGCCACCGGACAGGTGGGAATCGGTACCGGCACACCATCCCATCGCCTGCATGTGTCAACCAACGATGCACAGAATGCCGGTTTCCGGCAGGGCATCCTGATTGAAAACACCGCAACGGGTACAGACGGCCAGGGCAATATCAATACCGGCGAAGCGGCCATCAGTTTTAAAAATGCGGGGGCGAATGGTACCGGCAATAATCAATGGATTGTGGGACTTAACCAAAACCGCAATATGGCTTTCGCCTATGGCACAGATTTTAACGCCAGCACCACCCGAATGGTCCTCGATTCAACGGGTAACCTCGGTATCGGGGTGACCGCACCCACCTTTCAGCTGCAGCTTTCCCAAAATTCGGCAGCCAAACCCGGCAGCAATACCTGGACGGTGAGCAGCGATGCCCGACTGAAAAAAAATATGCATCCATTTTCAGATGGCATGGAAGTGCTGGAAAAAATCAGGCCGATCTGGTTTACCTATACCGGAGCCGAAAACCATCCGCAGGAACAGTTTGTAGGTACCACGGCCCAGGAACTGCAGCAGGTTGCCCCTTACATGGTAACCATTCTCAAGAAAGAAAGCAGCGTAGGTAAAAATCTGCTGGGCGTGGATTACGGACCACTCCAGTTCATCATGGTAAACGCCCTGAAGCAACAACAGGAGCTTATTAAAAATCAGCAGCGGGAAATTGATCTGCTGAAAGAGCGCCTGGACAGGATGGATAGAAAAATTAAAAAGTAATCTGTTGTGCTATTGCCGCTACTAATTAATAACCAAGATTCTATGAAAAACCTCAAGATTTTATGCCTTACTTTTTGCTTCTCCAAAAAAGTAACAAAAAAGTCCCGATCCCGATCGGGACGAAAACGAATACACCCCGTTTTCGGGATGGTTCCCTGATTTAATCCCGATAGATATCGGGATACTACTGTAAACTCAACAGTTTATCCCTGATCGCTGAAACCCTCAACCATGTTGTTTTCGATAAGATCATTAATACTTCATTCAATAGCACAACACGTTAAAAAGTAATTTTTATGCTTCAGGCTGTGTAAATTTCTTAGAGTCACTTTCCGGTTGTCACAGGATTGATAAACTTCGCATTGGTTCGTTTCACCACGAACCAATGCCATTTATACGGTATGCTCATTTCTTCATGAACGCAGAGTCTCACCCAAAGCTTCAGCCGTCTCAAAATACTTCACGCGGGATTTTGCAACGCTTCACCCTGCCGGTACCGGCATTTCCTTTCTTTTTAAAAATACAACCGGCAGTTCCGCAAATAAGCCTACCTTTTGATGGCCTCCGCCTATCTCCGGCATCGGTATACCGGGAACATTCAATCATTATCCGCTCATACAACCTGTAACCATGCCGGTAAAAAACCTGCTGCCTTTTCTGCTGCTCCTGCTGATGTCATTATCCGCCGAAGGCCAGACCCGCATTGAAAAAACCGGATCCAATACCTGGGGCGGGGCTTATGTACCGCCCAAATGGGTGAAAACCTATGACCAGACGCTGAAGACTTATAATATCAATGTGGAGTCGTACCGGTCGGCCAGTCAGTCGCCGGGAGGAACCAACAGCCCGTCTTCCGGCTACACGCCCAGAAAATCAAGATGGGCTTCTATCGGCAAAGAGGTGGATTATGAAAAACTCGAAGCCCGCAGACAACACAAGAGTAAACAGGCGAAGGAAATCAGCCTCGAATACGCAAAAGAACTGAACAACGCCATCCTGTACTACAAAGCCGGCGTGTACAGGGCCTGCTACAATATCATTACCCGGATCATGCCGGCCATCCTGACAAAGAGCATAAAGGCAAATGACAATGCGGATGAAGTGTACAGTAACACGAGGATGTATGACGATGTGAAAAATTACTATGAATACATGTCGGGCGTTAAAGCGGGCGCCACCTATCCAGCGGTCGTTCTGTACAACCTGAACCTTACGGCTGACTTCGACTTTAAAAACAGCGGCGATGGCAAACGTCCGGAGGTTACCGTACCCTACCCCTTCACCCCGCAGCTTTATTACTTTCTCAACACCCAGGCGGGCAGCAACGCTGCCGGTTTTGACCGCTACACGATAGAGGAACGTTTTATGGCCGATCTCTTCCTGGTGGAACTGCTGGTGGATATTGATAAAAAGAACGAAGCGAAAAACATATTCCGGTCGGTCCTGGATTTTTACCTGCCCCGGATCAGCCATACCGAACCCTTCCTGCGCCAGATTGCCATCAACCATTTTTACCTCGGAAACACAGAGGAAGCCAGTGACCTGCTGGAATATTACTGGAATGAAACAGCCTCCTACGACGACCGCCTGCAGGTGCTGAACGAACTGGTGGTGGGCGATGGCTTCCAGCAAAAAAACGAATGGGACAGGAAGCAATACCCGGAAGGCTATGCCTTTGTAAAACAGAATTACCTTTTCCTGGACAGCATTGCCACTGCCCGCCAGTTAACCATCCCGGGTTTGAGCGAAGCCGTACAATACCACCTGTACGTTATACGGGGAAAGGAAGCGGATGCCTATCTCCGCAGGATATCTCCCCGTATGCAGGTTCCCTTCGACAGCCTGTACGCCAATACACACGGGTACTTCAACAGCTACAACGAAGATGTGGAGCGGTACCTGCGGGTATTGCTCATCCGGGGCGACCAGGATAAAATCCGTGAAACATTGCAGCGGCTGGCAGTTGTAGCCCGTAAACAACAGGCTTATTTTATGCAGCAGGTAGACGCTAACATCGACCGGCTGGATGAATTTAAACACGCACCGCAGTTGTACTGGGAAATCTGGCACAACCGGAAAGCCGAACCCACAGAAAGAGCGCTGCATTTATTTAAACTGGAAAAATTTGCGCAGGAAGGCGGAAAAAAATACCTGCGGGAAGCGGCCCGGCCCTTCCTGGAGGAAGCAGCAGCATATACAGAGAAAGAATTTACCTACAGTGCCTCGTCCTTAGAAGATTGCGGCATCAAACCCGGTTTTTTAAAAAACCGCGACTACCCCAAAACAGCACCACCCAGTAAAAAAGAGCTGCAGGAACATGCACGCAAACAGCAACAGGAACAGGCCACCCAGAACCGTATTCAGACACTGGAATCGAAGAGGGCCGCAGCGGCCGGCGTCCCCCTGACCGCGGCAGAATCGGAGCTGAACAAGGCGGGCGAGCCGTTCGGCGGACTGGCCATGTTCGAACAGGCAGTTAAGAACAAACAACCGGCAAAGGGTCGGTTTTATGATTCCGCCACGGTGGATTTTGCCACCCTCTGTTTTGAAAGAGCGGGCTATATGCAGGGGAAATCCATCCGGGCCGATATCCTGATGGCCAGTGCCGCCAAAGACAAAGCCGGCATGGCCGCTTACCTCCGCAGCTGGGGCGCTGAACAGCTGATCGCTGCCTGATACCCTGGGGGCATAAAAACGGCTGCCCAGGTGCCGGCCGGAGAAGATGCCATGTATGAACAACAATACATCTTACTGGCACGTACCGCGGGTTTACACGAGCAGGTGTACCGGTATATCGGCCAAACATCCTGGGCAACCGCCATTAAATTTGCCCCGGAGCATGCAGAGGCCCTGGCCGTAAGCGGCAAACTGAAGGAAGCTTTTATGTTCATTGAAAATTTCAGCAATTATACCGGCAACACCCGGGATAAGTTCGTGCACTGGGACCGGACGGTGATGATGAAAGCCATTGTACACTTTCACAAAAAAGACTTCAGGGAATCATGGGTACACCTGAACGACTACAAGATCAACATCAACGAACTGCTGTCAGCCAAAGAAAAATGGAAAGCCAATCCATCCGTAACGGCCTATGACAACCCGGGCATATTGATTCACGACGACTTTGCCTATTACTATTTCTGCTGCGCGCATGAACTGAAGAAGAAGAACATCTTACCTTATTTTCTGCCGCTGATTCAGATACCGCCCACCGCACCGGAATGGATGGTGAATAAATATGGCAAGTTGTTTTTACCAGCCAATCAATAAACCTCCGCCCGGATTCATGCCCCGGAAAACATTTTCATAATAATATAAACATATTTTTCCCGGCAAGTCTCCCCTTCTTCCACCGGAAAGTGGCATAACAGCAGATTGCCGACTGGCAATTCATATAGTCCAACGTAGAAAAGCAGGCTGTGGAAATACAATCAGTGAACACCGGGCTAGCCATATACATTTGGTTTTTATTTGTTAACTTCAAAACGGTAATCTGCACGGCGGCAGTTGGCGGTGAAAGAGCTTATCACACAATGGCGCTGCAGTATTTATGAGTATTTTAGATCTGTTAAACATATCCGGCTGACCGGGTGATTTTACATCACTATCAGAACCAATAAAATATGAAAATCATATACATCATTTTATTATCCTGTATATATACAACTACGCATGCGCAGGAAATGCATACCCTTACATCTGCTGAATTACTGAATAAAATAAAGGGAGGCTGGGCAGGACAAACCATAGGCGTAACATACGGTGCCCCGGTAGAATTCAGATTTCAGGGCACCATGATCAATGACTACCAGCAATTAAAATGGTATGACGGACTCTTAAAAAAGTCGATGCTGGATGCACCTGGTATCTACGATGATCTGTACTTAGATATCACATTTGTAGAAGTATTCGATAAAGAAGGACTGGATGCACCTGCTTCCAGTCATGCGGAAGCAATGGCAAATGCAGGGTATATGCTGTGGCACGCCAACCAGGCAGCCAGGTATAATATATTGCACGGCCTGAAAGCACCGCAGTCAGGTCATTGGCATAATAATCCTCATGCTGATTGTATAGATTTTCAGATTGAAGCTGACTTTGCAGGTCTTATGTCGCCCTGTATGACCAATACCGCTGCTGAGATTTGCAACAAAATCGGGCACATAATGAATTATGGCGATGGATTTTATGGAGGCGTATATGTTGCCGCTATGTATTCGCTGGCTTTTGCTTCCAATGACGTCAACTATATTGTGAATGAAGCGCTGAAAACAATTCCGGAAAATACCAAGTATCATCAATGCATATCGGATGTGATTAAATGGCATCGGGAATACCCCGCCGACTGGAAAAATACCTGGTTTGAAATCCAGAAGAAATGGACAGATGATATAGGATGCCCCGGAGGTGTATTTAATCAATTCAATATTGACGCAACAGTTAATTCAGCGTACGTTGTGATGGGCTTGCTGTACGGAAAAGGCGATTTCACCAAAACCATTGAAATAACCACCAGGGCCGGACAGGATGCTGACTGCAACCCCTCTACCGCTGCCGGCATATTGGGTACCATGATGGGATATGACAACATACCGGCTTATTGGAAAATGGGACTCTCCGATATTGAAAACTTACCATTCAAATATACCCGCACATCCCTTAACAAAGTGTATGAGCTGAGCTACAAACAGGCAACTCAAAATATCCAAAAAAACGGAGGCACTGTTTCCGGCACCACGATTGAAATAAAAAAGCAAAAAATCAAACCTGTACTTTGGGAACAATCATTTGAAAAAATAATGCCGTATGAAAGACCCTGGATCGGAAAAGAACTGAACGATGAGTATGAATTTGAATTTACTGGCAACGCCTTTGTGATTAACGGAGAGTATAAACCCAGAACGGGAAGTGTTTTCGACGAAAACATTACTAAAGTTGCTGAGATTGACATGTATATTGACAATATTAAAACCGAAAGGATAAAATTACCCATGAGTTTCACTACCCGGAGACATGAAATTGCATGGAAGTACGGGATGAATAATAAAAAACATACCGTAAAGTTGAAAATAATCAACCCGGAGGCCCAATCAATCTGTTATCTGTCGGATATGATTTGGTATGCTGAACCTAAATAAGCTGAACGCACAGGACCGGCTTTTCCCGGCAATATCCCGGGATGGTTCAAATTAACCACCACATGCTCCCGGGAGACCTTGCTGTAAAAAATCAATTTCCTGTTAATAGGAATTTAACACCCATCCTTATACTGGCGCAAGCGTCCGCTTGTGCCTTTCTTTATATTGGCGCAAGCATCCGCTTGTGCCTTTCCTTATATTGGCGCAAGCGTCCGCTTGTGCCTTTCCTTCATCGAATATCCACTGCTGGATAAGATACGGCGCCCGCATCCTTACCGGAAAAGCAGCTGAAAAAGTATTATACATTTGCATCGGCGAAAACCTGCCGGAAAAAATCTACCTGTAACGTACTTTTAGGATATGCGTATCATCCTCATGACTGCCTGCCTGCTCAGCAGTTTTCCGCTTTACAGCCAATCCTCCTTTCCTTACACGCCGCCAGCGGGCTTCTCCATCCTGGACAAATCCGCCGGCGATTTCAATGCCGACGGGCACACCGATTATATCGTGGTGCTGCGCAATGAACTGGATTCCCTGAATCCCGATACCACCCGGCCCCTGATGATCCTGATGGGTGCAGACAACGGGAAACTGGTGCTCTTCAAACGCAATGACCACGTGGTGTTCTGCAAAAACTGCGGGGGCATCTGGGGCGATCCCTATGAAGGCATTACGGTGAAAGGCCGGTATTTCTCCATCGATCATTATGGCGGCAGTGCCTGGCGGTGGACCCGCAACATCACGTTCCGGTACGATCCTGCCCGCAAAGATTTTATCCTCCACCGGGATGGCGGGGAATCCTTTCATGCCACCGATCCGGAAAAAGCCGAAAAATTCCTCAAGCGGAAAAATCTGTACGGCAAACAGCGGTTTGAAGAGTACGATAACAGCCAGGAATAATTGCCGGCTGCGGGCACATAAGCGGAATGCCTGTGATCAGTTCGTGAGATATGAAGCCTGACTACAGCTAAAAATTACGGTATCATATGATCATTTCATCATTTTTAAAGAACTTGATCCTTAAAAACCAGTTTGTATGGATAAAAAGAAAGGCATTAACTTTTTTATGGTGATTATCGCATTCGTCACCGGCAGTAAACTGTACCAGCACATTGATTTTAAAAACATGAAAATGGAAAAGCCAGTACTGGATATAATTTACATGGTAGCCTTCCTCATGTCTGTTATTGTGCTGATCAAAGACTTCACCCGTAAACCTGATCAATGAACAAGGCAGCCTTGCCGGTAAATACCTCCTGCTCAATACTCACGCCCGTTGCCATATAAGCAAAAAAACAGCCAATGACATACTACTGACGGGATATCTTCCCCCTTTTCCATTATTTTGGCCAACCTGTAATCAATCGTTATGCTCTCTGATTTCCCGAAGCTGCCGTCTATACCGGTCTGGCTCTTTTTCATTTCCACCAGTCTTTTTCCTCAGCTGCTGTCATCACAAAATGTCGGCATCGGCACATCCTCCCCCCAGGCCCGCCTGCATGTCAGCGGCCCCACTGCCAGTATACAGGTGGACAACGGCCCCCTTGTGCTGTATAACCCTGGCCTGGATCGTTTCACCCAATTATCGGTAACCGAGCCTTTCACGTTTCTGCAAAGCAACTATCCCAACGGCGTATTTTTTTTCAGACCTGGCAATGGCGGTTTGAGAGACATCCTCCTGAATGGAAACGGAATCAGTATTGTAAGCAGGGGCCCCGTTGATGCATTGAGTGCAGCTGAAGTACCTCTCGATATCCGCAACAACGGCGAAGGCATCCGGCTCAACGGCATCACCCCCTATATCACCCTGCTCGATGGGGGTGTACAGCGGGGTTACCTCCAGGCCTGGACGGATGGCATCGCCCTGGCCAGTACAGGCCATGACGTTGGACTGTGGACGAATGGCGTAAAACGGATGGCCATTAAACCCAACGGAGCGCTGGAAATCAACGGCAGCAGCGGTACGGCCGGCCAGGTACTTACCAGTAATGGGCCGGGCACACCTTCCGCCTGGAGCAGCCCGTATAATGCGCTCTACAACAGTTTCCGCTTCATCACCCTCTCCCAGACCGGCTTTACCAGCACCAACGATAACGTATGGCGCGATATTCCGGGTCTCTCCAGTACCTTTACTTTCACCGGAAATACCTATGTGGACGTGGCCAGCAATATCAGCTTCATTTCCAATTTCTGTATCGGGTGTGATAATCCTATTGTTGAATGCAGGCTATTGGTAAATGCAAACAGTTTCTCGCTGATCAAAGACAGAACAGGTGGTCCGGACCTCAAAACCAAATCGCTGACCACCGGATTTACCCTGCCTGCCGGGACGCACACAGTGAAATGGCAGATCCGGTGTACAGATGGTTCCCAGGTAACGGTGCTGAACAGCGATTCCAGGGCATTGTATCTTACCTTTATGCGGATATGGACGGCGGCACAGTAAACACCCGTAACCGGCGCTCACCTATGAGCCTTGCGGATAAGCATGCCGGGCACTATCAGTCAGGGTAATTACCTGTCTGGCAAAAAAATAATGAGAAAGCTAATCATCTTACTGTTCAGTGTAAGCTTTTTTGCCCGTGCGGATGCACAGCAGCTCAAAAAAAGTACTGTTCCTCGGCAACAGTTAGACCCAATCGAACAACTTACCGCGCATGGTGGCGGATGCCGCTGCCAGTTCAGGGGATACGCTGCTCTATGAAAGTAATACCCCAGGCGGATATACCCTGCAGGGACATGCAGGCAATACCACCTCTTTATCAAAGCTGGCAGCAGGCAACCTCACTTGACTAAAAATACCTTGCAGCGGGTACGCGGAAATCCGGCTAACAATCCTTTCTTCGTTCAAACAGCAACTATGAAAATGAATTTCCCCTTCTTACTGGCGGCTTTACTCATCAGCGCATGCACGTTCGCCCAGCCGGAAAAAAGCGCCTACACCCCTGCACAGAAGCAACAGAAAAGGGAAACTGCGGAAATGGACCGGCATTACAATGAAATAAAACCCCGAAGCAGCAGCAGCAACAGCGGCCCGGTAAGCGGCGAATACAACAGCTATGGCAGAGCGGATAACAGTAAGATGCAGGGAATCAATGCGGCAGAAGCCAGGCAAAATGCCATCGCACAGGCATATAAAGAAAAACAAAACAAACTGCGAAAAATACTGGCTGACAAAAATATTGACAAATCAAAGGACAATTATTTCAGCATTATCAACGCCGCATTACAGGCAGGCTTCGACCGGTACTGGGCGGAAAGAACATTCGGCGATGAGCCAGCCAAATTCGAAAAGTATATCAACGGCTCACCCAATTCCTTTGAGGAATATTTCGGCGCCCCGTCAACCACCATTATTGGCAGTGGCAAAAAACAAACATATACACCCATCATACATGATACAAAATTCGGCAGCGGAAATGAGCAACACCCGGAAACATTCAGCACGACCAAAGCGCATCACCAGAAAAATGGCTATAAGAACTTTGAATCTGTAACCAGCTTTCTGAAGGCCATTATTGACGACGGCATCCATAACTTCAGCAATATTACTGATACAACTACGCAACGCAGGTATTCCATATGCCGGTGCGACTATTCCTACGGCCTGAAATTTTACTGGCAAAACTTTGAAGCACCGGAATATGGTGCTTTTAAAAGTGATGGAAAAGGTTACTGGAAGTACCCGTTTATCAATCTCGTTACCAAAGGGAAAACCAAAGAAGCGTATAAGCAGCTTTTTGCAACCACCGTAAATGAATTACTGGCTTCTGAAATGTTCACCAGGGACAAGGACGAATACAACAACGAAACTTTTGCAAAACTTACTTTAAAAAAATCTTACCAGCAGGATGCCGGCGCAGACTACTTTGTTACATTCCTGGTAACAGAAGACAACGGAGCCGGCGTTTTTAAGATGAATGTCAGCAAACAGGATGCGGTCATCACCGATCCTCCGGTTGCCAGCAATAAGCCAACCTTAAAAGGCATTGCATTGCGGAAAAGTGCCGGCAGCATCGTTCAGAAAGTAAAAATCATTAATTCAAAACTGATTTATACCACCATCAACGAAACAACATGCCTCAACTGGTCATGGGCCACTGAAGAACAAAAAAAACGGTGCGGTGAATCCGGCTGGGGCAATTTCAAACCCAAAAACGGAGATGTGGGTGAAATAATTACCGAAAGCAAGCACTGCTATACGGGCGCCAGGATAATCATTATCAAAATGGGCGACTATTATGTTCCGGTGGAGGACGATGCGCTGATTTTTGAAAACAGCTATTCTGATTAATAGCAGATCATCTGTGTTAAGTCTTTAAGGTAGTTGGTGTAACCAATGATTATACGAACATAGTGGCTCCCCTGCATATACATGCCCCTGCCCTTACGCAGTTTTACCACCCCGGATCACCCCGAAGAAAAAAACGATGATGGGAATCACCAGCATTAAAGGTATTGGCGGAGCAACGAAATGCAGTGGAGGCTAAGCTTTTTCGCCGTAGCGTTAAACAAGACATATTAGCTGTTTTTCTACAGCTTTGAATTTTTTCTAATTTGTTTCAAGACAAAAAAGAAAGCAGGGTAATTACTGTAGCTAAAGTGGCTTTGAGTTTAAAATACCTAATCCTGTATAAAATATTCATTCAACGCGTAACAATGATCACGTAACCGGCAAACTCCATGAACGATCTTGCTCAAAAAGATCGTCATGGATATTTCAGGCAATATCATTTTCGGTATCGTGCTCCTGCACCTGCTGGCAGGCTTTGGTTATATTTTGTACAAACTCAACAGCAAACAGCACCCGAAATCCTGATCACAGCAGCGGTATGAAAGTGCATACTGTGGCAGGCATTTTCAAAACGCATCTTAGGGAGTCCAAAAAAACTTACAGATCTGTATATTCAGGCCTGATTGGCACCATAGAACAGAGGCTTGTAAGGGAAAATATCTTTGCCGGCTACCTCAAGACCAGTCTGATTGATACACCAATTCTAATTCCCGATGGCTGCACCCTGCTGAAAACCATCCCTGTAAGCTGACCGATTAAAGGGAAAGTACCCGTATTTGCCCGGAGTAAGATTGTAAACCTTAAGTTTGCGGTATTACCACGTTGTGTACAATGTATCCAGCCATCCGGCGATGAATTACTGCACCGGCAACGGGTATAACATTCCATTAGTGAACGCACCGCATGAAACACCTGCTGCCCCTCATATTCTTCTGCACCTGCTGGAATGCGCATGCCCAGCAGAAACGGAAAGTCCTTTTCCTGGGCAACAGCTATACCCAATCCAATAATCTCCCCCGCATGGTGGCAGACATGGCCGCTTCCACCGCCGATACGCTGCTGTATGACAGCCATACCCCGGGCGGATATACCCTGCAGGCCCATTCCGGCAATGCCACTACGCTCGCCAAGCTGGCAGCAGGCAATCTCGATTATGTGGTACTGCAGGAACAAAGTCAGCTGCCCTCCTTCCCGGATGCAGACGTGGAAAACTATGTTTTCCCCTACGCGCGGCTGTTAGACAGCATCATCCATGCCCGTAACCCCTGCGCGGAAACGGTTTTCTACATGACCTGGGGCCGTAAAGACGGGGATGCCTCCAATTGTGCCGCCTGGCCGCCGGTATGCACCTATGCCGGCATGGACAGCCTGCTCAGCTTACGGTACCGCCTGCTCGCAGATAGAAACCTGGCACTGCTTTCTCCCGTGGGAGCGGTATGGCAATACCTGCGGCAGACCTCCCCGGGCATCCAGCTGTATGTATCCGATGGCAGCCATCCCTCTGTTGCTGGCACGTATGCTGCTGCCTGCAGTTTCTATACTGTATTCTACCGGAAAGACCCGGAGCGCATCACTTATCAGGCAGGACTATCCGGCGCCGATGCCGCCACCATCCGGGCCGCTGCCAGAAAGGTGCTGTTCGACAGTTTACGGAAATGGAACATTGGTGCCTTTGACCCGGTGGCAGCTTTCAGCGCCACACAGGGCAATCAGCTTCAAATGCGTTTCAGCAACCAGTCGCTGCGGGCCACCAATTTCCACTGGGATTTTGGCGATGGCAGCATTTCCACTGACCGCGATCCGTTACATCTTTACCCCACAGCCGGCTCCTATACCGTAAGGCTCACGGCAGAACACTGCAGACGGCAGGATACTGCTGCGCAAACCATACTGATCCGTACCGCTTCAGATACACTAACTGAAAACAATGACTTTACTGTCCGGCTGTTTCCCAATCCTGCCCGCAGCAGGGTGATGATCCGGGCCGGCAACCGCCTCCGCAATGCCGGTTTCCGGCTGATGGATATCAGGGGCAGAACCGTTATAAACGGACAACTGCGCAGTGAAGAAACCCCGCTTGATCTCCTTTCCCTCGCCAACGGAAACTATTTACTCCAGGTAAATGGCAGTGAGAAAATTGTTTACAGGCTGCTCAAACAGTAAGCCTTTGAATCCCTCCCCCTTCATATTGCTGGTACACCCGTGCGCATACAGCCACTCAAAGCAACTGGTTCACCTCGAAACCGCTCTGCTAAAGCAAGAATGAAAAATACAGGATTAGGTAGCATGTTGCCAAACGGTCGTTGGGCCTCAGAAAAATAGCGTTAAAAAATGTACGGTATGCAGCGTTTAGCGGCGAAAGTGTTCAGAAAAGCACTTTGCTGATCAGCGTATTCGCAGAAAGCTGAAATGCTGCTGATGCTTAGCTTTTTCGCCGTAGCGAAAGACCGGACATTTTAGCTATTTTTCTGCAGCCTTGAATTTTTTTGTTTCTTTTTTGTTTCAAGTATTCAGCATTGGCAACTCCCAACCCCTGGAAGTAACATACATTAAAATTAAGTTGATGTGTTGCTTCTTTAAAATTATCGAACTCAGACTGATTGCTATTGTTCACCAGTACCTCTGTGAGCGCCTCAGCCGGTTCGGTGCCCACCGGAGGTGGGGATTCGAAAAATGCGCAGCATATTTTTCGAAAGAAGCGGGTGTAGCGCGGACAGAGGTACGCAGCCTGCCGGCTGAGGAGGCAAAGGGTATTAGAATAATTCTCTTAAAATCAGTAATAAGGGAACAATTTGAGATTTGTTACTTAAGAGACAAAAAAGAAAGCAGGTTAGTTGCTATTGCTAAAAGCGCTTTGTGCTTATGCTACCTAATCCCATGACAAATATTCGTTTTAAAATATTTATTTATTGTTTTTCAATAAATATTTACTATTTTGCACCCGTAATCAAAAAAACAAACCATGACCAAGACCAACGATTTCATCTGGAAAGGGCTGCAAATCATCACCTGGATCATCTTTGCCGGTTTTTGTGTACAAACAGGCGCCCTGCTGTTCAATTATATCTACAGCCTGTTCCGGCCCATTGCCACCCATAACCTCCACCTCGGACTGAATCTTTCGGCGATCTATGACCGGAGCATCTGGCTGTACACCTGCCTGTTCAGTTTCATCCTGGTGCTGTCGGCCATGAAAGCCTGGATTTTCTACCTCGTTATCCGCATCTTCAAAAAGCTGAACCTGGTGAAACCCTTCAGTCCGGAAATCGCAGACCAGATAGGGCGGATCAGTCAGTACGCCCTGGGCATTGGCATCATCAGCGCCATCGCGCATGAATTCACCAAAAGGCTGATCCACAGAGGTTATGATGTGAACAATATTGAAAGTTACTGGAATGACAGCGATGCTTACCTGATGATGGCGGCTGTGCTGTTTGTAATTAACCTGCTCTTTCAGAAAGGCATTGAACTGCAAACTGAAAACGATTTAACCGTATAAGCCATGCCAATAATAGTGAACCTCGATGTGATGATGGCCAAACGGAAAATGTCGCTGAACGAACTTTCTGAAAAAGTGGACATCACCCTCTCCAACCTCTCGATCCTGAAAACCGGCAAGGCCAAAGCCGTGCGCTTCAGCACCCTCGAGGCTATTTGTAAATCGCTGAACTGCCAGCCGGGCGATCTGCTGGAGTACGTGGCGGAAAACGCAGATAACGAAGGTGCAGGATAATAAACGTATCAACATGAATAAATTCAGTGTATGCTGCCTGCTACTCCTGTATAGCTTACTGGTATACGGACAGCACAGTGAGCCCATCATCCTGGGTAAAAAGGAAACATTCTATTCAAAAGTATTGAATGAAACGCGCCGGTTATGGATATATACCCCTGGTGTGACTGCGCCGGCTTCAACAGCGGAAAGGCAGTACCCGGTTATGTATGTACTGGATGGTGAATCGCAGTTTCTGACGGCCGTGGGCATCGTGCAACAGCTCAGCCAGGCGAACGGAAACGGGATTGTGCCGCAAATGATGGTTGTGGGTATAGAAAACACTAACCGGCTGAGGGACCTTACCCCCGGAACAGCGATCAAACCAAACCCTTTTGTAGATTTTCTGTCAACGGAACTCATTCCCTTTATCGACGCGAAATATAAACCCGCTCCCTATAAAATACTGGCCGGGCATTCATTAGGCGGGCTTCTGGCACTCGATGTGCTGACCGGCAAGCCAGGTCTTTTTAATGCCTGCATAGCCATGGATCCCAGTTTATGGTATGAGGATGAGCAACACCTGAACCGGATCCTCTCCCGGCTGTCAATGGGCAAAATGACAGGCAGCCGGCTTTTCCTGGGAATAGCCAATACGTTACCTGCAGGTATGCGATTATCCGGATTGAAAAAGGATGTCAGTCAGCAAACGCAGCATATCCGCTCCATTCTCAGGTTCGGCAAATCCCTGCGAAGATTACACAACGGGCTGAAATATGAACAGAAATATTATGACAACGAAAAACACAATACCGTACCACTTTTATGTACCTATGACGGATTGCGTTTTATCTATGACTTCTTTCCTTTTAACGCCGACCTGACCGACACCTCGGAAAGGTTCGCCGGAAAGCTGAAGGAACATTACCAGTTAATCAGTGAACAGCTGGGTTACCGGGCAATGCCCCCGGAAGCATTGATCAGCTATTGGGCATATACTGCTCTGGCCGGCAGACAGTACCCGAAAGCACAGGCATTATTCAAAATGAACCTGGATAATTATCCCGACAGCCCCCGGGTGTATGAGGCTTATGGTGATTACCTCTTATCTGTAAAAGATACCGCCAAAGCAATCAGTTTCTATAAAAAAGTCAATGACACCCAAAAATATCCCCAAATTGAGAGAAAGCTAAACTTACTGACTTCGACATCTTCCTTTACACTGTCAGCAGCCGAACTCCAACGCTATGCGGGTGTGTACCTGCTGGAACAGTACAACATTTCCATCGTACTGGAATTGAGAAATGGAACATTATGGTCACGGGTGCAGGGCCAGGCCGACAGTGAATTTATACCCCTTGCAAAAGATGTTTTTACCGTTAAAAACAAAGAGGGCTACACCATTACCTTCCAGATGACTGGTGACAAACCCGTTTCCTTTACGTCTGTTCAACCCAACGGAATTTTTAAAGCCACCTGGAAAAATGAACTGCCTGACAACAGAAACAGCAATTGAAAGTCTGGATGAAAATAACCTTCCAGCTTTAACCGGAATGACCGTTGAATGGTGGCCGGACAGCAGATACGATGAAGAGTTGCATTATTGGAAAAGCCTGATCGGATCCATGGATCATTACTGCGCATTAGCCAGGCAAGGCAAAGTGTATTCGGGATTTATACATCTCTCTGTAAGGCATGATTATGTGGAAGGCGCAGCGACTGACCGCACAGCTTACCTGGAAGGTATTTATGTAAAACCCGGATACCGGAAACAGGGAACGGCCCGTTGTCTGCTGGCCAGCGCAGAGCGCTGGGCAAGATCAAAGAGATTAACACA
>WBZP01001731.1_pt1 | contig 26225 bp, 25 predicted proteins | sample 5204301 | NCBI WGS metagenome assembly WBZP01 (sample SAMN12412401, study PRJNA552823) | activated sludge metagenome | isolation source: activated sludge from nitrification reactor of wastewater treatment plant... | place: USA: Pennsylvania | collected 2017 | reverse complement strand
CAGTTCGGGGATGACCACGCCCACCGCCTTGGCGGCGCCGGTGCTGCTGGGGATGATGTTCTCCAGGATCCCGCGGCCGCCGCGCCAATCCTTGTTGCTGGGGCCGTCCACGGTCTTCTGCGTCGCGGTGGCGGCGTGCACGGTGGTCATCAGGCCGCGCTTGATGCCCCACTTGTCGTGCAGCACCTTGGCCACCGGGGCCAGGCAGTTGGTGGTGCAGCTGGCGTTGCTGATGATGGTCTGGCCGGCATAGCTCTTGTCGTTGACGCCATATACGAACATCGGCGTGTCGTCCTTGCTGGGCGCGCTGAAGATGACTTTCTTGGCGCCGGCGGTGAGGTGCTTCTCGCCAGTTTCCTTGGTCAGGAACAGGCCCGTGCACTCGGCCACGATGTCGGCGCCCACTTCGGCCCACTTCAGCTCGGCCGGGTCCTTGACGGCCGTCAGGCGGATCTTCTTGCCGTTGACGATGAGGGTGTTGCCGTCGACAGCGATCGTGCCCTTGAAACGACCGTGCACGCTGTCGTACTGCAGCATGTAGGCCAGATAGTCGGGTTCGAGCAGGTCGTTGATGCCGACGATTTCGATGTTGGGGAAGTTCTGAACAGCGGCGCGGAACACCATGCGACCGATGCGGCCGAAGCCGTTGATGCCTACCTTGATGGCCATTTTTGGATCTCCTGGGTTGGGTTGAGTGTCAGCGGGAAACGAGAACCTTGCGCACCGTATCGGCCACATTCTGCGCCGTCAGGTGGAAGTGCTTGAAAAGTATCGGCGCCGGCGCGCTTTCGCCGAAGCTGTCGATGCCGACCACGGCGGCGCAACCGTACTTCCACCAGCCGTCGGTGACGCCGGCTTCCACCGCCACGCGTGGCACACCGGCAGGCAGCACACTGCTCTTGTACTTGACGCCCTGGCGGTCGAAGGTGGTGGTGCTGGGCACGCTGACCACGCGCACGGCGATCTTCAGTCGGGCCAGTTCGGCTTGTGCATGAAGGGCCAGCGCGACTTCGCTGCCGCTGGCCATGATCACCGCCTGCGGCTTCTTCTTCAGGCCCACTTCGGTGGGGTCGGCCAGCACGTAGGCGCCTTTGCTGATTTCATCGAGCCCGGTCTTGGGCAGATAGGGCAGATTCTGGCGCGATAGCAGCAAGGCGCTGGGGCGCGTGGCATTGCCCAGCGCCATGGTCCAGGCAACGGCGGTTTCTGCGCTGTCGGCCGGGCGCCAGACGTCCAGGTTGGGAATCAGGCGCAGGCTGGCTGCGTGTTCTACGCTCTGGTGCGTGGGGCCGTCTTCGCCCAGGCCGATGCTGTCGTGCGTGAAGACGTGGATGACGCGCTTCTTCATCAGCGCGGCCATGCGCAGCGCATTGCGGCTGTAGTCGCTGAAGGTCAGGAAGGTGCCGCCATAGGGGATGAAGCCGCCGTGCAGGGCCACGCCGTTCATCACGGCGGCCATGCCGAATTCGCGCACGCCGTAGTTGATGTGCCGGCCGCCGTTGGGCGTGCCGCCTTCGTCGAAGCGCAGCGCGGGTGTGGACGCGGTGTTGGTCAGGTTGGACCCGGTCAGGTCGGCGCTGCCGCCCAGCAGCTCCGGAAGGGCTTGGGTGAAGGTTTCCAGCGCCTGCTGGCTGGCCTTGCGGCTGGCCACCGATTCGGCCCTGGTGTGCGCGGCCAGCACGGTGTCCACCGCGGTCTGCGCAAAGCCGGCGGGCAGTTCGCCGCGCTGGCGGCGCTGCAGCTCGGCGGCCAGCTCGGGAAAGTCCTGGGCATAAGCCGCCAGGCGCTGGGCCCAGTCGGCTTGGGCCTGGGCTCCGGCGGCCCGGGCGTCCCAGGCTTCGTAGACGCTCTGCGGCAAGACGAAGGACTCGTCCGTCCAGCCCAGCGCGGCGCGCGTGAGGGCGACTTCCTGTGCGCCCAGCGGCTCGCCGTGCGCCTTGGAGGTGCCGGCCCGGTTGGGCGAACCCTTGCCGATCTGCGTCTTGCAGATCATCAGGGTGGGCATGCTGGTCGATGCAGCGGCCTGCTCCAGCGCACCGGATACTGCCGCCACGTCGTGCCCATCGACCGGCCCCACCACCTGCCAACCCATCGCGGCAAAGCGCAGGCCTACGTTGTCGGGGTACCAGGGTTCGACCTTGCCGTCGATGCTGATGCCGTTGTCGTCGTACAGGGCCACCAGCTTGTTGAGCTTGAAGCTGGCAGCCAGCGCGACGGCCTCGTGGCTGATGCCCTCCATCAGGCAGCCGTCGCCCAGGAAGACGTAGGTGTGATGGTCCACCACCGTGTGGCCGGGACGGTTGAACTCGGCGGCCAGCAGCTTTTCGGCCAGGGCCATGCCAACGGCGTTGGCCAGGCCCTGGCCCAGCGGGCCGGTGGTGGTCTCGACGCCCGGCGTCACGTCCACCTCGGGGTGCCCCGGGGTCAGGCTGTGCAGCTGGCGGAAGTTGCGCAGTTCGCTCAAGGGCAGCGCATAACCGGTCAGGTGCAGCAAGGCGTACAGCAACATCGACGCATGGCCGTTGCTGAGCACGAAGCGGTCTCGGTCGGGCCAATGCGGGTCGGCCGGGTTGTGCTTGAGTCGCCCGCCCCACAGCGCCACGGCCATCTCGGCCATGCCCATTGGCGCGCCGGGGTGGCCGGAGTTGGCCTGCTGAACGGCGTCCATGGCCAGCGCGCGGATCGCGTTGGCCATCAGGGTAGTGTTGTGGGCTGTTGTGGCCATGGGCGAGCAATGCGCAGGGAAGAGTATGGATTCTAGGAGGCGATGGCGCGTTCTCTATGATGCAGCGCATGCAAGGCCTGCACCTCACCGCCGATCTGCGTGGCTGTCCTGCCACGGTGGTGGTCATGTACGAACCCGAGGCCTTGCGCGGGTTGTGCCTGCAGGCGGTGGCGCAGGTCGGCTTGCAGGCCGTCGGCGAGCTGTTCCACCGATTTCCGGCGCCCGGTGGGGTGACAGGCGTGGTGCTGCTGGCCGAATCGCACCTGACGGTGCACACCTGGCCCGAGCTGGGCGCCGTGACGCTGGATGTGTACGTCTGCAACCTGGGTGCCGACAATAGCGTTCGTGCCGCGGCGCTGATGGAGCGTTTGCAGGCTGCGTTTACTCCGCATCAGGTCCAAAGGCACTGCCTGACGCGTGGGGGCAGCGCCTGGCCGGCTTGACGTGCGTCAAGTGGCAGCGTCGCCGCGCTGCCATCCTGCCGGGCATGCGACACACCACCCTCGACGTCATCAACGACGAGCATCAGGCCCTGGCGGCCATGCTGCGTTCCCTGTCCATGTTGCTGGCCCAGGCCCGGCGCGAAAAGCAGATGCCGGACTTTGGTGTGCTGCGCGCGATGCTGTTTTACGTCGATGAATTCCCGGAGAAACTGCACCACCGCAAGGAAAGCGAGCTGCTCTTCCCCGTGGTTCGCCAGCGCTGCCCCGAACTGGGGCCCACGCTGGACCGGCTGGACCGCGACCATGCCGCTGGCGAGCGGGCGATTCGCGACCTCGAACACGAACTGCTGGCGTTCGAGGTGATGGGCGAGTCCCGCCGTACCACCTTCGAGCAGGCCGTCGAACGCTACATCCGTTTCTACCTCGATCACATGCGCATCGAAGAAGAAGACATCCTGCCTGCCGCGCGGCGCAGTTTCGAGCCCGAGGACTGGGTCGCCGTGGACGCCGCCTTCGCCGCCAACCAGGATCCGCTTACCGGCCATCAGGCCAGCGCCGAGTTCCAGCCGCTGTTCCGCAGGATCCTGCTGAACGCGCCGGCGCCCATCGGGCTGGGGCCGGCGCGCTGATGCCCTTCGCCCCCTCGCCTTGGGGCCAGGGGGCCCCGGCTGAGCCTGGCCGGCGTCGCCCTTGTCGGCCCGCGCTGACCCAATCCGGGCCGCAGAAGGTGGCGTCCTGAATTCGTGATGCGTTGCAGCCGTTGATGGGCCGCCTCGCGCAGCAATTCGGCCACCGCGTCGGGAGCCGCTGCCGGGGCAGCTGGCGAGCTCCAGGACAGGCCCGGCGACATGGGATGTGGGCTTGGGTGATCGATGGCTACACTGTGGCAGGCCCAGCTCGCAGCCGTCTCGCCGAGGACCACAACGCGCTCGCATCGGTGTAAGAACGGCATGCCATCCATCGACCGTCGCCCATGGCCAGCCACATCCTCGTCGCCGAAGACCAGGCCGACATCCGCGAACTGATCGTTCTGAACCTGCAACAGGCGGGTTATGCGGTCACACCCGTACCCGATGGGCGTGCTGCGTTGGCGGCGGAGGCCGAGTGTGCACACGACCTGCTGGTGCTGGATCTGATGATGCCGCAGCTGGACGGGCTGGAGGCCTGCAAGGCGCTGCGCGCGCGGGGCCGCGCCACGCCCATCCTCATGCTGACCGCCAAGAGCACCGAGCTGGACCGCGTGCTGGGCCTGGAGCTGGGTGCCGACGACTACCTGACCAAGCCGTTTTCGATGGCCGAGCTGCTGGCCCGCGTGAAGGCGCTGCTGCGCCGCGCCGAGCTGCTGCGCGCTGCCCAGGCCGCACCGGCGGCGGCCCAGAAGGTGGTACGCAACGGCGAGCTGGAGATCCTGCCTGCGCGCCGCGAGGCACGTGTCGCCGGGCGGGCGTTGGAGTTCACCGCGCTGGAGTTCGACCTGCTGCTGCACTTCGCCTGTCACCCGGGACAGGTCTTCTCGCGCGGGCAGTTGCTCGACGCCGTCTGGGGCTACTCGCACGAAGGCTACGAGCACACGGTGACGACCCACATCAACCGGCTGCGCGCCAAGGTCGAGGCTGATCCGATGACGCCGCGCTACATCCTCACGGTACGCGGCGCAGGCTACAAGATGCGGGACGTGCCTGCATGACGGTGCGCCTGCGGTTGGCGCTGACCATCGTGCTGGCAGGTCTGGCAACAGCCATCGGCGTGATCGTCACGCTGGCCATCGCGTTCCAGCGTTTCGACCACGAAAGTGCCTACCAGCGTGCCGACGGCTTCATCAGCCGCGTGCTGGCCATGCACCCCGACCTGCTGGACCAGCACCAGCGCCAGCCGGAGCAGTTCGAGGACTTCCTGCGCAGCCTGCTGCTGTACGACCCCGACAGCCACCTGTACCTGCTGGCGCCCGACGGCAGCGTGCTGGCGCGCAGCGGCAAGTCGCCCCTGGCGCCGGGCTACCGCGTGGCCATGGACCCGGTGCGCCAGGCGGCCGAAGCTTCGGCGCGCGGCGACAGCCGCCGCGCGGCCTATGTGATGGGCGACGACCCCGAATACATGCAGCACAACACCGTGGTTGCCGCGCGTGTGCTGGGGCGTGCGCGGATCGGCCCGGGCGAGCCCGTGGCCGGCTACCTCTATCTGGTGTGCCGAAAACCTGGCCTGCCCGGGCCCCGGCTGGCGCTGTTCGGCAGCAGCCTGGCCGGGCCGGCGCTGGCTTCGGTGCTGGCGGTGTGCCTGCTGATGGCCGGCCTGGCGGCGTGGACCATCGTGACCGTCACGCGCCCGTTGCGCGTGTTGAGTGACGAGGTCGCAGGCGCTGCACGCACCGGCTTCACGGTCGGGCCTCTGCCTGTGCCTCCGGCCGTGCCGCAAGCCGACGACGAGTTCGGCCGCCTGCGCAACGGCTTTCATGCGCTGCTGGCCACGCTGGGCCGCCAGTGGGACGAGCTGCGCCGGCTCGATGCGTTTCGACGCGAGAGCGTCAGCAACCTGTCGCACGACCTGCGCAGCCCCCTGACCGCCACTGTGGCCTGCCTGGAGACGCTGGACCAGCGCTGGCAGGCCGACCCGGCGCGCTGCGACGACCATCAGCTGGTGACGATGGCGCTGCGCAACACGCGCAATGCGGCGGGTCTGGTGCGGTCGCTGGGCGACCTGGCCCTGCTGGACGAGCCGAGCTTCCGCCTGCGCCCGATCCGGCTGGACCTGGCCGAGGTGCTGGACGACATCGGCCTGCGCTTTGCGGGGCGCGCGCGGCAGCAGACCGTGAAGCTGCACTGTGAACTGCAGCCTGCGGTGGTCGAGGTGGATGTCGAACTCTTCGAGCGCGCGGTGGCCAACCTGCTGGACAACGCGCTCAAGTACAGCCCACCCCACAGCAGCGTCGCGCTGGATCTTCACGTCGAAGCGGGCGAGGTCGTGGTCGGCGTGTCCGACCAGGGCCCGGGCATCGCGGCGGAGGATCTGCCGCATCTGTTCGACCGGCTCTACCGTGGTCATGACAATGTGGCGCCGGCCGGCAGCGATGGGGGCAAGGGCCTGGGGCTGGCCATCGTCAAGCGCATTGTCGAGCTGCACAGCGGCACGGTGGCCGTGCACAGCGCACCTGGGCAGGGTACGCGTGTGGCCCTGAGGCTGCCGCTCAGCCGGGACCTGCCGGCGACTTGAGCGTGGCCTCTCGGCTCACGCTTTGCTGACGAGCTTGAAGTGCTCCACCACCGGGGGTTGGGCAAAGAAGGGCCCGACGATGGCCCGCCATTCGCCGAACAGCGGCCCCTGGCGGAAGTCCACCGTGTGGTCTTCCAGCCGTTCCCAGAAGATCTGCAGGATGTAACGCTGCGGGCTTTCGATGCCCCGGTTGACCTTGCCGCCCTTGAAGCCCTTGGCTCGGCTGACCACCGTGGCCAGGCCCTGCTGGATGGCGGCTTCGAAGGCGGCGTTCTGGCCGGGCTGAATTTGGATGTCGGCGATTTCGAGGATCACGGTGCAGGTCCGGTGTGGTCGATCGGCAAGTCTAGAACGTAGGGCGCGACCCCGTGCCTCGATCGCATTGCTGCAGGTTCGCGCTGCAGCGCTGCAGGCCACGCGACGCCGCTTGCCGCTACGATGCCGCCCGATGCCCGAATGCGATCCCATCGTCCAGTGCTGAGAGCCGACAGCGCACGCGAACGGGGTGTGGGCATTGCGCTGCTGTCCCTGGCCACGCTGTGTTTTGCCGTGCTCGACACCAGCGCCAAGTGGCTGGTGCAGGATCTGCCGGTCATGCAGGTGGTGTGGCTGCGCTTCGTCACCCACGTGCTGCTGATGGTGGCCATCCTGGCGCCGCACCATGGCCGCCGCCTGCTGCGCCTGCACAGTCCGCGCATGCAGCTGTTGCGGGGTGTGATGCTGTTCAGCGTCACCGGACTCAATTTCTGGGCCTTGCACTACCTGCAGCTGGCGGAAACCGGCGCCATCCACTTCTCCGTGCCGATCCTGATCGCGCTGATGTCGGCCTGGTGGCTGCGCGAACGGCTGGACGCGCGGCGCTGGGTGGCGATCCTGTGTGGTTTTGCCGGTGTCCTGCTGGTCATCCGCCCGGGCTCGCAGGCCTTTCATCCGGCCATCTTGTTGAGTCTGGCCAGTGCCGTGCTCTACGCCGGCTTCAACCTGCTGACCCGGCGCATGGCGGCCACCGAAACGCCGGAGTCCATGCAGCTGGCTTCGGCGCTCAGCGGCGCCGTGCTGCTGGCACCGCTGGCACTCTGGCAATGGCGGGTCCCCGCCGATGCCGCAAGCTGGGGCCTGATCCTGTTGTGCGGCCTGGTCGGTGGGGTAGGCCACCAGCTCGTAGCGATGGCTTACCGGCACGCAACGGCAGCGGTGCTGGGGCCATTCCTGTACCAGCAGATCCTGTACATGAGCTTGGGTGGCTGGCTGGTGTTCAACCAGGTCCCGGACGCCTTTGTTCTGGCCGGTGCGCTGGTGGTGGTGGCCAGCGGGCTTGCGCTGCTGGCGTTGGAGGTGCGCCACGCTAGGCAATAGGTCACGCTGGGGCGCCTGCGTAGCGCCCGGCTGCGTCTGGATGCGTACCGGACTCAAGTCTGGGCCCGGCGAACCCGAAAACCCTTCCAGCGGTCCCCATATCGGGTGGCCTGCCTGTTAGCGGGGGTTGCATGTCGAGCACCATTGCCGTCGAGGAGTTGCGCGTCGGCATGTTCATCCATCTGGACGGGGGCTGGCTCTCGCATCCTTTCCCGCTGTCGAGCTTCCGCGTCGCCTCGACCGAGCAGATCCAGACGCTGCGCGGTCTGGGTCTGACCCGCGTGCGCTGGTCACCCGACAAGAGCGAGTTGCCGCCAACGGCCGAGGAAGCCGCCGCCGGCGCCGCTGCCGCTGCGCAGCGGCTGGCTGAGTCGAACGCCGAAGAACGGCTGCATCAGCAGCGGCGCGGGCAACTGGCTGCACAGCGCGAGGCCGCCCAGCGCTGCGAGCGCCAGCATGCGGAAGCCGCCAAGGCCTGGCGCGAGGCCACCGATACGGTGGGTGCACAGCCACGCGAGGCCGGCCGCAGCACCGAGGCTCTGACGCGGGCGATGCTCAGCAAGATGCTGGTCAGCCAGGACATCGGCATCCGCCTGGTCGGCGGGGGCGGCGACCGCGCTGCGACACACGCGCTGAACACGGCCATCGTCGCGCTGCTGATGGGCCGCAGCCTGGGCCTGACCGAGCAGGAACTGGTCGATCTGGGCACCGGCGCCTTGATGCACGACGTCGGCAAGCTCGACGTGCCCGACCGTTTCCGCCACCTGGAGGACGGCTTCAGCAGCAATGAACTCAACGCCTACCGCGACCATGTGGCCAAGGGCGTCACCCTGGCCCAGCGCATGGGCCTGGCAGCAGGTTCGATGGTGGTGCTGGCGCAGCACCACGAGCTGGCCGACGGCAGCGGCTTCCCGCTGCGCCTGGCCGGCGAGCGCATCAGCATGGCTGCACGCATCGTGGCCATCGTCAACCGCTACGACAACCTCTGCAATCCGCAGTCGCGCGTCATTCCGCTCACGCCGCACGAAGCCGTCTCGGTGCTCTTCGCGCAGGGTCGCAACCGCTACGACGCGGCCGTGCTCAACCTCTTCATCCGCATGATGGGCGTGTACCCGGCAGGCTCGCTGGTGCAGCTGACCGACGACCGCTTCGCGATGGTCATCGGCATCAACTCCAACCGGCCGCTGAAGCCGCGCGTGCTGGTCCACGACCCGCATGTGTCACGCAGCGAAGCGCTGATCGTGGACCTGGAACAGCACCCCGATCTGGGCATCCGCCGCAGCATGGTGGCCGCCAGGCTGCCGTCGCAGGCGCTGGACTACCTGGACCCGCGTCCCCGCGTGTCGTACTACTTCGAGGAACTGGAGCGTGGGCCGCACGAGGCGGTGGTGGCATGAGCGGGCCGAGCCTTGCGGCCTGGACCGAGCTGCTCCAAGCGCTGCCGCATGCGGCCTGGGTGGTGGCTTTGCGGCCGCAAGAGGTCGTCGCGGCCAACGCTGCGGCGGCGACCCTGTTCGGCTGCCCGGTCGCTGACCTGACCGGGCAGCCCGCCCAGGCACTGGCCGTCTCGCCAGAGGACCTGGCCTACTGGGAGGCCGCCGCGCTGGGCGACGTCGGCGCGCTGCACTCCGATGTGCTGCTGGCGCTGCCGCAGGGGCGCAGCCTGCAGGCTCATCGCAGCATCCGGCCGCTGCCCGGCCGACCCGGACGAGCAGCCACGCATGTCCTGGTGACGCTGGTGGATCAGAGTGCCGAGCGGTGCCTGGCCAGTGAGCGCGAAAACCTGCTGGCCGACCTGCAGGCCACGCTGGAGGCCACCGCCGACGGCATCCTGGTCACCGATTCAGCAGGGCGCATCCTGGCGCTCAATCGCCGTCTTGCCGAGCTCTGGGGCATGCCGCAGGATTTGCTGCAGTCGCGTGATGACGCAGCCGTGAAAGCCTGGATGGCGCGCATCGTGACCGAACCCGAGGCCTACCTGCAGCGCCTGCACGCACTGGAGCAGGCTGTGCTGATCAGTGCCAGCGACCGGCTCGTACTGCACACCGGCCAGGTGCTCGACCGTGTCACCCGACCCCTGATGCGCGCCGGCCGTGCCCAAGGAAGGGTCTGGTCCTTCCGTGATCTGAGCGAACGCCTGGCGGCGCAGGAACGCATCGAAACGCTGACGCTGCACGATGCGCTGACCGGGCTTGCCAATCGTCGCCACCTGTCCGAGCGGGTGACCGCCGCAGCAGAGTCGGTGCGCCAGGGCGGGCCCGGCTTTGCGCTGCTGGTGGTGGACCTGGATCGTTTCCGCCACATCAACGACAGCCTGGGGCAGGACGTCGGCGATCGTGTCCTGATGGACGTGGCCCAGCGCATCCAGAGTTGCCTTCGCCAGGACGACCTGCTGGCCCGGCTGAGTGGGGACCAGTTCGCGATGCTGGTGCGCCCGGCGGACGCCGCCGCCGCCGAAGCGACGGCGCGACGGGTGCTCAACGTGGTGGCGCAGCCCAGCAACCTGGATGGCGCGCAGTTCACGTTGACCTGCAGCATCGGCGTGGCCCTGTCACCTTCACACGGCTGGATCGTCGACGACCTGGTGCGCCACGCCGAGGCGGCCATGCGCAAGGTCAAGGAAGGCGGGCGCGGCAACTTCCGCCTGCACCAGGCCCGTGCCGAGGTCGACCGCCGATCGCACATGCGGCTGGACCATGCGATGCGCCAGGCCCTGGTCAGTGGGCGTTTCAGGCTGCACTACCAGCCGCAGGTGAACCTGGTCGACGGCCGCATCGTGGGCGCCGAGGCCCTGTTGCGCTGGCGCGACCCCGAGCTCGGCGAGGTGCCACCGTCGCGCTTCGTGCCGGTGGCCGAGGACAGTGGCTTCATCGTGGCCATCGGCGACTGGGTGCTCAGCCAGGCGGTACGCCAGGCGGCGTTGTGGATGCAGCGTGGGCGCGAGGTGCCGGTGGCGATCAACGTGTCGGCCCTGCAGTTCCAGCAGGCGCACTTCGTGGACCGGGTGGCCAGCGTGCTGGCGGTGAGCGGCCTGCCACCCCACCTGCTTGAACTGGAACTGACCGAGTCCATCCTGCTGCACGACGCCGCCGAGGCGCTGCACCGCCTGCAGGCGCTGGCGCGGCTGGGTGTACGTCTGTCGATCGACGACTTCGGCACCGGCTATTCCAGCCTGGCCTACCTGAAGCGCTTCCCGATCGGCAAGCTCAAGATCGACCGCAGCTTCGTCGGTGGCCTGCCCGGAGACGAGAGCGACGCCGGCATCGTGCGCGCCATCATGCAGATGGCACGCGCCCTGGGCAAGACGGTCATCGCCGAAGGCGTGGAGACCGAGGCACAGCGGCAGTTCCTGCAACTGGCCGGCTGTGACGAGTTTCAGGGCTTCCTCTTTGCTCCGGCACTGGACACCCTGAGCTTCGAGCAGCGCCTGCCGCCCCCGGGCAACCCCGTGCCGCGCTGGCGGGCGCCTCCACGCATCCGTCTGGTGCGCGGTTGAAGTGCGGGGTGGGGGCACAATCTACCCACCATGATCTACAAGTTCAAAAGCCCGGCCACCGGAGACGTGATCATGCTGGGCCCGCATGGCGACCAGCTGCTGCGGCTGCTGGGCCGCGAGCCCGAGCGCAAGGGCATCATCGAGCCAGGCCAGATGGCTGCGGCGATCGAGGCCCTGCAGGCGGCGATCGCCGATCCCCAGGCCATGCCGCCCGATCCGGACGAGGAGCGGCAGGACCCGGTGGTCCTGCGCCAGCGCTTGTGGCCCATGATCGAGATGCTGCGGCGGGCGCAGAAGGCCCACGAGCCGGTGGTCTGGGGCGTCTGACGAAAAGGAGCACTGCGATGAGATTCTGGAGTGAGAGCTGGTCCAGCGGTGACCGTATTCCCGGGCGTTTTGCCGCTGGCAAGCCAGACGGCCAGGGTGGCGCCAGCTTCAGCGACAACATCAGCCCGCATCTGGCGTGGAGCGAGCTGCCGGCCGGCGCACAGTCGCTGGTGCTGATCTGCCACGACTTCGATGTACCCAGCCGCGGCGACGACGTCAACCAGTCCGGCCGCGAAGTGCCGGCCGACCTGCCGCGCGTGGATTTCTTCCACTGGGTGCTGGTAGACCTGCCTGCCGCGCCTGGTGTGCTGGCCGAAGGCGAGTTCAGCCGCGGCTTCACGGCGCGCGGCAAACCCGGGCCGGCGGCACGCGGCAACACACGCCAGGGCCTGAATGACTACACCCTCTGGTTCGCTGGCGATCCGGCGATGGCCGGCAACTACTTCGGTTACGACGGGCCCTTCCCGCCCTTCAACGATTCGTTGATTCACCACTACCTATTCACGCTGTACGCCCTGGATCTGCCGCGGCTGCCGGTGGAGGGCGTGTTCAACGGCGCCCAGGTGCGTGCCGCGATGGCCGGCCACGTGCTGGCTGAAGCCACGCTCAGTGGCACCTACACGCTCAACCGACGCCTGCTGGATCTGGGCTTCTAGTGGCCTTGGAAGAACCGACCCGGCTGTTCGTCCTGCGTCACGGCCAGACCGCCTGGAACACCCAGGCCCGCATCCAGGGCCATCTGGACATGCCGCTCAACGCGGTGGGGCGCTGGCAGGCCGAACGCCTGGCCAAGGCCCTGCAAGGTGAGGATCTGGTTGCCGTGTACGCCTCGGATCTATCCCGTGCCCGCGAAACCGCTGCGCCGCTGGCCAGGTATCTGCAATTGTCAGTGGTGACGGACCTGCGCCTGCGCGAACGTGCCTTCGGTCGCTTCGAGGGCCAGACCTACGAGAACATCGAAGCTACCTGGCCCGAGGAGGCCGCGCGCTGGCGCGAGCGCGACCCCGAGTTCGGGCCCGGTGGCGGCGAACGCCTGCGCGACTTCTATCAACGCAGCGTGCAAGCTGCCACGCTGCTGGCCCGCCAGCACCCGGGCCAGGCCATCGCGCTGGTGGCCCATGGCGGCGTGCTGGACTGCCTGTACCGCGCCGCGCTGGGCATCGACCTGCAGGCGCCCCGTTCGTGGCCGGTTGCCAATGCCACCATCAACCGTCTGCTGTGTACGGCCCAGGGCCTGTCGATGCTGAGCTGGCACGACGCCGCCCATCTGGACGGCGCACCGGGCGACGAACCGCCGCCGGCCGACACGCCGTGACTCAGCGCCAGCAGGCCGCAACGGTGGAGGTGCCGGCGATGGCCTTCACGCCGGCCTGGTTGATCGACAACGCGGCGCAGGCGGTGTCCTCCGCCTGCTTGCCGGCTGGCGTGGCCACGATGCTGAAGGTGCGCTGCTGCGGCTGGCCGACAGGGAAGGCGAAGCCGTAGCTGCCGGTCAGGTCGGTGCGGCACTGCACCGCAGGCAGGGCCGTGGCCACCCCATTGTTCTGGTCATAGCGCAGGTTGGCTGCGTAGACCCGTTCCATGAAGGCCGACAGGTCCGTCACGCAGGCCGCCGCAGCGGCACGCCGGGTGCGCATCACATGGCCCTGGTAGCTGGGGTAGGCCACCGCGGCCAGGATGGCGACGATGGCCAGCGCCACCATCAGTTCGATCAGTGACAGGCCGGCCGGGCGCCGGCGGCGCCAGGCAAGTGCTGCGCGGGCTTGGGGTTTCATTGGGTGACGACCTCGCGCCAGGCGATGCGTCCGGTGCGGATCTTGTTGTTGACGCCCTTGTTGCCCGTCTTGCCGCTGGTGCCGCTTGCGATGACACGTTTGCCGATCAGGATGCCGTCGCTGGGCAGGTTGATGCCCACGTCAACGGAGCCGTATGGGTCGTACGTCTTGTCGTTGTTGACATCGAAGAACGGCTCGGCGGCCCCGCCTGTGAACGGGTCCACGGCGTTCAGGTAACCGGTGCCTTCCTTGCAGACATTCGTGTCAGGGATCAAGCTGGTGGCGAGCAGGATCCGGTCGAACAGCTTGTTCTCGCCGATCATGCGTTCGCCCAAGGCGCCATTGTTCGGTGATTTCAGGTCGATGTACCAGCCCTTCTTGCCGGCCATGTCGCCCGCAGCAGCGGCCGAGAAGGCACGTACGTGGGCTTTCACGTCGTTGCCGTTCTTGTCCTTCTCGATGTTGCCATCCGCATCATAGATCGGTGTGATCACGGTCTCGGAGTCGATCGTGCGTTCCTTCAGATCCGCGCGGTCGGTTCCCCCGGTTCCGAGCGCGACAGCTTCGTCGATCAGCCCGTACCAGGACTGGACCTGCTTGTTGGACTTGTCGTCGATGGTGATGTATCGGCCCGTTCCGATGAACACATAGCGCTTGCCGAAATTGGGGTCCCCCTTGCGGCCGTTGATGCCCAGGCCGACCATGCCGGTGATGGGCTGTCTGGCACCATTCTTGTCCGTGGCCACGAAGAATGGGACGGGGGCGGCCACTGTGCCAAACGCCGAAGCCCAACTTGCCGACGAACCGGAAGTCAGGTCGAACTTCCAGAGGTTGCCCAGCAGGTCACCGACGTACAGGTAGTCGAGCGTGCCATTGCCGTCCGAATCCCAGCCGCGTGGCGAGGCCAGCCCGTTGGTGTCAGTGGCGTTGCCGGCCTTGGTGTCGATCTTGTGGATCAGCGCCCCGGTTTCCAGGTCGATGATCAGCAACACGCCACTTTCTGCGGTGCTGTTGTAGCCGTTGCCAACGATGACTGCGGTCTGGCCGTTGTTCAGCTTGGCGATGATGGGCTTGCCCAGTACCAGGCCCAGGTCCGGGTCGGTGAACTCCCACTTCACCTTGCTGGCGCTGAAGGTCGACGGTGCGGTGACATCCAGCGCATACAGACCCTTGCCGCCACGGCCCAGCGCGCCGACCAGGATGTTCTTGCCCGGGGTTTCGAAGTTGGTGGACACTGCGATCTCGCCATCCACGTAATAGTCGTGCGTGTAGCTGGGCTGTGTCAGCTTGTAGAGCTTGGGGAACAACATGCTGGGCAGGTAGCTGAAGAGCTCTTCGCCATTGGCAGCGTTGATGGCATGCAGCAGGCCGTCGTTGGCACCCACATAGACGGTGTTGGTGGATTTCACGTAGACCGGCCCCGAGCTGATCACGTCGCCGTGGATCCGGGTGCGCTTGCGCAGGGGCCCGGGTGGTGTAAGGCTGCCATCGTCTTCCTTGCTCTGGTCACCACGCAGCCAGTCGATGCGCGCCTGCGCGCAGGCCGTACCTGTCAACGTGGCGCTGCAGTTCACGGCAGACAGGTCACCAGCCTGCGTGGAGCCCAGATCGGCGAGCAGCTTGAACTCGACGCCACCGACACCGGACTTGAGAGTGAAGACTTTGCGCGTGGCGGCACTGGGGATCTTCCCCGCATCCGAGGACGTCCAGATCTCTGTCATCTTGCCGCTTGTTTCGGGCTTGATGGCAGTGATGTCGCCGCTCCAGTCTCTGCTGTCGAAGCGGCCCTGGTAGACCATGCTTCCGGTGTTGATCGAAGTCGAGTTCTGCGACACCGAGCCGAAGGCCGAGGTCTTCCTGGCGATGTCCTCAAAGATGGTGTCGAAGGCCTTTTGCAGGCTGGTCGCGTCGCTGGCGTTGTAGGCCGTGACTGTGCCCCCGGCCACTGCGACCTGGTCCAGAGTGGCTGGATTCACCCCGTATGGCAGGGCGAAGCCAATGACATAGGTCTCCACTCCAGCAGCCTTCAGCGCCGCAGCGGCAGCCTTTGCGCCGTCCAGCGCCACGGTCGGGTTGGTCAGTGTCGTGCCGGTCTTGTCGGTCGAGGGCAGGCCGTCGGTCAACAGGATAACGAAGTTGTTCCCGCAGGATTCGGGAAGCGGGTAGCAGCTGGCGACATACCCTTCGCCGGCATCCGTCCAGGCGCCACCGTAGTAGTCCAGCGCGGTCAGCAACGTACCCTCTATGGGCGTCAGGCCGGCGTTGGGAATGCCGTCGGCGGTGCACGGGGCAGGGGTGCCCGGGATGTTGCAGGCCAGCTTGGTCTTCAGCGCTGCGGCCTGGGTCGCGTCCAAGTCCTTCAGCGGCACGTGCAGGAAGCCGCGGCCGGGTGACTCGTTGCGGAACCAGGTCGGGCTGACCCAGTTCCAGGTCATGAAGCGCCCGAAGTCGGTGATGCCTTGCGCGAAGTCGCTGTCGGTCGGATTGAAGCTGGAGCTGAACCAGAAGTTTGTGTAGCCGGCTGCCGCTTCGGATGCTGCATCGCCCCAGGTCGGCAGCGTGTCGGAGCTGCCGGTCTTGGTCTTGAAGCAGCGGTAGTTGTCCCAAGAGGCGGGAATGACCCCGCCGCCGAAGTCGGCCGACGCGTCGGCGGTTGTCGAGTAGCAGAACGCGTTGGCGTAGTTGACCGTCGCATAAAACGGCAATGCCACGTTGTAGTAGACGAAGTCGCCTACCGACGTCGGATTGGAAATCTTGTACTTCTTGTGCGTCGCGCTGGCGCGCGCGCCGGTCCAGGCTGCGTCGTAGTTGGCCGAGTTGAAGCTGGCGTCGTAAGGCGAGTTGTGCAGCTGATAAGACTGCGGCGTGTTCTGCCGGTAGGCCATCAACCCCATGTTGATCCGGTTGCGGTGGGTGTCGGTGAGGGTGCGTACTACACCGCGTGCCACTTCGGACTTGCTGTTGGCGGAGGCGCTGCCTACTGCGGCGCCCGAGGCGTCTTCGTCCATGCTGTTGGAGTTGTCCAGCACCACCAGTACGTTGGCCTTGCCCTGCACCAGGAACAAGGGGTTGTTGGGGATGCTCAGCGCGGCGCGGGTGGGCATGGACACCAGCGCGCCGGCGGCAAAGCTCACGGCAAGCATGGCCTGCAGGATGCGCAGGGCGGGCCTGGCCAGGCTGTGATTCGCGACATCGTGGAGGGGCTTGTTCATGCGGATCTCCCGGGGAACGTGATGCCCGCTCATGGCGCGGCAAACTGGCTCTGCAGCACGACGTTGGCACGGCCATCGGCAGTGGAACGGGCGGTGATGCGGTAGCGCTGCGTGATGCAGTTGGGCAGGGGCGGGATCTGCGAATCGCAGCCCATCCAGTTGGGCGCCGTGCCCATGTCTTCGACGATGGCTTCTGGCGGCGGCGCCCCGGTGGGTGCCGACGCGGTTGCCAGACGCCACCCGGCAAAAGCGTCGTCGCTCCAGCGTGGAGTCGCGTTGAGGGCCGGCGTGGCGCAGTAGCCGTTGTTGCAGTTGGCTGCCGGGATGTCGGCAGCGGTGGCCGCGGCGGCGCGCACCTCTGCTTCGCGCAGCGCCGCTTCGGCCGCCTGCAGGGACAGGCTGCGATCGTGCGAAGCGCCGCTCATGCGGGCCTGCATCACCACGCCCCGCATGCTGCCCAGCGCGATGAGCGTCACCACCACCAGCAACACCAGGCTGACCATGATGGAAATGCCTCGCTGTCTTGCGGCGGCGGGCGTCCGCGCCAGGTTTCGGCGCGAGGCGCCTGGCGAGCGATGGCCCTGGGTACTCATGGCTGCTGGTTCCGGAGGTTGACTGTGTAGGCCACGTTACGGACCAGGCGCTGGCCTGTGGCGGCATTGATGCCGCTGTCCGGGCTTTCGAAGGTGAGGTCGAAACGGACCGCGATCACCCGCTCCCATTCAGCGGCGGCCACTGCTGCTGCTGCGGCGTAGTCGGCCGCACCATCGACGAGATAGCTCAGCTGCATGTCACGCACGCCTTCGGCGATTTCCTCGGCGCCGTTTCGCGTGACCCGGTACAGCGAGCGCCCGCCGGTCGCAGGCCGCCCGTTGTTGCCGATGTACCAGCCCACCGCCGTGAAACGCCCGATCAGCGCGCCGGCTGGAAACTGGTAGGTCACGCCGACCGGGGTGCAGGTGGTGGGCAGGCCCAAGCCGGCGCTGCAATTGCCCGTCGGTGCGACCGAGGCGGCATGGGTGAAGGTGCCGAGCGCCAGATCCACGGCGCTCACGCTCATGATGGCTGCCTGGCGGTAGTTGCAGACCATCACCAGTTCGCCCACCGGAATGCCGTGAGCCGCGACATTGGTCGTGAGCAGCGTGGTGGCCGTGTTGTGGGCGGTGATGGACAGGTTGTCGTAGGCAGCGGCGTAGCGCACGATCAGCGCATCGGTGCCGTTCACGCGCTCGGCCACGGCCGCGCCGATAGCTGCACCTGGAAAGGCCGTGGCGCCATCGAAGCCCAGTACGGGCTGGTCGCGGACCGTGACCGGTTCATTCCAGGTTGCCCACCAGGTGGGATTGAGGCCTTGCGCGTTGTTCAGCACATTGCCGACCAGGCCCTTGGAGTCGCAGGGTGTGGCGCCAGCCTCGCGCACCTCGCGCGTCATCATCTCGTAGCTGGTACGTACCGAGTCCTGCAGGTGTGACAGGTTCAGCGTGTTGCCGGTGGCCTGCCGCGTGGACAGCAGCAGCACCAGCGCACCGCCGACGACGATCATGCCGAGAACCAGCGAGACCATCAGTTCGACGAGACCGAAACCCCGTTGCCCGCCCCGGGGCCGTGCGGGCGTGAGCTTGTTCATAGTTGCGCCGACAAGGTGATGTTCTGCGCTGCCAGGCCACCGGAGGCACGCGAGTCGTCCCACTGCACCTGCACCGTGCAGACCGTGCCGTTGCAGGCCACCGCGCCGCAGGCGCCGGGGTGGATCTGCGTTTGCATGCTGGTGATCCAGCGCGCCAGGTCACGGGTGGCCAGGTTGGCCGCCACAGGTGCTGCGCAGATCAGTCCGCCGGTGTTGTAGGTGCCGGCGGTGACCCCGGCGACGTTGGCACGCATCGCGTCGAAGATGCCCTGGGTGAGGATGGAGGTCTGGGTGCGTTCGTAGCTGCCCTGGTTGTTGCGCAAAGCCGTGGCCTGCAGGGCAACGGCGCCGAGCAGACCCAGCGAAACCACCAGGACCGACACCAGCACTTCGATCAGGCTCACACCACGCTGCTGGCGCGGCGCAGGCGGCAATGCGGAGCTGGGTTTCATGTTGGGCGCCCGTGGTTCAGGTGTCATTGGGGGTGCCGCAGGCCCCGCCGCCGTTGCGCCGGCGCACCGCCGTGCGGCTGCCAAACGCCAGACTGAGGTCGCGCACATTTTCGGCCGGCAGCGAAGTGGCCATACAAACCGCCAGCATGCCGGTAAGCAACGTCACGTTGTCCGTGGCGCGGGCCGTGCCGTCGGCGCGGAAACTGATGCGTTCGTTGACCGCTGCGATGTTGGCGCTGGAAGTGACCACCAACTCTGCGATGAAGCGACCCGACTTGATGAGGGGTTCGCCCGCATCCCGCACGCCGTCGCCGTCGGTGTCGACAAAGACGATCCAGCCCGGCCAGGTGGAGGCGGTGCCATCGCAGGCGCTGTTGTCGGTGGAGCGGCACAGCACCGCGCGGCGATTGGCGCGCACCGCTTCGGCGCGCGCCAGGTTCATCGCGGAACTCAGCTCTTCGACGGCGCTGCCCAACCGGTTGCCGTTCAGTGCCTGCTGGAAGCTGGGTGCCGCCACCGCCAGCAGGATCGCGGCGATGGCAATGGCCATCATCAGCTCGATGAGCGTCATACCGCGGGGCTGCAGGGAATTCATCGAAGGTGACCTCTGTCACTAGCACGGGACGGCCATGGGCCCCTTCGGCGGCTGACCCCAGCCGCCTGACGCGCTTACCGTGAGGATTTCGGCGTCGCGGCCGTGGACTGAAGCCCGTGCCCGGCAACAGATTGTGAGAACGGGCACATGCTTGTAGTGATCAGGGCCGTGGTCAAGATCACAAAGTCTCGCTAGGTCGCCTGATCACCCAGGCAGGGGGTCCGGCAGGGCCCGAACCTCACGACCATCGCTGCGTTCCGTCAGCTCTCGAACAGGCCGGGTCCCGAACTCGGCGGCAGCAGGCCCAGATGACGCCAGGCGGCGGCTGTTGCCACGCGTCCACGCGGCGTGCGCTGCAGAAAGCCTTGCTGGATGAGGTAGGGCTCGATCACGTCTTCGATCGTGCCGGCCTCTTCGCCGATTGCCGCGGCGACATTGTCCAGGCCCACGGGGCCGCCATCGAAACGGTGAATCACCGCCTCCAGCAGCTTGCGGTCCATCACGTCGAAGCCCAGCGGGTCCACGTCCAGCATCTTCAGCGCTCGGTCAGCCAGGGGGTGATCGATGCGTCCGTCGCCCTTGACCTGGGCGTAGTCGCGCACGCGGCGCAGCAGGCGGTTGGCAATGCGTGGCGTGCCGCGACTGCGGCGGGCCAGTTCCAGGGCCCCGGCCGCGTCGATGGGTACCTGCAGCAAGCCCGACGAGCGGGTGACGATGCGCATCAGCTCTTCCGGCGAGTAGAACTCCAGCCGGGCCACGATGCCGAAACGGTCGCGCAGCGGGTTGGTCAGCATGCCGGCGCGTGTCGTGGCGCCCACCAGCGTGAAGGGCTGCAGGTCCAGCTTGATGCTGCGTGCGGCCGGGCCTTCGCCGATCATGATGTCGATCTGGTAATCCTCCAGCGCCGGGTAGAGGATTTCCTCGACCACCGGCGACAGGCGGTGGATCTCGTCGATGAAGAGCACGTCGTTCTTCTCGAGGTTGGTCAGGATGGCGGCCAGGTCCTTGGGCTTTTCCAGCACCGGGCCGCTGGTCTGGCGCAGGTTGACGCCCAGCTCATGGGCCACGATATGTGCCAGCGTGGTCTTGCCCAGGCCCGGTGGGCCGAACAGCAGCACGTGGTCCAGCGCCTCGGCGCGGCCGCGTGCGGCGTGGATGAAGATCTCCAGCTGCTCGCGTGCCTTGGCCTGGCCCACGTATTCGGCCAGGCCCTTGGGGCGCAAGGCGCGTTCGATGGCTTCTTCGTTGGGCGATGCTGGCGCGGCGCTGACCACGCGGCGCGTGGGTTCGAAATCGTCGGTCTGGATCGCCATGCGGATCATTATGGCCATGCAGCCCACAAGAACTCGGCGTCAAGCGGCCTGCCCCGGCGTTGCTAAACTGGCGCGCCGTGAACAAGGTCCACCGCCTGAGCCGCGACGGCCCCACCGCCCACACTCTGCACAACAACCCGATGCTGAAACACTCCCTATCCTTGCTCGCTGCCCTGCAGGCGCTGAGCGTTCAGGCGCAGACCACAGTGGCCGAGCCCTGGGTGCGCGGCACCGTCGCGCAACAAATGGCCACCGGCATGTTCGCCAGGATCACTTCGGTCAATGGTGGCAAGCTGGTGGCGGCCAGCTCACCCGTGGCCGGCGTGGTCGAAATCCATGAGATGGCCATGCAAGGCAGCACCATGAAGATGCGTGCGCTGCCCGCAGGGCTGGACCTGCCAGCCGGCAAAGTCATCGAGTTGAAGCCGGGTGGCTACCACGTGATGCTGATGGACCTGAAGCAGCAGCTCAAGGTGGGCGACACGGTGCCTGTGACGCTGGTCGTGGAAGGTGTGGACAAGGCACGTGAGACGATCGAGGTCAAGGCGCCCGTCAAGGCCCTCACCACCCCCTCCACCCAGCACAAACACTGAGTCTGCGCCGAGCAGCCACCTGCGTGGCTGCGAGTGGCAGACGAAGGCCAGGCCGCATGCTTGCGGACTGGCTGAGTCTGCGCCGAGTGCTCGTGGTTTCCCACGAGCCCAATCCCCGCGCCCTGCCCCCTCAGCGATTCAGAGCCTTCAGCGCCGCCTTGATGCCTTCGCTGACGCCCACGCCCGTCGGCAGCGCTTTCAGCGCAGCCCGGGCTTCACGTTCGTTGTAACCCAGGGCCTGCAAGGCCTGCGCGATGTCGATTTGGGCATCATCCAGGGCCTCGGTCGCCGGCGCCCCGACTTCAGGCTCCAGCTTGCCTTTGAGTTCCAACAGCAGCCTCTCGGCTGTCTTCCTGCCGATGCCCGGCACCTTGACCAGGCGCGCAGCGTCCTGTCTCGTCACGGCGCCGGCAAGCTCGCCGACGCTCAACCCGCTGAGTATCGCCAGTGCGGTGCGGGGTCCGACGCCGCTGATCTTGACCAGTTCGCGGAAAGCGGCGCGTTCGGTCGGCATGCCAAAACCGTAGAGCACCTGGGCATCCTCACGCACTACGAAGTGGGTCAGCAGGACCACCGGTTGGCCCAAGGCAGGGAGGTTGAAGAAGGTGCTCATCGGCACATCGACTTCATAGCCGACGCCGCGCACATCCACCAGCACCCTTGGGGGCGACTTTTCGGCCAGCGTTCCGCAAAGCCGCCCGATCATGGCCTCGGCGTCTTGGCGCGTTGACAAGCCGACGCCCCAGGCAGGCACCGCCTTGCGCCCGGACAGGCAGGATCGGCGGTAGACACAACGGAAGGCTTGGCCATGGGTCGGCGTGAGTTTACGGTAGCCCTTTGGGTTCTCAGCCTTGCGGACGCTGGGCCAGCAGCCCCGGTGAGCCGGCTCGCGCGCCTGGACGGTTTCTGGGGCAAGCCGTTGGCCGACGCGGCGCGGCGGCTCAACGCCACGGCGCAGGTCGGGCCGCGACCCTGGGTCCGCTCAAAGCAGGTGACAGCCGTGTGAAGCGCCACGTGAAGAGACCCGCGCTGGATGGGCTGCACCGGATGATCGGCAAGGAGGATCGCAGCCTGCGCGCCCATCCGCTGCGGGGCCGGCCGTGCGCTGCCGGCAAAGGTGTCCGGGGCATGTCTCGCGAGCGGTCAGACGCCCCCGACTCACTGGTGGCGGGACAACTCGAAGAGCAGCGCCGCGGGCAGCGATTCGATGATCGCGTCTCGCCCCACGCTGGCGACCTGACGGCCGCCCACGTTGAGCACTTCGAAGGCCTTGCCCTGGTCGGCCAGACGTAAGAAGGCGATGTTTGGCACCTCGGCCAGCAGCAGGCTGCGCAGGGCTTCGAAGCGATCGCCCCCCAGTGTGCTGTCGTAGACCAGGGCGTGTGGCAGTCCGTCGGCGCACAGCAGCTGGGCCTCCTCCACCGAGCCCACGAAGTCGACCATCAGACCCATCGGACGCAGGGCTTCCCGCACGACGTTGCGGGTTTCGCGGCGGGCCGCCAGGACCAGCACGTGGCGGCCCGCCAGCGGCTGCGAGTTGTGGGCTTGGGTGAGCTTGTCCACTGGTTCCATCGCGCCCATGCCGGCCAGGCGTGGGGCCAGGGTGTCTGGGAATTGCAGATGCAGGTGGGCACGCCCGGCCGTGTCGTATCGGCAGCACTGGAGGCCCAGCAGCGAAGCTGTCTGCTGGAGGAGCCGCCAGGACATGGTGTTGAGCACCGCAAGTTCGGTCGGGTTCGGCGGCGGGGCGGTCTCTTCGACCATGTCCGGCGGCTGGTGCAGGAAGCTGACGGCCAGCCGGGCGTGCACGGGCCAGTTGGTCATGTCCAGGCGGAAGTCGATGCGCGACAGGGCATGTTCGAAGCTCCAGTCCAGGACGGTCTGCAGTAGCGAGAACAGTAGCGTCTCGTCGCTGAGCACCTCGGCCGGTGCCAGCACCTGCTGGACCTCGATGCCCCGGGCATCGATTTCCCGTCCGCGCTGCAGCAGTGCATCGCGCAGCAGCACCGTGAGGTTGACGGGTTCGTGCGCCTGCTGCACATGGCCGCTGCTCAAGCGCACCACCTGTTGCCCCATGATGCCGGCGCGGCGGGCCAGGTCGATCTCGTCGCGCAAGGCGCGCAGCCCGGGTTTGTCGATGCGCCCCGTCGCGGCCAGATTGACCACGCGCTCGAGCGCCGAAGACAGCCGGACCGCGACTTCACCACCCAGTTGGGCCAGCAGCTGATGCGCGTCCGGCGCCTCCACCGGGGCGTTCGACAGGGGTGAAGGCGCTTGTGCCAATTCCGACAAATCCATGATGTGCGACCCCAACGAACCACAGTGCGTGAATGCGAGCCGGCATCGGCCCACCCCTGCCATGACCAGCGCGGAGACACGTGGGGTACCTGGAGCGATAGCTTGATTTGTTGCAAGATGTTGCGCCATCCCGTGACTCCGGGGGGAAGGGCCTGCGAGTCGGGGGTTCGCATCCTCTGGTGCCTGGCGCGACTGACTGGGAGTACTGTCCCTGGCCAGCCCCGGGATAATCCTGCGGATGAAGTCGCACAAGCACGTGGCACCTGCCGTCGCTAGCTGCCTGGCGCTGCTGGCCTGTTCGCCAACTCTGGACTGGCGCGAGGTGCGCCCCGGTGGCACGCGGCTTCGGGCGTTGTTCCCCTGCAAGGCGGTGGCCCAGGAGCGCAACGTGAAGCTGGCGGGGCAAACCGTCGTGCTGAGCCTGCGTGCCTGCAGCGCCGACGACGTGACCTGGGGACTGGCGCATGTCGATGTCGGCGACCCGACACTCCTGCGAGCCGCGATGATGGAACTGCTGGCTGCTGCCATCACGAATATCGGCGCCAGGAGCCCGCAGGTCCAGCCGCTGCAGGTGCCCGGGGCAACACCCCATGAGGCCAGTGTGCACGCGCGCCTCAGCGGAAAGCGCCCGGACGGGCAGCCGGTCGAAATGGCGCTGGCCTTGTTTGCCGACGGCACCCGCGTCTTCCAGGCAAGCTTGCTCGGGCCGCGCGTGACGGGCGACGGTGGGGCCAGCTTCTTCTCCAGCCTGTTGATCTCGCCATGAGTCCACGTCGGGCCGGCGGCGCGGGGCTTGGTGTCCGTTGGCCTGGGGACTTCTTTGCGCCGTGCGCGGTAAGGTGTCGATAATCATCCCGAACCACCATGGCCAACCTGCTGCTTGTTGCTCACGCTCCATTGGCGTCCTCGTTGCGGGCCGTGGCGCAGCATGTCTACCCCGATTGCCGAGCGCAGCTGCGGGCGGTCGACGTGGCGCCGGGTGCCACCTTGGAGAGTGCGGCAGCGGACGTCAGGGCGGCGCTGGAAGCGACAGGTGCCGCTGAAGTGCTCATACTGACCGATGTCTTCGGTGCCACACCCTGCAACGCCGCGCTGGCCGCCGCCGCGGGCCTGCCGGTGCATGTCGTTGCGGGGGTCAATGTGCCCATGCTTTGGCGCACCCTGTGCTACCTGGACAACTCGCTCGATGACTTGGTGACCCGGGCGGTGGCTGGTGCCGCCCAGGGGGTGATGCACGTCTGCGTACCACACCGACAGAACCAGCCGACACCACCACCCAGCCATGATCAAGTCCAGCATCAACATCAGCAATAAGCTGGGCTTGCACGCGCGCGCCTCCGCCAAGCTGACCAAGCTGGCGGGCAGCTTCAAGTCCGAGGTCCATCTCTCCCGCAACACTCGGCGCGTCAACGCCAAGAGCATCATGGGGGTGATGATGCTGGCCGCTGGAATGGGCAGCGAAGTCGTGATCGAGACCGATGGCGTTGACGAGCGGGCTGCGATGGACGCGTTGACGGCGCTGATCCAGAACAAGTTCGGCGAGGGCGAATAGCGTCTGACACCCATAGGTTCCCGGGGTGGCTGCGCTACATTGAGATCATGAGCATCCAGATCTTCGGTATGCCCGTGTCGCGTGGCGTGGCCATCGGGCGAGCGGTCCTGGTGGCGTCCAGCCGCGTCGACGTGGCGCACTACTTCGTAAGCGCCGAGCAGGCGGAGCAGGAGTGTGCCCGCCTGGATAGTGCACATCTGGCAGTGACGCAGGAAATTGACTCACTGAAGCGTGAGTTGCCGTCAGACGCGCCGCACGAACTGGCTGCCGTGCTGGACGTGCACCTCATGCTCCTGCACGATGTTCATCTCGTCGAGGCAGCGAAGACCTGGATCGTTGACCGTCACTACAACGCCGAATGGGCGCTGTCGGCACAACTCGAGGTATTGGCCCGCCAGTTCGACGAGATGGAGGATGTCTACCTTCGGGAGAGGAAGGCCGATGTCGAGCAGGTCGTCGAGCGTCTGCTGAGGGAGATGACCGACAGCGCCGGACTGGCCGCGCAGCGCGCGGCGATGGCTCGGCCAGCGCGTGACTTCGCGGGCGAGGACCCGCTCGTGCTGGTCGCGGGCGACCTGGCTCCGTCGGACATGATGCAGTTCAAGCGCAGCGTGTTCACCGGCTTCGTGACCGATGTGGGTGGAAGGACATCACACACCGCCATCGTGGCGCGTAGCCTGGACATCCCGGCTGTGGTTGGGGCGCGCGAGGCAAGCCGATTGGTGCGCCAGGATGATTGGGTGGTCATCGACGGCGATGCGGGCGTCATAGTCGTCAATCCCTCGCCCATCGTGCTGGAGGAGTACCGTTTCCGCCAGCGCCAGAGCGAACTGGAACGCGCGCGCCTGGACCGTTTGAGGCATACGCCAGCCATCACCCTGGACGGACAGCCGGTGGAACTGCAGGCCAACATTGAGTTGCCGGGAGATGGCGCCGGGGCCTTGGAGGCCGGTGCGGTGGGCGTGGGCCTGTTCCGCAGCGAGTTCCTGTTCATGAACCGCAATGGCGACCTTCCCGGCGAGGATGAGCAATTCGAAGCCTATCGTGAGGCTGTGCTGGCCCTGCGAGGGCTGCCTGTGACGATCCGCACGGTGGATGTCGGCGCGGACAAGCGCTTGGACCGCATGAGTGCCCAGGAGCTTCGGCACGAGCACGGCCTCAACCCGGCCCTGGGTCTGCGCGCCATCCGGTGGAGTCTGGCCGAACCGGGCATGTTCCGCCAACAACTGCGGGCCATCCTGCGTGCCAGCGCCT
>WBZP01001728.1_pt1 | contig 26227 bp, 23 predicted proteins | sample 5204301 | NCBI WGS metagenome assembly WBZP01 (sample SAMN12412401, study PRJNA552823) | activated sludge metagenome | isolation source: activated sludge from nitrification reactor of wastewater treatment plant... | place: USA: Pennsylvania | collected 2017 | reverse complement strand
GCACTGCGTCTCCCAGCGCGTGTGATTGAGGCAGAGGCAGCCGTCGCCGCACGAGACGTTGATGCACGAGTCATCGGCGCAGTCGGTCTTGCCGTTGTTGTCTTGATCGACGTTGTCGCCGCACAGCGTCTCGCGCGCAACGCCGCCGACGAAAGCCCGCGTTCCCAGGGGTCGGCGGCGCCGACGACCGCGCGGTAGGTCGGAGGGATCAGGTGATCGCGATCTGCCAGTGGCGCTGACCGAGGCTTCGCTCGAGCTCGGCGGCTGCTGCGGGGCGGGCGAAGAGATCGCCCTGGGCGATGTCGCAACCGAGATCGCGCAACCGCAGGGCGGTCTCGAGGGTCTCGACTCCTTCGGCGACCGTCCTCAGTCCGAGGCTGCGGGCGAGATAGAGGGTCGAGCGGACGATCGCCTGGCTGCGCTGGCTTTCGTCGCCCGCGAGCTCGGCGACGAAGGAGCGGTCGATCTTCAGCGCCTGCACCGGGAAGCGACGCAGGTAGGCGAGCGACGAGTAGCCGGTGCCGAAGTCGTCGATCGCCAGGCGGGCGCCGGTCGCCGTGATCCGGCCGAGCATGGTGACGGCGGCCTCCGGATCGCTCATCACCGCGGTCTCGGTCAGCTCGAGCTCGAGCCTGCCGGGCGCCACACCGACCCGCCGCAGGATCTCCTCGATTCGTGCGGCGCAGTTGCCGTCGAGCAGGTTCCGCACCGAGAGGTTCACCGCCATGCGCAGGTTGGCGTCGAAGTTCTCGACCCACTGCTTGGCCTGGCGGCAGGCGTTGGCGAGCACCCATTCGCCGATCGGCACGATCAGGCCGGTCTCTTCGGCGATGGGGATGAACTCGGCCGGCGACACCGGCCCCAGCTCGGCGTGCTTCCAGCGCAGCAGGGCCTCGAAGCCGCAGATGGCGCCGTTGCGATCGAGGTCGAGTTGCGGCTGGTAGTGGAGTTCCAGTTCGTTCCGCTCCAGCGCGCCGCGCAGGGCGTTCTCCAGCTTCAGGCGGCGGCCGGCGGCGGCGTTCATCTCCTGGGCGTAGAAGCGGAAGGTGTCGCGGCCGGCGCGCTTGGCTTCGTGCATGGCGGCGTCGGCGTTTCTGAGCAGCGCCTCGACGCTGTCGCCGTCGCGCGGGAACAGGCCGATGCCGAGGCTGGCCGAGCAGTGCAGCGGACTGCCGTCGAGATCGATCGGCGGCGCCAGGGCGCGGATCAGCTTCTGCGCCACCCCGGCGAGGTCCTCCTCCTGGGCGATGTGCGGCAGGACCACGGCGAACTCGTCGCCGCTGACCCGCGCCACCAGGTCGTCGGCGCGCAGCGCCAGCTCCAGCCGCCGTGCCAGTTCGCACAGCACCCGGTCGCCAGCCTGGTGGCCGAGGCTGTCGTTGATGTTCTTGAAGCGATCGAGGTCGACCAGCATCACCGCCAGGATCTCCTCGCCCTGGGCGTGGCGCGCCAGGGCCCGGGCCAGGCGCTCCTGCAGCAGGGCGCGGTTGGGCAGGCCGGTCAGGGCATCGAAATAGGCCGCCTTGTGCAGCGCCGTCTCGGCTTCTTGCCGGCGCCGCCGATTGGCCGCCTCGGCGAGCTCGCGCTCGATGGCCGGGCCGAGCCGGCCGAGGGCGTGCTTGAGCACGTAGTCCTGGGCGCCGGCGCGCATGGCGCCGACGGCGACGTCCTCGCCGATGTTGCCCGAGACGATGATGAAAGGCAGGTCGGGGGCCAGGCGGCGGACGATGTCCAGCGCCAGCAGACCGCCGAAATCCGGCATGGTGTAGTCGGAAATGACGATGTCCCAGCCGCCGGCCTCGAGGGCCCGCTCCAGGGCCTCGGGGTTATCGACGCGCAGGAAGTCGGGCTGAAAGCCGGCCTTTCTGAGGACCCGGACGAGCAGCAGGGCGTCGTCGTGGGTGTCCTCGACGACCAGCAGGCGCAGCGGCCGCAAGGCCTGGGCGGCGGGCAGGTTCATGCTGCCCATTTCGCGGGACGGCCGTCGGCGCCGAAAGAAAACCCCATCGAATCATGAGCCTGGATTCGCACTGGGCAACCCCTCTGTATAGGTGTACAGATGGGTTATCGGAATCCGGGGCTGAAGCGGGATCAGTCTTTTCCCGATGCCGGCATCGGGAATTTCCCGATACGGGCTATTCAGCGCCGATCAGGCCGTTGCGGATGGCGTAGCGCACCAGGCTGGCCAGGTCGCGCAGGCCGAGCCGTTCCATGATCTGGGCGCGGTGGGTTTCCACCGTCTTGGCGGAAATGTTCAGCTCGAAGGCGATCTCCTTGACGCTGCGGCCGAGGGCGAGCAGGCGCAGCACCTCGGCCTGGCGCGCCGTGAGGGCCGGGCCGGGCTGCTCCGGCCGCTGCAGGCCGCGGCTTTGCAGCAGCTGGCTGGTGAGGCGCGGGGAGAGATAGGTGGCGCCGGCGGAAACCGCCTCCAGCGCCGCCTGCAATTCCAGCGTGGCGGCGTCCTTCAGCAGATAGCCGGAGACGCCCAGCTTGAGGGCCTGGCTGACGTATTCCTCGCCGGCGTGCATCGAGAGGATCAGCACTCGCACGCCGGGCTGCTCGCGCAGGATGCGTTCGGCCGCGGCGAGGCCGTTCATGCCCGGCATGGTGATGTCGAGCAGGGCGATGTCGGGGCGCTGTTCGGCGGCCAGGGCCACCGCCTGCTCGCCGTTGTCGGCCTCGGCCACCACCGTCACGCCGTCGATGCCGTCGAGCAGGGCGCGAAGCCCGGCCCGCACCAGGGTGTGGTCGTCGGCGAGGAGCAATCGCAGCGGTCGCAAAAGTCAGTCTCCGTGGGACGGCAAGCGTGCGGGGTTGCCTTATCGGTTGAGGAGTCGCATCGCCTCGGCGGGCGTGACGATGCGGATGCCTTGGTACGTGCCGCCCAGGCCATGCAAATGCTTGTCTCCGGAAACGATCAAGTCGGTCTGTGCGGTGAGAGCGCAGGCAAGCACATGATCGTCGTCGGCATCGTTGCTGACGACACGTGGCGTTTGCGACGGTGAAACGATCGTGACCAAGGCGCCGAAGCGGATTGCCAGGGCCGCGGGAGTCGTCCCGGCCTGCGCGGTTCGCTTGGCGAATTTCGGATGGCGCAACGTTTGCGCCAGTTCGTCGAGCAAGATTTGACTGCTATAGAGACGGATGACTTCCTGGACGGCCAGGGCGATGAGCCGGTTCGGCGGCCCGTTCCACAGCAGGCCAGCCACGACGACATTGGTGTCCAGAACCAGACGCATCAACTGGCGGATTGTTTGCGTCGCTCGGCGCGCACAGCCAGAACTTCCTCGTCAATCATTTGTTCGATTTCAGGCGTCAGATCTTCGCGCGGCATGCGCGCCCACATGGCTTGCAGGGCCTCGCCGGCTTGCTTTTTGAGTTGCTCGCGCAGCATGGCTTCGATGGCCTCCGGCGCGAGCAGGCCCGCCGCCTGGGCATCTTGCGCCAACTCGTCGGGCAACTGAATTTGCACGGTCGTCATGATCAAGCTCCTGTCGGCGTCGCCGCCACGCCGGCTGCGCCCAATTGCGATGGAGCCATTATGCCCCGCACATCTGCCAGGTCAACTTCGTCCCCGGGAGAAGAGGGGCAACGGCAACGGCGGATCCCAGTCTGGCCCCGCCACATGCATCAACCCGCTTCCGAAAAGTCTCCGCGGGACGGCGCGGTGAAGGCGGCGACGATCTCGCAGCCCTCGCCGGGGGCGGTGCGGATCCGCAGGCTGCCGCCGGCCAGGGCCAGGCGCTCCTGCATGCCGATCAGGCCCAGGCTGCCGCCCTGCAGGGCATGGTCCTGGGCTTTCGCCAGGTCGAAGCCGCGGCCGTCGTCCTGGACGCACAGGGCGAAGCCGTCGCGGTCAGATTGCAGGCCGATGCGGATCTCGCCGGCGCCGGCATGGCGCAGGGCATTGGTGAGGGCTTCCTGGGCGACGCGGAAACAGGCGGTCTCGATCTGTGTCTCGGGGCGCGGCAGGTCGGCCGGCGCCTCGAGCAGGATGCGCGGCCCCTCGCTGGGAGAATGGCGTTTGACCAGCCAGTTGAGCGCCGCAGCCAGACCGAGGTCGTCGAGCTGCGGCGGGCGCAAGTCGAGCGACATCCGCCGCACCTGCTCCAGCAACAGTTCGGCGATGGCGGTGATGTCCGTTGCCAGCGGCAGCGCCGGGTGGCCCTCGAGGCGGCGCCGCAGGGCGTCGAGGTTGAGCTTGATGGCGGTCAGCGACTGGCCGATCTCGTCGTGCAGCTCGCGGGCGATGTGGCGGCGCTCGGCCTCCTGCACCTGCAGCATGCGGTTGGAGAGCGCCTGCAGGCGCAGCCGGGCCTCGCGCAGATCCTGCTCGCCCTTGCGCCGGTTCCGCCGCACCTCGGCCTCGCGCACTTCGCGCTCGATGGCCGCGCCGAGCCGCGCCAGGTGGCCCTTGATCAGGTAGTCGTGGGCGCCGGCCTTCATGGCGGCCACGGCGACATCCTCGCCGATGTTGCCGGAGACGACGATGAAAGGCAGGTCGGCGTCGAAGGCCCGCACCTGTTCGAGCGCCAGCAGGCCGGAGAAATCGGGCAGGGTGTAGTCCGAGAGCACGATGTCCCAGCGGCGCTCGCCCAGCGCCCGGGCCAGGCCCTCGGCGTCCTGCACCCGGCGGTGGCGCGGCTCGTAGCCGGCGCGCCGCAGGGCCATCAGCAGCAGGGCGAAATCGTCGGCGGAGTCCTCGACGATGAGGACGTCGATGGGGCGCGGCGTCGTGAGCGGCGGCGCCTGGTCTGCGCTGTAATGCATGGTTGTAGGCTTCGCTTCGGGCGATGCGGAAATCATACGCCGCGCTGCCCGGTTTGTTGGCGCGAGGCTGGAATTGTCTTATTCCAGCGTAAAGAAGAACGCCGCGCCCCGGCCCTTTTCGGCCTCGGCCCAGATGCGGCCGTTGTGGCGTTCGACGACACGGGCCACCGTGGCCAGGCCGATGCCGGTGCCGGGGTAGTCCTCGCCGCTGTGCAGCCTGACGAAGGGCTGGAACAGGCGCTCGGCATGGGCCATGTCGAAGCCGCTGCCGTTGTCCCGGACATAGAAGGATGCTTGACCTTCCGCTCCGGTCTGCATGCCGAATTCAATCACGGCCTCGGGCCGCTGGCCGGTGTATTTCCAGGCGTTCTCCAGCAGGTTCTGCAGCGCCACGCGCAGCAGCGTCGGGTCGCCCACCGCGGCCAGGTTGTCCTGGACCGTCACCTTGACGCTGCGCGCCGGGTCGGCGGCGGTCACCTCGGCGAGGATTTCCCGCGCCAGTTCGGAGAGGTTGACCAGGGTCTTGCCCGGTTCCGTCCGCGAGATGCGCGCCAGTTCCAGCAGGTCGTCGATCAGCTGGCCCATGCGGATGGCCGCCCGGCGGATGCGCGTGAGGTGCGCGCGGCCTTCCTCGTCGAGGCGGTCGCCGTAATCCTCGTGCAGCACCTCTGCGAAGCCGGCCATCGAGCGCAGCGGCGCGCGCAGGTCGTGCGAGGCCGAGTAGCTGAAGGCTTCCAGTTCTCGGTTGGCCTGCGCCAGGTCGGCGGTGCGCTCGGCCACCCGCGCTTCCAGTTCTTCGTTGACCTGCTGCAAGGCGGCCTGGGCCGCGGCTTCCTGGGTGCGCAGGCGCAGGGTCTCGATGCCGAAGCCGAGGTCGTCGGCCATTTCCACGAGCAGGCGGATTTCTTCGTCGTCGAAGGCGTCGGTCTGCTCCGAGTAGAGGCACAGCACGCCCCAGACCGATCCCGCCACCGACACCGGCAGGCCGAGCACCGCCTCGAAGCCGTGCTGCAACGCCTGCTCGCGCCACGGGGCGAAGCGCGAACTGGCCGCCACGCTATGCACGGCGAACGGCCGGTTATCCCTCACCGCCGTGCCGGCCGGGCCGCGGCCCCGCTCCGTGTCCGCCCAGCTCACCTCGATTCCCTTCGCATAGTCCCTTGCCGGGCCGGCCGCGGCCAGTACGCTGATCGACCGTCCGGGGTCGTGCTCGGCGCGGCCGATCCAGGCCAGCCGATAGCCGCCCTCGGCCGTCGCGATTTGGCACATGGCCGCCAGCAGCGCCGCCTCGTCGGTGGCGCGCACCACCGCCTGGTTGCCGGCGGACAACACGCGCAGGGCGCGGTTGGCGCGCAGCAGCGATTCCTTCGATTCCAGCAAGGCGGTTTCGCGGATCTCGATGGCTTCGGCCATCTCGTCGAAGGAGCTGGCGAGCTGGCCGATCTCGTCCTGGCCGTGAGGCAGGTCGGTGCGCGCCTTCAGGTCGATGCCGCCCAGGTGCCGGGCGGCCTCCTTGAGGCGATCGATCGGCCCGAGCATCAGCCGGCTGCCCGAACGCCAGATAAGGATGAAGAGGATCATCGCCAGCAGGAAATACAGCAGGGATTCGGCGATGAAGCCCTGCAGGGCGGCCTGCAATACCGCGCCCTTGCTGACCGCCACCCAGACATGGACATTGCCGCCGGTCGTTCTCTGCAGGGGGCGGGCGACGAAGAGACGCTCGACGCCGTCGATGCCCTTGGCCTCGAATGCCACCTGATCCGTGCCGGCGGCCACCCGCTGGAAGACCGGGTGGTCGGCAACCGATTTGCCCAGCCATTTTTCCGGGGCGAGGACGATGCCCTTGCCATCCACCAGGACCAGATTGGTGTCGCTGGGCAGCGGCGTCTTCTCCAGCGCGCGCGCCAGCCAGGCGAGGTCGAGTCCGGCCACCAGGACATGCCTGACTTCGCCGGCGTTATCGAGGAGGGGATGGGCAGCAATGACGATGGCCTTGCCGCTGGTGCCGCCGATCAGATAGTCGCTGACGACGGCCTGCTTCTGCCGCAGGACTTCCTTGAAATAGTCCCGCTCGTCGATCCGCGGCGGCGGGCGCATGGTCGCCGAGCACACCGGTAGGCCGCTGGCTGCGTATAGCGTGATGCCGGTGAGATACTCGCCGCCGGCGCGGGCCCGTTCCAGCACCCGGTTGCAGGCGGCCGGATCCTTCGGTTCGGCGACGGCGGGATTGAGGGCCAGGGTGGACTGGAGCTGCCTGACGAGGGCGAAGCGCAGTTCCTGCTCGGCGGCGATCAGCTTCACCAGATTGCCGGCGGCGGCCCGTTCCTGCTTGAGGTTGGCCCGGATTTCTTCCCAGGCGTGGTAGCCGGTCAGGCCGAGAATGGGCAGCAGCGCGATGGCGCCGAAGATGGCCATTTGCCGCCGCAGTCCGTGCTGTTGCAGAAACGCCATGCCGTTTGGCCCTCTCGTGCTGTTGCCATGTGCCTGAAAGGGAGGCGATGCTCAGGCCATGGCCAATAACGCCGGGGTCACGGGCGTTTGGAAGGGCGAACTATAGTTTGCCGGTGTCGGTTAGGCAAGACCAGTCGACGGTCAAGCCGGTGTGCCGGCAGCGCCAGGCGGAAGAAAAGCGGATGGGCCCGCCGCCGGGCGTTCAGGCGGCGGTCTTGACGCGGCTGTGGGCGGAGACGTGCCCGACCATACGCACAAGTTGGCTACGTATTAACATTACACTCAAGCGCGTCTAAAATGAACAGTAAATTTTATTTGTATGTGTTTTCACGTCCAGTAGTGATGTTCAGGAGTGCATTTGATGGTTGCAGGGCCTTGGAGTCAGGAGCAGATCGACGCGGCGCGTGCCGTGCGGTTTTCGGCTGTCCTCGCTCACCTTGGTGCCTACCATAAGCTCGACGCCGAGTACGAGCCACTTGACCACGGCCGGCACAGCAAGCGCGTCCAGGTCTCTTATCAGGGGCGCGACTTCCGCTTTGTCTTCACCGGGGAGAAGTTCGTCAATGAGCTTCTGCCGGAGGACGCCCCGCATCGTGGCGGCGGTGGCGCTATTGACTTCGTCCGCCACGTAACAGGTATCAACTTCGTTCAAGCCGTCAAGGTGTGCTTGGATGCATTGGAGACACAGCATAAGGCGTAGATCATGGAGTCGATCATGAAATACCCCCGCACTCCGCATCTGGAAGGCTCGCCCTGTCGGCATGGCTTGCTTGGGCGGGAAGGGACCTTTAGTGGCGACGCCAAAGAAAATTCTGCTTCCACATCTCACGCTGACTGAAGTTGTCGGCAGCGGGGATGATGAAGCGGTTCCTGTGGCGATTGCAGCATCCCCGCACCGCCCCGAGGAAACGTACTTTGTCCGACCTTTGACTATCGGCGTGGACGGGAAACGCCGAGATGGAAAACCTCGATGGGTAAAGAGCCAATTCAACCTCTTTCCGGTAGTTCTTGATAGCCATGGCGTTCCTTGGGCCGAAGCCACGGTATACCTGCTTTCGCGCCTTGAGAGTGTTACCGCGCCAGCAATGGCCACCTATGCGAGCATCGCGGAGGACCTAGCCGCGTATCGGCGGTTTTTGGATGAGACGGGAATTGACTGGTCGGAATTCCCAAGCCAGAGGCTGAGCCGCCCCACGTACCGATACAACGCGCATCTGAAGTTCGCAGTCGGAGCAGGAGAGGTCGCGGCCACCACCGCTAAGCGTCGCATGAGCGCGGTGATCGCATTCTATTCATGGCTCAAGGAGGAAGGCACGCTCGACCCCGAGAACGCACCATGGAGGGAGTCAGACCGATACGTGCAGTTCAAGGATCACCTGGGATTCAAGGTATCGAAGACCGTTACCACCACGGACGTGTCCATTCGCGTTGCCAAGCAACATGACCCATACGACGGCACTATCGATGATGGCGGAAAACTTCGGCCGCTGCCGCTCCAAGAGCAAGAGTGGTTGCTTGATGCGCTTGTGTCGCTCGGCAATACCGAGATGACGTTGGTTCACCTATTCGCCTTGCTAACCGGTGCGCGTATCCAAACGATACTAACCTTCAGGGTCCGGCATGCATGCCTGGAATTGGATGGTGCCAGAAGCGGTGAAATCCGCTTCCCGGTTGGTTCTGGCACTGGGATAGACACAAAGCACGACAAGCAGATGGTGCTGCATATCCCTGTCTGGTTCTACCGCATGTTGCATACCTATGCGGGAAGCGAAAGAGCGCGCCGTCGCCGCGTGCTTGCGTCTGGCGGCGACACCGAAGACCAATACCTATTTCTCAGCGTGCGCGGCGCACCTCTTTACCAAGGCAAGGCGGAAGCCCTCGCCTTCGACGAGTCGAATACCTTGCGGCATAGGAAGGCTGGCCAGGGAGTGCGCCAATTCATCATCGAACGAGTGATCCCATTCATTCGGGACAAGTACGGAGTTGACGATTTTCACTACCAGTTTCACGACACACGGGCAACCGCCGGGATGAACTGGACTGACCATCAGCTGAAGCTTGTTGAGCAGGGCAAGGCAACCCTGAAGGAAGCCCGCGAATTCGTGAAGACGCGGATGGGGCATGAGTCTTCGGCGACAACCGATCTCTACCTCCAATACCGGCGCAACCTCGCCCATGTTCGGTGGGTCGGCGAGTCCTACGAAGGTCATCTCAAACAACTTGCCGCACGTGCCATGGAGGGATGTGTGTGACGCAGTTTTCTGACCGTTCGGTTGCCGTGTTTGATCTTCCGCTTCCGGATGGCGCTACGATTCTCCATCCGGAGCAAGTCGTCCTACGGTTTGGCAACGCCGGCACAGCCGATATTGGGGCGCTCTGCTACTTGCGGCGCGGCAAGGAACAGCGATTACGAGGACGGTTTGCTCGCGAAGTCGATCTTTCCTCATATAGCGCAGAGCGGGCGGAAAACGTCAGGGCGGTGATCGAGCACATATCCCAAGAGTCACGCCATGGCGGTAGGCGAATTTTGACCCTGAAGTACATGACCGACCGGCTGTCCAACTCGTTCATGGACTGGGCCGACTCAAACGGACATCCGGACGCTTTAAGTAGCAAAGAAGCAGCACGCACGGCGTTTCGCGGCTACTGCGCCTATGTGGGTGATCGTGTCGGACAGAACCTCATCTCCATCACCACTGGTGCGCAATACCAGACAAAAGTCTTGGCTTTGCTGTCGGGACTCCATGAGTCTGATGACCTTCACCATGGGATACGGCTGCTCCAACAAGATAACTCCTCGGAGGCGGCCACTTCGCCTCCATCGTGCGACGATCAATCGCGGGTTCTCGCCATGTGCGAAGCCCTGTTCGATGGGCTTACGGAACTCGTTCTGGATGGGAAGTCTTATCCCTTTAAGCTGGCCATGCCGAGGTATCTGAACTGGAGCACCGACTTCCTTTGGGTGTTTCCGACGCGGTACTGGTGCATGCCACCGCACGCGCTTGCTGTGCGGCATTCAATGAAGTATCCGTATTGGAAGTATGACTACGCCAATGGGCGTGTGACGCCCCGAGATGAATTGACCAAGCTTCTTGGTTATGACGGATACGGCGAAAACTACCGGGCCACTGCCCGCGTAGAAGAAGCCAACGCCAATCTCGATCACAGCAGCCGGCGCCAGGTCGGAATTGTGGCTCACAATGCGTTCGTGGTCCTGTTCGCCGCCAATACCGGGATGAATAGATCCCAACTCCTCAGCCTGCCATGGGCGGGGCCGCACGATATTGCGACAGAACGACAGGGCTTCCGCGTCATCAAATGGCGAGCCAACAACCGTGTGTGTCATTTCGAAATCGAAGCGTCCTTTCTGCCGCGTTTCAGGCGCTTCCTCGAACTCCGAAAATACCTACTCTCCTCCACACCCTACGGTAGCCTATTCTTCACGCTTGGGCGGCATATGGAGCCAACACCAGGCCCTATGTTGCCGTCGGTAGTTAGCTCATTCTTTGAACTCCTACGGACACTGGACCCGCAACTTCCTACAATTAGCTTTAGGGAATGGCGCGCAGCAAAGAGCGACTGGCTGGTGCGGAACACCGACCCGGCAACGGCCGCCATGATTCTCCAGAACTCAGAACAGACGGTGCTCAAGGCTTACGCGGCCGGCTCGGAATCGGTTCATCGAGATGAGATGAGCGCGTTTTTCGCAAGCGTCAGGAATACGGTTCTCAATCGCGGCGAAATGCTAGCGAATTCTGTGGACCGCGCGGTTGGTGTATGCACGTCCTTTGGGGCGCCAACGTCGCCCGGCGACGGGCCAATCACTCCAGACTGCCGGCAAGTGGAGGGGTGTCTGTTCTGTGGGCACTACAAGGTGCATGCCGATGAGTGCGATACCAAGAAGCTGCTCAGTTGTCGGTACTGTCTCCACCAGACCTCTCATCTGGCATCCAGCGAAGAACAGTTCCAGCAGATGTTTGGCCCCATTCTGGAGCGCATCCGGGTCCTGTTGGATGAAATCAACCACCGCGATCCTGGGCTGGTTGATCGGCTTCATGTTGAGGTGGAGGCCGGCGACCTCGACCCGTATTGGGCGAGCAAGATGGAAATGCTAATCAACCTGGAGATCGCCGCCTGATGGTTACGTTCGCACCACGCTTGGCGCTTCCCCATGGCGCAGCGGCGCCGGACAGCTTTCGTGGGGATGGCGCCACACCGCCTCATGATCGTTTTGTGATCAGTCGGATGCGCGATCAGCGCGAAGCCTCATACTATAGGGACGCCATATGGGACTTCACGGCCTATACGCCGGAGGGGATGCCAGCACGGCTCTACTTCGAATACTGGGGCACTGAGCAGGCTACCGGAAAGCGGCTGGAACTTGCACGAGAACTGCGGTGGATCGTTTTCCTGCTTGCTTGGAAGGCCCATGGGCGACCTCTGAGTTTTAGTACGCTGCTGCGTTACCTATGGGGCCTTCGGTTCGTCGCCCGTTATTGCGAAAACGCCGGATGCAGTATTGGGGATGTGTTTGCCGACCCGATTCGGCTGATCGAATTGGTCGGCGAACTGCCCGGTGGCGCCATTGGGATCATCAGTACGATCCTGAAAGTGTTGCGCAGTCTTGGCGCATCAGAAACTGGATGGTCGGTTGTCGATAAGAAGACGATCCAGACCCTGCGCGGATACCGCGAGAACTACCGCAAAGCGCTACTACAGCACCCTCCGCTGCCGACGCGGGTGTATTCATCGTTGATCTCAAACCTGGCGCGGGAGCTAGATGAATTCGAGGCCATCGCAGACCGCTACCTCGCATTGGTTCGCATAGTTGCCAGTGATCCAATGATGGGGCGCGGCGAAATTCAACAGTTCAAGATCGCACGTCGACTCGGAATCAAAAGAGGATACCAGCGACCCACATTCGACCAACTGCTTTCGGAGTACAACCTGGATGCATATTTTGCAGCCAAGGGGTTGCTCCGGAGTTGCGTGGGGCTTGTGTCGGGTCTGTCAGAGGTTCAAATGTCAGCGAAGCTTCTGCTTCAGGTCTTTTCAGGCATGCGCGACGATGAGGCCATTTCGTTGCCGCATGATTGCCTGCGCGAAGTCACCAATGATGGTCGCCTCCACTTCATTCTCACTGGCCGCACCACAAAGCTCCATGGCGGCCGAGTCAAACAAACCGAATGGATTACCAGTCGCGATGGCGCCAGAGCAGTCCGCATATCGCAGCGAGTGGCTGATGCCATCTACGGCGTCATCGGGGCGACGCCGGGGCCAAGTGACTGGCGGACCAGATACTTTCCGCTCTTTATTTCGCCAACGTATCTACCTCTCACTGGCAATACCACTAAGACGCAGCCCCACGGCTATCGTCCAAGCCGGTTGATCTTCGCCAAGTTTCCTGAGCTTCGCGCAAGGCTGGAACCGTTGATCGGGGAAAAGGACATCCAGGAGCTTGAGCAAATTGACCCACATCGAGCATGGCGCAGTGAATCTTGGTGCAAAGCTGGCGCTGCATGGTTCCTTAAGAGCCACCAGCTAAGGCGATCACTCGCCCTCTATGCGCAACGTTCCGGGCTTGTATCGTTGCCTTCATTGCGGCGCCAGTTGCACCACATCACAGAAGAGATGTCCCGCTATTACGCAAGGGGCTCGGCCTTCGCGAAGAACTTCATCGGCGACGACAAGCAGCATTTCGGCAATGAATGGCAGGACACACAGCCCGTTTCTGCGGCCTTAAGCTATATTGCCAACGTTTTACTGTCGGACGATGTCCTGTTTGGTGGCCACGCGAACTGGATGGAACACAGGCTCCGTGGCAATGATGGCGTCGTCGCCGTGGATCGCGCAGCCACAATTCGGCGCTTCCGCAAGGGCGAGTTGTCCTATCGGGAAACGTTCCTTGGTGGATGCACGAATACCGAGGAATGCAACCAGATTGCCTTGAAGTGGCTCGATGTCGATTGCCTTGCTGGATGCCGCAACATGGTTGGCAATCTTACGAAGCTCAACCGGGTCATCGCCGCGCAAACGCGCCTGGTTGAATCGCTGGACTCCAATTCCGTGGAATTCAAAGCTGAGAAGGCGGACCTCGATGTGCTGGTCGCGACGAGGAATAAGGTCGTCGGGCAGACACAAACCGGATCGGAGGCGGCACTATGACGACAGGCACGCTACAAGATTATTTCGCCGCGTTGGAGCGCCTCAAACAAGGACGCCCGAATACGGTCCCCAAGGGAATGCGCATCACCAACGATGCGGTCGCCTTGGAAGCTGGGCGAGGGAAAGGAAGCATAAAGAAGTCCAGGCCGATCTTCTACGCTCTCATTCAAGCGATTGACGAGGCGGCCACCGCCCAGAGTCATCCAAAGTATGTCGAGAAGGAGCGCTTGCGCAAAGCAAAGGAAAGCGCCGAGCAGTGTCGGCGCGATCTGGAGGCGGCACTGGCCAGGGAAGTGTCGCTGCTGCGTGAGGTCTACGCGTTGAAGAAGCAGTTGAGCAAGCTTACCGGCGGGAAAGTCCTTCCGTTGCGCGGCACTGCCCCAGCTGCGGATACGCGCTGAACTAACCATTGAATCGTATCTGATCTAACCGACTCGAATCGACCCTGAAGAGACTGTCAGGCTTTCAGGCCTACGTTCGGCAGTGCAGCGGTTGCTGTCCTTGGCTGGCATGAAGTGGCCCGGCTCTGAAGGGCGACTTACTGAGTCGAGCAGTCATACAACGCGATCACCCACCGACAGGACGTCGGCCGAAGCCGACGTCAGTATCGTTGCTCGTTTGGCGAATTAACGTCCGCTATAAATATTTCTGGAAATCAAATAGGCTGCTAATGTGCCAACATCAAGCTGAATCGCCCCGGGTTCAGTAGGCATGTCGAAAAAAGGGGGGGGCTTACACCTTCGAACTACAGTCACTTCGTCTACAGAGGCGTCATTATTTTCTGGTCTTCCGAGCTGACGCCACTGGTGCTTCGTTCGCCAAATAATGGCACGCACACGCCTCTCCGTGCGCCGCACCGACGAGTTCTTGCAGGATGCCGCACTCGGCGGCGACATGCCCTGTCTCGCAGCGCGCCCGCAACGCGATGAGCTGCTTCTCCAGCGCGCGCATGGACTTGAGCCGCGCCCGCGTCCGCGCCAGCTGATCGTCGATCAGCCGGTTGATGTCGCCGCAGTCGGCATCCGGATGAGCGACGAAATCGAGCAGCCGCTTGATCTCGGCCAGCGGCATGTCGAGCGCCCGGCAGTGCCGGACAAAGGCCAGCCGCTCCAGGTGCGCGGCGCCGTAGGCGCGGTAGCCGTTGCTTGAGCGGGCCGGCGCCGGCAGCAGGCCTAGCTTTTCGTAGTAGCGGATGGTCTCGATATCCACCCCGGTCGCCCGTCCGAGTTCCCCAATGCGCATGACGCCTCCTTTCTTGCCGGGATGATACCCCTTGACCCTGGGGCGGCTACAGGGTTTGCAATAGTGCCGCTGCCCAGACGGGCAGCACGGACACTTGAAAGGAGCGCGAACATGAAACGACTGCTGACGATGGGAATGATCGCGGCGCTGGCGATGCCGGCGCCGCTGCTCCTGGCCGCCGACGCACCGCCCGCCCCGGGCGGCAAGGCGAAGCCGGCCGCCCCTGACACCGCCGAGTTCGACCGGCAGATGGCGCAGGCGCAGGAGAACATGAAGAAGATGCAGGAACAGATGGACAGGCTGCGCCAGACGCAGGACCCGCAGGCGCGGCAGAAACTGCTGCAGGAGCACTGGGCCACGATGCAGAACAACATGCAGCTGATGCAGGGCATGTGGGGGCCGGGCATGATGGGCTGCTGCGCCGGCGGTCCCATGATGGGCATGGGCGGCGGCCCGATGATGGGCATGGGGGGCCACATGATGGGCGGCCCGATGTGGGGGGACTACCGGCGCATGACGCCCGAGCAGCTCCGTCAGCGCCAATACATGATGGAGCGGTACATGCCAATGCAGCAGATGATGATGGACCACATGATGCAGCATCAGCACTGGATGTGGCCGCAGCCGAAGTGAGCCGGCGGGGCGCGACCGCTTCCGCGCCGCGCCTCTCGATCCACCCGGTAACCGACTCAGGAACATCATGAAGCAATCGACATTCGTCATCGCCAACATGGACTGCCCGACGGAGGAGGCGCTGATCCGCAAGCGCCTCGGCGCCGTGCCGGGCATTGAGGAACTGGCCTTCAACCTGATGGAGCGCCGGCTCACCGTCGGCCACCGCCTGCCCGACGACGGGCCGATCCTCGGTGCGCTGGGCGAGATCGGCATGCGCGCCGGGCCGCAGCAGCCGGCCGCCTGCACGTCGTGCGCAAGCGACCGCGCGGCCGAGGCGCCCGCCGTGCCGGCGCGGACCCGGCTGCTGATGGCCGTCTCCGGCACGGCCGCGCTGGCCGCCGAGGCGCTCGCCTGGTCGGGCGCCGACGAGACCTCGCTGCCGGTGATCGGCCTCGCCCTGCTCTCCATCGCCACGGGCGGGCTCGGCACACTGAAGAAGGGCTGGATCGCGCTGAAGACCTTCACCCTCAACATGAACTTCCTGATGAGCGTCGCCATGATCGGCGCGGTGGCCATCGGCGAGTGGCCGGAAGCGGCGGTGGTGATCTTCCTCTTCGCCCTGGCCGAACTGATCGAGACGCTGTCGCTGGAGCGCGCCAGGAACGCGGTGCGCGGCCTGATGGCAATGGCGCCGGAGACGGCGACCGTGCGGCTGGAGAACGGCGCGTGGGTGGAGCGGCCGGCGGCGCAAATCCAGGTCGGCCAGACGCTGCGCGTCAAGCCGGGCGAGCGCATCCCCCTCGACGGCGTGGTGACGGCCGGCGCCAGCGCGGTGAACCAGGCGCCGATCACCGGCGAGAGCATGCCGGTGGAGAAGGCAGCCGGCGATGCCGTCTTCGCCGGCACGGTAAACGAGCGCGGCGCCTTCGAGTTCCGCGTCACGGCCAACAAGGGTGGCACCACGCTCGACCGCATCATCCACACCGTGCAGGAGGCGCAAGGGCAGCGCGCGCCTACGCAGCGTTTCGTCGACCAGTTCGCGCGCTACTACACGCCGGCGGTGGTGGCCTTCGCGGTGCTGGTGGCGCTGATGCCGCCGCTCTTCTTCGGCGCCGCCTTCCTCGACTGGTTCTACAAGGCGCTGGTGATGCTGGTCATCGCCTGCCCCTGCGCGCTGGTGATCTCGACGCCGGTCACGGTGGTGAGCGGCCTGGCGGCGGCGGCCCGCCACGGCATCCTCGTCAAGGGTGGCGTGCATCTGGAAAACGGCCGCCGCATCAAGGCCGTCGCCCTCGACAAGACCGGCACGCTCACCCACGGGCGGCCGGTGCTGACCGACGTGGTGCGGCTGAACGCCCGGCCGGCCGACGAGCTGCTGCAGCTCGCCGCCAGCGTCGATGCCCATTCCGAGCACCCGGTCGCCGCCGCAATCGTTGCCGCCTGGCAGGAACCCGGGCGGCCCCTGCTGGACGTTAACGCCTTCGAAGCGCTGGCCGGCCGGGGAGCGAAGGGCACAGTGGCGGGGCAGTTGTACTACGTCGGCAACCACCGCCTGGTGGAGGAACTCGCCGTCTGCGGTCCGCACGTCGAAGAAGTGCTCCAGCGCCTGGAGCGGGAAGGCAAGACGGCCGTAGTGCTCGTCACCGAGCGCGAGCCGCTGTGCGTGTTCGGCGTGGCCGACACCGTGCGCGGCCACAGCGCCGAGGCGATCCGCGACCTCCATGCGCTCGGCGTGGTCTCGGTGATGCTCACCGGCGACAACCGGACGACGGCGCGCGCCATCGCCGACCAGGTCGGCATCGACGACGCCCGCGGCGATCTGCTGCCCGAGGACAAGCTCGCCGCCATCGACGAGCTTATCGCCCGCCACGGCGAAGTCGGCATGGTGGGCGACGGCATCAACGATGCGCCGGCCCTGGCCCGCGCCTCCATCGGCTTCGCCATGGGCGCGGCGGGCACCGACACCGCCATCGAGACCGCCGACGTGGCGCTGATGGACGACGACCTGCGCAAGCTGCCGCGCTTCATCGAACTCAGCCGCCGCACGTCGCACGTGCTGTGGCAGAACATCTCGCTCGCCCTCGGCATCAAGGCGGTGTTCTTCGCCCTGGCGCTGGCCGGCCAGGCGACGCTGTGGATGGCGGTGTTCGCCGACATGGGGGCGAGCCTGCTGGTGGTCGGCAACGGTCTGCGGCTGTTGCGAGCGGGGCGGAAAAATGTCTGAGACAGAACGGCTGCTGCAGCCGACCGCCTTGCTCGATTACCGGCATTCGCGCATTGAAGCCCTGATCCGCGAACAGGGCTGGCGCGCACTGCCGGAATACGAGCGCATCGGCGCGATCTACGATTTCGTGCGCGACGCCATTCCCTTCGGCTACAACCGCTCCGACGACCTGTCGGCCTCGCAGGTGCTGGCGGACGGCATCGGCCAGTGCAACACCAAGGGCACGCTGCTGATGGCCTTGCTGCGCGGCAGCGGTATTCCCTGCCGCCTGCATGGCTTCACGATCGACAAGGCGCTGCAGAAAGGCGCGGTCACCGGCACGGCCTATTTGCTCGCGCCGCGCAGCATCCTGCACAGCTGGGTGGAGGTTCTCTACGCCGGACGCTGGGTGAACCTGGAAGGCTTCATCCTCGACAAGCCGTATCTGCAGCAGCTGCAGCAGCGCTTCGCCGGCCACCGGGGGGCATTCTGCGGCTTCGGCGCAGCCACGCCCGACTTGCAGAACCCGCCGGTCGACTGGCAGGGCGCCGACACCTATATCCAGAAGGACGGCATCAACCGCGATTTCGGCGTCTTCGACAGCCCGGACGACTTCTACGCCCGCCACGGTACGAATCTGGGCGGCTTCAAACGCTGGCTGTTCCAGCATGTCGTGCGCCAGCGGATGAACCGCAACGTCGGCCGCATCCGCGGCGAGGCACGATTGCCCGAATCCCCGGCCGCGGATACAATTCACCGGCCATGAAACGTCTTCTGCTCGTGCTGACGATGCTGATGCTGCCGCTCCAGTTCACCTGGGCGGCAGTGAATGCCTATTGCCAGCACGAGACCGGCGCGGCCGCGCAGCACTTTGGCCATCACGACCACAAGCATGTGCAGCCGGCCGGGAAGGACGACGGCGCGCCGGGCAAGGCGCATACCGACTGCGGCTACTGCCACCTGGCGCAAACCTGCGCCACCGTGCCGGCCGTCGCGATGCCGGCTTACGTCTGCGACAGCATGGCGGTCGAGCCGCAGCCTGAAATTCCCCTCTCGTACTTCCCGGACGGCCCCGAGCGGCCCAAGTGGTTGCGTTTCGCCTGATCCGGCGGAACGCCTGACGTTTTCCCTTTGATGTTGTCTCCCCGCGCCGCGGCGCGGCGGCGTTCCGTCGGATTTCTCCCCGATCCATCCACCGGAGATTTCGACGAATCATGTTTTCGATCACGCATGGAACCCGCGGGCGCCTGGCCCGCATGGCGGCGGCGCTGGCGCTCTCGCTGCCGGCCCTGGCCGCGTCGGCGGCCGAACCGCCGCTGACCCTGGAACGCGCCTGGCAGCTCGCCGAGCAGGCCAACCCCGTCCTCCAGGCGGCGCAGGCCAACCTCGCCGCCGCCGAGGGGCAGCTTGCCGATGCCCGCGGCCTGCTCTGGAACAACCCGCAACTCGCCGCCGAGCGCGCGCGGCGGCAGGTGCCCCAGCCTGGCCTCGGCCACGACACGCAGCGCGAATGGCGAGCGGAGCTCTCACAGGCCCTGGAGATCGCCGGCCAGCACGGACATCGGCGGGAAGCGGCCGAGCAGGAGCTGGCGGCGCTGAAGGAACTCGTCGAGGAGACGCGCCGCCAGGTGCGTGCCGAGGTCGAGCAGAAATTCGTCCGCGTGCTCGGCCTGCAGTCGCGCGCCGCCATGGAGGCGGAACTCGTCGCCCTGATCCGCGACAACACAGGCGTCGCCCGCAAGCGCTTCGAAGCGGGCGAGGACACGCGGCTCGACAGCAATCTTGCCGAAGTCGAGTTGGGCCGCACGAGCAACCAGCTCGAGGTGGTGCGCGAGCAGCTCCTCCAGGCCCGCGCCGATCTCGCCGCCGCCCTGCAACTGCCGGCGCCGATGCTGCCGGAAGCGCAGGGAACGCTTACGGCCGACGCCGTCTTCCCTTACACCCTGGATCAGTTGCTCGCCGCCGCAGCGGCGCGGCCCCGGCTGCGCGCCCTCGACCACCGCGAACAGGCGGCCCGCAGCCGCCTCGGGCTGGAACGTGCCGCCGCCTATCCGGACGTCACCATCGGGCTGTTCTCGGGCCGCGAAGGCCCGGGCGACGCGCGCGAGCGGATCAGCGGCATCTCCGTCTCGCTGCCCCTGCCGCTGTTTCGCCGCAACGCGACCGGCATCGGCAAGGCGACGGCCGAACTCACCCAGGCCCAGATCGAGCGGCAGGCCGCCGTCCGCGACACCCAGGCGACGGTCCTCGCCCTTTGGCAGAAGCTTGGCAGCGTGCGCGAACGGGTCAGGCGGCTGGAGCAGTTCGTCCTGCAGCGCCTGCAGGATAACCAGCGCCTGTCCGCCGCCGCCTACCGCGCCGGCGAGATCGGCCTGACGCAGCTCCTGTTCGCCACCCGCCAGGTGCTCGACACCCGGCGCGAGGTGCTGGAGGCCGCCACCGATTTCGCCCTGACGCGCATCGAGTTGGAGCAGGCGGCGGGCTGGCGAGGTGGGCAATGAGGCATGCCGCCGCACCGCCGCGCACTTTCGAAAACACGCACAACGGATCGAATGACATGAAGAACACATTCCATCGGGCCATCCTCATGACCCTCTGCCTCGCGGCCCTGGCGCTGGCCGGCTGCGACAAAAGTCAGTCGCCGCAGGACGGCGCCGCCAAGAGCGCCGCCGCCGGCAAGACGGCAGACAAGCACGGACACGAAGCCGAAAAATCCGGCGGGCATGAAGACGGGCACGGCGAGGAAGAGCAGCTCAAGCTCGGCGCCGAGGAGATCGCCGCCGCCGGCATCAAGACCGAGGAACTGCAGGAGCAGGAAGTCAGCGAGCAGCTCACGGTGACCGCCACCATCCGCCCCAACCAGGACCGCATCGCCCACGTGGCGCCGCGCGTGCCGGGGCGCGTCGTCAAGGTTCCCGCCAATCTCGGCGATGCCGTCAAGGCCGGCCAGACGCTCGCCGTGCTCGACAGCCTCGAAGTGGGCGAGGCGCATTCGGCCTGGCTCCAGGCGCGGACGGCGCAGGCCTTGGCCAAGGCGGATTTCGAGCGCGCCGAGGCGCTCCACGGCGAGCAGATCATCGCCCGCAAGGACCATCTGCGCGCCCACGCCGAGTACGAGAAGTCGAAGGCGGCGCTCGCCGCCGCCGGAGACCGGCTGCGCATGCTGGGCGTGAGCCCGGCGCCAGCCGCCGACGGCAAGGCGGTGTCCGCCTTCCCGCTCACGACGCCGTTCGCCGGCACGGTGATCGAGAAGCACGCCATCCTCGGCGAGCTGGCCCAGCCGGACAAACCGCTGTTTACCGTAGCCGACCTCTCCAGGCTGTGGATCGAGGCCAATCTGTTCGAAAAGGATCTTGGGCGCGTCAAGGTCGGGGCGGAGGCCGTGGTGACGGTCGCCGCCTATCCCGACGAAACCTTCGCGGGCAAGCTCACCTACATCGCCGCCGTGGTCGACAAGGAGACGCGCACCGTGTCGGCGCGGGTCGAGGTCGCCAACGCCGATGGGCGACTCAAGCCCGAGATGTTCGCCACCGCGGCCATTCGTACGAGTGGCACCGGCGGCAAGGGCAAGGGATTGCTCCTGCCGGAGGAGGCGGTGGTGCTGATGCAAGGCCAGCCGACGGTCTTCATCGAAGAGCACGGCGGCTTCGAGCCGCGCGCGGTGGAACTCGGCGAGAAGCTGCGCGGCCGCGTCGTGGTGAAGGCCGGGCTCGCCGCGGGCGACAAGGTGGTGACGGCGGGAACCTACGCCCTCAAGGCGAGGATCATGAAATCGCAGCTTGGCGAAGGCCACGCCCACTGAGGGGGACGACATGCTGAATAAAATCGTCGATCTTTCCCTGCGCTACAAGCTGCTGGTGCTGGTGGGCTTCGGCCTCGTCGTCTTTCTCGGCGTGCGCGCCTTCCTTGCCGTGCCGGTGGATGCCTTCCCCGACGTGACGCCGAACCAGGTGAACGTCTACACCGAGTCGCCCGGGCTCGCCGCCGAGGACGTGGAGAAGCTCCTCACCTCGCCCATCGAGACCGCCATGGCGGGGCTGCCCGGCGTCGAGCAGATCCGCTCGGTGTCGCTGTTCGGCCTGTCCTACGTCGGCATCTACTTCAAGGACGACGTGGACATCTACTTCGCCCGGCGCCTCGTCGGCGAGAAGCTGCTGGAAGCGAAGGAGCGCATCCCGGCCGGCTATGGCGAGCCGAGCCTGGGGCCGAACAGTTCCGGCCTCGGCCAGGTGTTCTGGTACACGGTGGAGTCGGCCGACAAGAAGCTCTCCGCCATGGACCTGCGCACCCTGCACGACTGGAACGTGCGGCTCATGCTGCGCACCGCGGCGGGCGTGGATGACGTCACCACCTGGGGCGGCTTCGAGAAGCAGTACCAGGTGCATATCCACCCGCAGAAACTCATCAAGTACGGCTTGAGCTTCAAGTCCGTCATGGAGGCGCTCGCCGCCAACAACCGGCAGGTGGGCGGCCAGTACGTGAACCTCGGCCAGGAGCAGTACCTGGTGCGCGGCCTGGGGCTGGTGGCCGACACCACAGACATCGGCAACATCGTCGTCGCCGAACGCGAGGGCGTGCCGATCCACGTGCACGAGGTGGCCGAGGTGAAGGAGGGTCCGGCGCTGCGCTTCGGCGCCGTCACCCGCGACGGCCGGGAGGTGGCCCTCGGCATCGCGCTGGCCCGCATCAACGAGAACGCCAAGAACGTGGTGGACGCGGTGAAGCGCAAGCTCGACCTTGCCCGGCAGGCGCTGCCCGCCGGCGTCACGCTCAATCCCGTCTACGACCGCACCGACATCGTCGAGAAGGCCATGAAGACGGCGGAAAGCGCGCTGGTCGAGGGCTCGATCCTGGTGGCCATCGTGCTCTTTCTGTTCCTCGGCGAGGTGCGCTCGGCGCTGGTGGTGATCGTCACCCTGCCGCTGGCCATGCTGATCGCCTTCCTGCTGATGCAGCACTTCAATCTTTCGGCCAACCTGATGTCGCTGGCGGGGCTGGCCATCGGCATCGGCATGATGGTGGACGGCGCCGTGGTGATGGTGGAGAACGGCTTCCGCCTGCTCTCCCACCAGGCGGGGAAGGCGGCGAACCGCACCCATGTCATCCTGGAGGCGGCGCGCGAGGTGATCAACCCCATCGCCTTCGCCATCCTCATCATCATCGTGGTGTTCCTGCCGCTCTTCTCGCTCACCGGCCTGGAGGGCAAACTGTTCAAGCCGATGGCGCTCACCATCACCTTCGCCATGGTCGGCTCGCTCGTCCTGACGCTGACCCTGGTGCCGGTGCTCTCGGCGCTGATCCTCAAGCCCAAGGAAGAGAAGGACACCTTCCTGGTGCGCTGGGTCAAGGGTGTCTACCTGCCGCTGCTCGACCGGGCGCTGGAGAACAAGAAGAAGGTCTTCGTCGCCGCGGGCGCGCTGCTGGCGGCGGCGCTCGCCGCCTTTCCCCTCCTCGGCAAGGAATTCATGCCGACGCTGCAGGAGGGCGCCATCATGTTCCGCGTCACCGGCATTCCTTCCACCTCGCTGGAGGAATCGGTGCGCGTCTCGCAGAGGATGAATGCGGTGCTGAAGGAGCAATTCCCGCAGACCCAATCGGTGCTGGCCACCATCGGCCGCGCCGAGAAGGGGGAAACCACCGACGCCAACTACATGGAAGTGCTGGTGGACGTGAAGCCGCGCGACGAGTGGCCGGAGAAGCTCACCATGCCGGAACTCTCCGACCGCATGAAGGAGGCGCTGGAGAAAGCCATCCCGACCGTCGTGCTGGGCAACACCCAACCGATCCAGATGCGGGTCGAGGAGCTGATCTCCGGCGTGCGCGCGACGCTGGCCCTCAAGCTCTACGGACCCGATCTGGCCGCGCTCGACCGCCTGGCGGCCGAGATCAAGCCGGTGCTGGGCAAGGTGGCGGGGGTGGCCGATCTCTCGCTGGAAGCCAACAAGGGCAAGCCGCAGATCGTGGTGAAAGTCAGGCGCGAGGAGGCGGCGCGCTTCGGCATCAATGCCGACGAGATCCTCGAAGTGGTCCAGGCCGGCATCGGCGGCAAGGCCGTCAGCACGCTGCTCGACGGCGTGCGCCGCTTCGACATCCAGGTGCGGCTCGATCCGGCCTTCCGCGACAGCCTGCAGGCGATCGGCGACATCCCGCTGCGCACCCAGACCGGGGCACTGGTGCCGCTCTCGCGCGTCGCCACGGTGGAAATGGACGAGGGCTATACCTTCGTCCGCCGCGAGCAGTTGAGCCGCTATGCGGTGCTGCAGATGGACGTGAAGGGCCGCGACGTGGACGGCTTCGTCAAGGAGGCCGATGCGAAAATCAGGAGCCAGGTGAAGCTGCCCGAGGGCTACTGGATCGAGTGGGGCGGCGCCTTCGAGAACCAGCAGCGCGCCATGGCGCGGCTGGCGCTGATTGTGCCGCTCACCATCGGCCTCATCTTTCTGCTGCTCTACACCGCTTTCAATTCCCTCACCCACGCCGGGCTCATCATCGCCAACGTGCCCTTCGCCGTCATCGGCGGCGTGTTCGGCCTGGCGATCACCGGGCAGTACGTGTCGGTGCCTTCGGCCATCGGCTTCATCGCCGTGTTTGGCGTGGCGATGCTCAACGGCATCGTGCTGGTGTCCTTCCTCAACGACCAGCGCCGCCAGGGCCTGTCGATCCGCGAGGCGGTGCGCCGGGGCGCGAGCCTGCGCCTGCGTCCGGTGCTGATGACCGCCTCGGTGGCCATCCTCGGCCTGATTCCGATGCTGCTCTCGCAGGGCGTGGGCGCGGAAACCCAGCGGCCGCTGGCCACCGTGGTGGTGGGCGGGCTGTTCACCTCCACGGCGCTGACCCTGCTGCTCCTGCCGCTCATGTACGAGTGGGTGGAAACGCGGGCGGAGCGCAGGAAACCATCGGTTTGATCGAACGGAAAGGAAACATCATGAAAACCTTGCTTGCAGTATCGGCCGGCCTGGCGGCGCTCGCGCTCGCCGGATGCGCCGGACACATCCACACCAGCCTGATCCCAGAAGACAGCGATCCGGCACTCACGCTCGGCGTGTTCAGGCACGAGGGACAGGAGGCGCCGCTCATGGCCCTGGAGTTCCGCGGCAAGCGTTACGAGGGCCGGGGCTTCGCCGTCCAGCGCCAGCCGAACCTGGCAGCGCTGCGTCGTCAATACGGCACCGACATCCGGCATTTCCGGAACATCGAGTCCGGCGCAGATACCAACCATTATGTGTATTCGGCCGAGCCTAAGTTGACTGCCGGAGACGGTGCCACGCTGCGATGTGTCGTCGCATGGCAGGCAATTGGCGCGCCGGCGGGCTATTGCGTCACCAACGAGGGAACGCGCATCCCTTTCCGTTTCGAGTAAGCGACCGAGGGAGAATCGGCATGAAAGAGATCAGGGCATTCATCCGCCAGCACCGTATCGCCGACGTACTCCAGGCGCTGCGGGAGTCGGGCCTGTGCGACTTGGGCACCGCCGGCGCCGGCTGCCACAACATCACCGTATCCCAGGTGCAGCGGCCGCTCGCCAGCGGCGACCCGACGCAGCAGCACTACTCCATGGAACTGGCCGAGGCCGTCGTCGCCGAATACCGGCTGGAACTGGCCTGCCCGGACGAGGCGGCCGACGCGCTGGTCGATGTCATCGCCCGTGCGGGGCACACCGGGCAGGCCGAGGCGGGGTGGATCTTCGTGAGCGACATTCAACGCGCAATTGAGATTCGCTGAGGCGGACGATGAGAAGGATGGCACCTCGCAGCCGGCCTCAATCAAGGAATCGATTCATGAGGATCGCTTCGATTGCTCTGGCCCTTGCCGCGGCGACGGGAGGACTGTCAGGCTGCACACAAACGTCGCTGCTCAAGCCCGTATCGGGCAATGCTGCTTCGGCGACTGTGGAGAGCCCCATCCTGGCGGGCGTTGCACGTATCGCTGTAACCCTTGATGGCAAAACCTACGCCGGCGTGGCCGGAGAAGCTCGCAAAGACACGACCGGCGAACAGGCGCTTCGGTTCGGCTGGGATCCCGCTCACAAACACCCGCACATCAAGCAGGAAATGGATTTCCTTTTCGGTTCCACCATCCTGACGGCACCCGACGGCACACAACTCGCATGCGACCACCTGAGGCACGGCGACGACTGGCGTCTGCGCTGCAAGAGGCCCGATAGTAAAGAAGTTGTGATGCGGCGTGTCAGAGAGTGACGCTAGGCCGATGGAGACTTTCGATATCGATGCCGTTTCTTTCCATAATCGGCTGAGGTTCTTCCAAGAAGAAAATTGCGGCTTTAAGTCGAATGTGCCAGTTAGATTTGGCAGGGGAACGGACATTCAATTTACCTACCACATGGCTGCCCTCATCATGCCGTGAATGGCCGCTTCGGCCGAGTTTGAGACGTTGCCTTAGCCTGACCGTAGTTCCGAACTTGGCCGTTGGTTGCCGGATGCTGGATGGTCACTTCAATGAGACTAGGTGGTCACATCAAACGCAACCAGGCGGTCAGTTCAGCAGATATTCCGCACCAGCGAAGCGATAGGAAAAATGGACAGCCGAGGCTCCGGCCGTCCATTTAGTTCAGGCTGTCGATAGACAACCGCTTTACGTCGATACCCTACGCTCGCAAGGCTTTAAACCTGTCCATCCGGTCCGGACTTATGCTGGCTGCCAGGAAGTCCATCTGGTCGGCGAGGATGTTGCGGTTGCTGAGGATGAGGAACTCGGCCTTGTTCGGCACGTAGGGCGCGTAGAGCATCTCCATGCCGGCCTGCTCGGGCGTGCGGCCGCTCT
>WBZP01001726.1_pt1 | contig 26232 bp, 20 predicted proteins | sample 5204301 | NCBI WGS metagenome assembly WBZP01 (sample SAMN12412401, study PRJNA552823) | activated sludge metagenome | isolation source: activated sludge from nitrification reactor of wastewater treatment plant... | place: USA: Pennsylvania | collected 2017 | reverse complement strand
ATAGCGGGCGCCGCCTGCTTGTTGGCGTCGACTCCAGAGAGAAGCTGTTGCATCCAGTGGACGGCAAGTGACTATCCGAAGGATTTTACGCGAAAGTAAAGGTGTACTGTCTTTATTGTGTATCAGAACTGCACGCGCCCGCCCCGAACTTGCCCCTTGCTGCGGCGCATGGTATACTCCCGTGACGTTTCGGGGCGTAGCGCAGCTTGGTAGCGCACTTCAATGGGGTTGAAGAGGTCGGAGGTTCAAATCCTCTCGCCCCGACACGACAGCCGTCTCCACTTGCGTGGGGGCGGCTTCTTTCTTGCCCTTGCCTGCCTGCATGGCTGCCCGCATGGCCACTGGCGCCCCCTTGCGGCGCTCTTGGAGCGGGCGGGGGCGCAATGGTAGACTGTGAACGGTGAATGGCGCCGCGCCCCTGGCTGCGCGCCGCCGTTTGCCATGGGCGACGATGCCCGGCCTCCGTGATGCTGCGCCTGCCGGCCTGACGCCCGACGGCAGGCGCGCCCCGCCCGAGGCCCTCTGGTCCTGTGGATGGCGAGGAGCCGCGCACCCTGCGCATGCTTCTCGCTTTCTTTTTAGCCGTACGTGCGCTTTCTCGCCGGCGCGATCCGGCGCTGCGCGCATCGATGGAACCCGCGGGTTTCCTCGTGGAGTAACTTCCGGCCCATGCACCCGCTCGTTTACGAGTGCCACCATCTGGATGAGGAAGACCTCGACCTGCTGCACTGCATCGAGGCCGGCATGGCGATCACCGCCGACATCAGCCGCGCCGACCTGCTGCTCTGCACCCTGCTGCCCGATGGCACAGCCGGTGTGGTGGCGCATGGCATGCCGCAGTCGATCTCTTCCCTCTATCGCGAGCCGGCCACCGGCCGCGTCTACACCGGCGAAGAGCTGCCGCTGGTGCTGCGCGCGCTGCAGAACGGCGCCGGCGGCCGTCGCCAGCGCGAAGTGCTGCGCAACGGCGCGCCGGTGATCGAGGACGTCTACCCGGTGGCAAACCGCAGCGGGCGCGTGGTGGCCGCCTTCGTCGTCGAGACGACCATGATCGCGCACGAGCGCCAGCGCCGGCGCGACCGCCACTTCCAGCAGGCCGTCGGCTTCCTGCTCGAGATGTGCGCCCAGGGCGAACTTGCCAGTGGCGAGCGGCTCACCCGCTTTGGCCTCTATGACGGCGTCTATCTGGTCGACCGCAGTCGCAATGTGCTCTACATGAGCGGCATTGCAGCCAACCTCTTCCGCACGATCGGCCTGCCTGCCTCGCTGCACAATCTGCCGCTGGGCGACCTGGAAGCGCAGGACAGCACCCTGGTTGACCGCTGCTTTGCAAGCGAAATGTGCGCCGAGGAGCGGCTGGACGCCGAGGAGGGGCGCACCTGGGTGCGGCGTGCGATCCCGGTGCGCATGCCGGTGGCGGCGTGGGCCACCCGCTGGCTCACACGGCCGGTGGGTTCGGTCTTTGGCATCCGCTCGCCGGAAGAACGGCCCGTGGCGTGGGTGCTGGTGCTGCTGCACAACGCCTCGGACGCGGTGGCCAAGCAGCGCGAGCTGAATGTGAAGGCGGCGCTGATCCAGGAAGTGCACCACCGTGTGAAGAACAATTTGCAGAACATCGCCGCCATTTTGCGCATGCAGGCCCGCCGCTCGGGCAGCGAGGAGACCCGCCAGCACCTCAGCGACGCCGTCAACCGTGTGCTCAGCATGTCGGTGATTCACGAATACCTGAGCCAATCGGACAGCCGCTCGATCAATGTGCGCGATGTTTGCGTGCGCATTTCCAATCAGGTAAAAGAGGTGTCGCGCAACCCCGAACAAGAGATCGAGGTGCGCGTGCAGGGGCCGAACATCCGCCTGCCCGCCAGCCAGGCCACGCCGGCTTCGCTGGTGATCAACGAATTGCTGCTCAACGCCCTTGAACACGGCATGAAAGGGCGCGCGCAAGGTATAATCTCGATTACGTTGATCGACCTGGGTGACAGTGTTCGCCTGGAAGTCAGCGACGACGGCGCTGGGCTGCCGCCAAACTTCGACCAGCAGCAGTCGTTGAGCCTGGGCATGCAGATTGTGCGCACCCTGGTGATGGACGACCTGAAGGGCTCGATCCGCTGGGAATCGCTGGGGCAAGCGGACGCAGCGGGTGCGGTGGGTGTTGCTCCCAAGGGCGAGCGGCCCGCCGGCGCCACACGCGCCACCAGCGGCACGCGCGCAGTGGTCTCCTTCCCCAAGCGGCCGATTCACGTCGACTGAGGGGCAGCCTTCAGGCAGGCGCAAGCGCAGTACACATAAACGTTACAAAACGAGCGTTGTATCTACCATTGCCGCACAGAGGGACAGCCGTGCAGCCGCCCAACGTGCGGCGACGGCCGCCGGCCCTGGCGGCGCTCCTGCCACGCCGTTTGCGGCAGCAGCACGGGGCACCAGTGGGGCTTGAGGAGAGTGCCGTGGAACGGACCCGCGTGATTATTGCCGACGATGAGTCGCTGATTCGGATGGACCTGCGCGAGATGCTCACCAACCTGGGCTACCTGGTGGTGGGCGAAGCGGCAGATGGACGCAGCGCGGTGAACCTTGCCCGCGAGCTGCGCCCCGATATCGTGATTATGGACGTCAAGATGCCCGATATGGACGGCATCGAGGCGGCCAAGGTGTTGACGGAAGAGCGGCTGGGGCCGGTGCTGCTGCTCAGCGCCTACAGCCAGCAGGAGCTTGTGCAGCGTGCGCGCCAGGCGGGCGTGGCAGGTTACCTCGTCAAGCCCTTTCGCGAGAGCGACCTGACGCCGGCGATCGAAGTGGTGCTGGCGCGCTTCTCCGAATTCCGCTCGCTCGAGCGCGAGGTGCAGAGCCTGACCGACGCGCTCGAGACGCGCAAACTGGTTGACCGCGCCAAGGGCATCCTGATGGATACGCAGGGGCTGAACGAGAACGAGGCCTTCCGCCGCATCCAGAAGATGAGCATGAACAACCGCAAATCCATGCGCTCGGTGGCCGAGGCGGTGATCCTGGCCCACCAGGTGAGCGAACAGTAGCCGCTGCGCAACTGAAACTGGGAGCAGCGCCCCCCGCATCCTGCCTGCGCGGCCGCCGTTTTGCCGGCCGCCACATGGGTTCACTTGAACCCCAGAAGGTCGTCCCAAAGTGAAGCTGTCCATTCTGATGCCCGTCTTCAACGAGCGCACCACGATCGAGGAGATCGTGCAGCGGGTGCGAGCGGTTGACCTGACGGTGGATGTCAACGGTTCCCACCCCGCCCGCGAAAGTTCGGTGACGCTGGAGCGGGAGATCGTCATCGTCGACGATGGCTCCAGCGACGGCACGCGCGACATCCTGCGCGCGTGGCAGGCCGAGAAGCCCTCGGACATGCAGATCATCTTCCACGAGCAGAACGGCGGCAAGGGCGCCGCGCTGCGCACGGGCTTTGAGCACGCCACCGGCGACATCCTGATCATCCAGGATGCCGACCTGGAGTACGACCCGCGCGACTACGTCAAGGTGCTGGCGCCGCTGCTCGAGGGGCGGGCGCCCGTGGTCTATGGCAGCCGTTTTCTGGGTGGCCCCCGTTCGGCAATGAGCCTGACCCACACCATGGGCAACAAGATGCTGACGGTGATCACGAATGTGCTCTACGGCACCTCGTTGAGCGACATGGAGACCTGCTACAAGTGCTTCCGGCGCGATGTGATTGTGGGCATGCCGCTGCGCAGCCGCCGCTTTGAGATCGAGCCGGAGCTGACGGCCAAGATCCTCAAGCGCGGCTACCTGATCTTCGAGGTGCCCATCAGCTACAACGGCCGTGCCTTCCACGAGGGGAAGAAGATCACGTGGCGCGATGGGTTTACGGCCATGCGCACGCTCATCAAGTACCGCTTCGTGGATTGAGCCTGCGCGGCAGCATGGGCTTGCGCGCCAACATGGGTTTGCAGGGCAGTATTGTGCGTGTAGCAGAGATGACCCCAGCCGTCGAAGGCGTTGCGCCACGCGCAGCGCCCTTTGTTCCTGCCGCGCTGCGCCAGCCGTCTGATGGCACTGCGCAGAGCGGCGCGCACCTCCTCACCTGGCTGCTGGCACTGGCGCCGCTGGTCGCGCTGCTCGCCGCCTTTGCCCTGCGCCTGCAACTGCTGGGCGCCTTCCCCCTGCGCGACGACGAGGCGCTCTACAGCAGTTGGGCGCTGGCCGCACGCAGCGACCCCTTCTTCCTGACCACCTTCCCCGACAAACCACCGCTCTTCCTCTGGCTGCAGGCCGCGACGCTGCGCCTCTTTGGCGCGACGGCCGCCGGCGCGCGCCTGTTGAGCCTTGCGGCGAGCACGCTGACGGTGGCGCTGGCGCTGCCCGCCGCGTGCCGGCTCTGTCCGCGCGCGCAGGGCGCAGGGCTGGTCGCGCTCTGGCTGCTGGCGCTCAGCCCCTTTGCGATCAGCTTTGGCCCCACCGCCTACACCGATTCGCTGCTCGTGCTCTTTGTGACGGCAGCGCTGACGCTGGGGCTGCGCGGGCGCTGGGGGGTGGCGGGTGCGGCGCTAGGCGCGGCAATCGCCACCAAGCAGCAGGGGCTGCTCGCTGCGCCGCTGATCCTGCTGCTGCCGCTGGTGGTGGAAGACGCGGCGCTGCCGGCAGACGCAGCCCGGCCGCGCCTACGCGCCCTGCTCTACACGCTGGGCGGGTTGGCGCTGCTGGTCGCGCCCCTGCTGCTGTGGGATGCCGCGCGCTGGGCGACGGCGCCTTCGCCGTGGGAGCTGGGCGTGCAGAATTACGGCGCGCTGCGGCTGACGCCCCCTTCCACCTGGCCGGCACGCGCCGCCGACTGGGCCGAACCGCTCTGGCAGTTGGCGGCGAGCCCGTGGGCGTGGTTGCTGCTGCTGGGCGCGATTGGGGCGGCGCTCGCTGCGGGATTCTGGCGGCGCGAGCTGCGGCCCGCCGCTCCCGTCTGGCTGCTGGCCGGCTGGAGCGCGGGCTTCCTGCTTCTGCACCTGCTGACGACGGTGCAGCCGTGGGACCGCTACCTGCTGCCCCTCGCGCCGATACTGGCGCTGCTCGCCGCCGGGCCGCTGGCGGCCGGGCTGGCAGCGCTGGGGTGGCGCGGCCTGCTTTGGGGCGTGGCCGGCGCCCTGCTGCTGAGCCTGGTCCTGCTGCCGCCGGCGCTGACCGCAGCGCGCGGCGGGCTGCCGATTGGCGGCGACCACGGCGCGCTGGCCGGGCTGGAGGAGATGGTGGCCCAGGTGCGCACCGAGGCGCAGGCGGCAGCCAGCGCAGGCGACCCGGCGCCGGCGCTCTACCAGCAGCGGCTGGGCTGGCAGCTTGGCTTCTACCTGGCCGATTCGACGGGCACAGGGGCGGGCGCAGGGGCGGGCGCGCCACCTGTTGACCTGCGCTGGTTCGCCTCGCCTGTGGCGCTGGCCGACAGCGCGGCGAAGAGCCCCGGCCGCGCGCTGCTGCTGGCCGAACCAGCGTGGGCGCCGGCGGGGAATTTGGCGCCGGCGCTGCGTGCGCGCGGCCTGGCGCTGCAGCCGCTGCCGCTGCCGCTGGAGGGCAACGTCCGCCTCTACCGCATCGCGCCGCTGCCCGAAGCCACGCGCGCCTGCGACTGGTGCGTCAACCGCCCGCTCGCGCCGGCCGCCGCCAGCAAGGTGCTGCCATGAGCGCGGCTGAGGCGCGCACCGAAGCGGCGCAGGCGCGGCGCGGGCGCCACTTTGCGCTGGCGGCGGCGATCCTGGCGCTCTACGCCTTCGCGCTCTACGCCCGCCTGCTGCTGGGCCAACGCGTGCTGGCCGAAGGGGACCTGCTGCTCTACTTTGCGCCCTATCGCGACTACGCCGCCGAGGCGCTGCGCGGCGGCCGCATCCCCTTCTGGAACCCCTACCTCTTTGCCGGCGCGCCCTTTCTGGCCAACCCGCAGGCTGCCGTGCTCTACCCGCTGCACTGGCCGCTCGCCTGGCTGAGCGCGCACCAGCAGATTGTGTGGAGCGCGGCGATCCATGTCTGGATCCTGGGTCTGGGCGGCTACCTGCTGGTGCGGCGCATCGGTGGGGAGTGGCCGGCGACGCTGGCTGCCGCGCTGCTGCTGCAGGGCAGCGGCTTTGTGGGCGGCCTCATCGGCCACTTGAACCAGCTCAACGGCGTGGCGTGGCTACCCTGGCTGCTGCTGCTGGCCACACCGCCGCAGGAGGGGTGGACGCGCAGGTCGAACCTGCTCGACGCGCTCTGGCTGGCGCTGGTGGTGGCGCTGATGCTGCTGGCCGGCCACACGCAAACCACCTACATCAACCTGGTTGGCGCCGGGCTGTGGCTGCTGCTACTGGGCGTGCGCAGCGTGCGCCGTGCGCGCCGCGCCGCTGTGGGCAGCGCCGCTGTGGGCAGCGCCACTGTGGACAGCGTCGCTGTGCGCCCGCACTGGTGGACGGGACTCGACGATGCCGGCCTGCTGGTTGCGCGCTTTGCGGGCGCCTGCTTGCTGGGCGCGCTGCTGGCCATGCCGCAGCTGCTGCCCATGCTGGAGCTGAGCGGGCGCGGGCTGCGCAGCGGTGGCCTCAGCTATGCCGAGGCCACCAGCTTCAGCCTGCAGCCGACGAAGCTGTTGTGGTCGCTGCTGCCCTCCTATGGGTTGGCGCGCCTCTCTACCCACTTTGGCATGCCGGCGTGGAGCGAGTTTCTGGCCTGGGTGGGGCTGATTGGGCTGGCGCTGGCGGTCGTGGCGCTGCTCGCCTGGCGCAAACGGGGCACGCATGTGCAAGCCGGCGTCGGCCTGCTGACGGCGGGCGGCGCGCTGCTGGCGCTGAGCGGCTTTCTGCTCGCGCTGGGGCGCTGGAACCCGCTCTACTGGCTGCTCTATCAGGTAGTGCCCGGCTTCGACCTCTTCCGCACCCCCGCGCGCTGGATGATGCTCTACACGCTGGGGCTGGCGCTGCTCGCTGCGGCGGGGGTGGCTGCGCTGCGCAGCCGGCCGCGCACGCGCACGCTCGCCCTGCTGCTGCCGTTTCTGCTCGCGCTCGAGCTGCTGGTGGCCTCGCTGGCCCTTCCCAGCGCCCACGCCACCGCGCCAATCGCCTTCGATGCAGTCCGCACGGCGCCGGCCCAGCTTCTCTCGGCGCCCGAGCGCATGGCGGCCATCCAGGCGGGGCTGGACCCAGCCGCCGCCAGCCGCTTCCTGGGCATGAGCACGATCACCTACGACCCGGGCGACCTGGCCGACCTGCAGCGCATCTACCGCGACCCGCAGGCGCCGCAGCTTTCGCAGCAGGCCTTCGACGCGCTGATCGTGGCGCTCAAGGTGCAGGAGCTGCTGGTGCCTAACCTGCCCCTGACCCAGCGCGTGGCCGCGCTCGACGGCTACGACGGCGGCCTGCTGCCCGTGAACCGTTATATGCTGCTGGCCTCGCTGCTGGCGCCGGCCGAGGAGTTGGTGCCCGACGGCCGCCTGCGCGAACAGATCGAGCGCGTGCCGCCCGCCGCGCTGCTGGCGCTGCTCGACGTGCAGCACGTGGTCACCGACAAGGTGCGCGACCTCTGGTTCGAGAATGTCTTCTACGACCGCCAGATCGGCGCCACGCTGCACGCCGCCGACGCGCCGCTGGCCGTGGACGCCGCGCCCGCCTTCCCCGCCACCCATGTGGACCTGATCGCCGTGGTGCAACCGGCAGCAGGGCAACTATCTGCGCTGCCGGCAGACAGTGCGCTGCCGGTGCTGCAGGTAACGGTCGAATCGGCGCAGGGCAGCGAGGCGCTGAAGGTGACGGCAGGCGGCGCGCCCGGCGCGCAGTTGGCCGACGGCGCACTGGATAGTCCGCTGGCTGCGGCTTCGGGCGCGATCGTGGCGCTGCGCGACGAGGAGGGCGGGCGGCAGCTCTACCGCGTGCGGCTGCCGCTGGCCAGCCCAACCACGCCCACGCAGCTCCTGCTGCAGGCCACCAACCCGGCGTTCGACGTGCTGGTGGAGGCGGCCACGTTGGTGGATGCGCGCTCGGGCATGTTCCAGGCGCTGCTGCCCAGCGACCGCGGCCCATTCCACCTGGTGCACAGCGGTGACGTTAAGGTCTACGAGAATCTCGCGCCGACGCTGCGCGCCACCCTCATCACCGACGTGCGCCGCGCCGCCTCGCCCGCAGAAGCACTTGCCACCCTGCGCACGCTGGACGCAGAGACGCAGGTCGTGGTGGAGGGCGACGTGCCAACCCCCCTGCTCGAGCCGCCCTACGACGCGACGGCAAGCGCGCCCGCTGCGCCCGAACTCGTTGCCTATGCGCCCGAGCGGGTGGAGCTGCGCACCGCGAGCGAGAGGCCGGCGCTGCTGCTGCTGCGCGACGCGTGGGACCCCGGCTGGAGCGCCACGGTGGATGGGCAGCCGGCGCCCGTGCTGGTGGCCGACGTTCACTTTCGCGGCGTGGCGCTGGAGGCAGGCAGCCATACGGTGGTCTTTCGCTACCGGGCGCCGGGCTGGCGGCTGGGCTGTGGGCTGGCGGCGCTGGGCGTATTGATCTGGCTGCTGCTGGCCGCGCTGGCCTCCACGCGCGCCTGGCGGCGGATTGCCCAGTCAGAGCCGCACCGGCCTGCGCTATAATGGGTGCGCAACGTCTGTCGGCAGCGCTGCGTATGTGTGCGGTTGCGCCGGCCTCATCGTCCACCTCACTGCGCGCCTGAACCTGGATAAAGGCTGGAACCCATGGCCGGATTCAACCGAGTGGTCGCCGTCCTGCTCTTTCTTGTGCTGCTGCTGCTGGGGCTGGCGCTCGCCGTCGACCCCATCGGCATGCTCGACGCGGCGCAGGCGCAGTTTGCCAGCTGGAGCGCCTCGCTCAGCGCGCTGCGCGCGGCCAACAGCGTCAACTTCGTCATCGGCCAGGTGGCGGTGGGCGTGGGGCTGGCCGTACTCTTCGCACTGCTGATCTGGATGGAGGTGGCGTCGGTGCGCAAGCGCGGCGTGCGCATCTACACCGCCGAGGGCGGCTCGGCCGAGCTCGAGACGAGCAGCATCGGCCGCCGCCTGGCCTGGCATTTGGACCAGGTTGCCGAGGTGATTACGGTGGTGCCCACGGTGCGCTCGCGCGGCAGCGCCGTCGACATCCGGCTTGAAATCGAGGCCGCGCCCGATGTCGATATCCCGATGAAGACCGAAGAGGTGGTGCAGGTGACGCGCGAGGTGGTGGAGCAGGAGCTTGGCCTGCGCATGGGCCGCCTGGATGTGCAGATGCGCTGCGCCCCCTTTGAACCCGACTGGGCCTGATGAACGTTTGGACTGTGGAAGACGAGCAGAACCCTGCGGCTGCGCCTGGCGAAGAAGCTGCGCCGGAAGGCTCGACCGCCGCGCCCGAAGCGCTTGACGCGCCGGTAATCTTCGCCGGCGAGGCCTTTATGCCCGTGACTGCCGCGCTCGAGAGCCTGCTCTTTGTGGCCGACAAACCCGTGGAGCCCGAGCAGTTGGCGCGCGCGCTCCAGATTACCGTCGAGCAGGTGGAGGCGGGGCTGGCGCTGCTGGCGCAGGAACTGGTGGACAACGAGCGCGGGCTGCGGCTGCAGGTGCAGGGCGCGCGTGTCCGCCTGGTCTCGCGTCCCGACGCGGCGCGGGCGATCGAGGACTTTCTGCACCTGGACTTGAGCACGCGCCTCAGCGGCCCGGCGCTCGAGACGTTGGCCGTGGTGGCCTACCGCCAGCCGGTGACGCGGGCGCAGGTCGAGGCCGTGCGCGGTGTGGACTGCGGCGCCGTGCTGCGTACCCTGATGCAGCGCGGGCTGGTGGACGAAGTGGGCCGCATGGAGGGTGTGGGCCGTCCCTATCTCTACGGCATCACCGAACACTTTATGCACCACTTTGGGCTCACGGCGCTCAGCGACCTGCCGCCGCTACCCGACGCCGAAAACGAGCTGCTGGAAGCGGTCTCCGACGCCGCGCTCGACGGCGCCCTCCCCCCGCAGACGGCGTTTGCTACAGAGGCCGCCGCCGCGCCCGACGCCGCGCCCGAGCCGGAGCAGCCGGCCGCCTGAGCAGCGCGCTCGGGCTGCGGCCGCGACCTTGGCGCGGCGTCTTCGTACTGATGATGGGGTGGGACCACAATGGCCTCGTTGCGCCGTGCGGCGGCGCCAGGTTCCTGAATCGGGGGAGGATCGATTTGTTGCAATCGACGATGCAATCGACTTCGCGGTCGACATTGCGAACGGCTTTGCGCAGGCTGATCCTGTTTGCTCTGGCCGTCGCGCTGCTGGGCGCTGCCCTGGCGGCGACGGCGCAGCTTCCCGCAACCAGCCCGCTGGCGTGGACGCGCGTAGCCCACGCCCAGGATAAGACCCTGGTTTGGGAGCGCTTCGACGTCACAATCAACGTCAACAGCGACGGCAGCTTCCAGGTCTGCGAAGAGCAGGCCATTCGCTTCACCGAAGGCAGCTTCACCTTCGGCTACCGCGATATCCCCTACGCCAACTTCAACACCATCAGCGACTGGTCGGTTGTCGACAGCAGCGGCCGCGCCTTCGTGCAGGATCCCTCGGGCGACCCCTACACCTTCTGGGTGGACGAGGCCGGCAGCTACGAGGTGCGCTGGTACTTCGAGAGCATGCGCGACGCAGCCGAAGCCTGGACGCTCTGCTACACCGTGCAGGGCGGCCTGCGCTACTACGCCGAGGGCGACCAGGTGTGGTGGAAGGCCGTCTACAGTGACCGCTCGTTCCCGGTGGAAGCGTCGACGGTGACGGTGCAGCTGCCGCCCGGCGCGACGGTGGAGGAGTGGGCGGCCTACGTCAACAGTCTGGATGCGCGCGACCGTGTGACGGCTGACGCCACAGTTGGCGCGCGCAGCGTGACCTTCCGCACCAGCGAGCCGCTGCGCGCGGGCGAAGAGCTTGAGGTGCGCGTCCAGTTCACCGAGGGCGTTGTGGCCGGCGCCGCCGCATCCTGGCAGGCCGAGGCCGACGCCGAGGCCGCCGCGCGCGAAGCCGAGCTGGCCTTTGTGAACCGCTGGCAGCCGGTGGCCACGCTGGGTCTCTGTGCCACTGGTGTGGCGCTCGCGCTGGGTGGGCCGGCGGCGCTCTACGCGCTCTGGTACAAGCGGGGGCGCAACAAGGCCATCCCGCTGGTGGCCGATTACTTGCCCGAGCCGCCCGACGACCTGCCCCCCGGCCTGGCCGGCACCCTGCTCGACGAGACCGTCGACATGGAGGATATCCTGGCCACGCTGGTGGACCTGGCGCGGCGCAAGGCGATCAGCATCACCGAAGAGCGCGTCGACAGCATGTGGGCCAAGAAGCTGGACTTCATCTACCGGCGCGAGCGCGAGGATGTGCCGCTGCTGCCCTACGAAGCGCAGTTGCTCAAGGCCATCTTCAAGGGGCAGGGCGACGAGGTGCGCCTTTCGGAGCTGAAGAACAAGTTCTACACAAGCCTGCCCGCGCTGCGCACGGCCATGTACGAGGCGAGCGTCGAGCAGGGTCTCTTCCCCGAGAACCCGAGCAACACGCGCACCACCTATGTGGTGCTGGGCGCGGTGGCGCTGGCTGCGGCCGCCGCAATCGGCGTCGTGATGACGATGGCGGTTGGCTGGCTGACGCCGGCGGCGATTGCGCCCGCGATCGGCTTTGGCATCTTTGGCCTGGGGTTGCTGCTGATTTCGCAGGTGATGTCGCGCAAGACCGAAGCCGGCGCCGAAGCTGCGGCGCGCTGGAAGGCCTTCCGCGCCTACCTGCAAAACATCGACAAGTATTCCGACCTGCAGGCGCAGAAGGAGATCTGGGACCGCTACCTGCCCTATGCCATTGCCTTCAAGGTCGACAAGGAGTACATCCGCCGCTTTGCCGCCATCGATGCGCCGATGCCCGGCTGGTATATCCCCAACCCCACGCTCTATGGGCCGTGGCGGGGCTGGTATTATGGCGGCGGGCCGGACCCGCGCCCGAGCATGGGCGGCATGGGCAACTTCGGCGGCGGTGGTTCGAGCGGCGGCTCGGGCGGCGGCGGGCTGAGCGATGCCAGCCGCGGCATGGGCGGCGGCCTCACCGCCATGAGCGCCGGCTTTGGCACCATGCTCTCGTCCGCAGCCTCGACGATGACGAGCGCGCCGCAGTCGAGCGGCGGCTCGGGCGGCTGGGGCGGCGGCGGCTTCTCGGGCGGCGGCGGCGGTGGTGGTGGCGGTGGCGGCGGCGGCGGTGGCTTCGGCTAATCACGCTGCACCACGCAAGCACGACGCAACGACGGTGCTCGGGGCCGGCCTGGTGCCGAGCGCAGGATGCAACTCAGCAGTCTGGACTTGTGGCGCCCGGCTGCGGCGTCAACACGAGAGCGGGGAGTCAACATGATCGGGAGCGGGCGTGTTGTTGGCATCATCCTGATGGTCGTGGGTTTGATCCTGCTGGTGGGCGGCGCCACATGGCTCTTCAGCGAGGACATTACACCGGGCGGGCGGGCGCTGGGGGTGCTGCTGGCGCTGCTGGTGCTGGCGCCCATCATCGGCATTGGCACCTACCTCTTCCGTCAGGGCGGCGCCGAACAGGCGCAGTTCGCCACCGTGCAGCAAGAGAAGAAGCTGCTCAACATCGTGCTGACGCAGGGGCAGGTGACCTTCCCCGAACTCGTCTCCGAGCTGGGGGTGCCGCAAGACAGAATCGAAGACATCGTGCGCGAGGTCTCGGGCAAACAGCTCTTCAGCGGGGCGATTGACTGGAAACGGGGCATCCTGTACAGTGTCGAAAGCCAGAAGCTTGCAGGTGAACAGAAGTGCCCGAACTGCGGCGGCGACCTGCGCTTTGCAGGCAAGGGGCTGGTTTCGTGCCCCTACTGCGGCAGTGATGTCTTCCTGACCAAACGGGCGGCTGCCTCGACTGAAACCGCCGCGGCGGCCAAGCCGGCTGCACCCGCATCCTGATCGTCCTGTGCACGCGCCGCGGCGAGCGGCGCCATCTTGCCGGCGCGACGGGTTGCGCGCCGGCCGAGCCGAGCTTCGGCAAAAGGAGAGTGTGCCATGAGTGACGCCTTCACCAGCGCCGCCCGCGACCAACGCAGTGTGCTGGAGCGCTTGATCAAGGGTTTGCCCGGCATCAGCGGCTATACCGACAAGGAGCTGCGCCGCGACGCCGACTACCGCCTGCGCCAGCTGATCGCGAACGAGCTGGACGGCCAGCGCGCGACCTTGCTCGACGTGCAGAACCGCCTGCTCAACAGCGGCGGCCTGGCCTTCCTCTCGCAGCTCGACGGCGCCACCGGCCGCGTGCAGACGCTAGCCGACCGTGTGCGCACCGCCAGCTACGGCTATGCCGGCTTCTTCGACGCCGTGCGTGTGCGCGAGCAGGAGCTCGACGCGCTGCACCGCTTTGATGTCGCGCTGCTGCAGGCCGTTGCCGGGCTGGATGGCGCAACTGCGGCGCTGCGTTCGGGTCTGGACGACCGCGCCGGGCTGGGCGGCGCGATCGACAAGGTCGTCGAGGAGGTTGCGCAGCTGACCGCGCTCTTTGGCAAGCGCGAGCAGGCGATCTCGTCGCCCGAGCTGCTGACGAGCGCAGGCTACGCGCCCGACGTGCGCGCGCCCGAGGGCAGCGACGCGGCGCCGCTTGCCGCAGTGCCCGACCTGGCTGCCCCCGACGTGGCCGCCACAGATGCGGGCGGCTATTCGCCCGTCTTCCCGCCGGCCGCACCCAGTGCAGCGCCGGCACAAGCCGTCGACGCCGGCGACTACACACTGCTGCCCAGCGGCGAGTCCCCGGCTGCGCCCATGTCCTCGGGCGACGTGCCTTCGGGTTTTGAACTGATCGAGACCGACAAGCCCTGACGTTCTTGCAGCATCGGGCCCCCAGCGGCACCCTTATTGACGCTTCAAGGCGTATTCGCCACCACCGGCGCGAGGAGAGTAGACCCAATGGCACGCATTATTGATGTTGTTGAAGTGCCCGACCAGGGACCAACCGAGCTTGTCCGCCGCCTGCCCGAGACGGGTTCGGGAAACTTCCGCTTTGGCAGCCAGGTGATTGTGCGCGAGAGCCAGCGCGCCGTCTTCTATCGCGACGGCCACTCGCTCGATACCTTCGGCCCCGGCCGCCACACCATCACCACCATGAACCTGCCGCTGCTTTCGGGGCTGCTGCGCCTGGGCACCGGCGGGGACGACATCTTCACGGCCGAAGTCTACTTCGTCAACATGCGCGAGTTCACCGACCTCAAGTGGGGCACGCCGCAGCCCATTGCGCTGCGCGACTCGGACCTGGGCGTGGTGCGGCTGCGCGGCTTCGGCCAGTACACCATGCAGATCAGCGAACCCAAGCTCTTTGTCGATAAGGTTGTAGGCACGCAGGGGCTCTTCTCCACCGCCCAGATCGAGGATTACCTGCGCAGCGCCGTCATCAGCCGCCTCACCGACGTGCTGGGCGCCAACATGACCAGCATCCTTGACCTGCCCAAGCTCTTCGACGAGATCAGCGCCGGTATGCGCGGCCGCCTGCAGGATGACTTTGGCGCCATGGGCATCGCGCTCAAGCAGTTCATGATCGTCTCGCTCAGCCCCACCGAGGAGACCTCGAAGGCGCTGGACGAGCGGGCGAGCATGGGCGCAATCGGCAACCTGGATGCCTACCTCAAGTTCAAGGCCGCGCGCGCCATGGGCGATGCGGCGCAAGCCGGCGGCGGCAGCGCCGAAGGTTTGAGCCTGGGCGCCGGGATGGGCATGGGCGCCGGCATGGCGGGCATGATCGCCAACGCCATGAGCAGTGCGATGCAGCCCCAACAGCAAGCGCCGCAGCAGAGCGCGCCGCAGCAAGGTGCGCCCGTTTCGGGCGTGATGACGCTGGAAGAGGCGGCGGCCTACCTGCGTGTGAGCCCGGCCGATATCCAGGCGATGGTCGACAGCGGCGAGCTGAAGGCGAAGAAGATCGGCACGCAGGTGCGCATCAACAAGGAAGCGATCGACGCCTTCCTCGCCTCATAGCGGGAGAGCAGCGCAGTTCGCCCGATCAGATACAGAAGCCGGCCGGATCGCCCGATCCGGCCGGCCTTGTTGTTTCCTGCGAGAAGGCCCCACCCGCTGCGGCGCCCTCTCGATCCTCGATCCTCGATCGTCTTTCCCGGATCAGCCAAGCAGCGGCGGCAGGAAGCCACCCACAAACGCGTCGCCCAGGCCCACCGTTGTGGGGGTGGCCGTCTGCACAAAGGCCACGGGCACGCAGCAGGCGGTGGTGGGCAGCAGTTGGGCGAGTGCGGCGGCAAAGGCGGCGCCCTGTGGGTTGGGGGGCAGCGCCGCCGTCTGCGCATAGTCGTCGGCGCTGAAGTCGTCGCCGCAGGCATAGCGGGTGGTCGCCATCGTCACGCCCCCCTTGAGCGCGGCGGCCATCCGCTGCGCGTCCTCGCCATGGGCCAGCGCCCAGTACATGGTGTGCACCACCAGCGTGGGCACGGGGATCAGCGCGTGCAGCTCGGCCAGGGCGTCGCGCACCTGGGCGGCGTCCAGCAGGTCGATGTGCCTGCCAAGATGCGCCTGCAGCTCGTCCTCGTTGAGGCTGTAGATGCTGATGCGCGCGGCCATTAGCTCGCGAATGCGGGCGTTGAAGGCGGGGTTGAAGAAGGCGGCATCCTCGAAGAAGACTTGGGCGCCGGCGGGCAGGCGATCCATCATGCGCCCCAGCGCCTGCATGCGCTGCTCAAGCAGCTCGGCGTCGTGCATGGCGTTGAAGCCCGCGATCAGGAAGACGCGCGCATCGGCCATCCAATCGCCGAAGGACTCGTTCAACGCCATGCGGATGTTGTCGGTGTCGTTGTGGTAGATGATGCGGTTGGGGCGTTTGGCGCAGATCTGAATATCACCGGCGTGGACGTGGCTGTCGGCGCCAAACTGCACGATCAGGTGGGGGAAGAGGCTGTCGCGTTCGCTCGAGCAGACGTAGGGGCTGTCGTGGGGAATGAGGCGGCGCACGTGGTCGTTCAACTGCACCAGGTGCAGGGCCGAGGTGTAGCCCAGCTTGCGCATGGCGATCGCCGCCCGCACCGAGGTGCCGCCCAGCGTGACCTTGTGGCCAAAGCGCTGGGTGAAGCGCTCGATGGCGTCGGACGAGCCGACAAAGCGCTCGCCGCCGTGGCCCGCCTGCAGAAAGCGCAGGATCGAGATCAGCAGCGTCCGCTCGCTGGTGATCGGCTGCTCCTGCTCCAGCTCGCGCGCGCGCAGGCCGTGCTCCACGATCAGTTGCTCGACGGTGCGCGAATCCCAGGCAATTTCGTAGTCCACATTGTTGCCCAGCCCCAGGGCAATCTGCTCACCCATCGCTCCATCTCCACATCTGTTTAGGCGGCCTTGACTGTTCAGGCGGGCTTGCGCGCCGCACACAAAGCGCGCTGGGGGGAATCGCCTTTCGGCAGACCCTCCCCCAGCGCGCCGATCAAACAATTCCGAATTTCTGCAGCGGCAAACTTACGCCGGCAGCTTGCGGCCGTTCTTGTAGAGCGCAGCCTTGCCGGTGGCGTTGAAGAGATCGATCTTGAAGCGGGCCACGGCGCCGGCGGCGGCGATGCAGGGCGGGTAGATCGAGTTCGGCTCGCGCAGCGTGGGGTTCTGCAGCACCTCGCGGCACTTCTGGTAGAAGGCGTCCTTCACGTCGCTCGAGATGTTGATCTTGTTGATGCCCAGGCGCACCGCAGCGGCGATCTCGTCGTCGGGGTTGGCCGAACCGCCATGCAGCACCAGCGGCGTATCAACGCGGCTGCGGATCTCCTTGAGCAGTTCGAGCTTGAGCTCGGGCTTGCGGTCCTTGGGGTAGATGCCGTGCGAGGTGCCGATGGCAACCGCCAGTGTGTCGACGCCCGTGGCCTGCACGAAGGTGACCACGTCGTCGGGGTTCGTGAAGATGATCTCTTCGGCGCCGGCTTCGGCCTCGGGGCCGGTGGTGCCGATGGTGCCCAGTTCGCCTTCCACCGAGACGTTGACGGTGTGCGCCAGGTCGACAACCTGCTTGCAGATGGCGATGTTGTCCTCGAGCGGCAGCGCCGAGGCGTCGATCATCACCGAGGTAAAGCCCGCCTGGATTGCGGCCATCACCTGCGCCAGCGAGGCGCCGTGGTCGAGGTGAATGCAGACGGGCACGCTCGCCTGAATCGCTTCCTGCACCACTGCCTTCACGAAGCTGGGGCGCACAAAGCTCAGCTCGTCGGGGTGGATCGCCAGGATCAGCGGCGACTGCATCTCTTCCGACGCTTCGAGCACGGCGGTCAACAGCATGTTGCTGCTGATATTGAAGGCGGGTACGGCGAAGCAGTGTTCACGGGCAACGGCCAGCAGGTCCTTCATGTTCATCAACATCGGTGTGCCTCCAGCTCCACTTGAATGGGCTAAGAATGGGAATGCGGCGTAACAACTGAGCGATTACAAGTCTGTTTCAAAAGGCCCGGTAATGGGCGGTATTAACCCTTGACGGAGCCGGCCGTCATGCCGGCGATGAAGTAGCGCTGGAAGAAGAGGAAGAGGATCAGCACGGGCAGCGAGCCGAGCACGCTCATCGCCATCATCTCGTTCCACTCGTACGAATGCTGGCCCATGAGCAGCTGAATGCCAATCGGCACGGTGCGCATGTCGGTGGTCTTCGTCAGCGTCAGCGCAAAGAGGAACTCGTTCCAGGCCTGCATGAAGGTGTAGATGCCCACGGCCACAATGCCCGGCAGCGAGATCGGCACCAGCACGCGCCAGAGCGCAATCGCGCGACTGCCGCCGTCAATCATCACTGCCTCGTCCAGCTCGCGCGGCAGCGTGTTGAAGTAGCCCGTCATCATGATGATGGCATAGGGCAGCGTGAAGACCATGTAGGTGAGCACGAGCGCGGCGTAGGTGTTGTGCAGCCGCAGCGCGACGATCAGGCTGAAGTAGGGAATCAGCAGCGTAATCGGCGGCACGGCTTGCACGCTGATGATGATGGTGTTGATGATGCCCTTGGCGCGGAACTGGTAGCGGCTGAACGAGAAGCCGGCCATGATTCCCACCACCAGCGTCAGCAGCGTCACCAACCCCGAGACGAGATAGGAGTTGAAGAAGAAGCGCCGCTGCTCGGGGTCGGTAAGCACCGCCAGATAGGCATCGAACGAGAAGTTCTCGGTGATCAGCCTGGGCGGGTAGGCGAAGATCTCGACGTTGGGCTTGAAGGAGGAGGCCAGCATCCAGAGCACCGGGAAGCCGGCGAAGATGGCGCCCAGCAGCAGCAGGAGAATCACCCCCACGCGCGAGATCGTGGTGCGGGTTGTGACGGAGAGGGAATCAAGCATCGGCGGACCGCTGCTTTCGCACGTAGAAGATTGTCACGAACATCGAGAGCAGCAGGATGACGACGGCGCTGGCCGAAGCCATCGAGAACTCGTAGGAGCTGAAGGCCTGCTTGTAGGTGAAGGTGCTCAGCATCTCGGTGGCGCGAATGGGGCCGCCGCCGGTTGTCATCCAAATCAGAGTGAACTGCTGGATTGTCCAGATAAAGTCGAGCATGGCCAGGCTGACGATGATCGGCATCAGCTGCGGGATGGTGATGTAGCGGAAGAGCTGCGGCCCATTTGCGCCGTCAATTGTGCCCGCTTCATAGAGCTCGTCGGCGATGCCCTGCAGGCCGGCCAGCAGGCTCACCATATAGAAGGGGTAGCCGGCCCAGATGTTGATGAAGGTGACGGCGTGCAGCGCGAGCTGGCGAGAGCTCAGCCACTCCACCTTCTCTTCGATCAGCCCCGCCCATGTGAGCAGGTAGTTGATCACGCCGTTTGGGTTCAACATCAGCCGCCAAAGGATGGCGATGATGGTGGCGGTGAAGACCCAGGGCAGGATGTAGACCACGCGGAAGAAGGCGCGTGTTCCCGGTCCAATCAGCTTCGAATTGAGCAGCATGGCAAAGCCAAGGCCCAGAATCAGGTGCACAATCACGCTCATCAGCGCAAAGTAGAGCGTGTTGCGAATGGCCGTCTGAAAGGCGTCGTCGGTCAGAATCTCCAGATAGTTGGCCAGCCCCACAAAGTAGGGGTTCTTCTCCATCACCACATTGTTCATCAGCGAAAAGTAGAGCACCATGCCGATGGGCAGGATGGAGAGCACCGCCAGCAGCAGCAGCGTGGGCGACAGGTAGGAGTACGGCACCAACCGCTTGCGCATCGTCGTCCAACCGCCGGTGGAATGGCCTTGCGACGGCGCAGGATTCGCCATGTTTTGGATTGCCACGAGTACAGCCCCCCGAATGGCCAGACCGAACGCCGAAAACCACCGGCGCGCCCGCTACAGGTGGCCCGCTGCCCACACAACGCAGCGGGCGGGTGGGGGGAGTGGCCGCCCCATCGAGGCGACGGCCACTCCCGGCTGGGCCCATGCTGCAGGCCCAGATGTCGCTGCTTACTCGGCGAAGTGCTCTTCCCAGGCGGACTGGGCGGCGGCCAGCGTGTCGTCGAGCGACTGGCTGCCGTCGAGGTAGAGCTGGAACTGCTCGGCAAATTCGCGCATCAACTGCTCGGCCACGGGCAGGCCCACGAACTCGTTGGCCAGGTAGCCGCTCTGGAAGACGTCGAAGGCGGCCTTGAAGAGCTCGTCGGTCTCGACGAAATCAGGCGTCGAACCCACATTGCCGGGGAAGGCGTTGGCAATCGACGAGAGGCGCGAGTTGACATCGGCGCTCATCAGGAACTCAACCAGCTTCCAGGCTTCGGCCGGGTGCTCGCTGTTGGCTGCGACGCCGATGCCCCACGAGGCGTAAGGCAGACCGCGCGCATCCTCATAGCCTTCGGCGGCGGGCAGCGCCGTGATCGCGAAGTTCAGATCCGGGTTGCGCTCGCGAATCATGTTGATGTGCGCCAGCGACGAGACCATCATGCCGACGCGGCCGTTGACGAACTCTTCAACCTTGTCCTGCTCGCGCATCGTGAAGGCGCCCGGCGAGATCGCACCGGCGTCGTACAGCCCCTTGACGAACTCCGAAACCGCAATCACCTGCTCGTTGCCCACCAGGTTGGGGGCGCCGTCGGCCAGCATGCTGCCGCCCGAAGCCCACACCCACGACATCACGTCGTTCTGGATGCCGTTGGGCTGCTCCAGCGAGAGGGGGAGGATCCAGCCGTAGATGTTGTTGGCGCTGTCGGTCAACGCCTCGGCTGCCGCGGCAAACTCGGTGCGTGTGGTGGGGGCGGCGGTGATGCCGGCCGCTTCGAGCAGGTCCAGGTTCACAAAGACGGGGTAGACGAAGTTCACAACCGGAACCATCCAGGTGGAGCCGTCGAGCTGAATCTGGGCGGCCAGCTGGCTGTCATCGTAGCCGGCGCTCGTCATCAGTTCGCTCAGGTTCGCCAGCGCACCCTGCTTCACAAAGTCGCTCACCCAGGCGCCATCCAAACCAACCACGTCGGACATGGTGCCTGCGGCCGCGCCGGCCACAACCTGGTCGCGCGTCGTGGCATAGGGGCCGCTCAGCAGCTCGACCTTGATGCCAGGGTTGGCGGCTTCAAACTCGTCCATCAGCGCGCGGAAGGCGCCTTCGGGCAGCTCGGGCTCCCACCACTGCGAGAACTCAAGCGTTACGGTCTCACCAGCAGCCGCTTCGGCAGCCGGCTCGGCAGCGGTCTCTGCGGCGGGGGTTGCCGCCGGCACGCAGCCAACAAGCATCGAAGCAAGCAGTACGCACGCCAGCATCAGACTGACGATTCGCTGATTCATCTGTCGGACTCTCCTCAGAATTGATGGTCGACTTGACATCGGTAGGGGCCGTTCGCACTGCCTCTCGGCCCTCGTTCCCCTTCCCTGCGCTGGTGCGCCGGGGCGCCGCGCGTCTTCTCTCCTGGCTCCTCCCTTCTCAACAAGCTGCCTAATACTTGCGGTGGCGGGTCGCGCGCATCGTCTTCGAGACGGCCTGCACCGAGGCGTCGCTGCGCTGCACACAGATGCCGACGTAGAGGGCTTCGGTGAGCGCCAGTGTGGCCAGGTTGGAGGCCATCTCTTCGCTGCGAAAGTGGCTGACCCGCGTCGAGGTGAACAAACAAAGGTCGGCGTAATGCGTCAGGGGCGAATCGGAATGGTTGGTGATGCAGACGGTGCGGGCGCCGCGCTGCTTGGCCAGCTCGAGGGCGTGGACGGTGTCGATCGAACTGCCCGTGTGCGAGATGCCCAGCGCCACATCCTGGCCGGTGGTCAGGCTGGCGTACATCTCCTGCATGGTGGGGTCGATGGAGAAGCGGCTGTGCAGGCCAATCTTGGTGAGGCGGAAGTTGAGGTCCATTGCCAGGGGGATGGAGTTGCCCGAGGCGAAGATCTCGATGTGGTTGGCGCTGCTGAGCGCTTCGACGGCGGCGCTGAGCACGGGCATGGCCAGGATGCGCACGGTGTCTTCGAGCGAGCGCATGCCGGCGGTCATCGCCTTCTGCACGGCGTCGGCGGGGGTGTCGTCGGGCGTCAGGTCCTCGTTCACCAGCAGCATGGGCGAGACGAGGTCTTCGGCCAGGGCGATCTTGAGGGCATGAAAGCCCGAGTAGCCGAGTGCCTGGGCAAAGCGCACGACGCTGGCTTCGCTGACGCCCGCCCGCACCCCGAGTTCGGTGATGGTGAGGTTGATCGTCTCGCGCGGGGCGTTGAGGACGAAGAGCGCCGCCTTGTGCGCCGAACCCTTGAGCCTGGGCAGGGCGTCCGAGATGATAGCGAGCGTGCCGCGCTCGTTGCCGGCGTTGCTGTCCATAATCTGTGTTGACTGGAAAGGGAGGCGTGAAACCCGTTTTCACAATCATAGCGATCATGAAAACCATTGTCAACCGTTTTGCGCGTGGAAACGCGCGTCGTAGTGAAAACGTAGGTTTGTGCGGAGAAGGCACGATCGTGCAGGCGGTACTGAGGCACGAGATGCGAGGAGTGCGCGGGCCTTTCGTAGCGGCGATTTTCAATCGCCGGAAGGGCCGGGACGAGCGCAGCGAGTTCTGGCTCTGGATTGTGGGTGCGGGAGTGTGTGGAGAAGAGGATTGGCGAGGATAGCGCCAGGACTCGCTGCGCTCGTCCCGGCGCTTCCGGCGATTGAAAATCGCCGCTACGCGAGGAGACTCGCCGCTATGCGCGGGGATGCGGCGCGGCGTGCTGGTGTGGACTGCGGGGTTACCCGATCGACTTCTGCATATCCAGGAAGCCCTTGCCCACCGCCTGCTGGGTGACGCCGATGGTGAGGAAGGCGTCGGGGTCGATGCGGCCGACAATGCGGCGCAGCTCGCTCAGCTGTGGCCGGTAGAAAGTGCAGAGCACCACGGTGCGCTTCTCGTGCGTGTAGCCGCCCATCCCCTCCCAGTAGGAGACGCCGCGCCCCAACTCCTGCATGATGGCGTCGATCATCTCCTGCGGGCGGCTGGTGATGATGGTGGCCGTGCGCGTGCGGCTTGGCCCCTCCAGCACGTAATCGGTGGCCAGCCCACCCAGCAGCAGCGTCAGGTAGGCGTAGAGCGCGATCTCCCAGCCAAAGACCACGCCGGCCGTGATCACGATTGCACCATCCACTAGCAGGTAGATCTGGCTGAGCGGAATGCCCGTGCGCACCTGGATCACCCGCCCCACAATCGCCGTGCCGCCCAGCGTGCCGCCGGCCAGGTAGATCAGTCCGCCGCCGATGCCGCTGACCAGGCCGGCGTAGATCGCGGCGAGCAGGATGTTGTCGGTGATCGGCCAGGTGGCCAGCATGGCGGGCAGGAACTGGTCGGCGTATTCGGTGATGAGCGTAAAGCCAATTACGGCGAGCACGGTGCGGTAGAGGAAGCGCCAGCCGCCCAGCGCCCAGTAGCCGAGGAAGAGCAGGGGAATGTTGGCGATGAAGTAGAAGAGCGCCGGCGAGAAGCCGGTGAAGTGGTTGACGATGATGCCAATGCCGCTGACGCCGCCGGCGGCCAGGTTGTAGGGCAGTTGGAAGAGCGCGTAGCCCAGGCCGGCGACGACCACGCCCACCACCAGCAGCACCAGCCGCTGCAGCTCGCGCCCAACGGCGCGCAGCCGCTTGTTGCGGCGTGCGCGCCGTTCTGTGGGCGTCAATTCTGCGCGGCTCGCCCTCTGCTTGCCTCGCCGGTTTGATCTTGCCATCGCTCTTTACCCTGCCTCGCCGGAGGGGGCGCCATCGGTGGAACCACACGCACGCAGCCGTGGCTCTTCCTTGCTTTTCCTTGCGAACCCGTGCGCCAATCGCGCCCTTGCGTCGGATGTTGCTGTTACGTCCGGTAGTCGCCGTTGATGCGCACGTACTCGTACGACAGGTCGCTCGTCCACACAGTCGCTGCGCCGGCGCCAAGGCCCAGCTCCACCAGCACGTCAATCTCGGGCTGGGCAAAGATGGCGGTCGCCTGCTCTTCGCTGTAGTCCAGCGGCTGGCCGCCGGCCACCAACTGCAGGGCGCCCAGCCGTGCGGCGCCGGGTTCGGCAGGGCCGCCGTTGATCGTCAACGTGGCGCGTGCTGGGTCTACCGTGGCGCCGGCGCGCCCCACTGCGGCCAGAATGCGCCCCCAGTTGGCGTCGCCGCCAAAGAAGGCCGTCTTCACCAGTGGGCTGGTGGCGATGGTGTTCGCCATGCGGTGCGCCTCGTCGTCGTCGAGCGCGCCGGCAACGGTGATGCTCACAAAGCGGGTGGCGCCTTCGCCGTCGCGCACCACGGCCTGCGCCAGCGTTGCGCACAGCTCGGTCAGCGCGGCAACGAAGGCGGCGTAAGCCGGGCCGCTCGGCGCGTCGATCTCGTCGTTGTCGGCCAGGCTGTTGGCCAGTAGCAGCACGGTGTCGTTTGTGCTGGTATCGCCGTCGACCGAAATGCGGTTGAAGGAGCGGCTGACGGCGTCGACCAGCGCCTGCTGCAGCACCGGCTGGGTGATGGCGGCGTCGGTGACGAGCAGGCCGAGCATGGTGGCCATGTCGGGGTGGATCATGCCGGCGCCCTTGGCAATGCCGGTGATGCGCACCGTGGCGCTGCCTGCGCCGGCGGGGAGCTCCACGGTGCCCGTCACCAGCTTGGGGCGGGTGTCGGTGGTCATGATCGCGCGCGCTGCCGCGCCCCAGCCGCCTGGCTCCAGCGCTTCGACGGCGGCGGCGGCGCCCGAGAGCAGCGCCGGCATGGGCAGCTGCTTGCCGATTACGCCGGTGCTCATCACCAGCACGCTATAGTCGCCGGCGCCCAGCGCGCGCTCCACCGCCTCGGCGCTGAGGCGAGCGTTGACGTCACCTTCGACGCCAGTGCAGGCGTTGGCGCAGCCGGCGTTGATCAGCACGCCGTGCAGGCGCGTGGGGCTGAAGTCGAGCAGGCGGCGGTCGTAGAGCACGGGCGCGGCGGGGAAGGCGTTGCACGTAAAGACGCCGGCGCCGCTGCAGGGCACGGCGCAGGCGATCAGCGCCACGTCGAGCGCGCCGGCCTTCTTGATGCCGGCGGCGACGCCCGCAGCGTCAAAGCCGGTGACGGCGCAGGCCGCGAGCGCGGCGGCATCTTTCAGATTGATGAGGGCAGCCATGGTCTCCTCCACAGAGAATCACGGCGGCGCCTCCAGCTGGCTCCTGCAAGAGAACCACCCCTGTCATCGCGGCGGCTTCAGCCGTTGTTGTCTGGTTCTACCAGAGAACGAAAGCTGAAGCTTCCGCTATGAGATCGAGGTTGCTCTCTTGCGAGACGCACCAGCGAAGACGCCGCGATGATCGGAAGCGTCAGTCGCGCTTGAAATCGTCGTAGTCGACCTCGTCGTAGTCGCTCAGGCCGCGACCCTGCACGCGCAGCATCGCCGCCACCTTCATCGGCAGCCCAAAGAGCTTGATGAAGCCCTCGGCGTCGGCCTGATTGTAGACGTTGTCCTCGTCGAAGGTCACGTAATCCTCGCGATAGAGACTGTAGGGGCTCTTGCGCCCAGCCAGGATCACGTTGCCCTTGTAGAGCTTGAGGCGCACGGTGCCGGTGATGTTCTTCTCGGTCTCGTTGACGAAGGCGGTGAGCGCCTCGCGCAGCGGCGTAAACCACTGGCCGTTGTAGACGAGCTCGGCGAAGCGCAGCCCCACCATCTGCTTGTACTGCAGCGTCGCCTTGTCCAGGCAGAGTTGCTCGAGCGCGGCGTGCCCCTTGTAGAGCAGCGTGCCGCCCGGCGTTTCGTAGACGCCGCGGCTCTTCATGCCCACCAGGCGGTTCTCTACAATGTCCACGCGGCCGATGCCGTGGCGGGTGCCAATCTCGTTGAGCGCCTGCATGATGCCCACCGGCCCCGCCGCCGTGCCGTTGAGCCGTTCGGGAATGCCGCGGCGGAAGTAGATCTCGACGTACTCGGGCTTGTCGGGCGCCTTCTCGGGCGCGGTGGTCCACTCGAACATGTCGGCGGGGGGCTCGTTCCACGGGTCTTCCAGCGGGCCGCCCTCGTTGCTCAGGTGCCACAGGTTGCGGTCCTGGCTGTAGATGCGCTCCATGGTGGCCTTGACGGGCACGTTGTGCTCGACGGCGTAATCGAGCGCGTCCTTGCGGCCGCGGATGTTCCACTCGCGCCAGGGGGCGATGATGCGCAGCTTGGGGTTGAGCGCCATCACGGTCAGCTCGAAGCGCACCTGGTCGTTGCCTTTGCCGGTGGCGCCGTGGGCCACGGCGTCGGCGCCCTCGATCTCGGCGACCTCAACCAGCCGCTTGGCGATCAGCGGGCGGGCGAAGGAGGTGCCCAGCAGGTAGTCGCGCTCGTAGGTGGCGCCGGCCTGCATGGTGGGGAAGACGAAGTCGGTGAGGAACTCGAGGCGCAGGTCCTCGACGTAGCACTTGCTGGCGCCCGAGGCGATCGCTTTGGCCTCGAGCCCTTCGAGCTCGTCGGCCTGGCCCAGGTTGGCGCAGAAGCAGATCACTTCGCACTTGTAGGTGTTCTTGAGCCAGGGGACGATGATGCTGGTGTCGAGCCCGCCCGAATAGGCGAGTACGGCCTTCTTGACGGGCGCCTTTTGGGTCATGGGGCAGCTCCTTTGGGTTGCGCGGGCGAAAAAGCGGCGCGGGTGGGGTGGCGGCAAAAGAAAACGCCACCCGGGTTTGGCCGGCGTGGCGTGGGGAAGCGCAAGGATGCCAGGGGGCGCGCCGGGGTCGGGCGCTCTGTGCGGCTACAGTCCGCTTCCGGCGGACGTTGTCCTCAAGCGAAGAATGTTCACCATATCAGGGCAAAGCATAGCGAGCGGGGGGCTGGTTGTCAAAGTGCGCTAAATGCGATCGAGAATTTAGCTACCGGACAGTTTGAAAAAGAGGAGGTTGGCTGACAAGGCATCCTTGTGTACGCTGGTGAGTGCGACGTCATTCAGCGTGGCAAGGAGATGCGCATGTCAACCAACCGTCTGT
>WBZP01000820.1_pt1 | contig 26271 bp, 24 predicted proteins | sample 5204301 | NCBI WGS metagenome assembly WBZP01 (sample SAMN12412401, study PRJNA552823) | activated sludge metagenome | isolation source: activated sludge from nitrification reactor of wastewater treatment plant... | place: USA: Pennsylvania | collected 2017 | reverse complement strand
GGGCGATGCCGATGGCGCCGATGGCGTCCAGCCGGTCGGCGTCCTGGACAACGCGCGCCTCCAGCGTCTCGGGCGGAATGCGCGCGCTGAAGCTGTGGGCCTCGATGGCGTGGCGGATGGCGGGGATGTGGGCGGCGGGGTAGCCGCTATTGGCCAGGAAGTCGGCCGCGGCGGCGGCGGCCAGGCGCGAGGCGCGCGGGCGGTCGGCCGAGTCCTTGGGCACGACGACGCAGTCATGGAGCCAGGCGGCGGGCAGCACAACGTCGAGGTCAGCCCCCTCGGCCGCGGCCAGCATCCGCGCGTTGGCCACCACGCGGCGAATGTGGGCCAGGTCGTGGGCGGGGTCGTTGGCCGGTAATTGGGTGGCGATATAGTCAGCGAAGGTATCTTCCCATTCATTGGACATGGGATGATTCTATCAGATATAGCCATGTTCTCCGTGCGATGCACCTTCTGCGGTGCATTGCACGTTCTTCCGGCGTCGGCGCTCATTTTAAGAAGGTGCAACGCACTTCAGAAAGTGCGATGCACCGGGAGTGGAGTGCGATGCACCGGGATTAGAGCGTCGTCCGCGCCTGCTTCGTCTGCGGCGCGTGGGCCAGGAAGTCGCGGGCGAAGCGCTCGGTGTACTGCTCCAGCAGCGCCGCCACGCGCCCGGCGTCGGGCGAGGCCACCAGCAGCCCGGCGTGGTTGGCCCGCGGCACGCGCCAGACCACTTCGGGGTCGTTGTAGGCCGACAGGTCGGGCCACTCGTCGCGGGCCAGGCAGATGACCAACCCGGCGTACTCCTGCCGGTGGTCGGGCACGCGATAGGCTTCGCCGCGGGCATGGGCCAGCTCGATGCGCGCCGCCTCCTGCCACAGGGCGACGCCGGTGGCCGCCTCGACCATCTTATCAATGTGCGCCCCGCCGACGCGGGCGGCCGTCTCCAGGAAGTAGAACTGCCCATCGGCGTGGGCGCGGATGAACTCGGTGTGGGTGACGCCGCGCGGCAACCCGAAGGCGCGGAACATCTCCCCGGCCATCGTCGTCGTGGCCCGGAACTCGTCGGAGTCGCGCGGCAGCAGGCGGGTGTTGAAGATGCCGCCGCCCTGGGTGACACTGAGGGGCGGCTCACCATAGCGGCTGCTGACGGCAAAGACGACCTCCCCCTCCCACACCAGCGCGTCCACGTGGTACACGTCGCCGGGCACGAACTGCTCCAGCAGATAGAACGACTGCTGGTCGCCCAACTCATCCAGCGTCCGCCAGACGCGCTCGCTGTCGTAGAGCTTGCGAATGCCAATCGCCCCGGCCTCGAAGCGCGGCTTCAGCACCCACGGCGCGGGAACGTTGGCCATGTACGCGCGCAGCCGGTCGTAGTTGAACAGGCCAGTGAAGGGGGGCACGCGGATGCCGGCCTCGGCGGCGGCGGCGCGCATGGCCAGCTTGTCGCGGAAGCGGCGGGCGGCGGATTCGCCCAGGCCGGGCAGGCGCAGGTGTTCGCGCAGGGAGGCGGCCGTGGCCACGTCGTAGTCGTCGAGGGCCACGATGCGGTCAATGTCGTTGCCGCGGGCCAGCCAACTGACGGCGTAGGTGATGTTGGGCTGGGTGTGCAGGTCGGGCATGTTGTGGTGCACGGCGATCTTATCCCACGGCCACTCGCGGTCGCCGAACTTCTCGGCCGTCATCAGGACGACGCGCGCGCCCTGCCGAGCGCACTCCTCGATGAAGGGCAGGCCCTTGTATTCGCTGGCGAGACAGAGGATGGTGATCGGCCGTTGGTTGGACATGGGCTACTCCTGGAAGAAGAAACCACGGATTTCGCAGATTACACAGATTATAAGAAGAAACCGCAGATTACCCAGATTTCGGCAGATGAATGATCCGCAGATTTGGCAGATTCAGCAGATTTCATGCATGAATGAATATGCTGAATCTGCGGATCAATCCTCTTCAACCTGTGTAATCTGTTGTTTCTTCTTCACGATCTGGCGCCAATGCCCAGCGCAAACTGGATGGCTAGCTCGATCTCCCGCATTCGTTCCGAACGATCTCTCGTTCGGTAACTTTTATTTTGGCGCAACAGGCCGGGCCACTAGACCATCGCGCGGCGCGACGTTAAGCTTCTGCTCATGCGCCGCCGCAAAATGTGGTATGGGGGCGACGCTGCTGCTAAGATAACACGTTGTTTAACCGGATGCGCCGTGGCGCATCGTTCGGTTGCCGGCCGCGAGCTGTGGCAACCGGTTGAGGAGAAGAGAAGCGACATGCAAAACAGAGTCCTGCTGTCCCTGCTGGCAATTATTGTTCTACTGGTGGCCGGTGCGGCAGCCCTTCCGGCGCAGGCCCAGAGCGGCCCCAACTTGCTGGAAAACCCAGGCTTTGAAGCGGGCCACTACTTTCAAGATGGCATCGCCAAAATCACGGTGCCCAATGGCTGGCGGATGTACTGGTCGAACGAGGAGTTGATCTTCGGCGGCGAGTGGAAGACCACACGGCCGGAGACGGTCGTCTGGAACATCATTGATTCGCCGCCAAGCGAGTCGTACTATTGGAAAGACGGCGTCTACACGATGAAGGTCTTCAACTCCTGGGCGCCGCTGTGGGCGGCGCTGGCCCAAGACGTGGAGGGACTGGAAATCGGCCGCCAGTATCGCCTTACAGTGCCCATCTACATTGACGTCTTCGGCGACTATAAAGACGGCCGCAAGATCAACCCCGACCGCAAAGACACAGCCAAGATTCGCCTGGGCGCGGGGCCGCTGGGAGCCGCTTGGCGCGACGGCAACGCCATCAACTACAGCGGTTGGTGGACGGGCGACTCGATTGCCCAGTTCTACCAGGCCTATCCCGTCTTCGTCCACGAGTTCACGGCCACGCAGCCGAATATGACCGTTTTCATTGAGATGGCCTCGGCCTATCCGCTCATGAACAACGGCTTCTTCTTCGATACGCCGTCGCTGGTGGCTCTCGATGCGACCGCGCCGGTAGCCACCCAGCCGGCCGCCCCGGCCACGGGCACGACCAATACCGGCAACACGGCGGGGCAGCCGGCTGCCCCGGTGGCCCAGGCGGCCACCACCGTCCCGCCCACGCCCCGCCCCGACGGCTCCATCGTCCACATTGTGCAGCAGGGGGACACGCTGTGGGTCATCGCCATCAACTACGCCGAGACGCTGGGCCTGGCCCCGCTCGATGCGCTGGCGGCTATCCAGGAGCTAAACAACAACCCGACCTTCCTTAATCCCGGCGACGAGATTCTGATCAAGGCCGGCACGGGCGCGGCCACGGCCGAAGCCACAACCGACCCGGCGGCTACTGTTGATCCGGCGGCTACTGCTGACCCAGCAGCCACGCCTGCTTCGAACACGGGCACCGCGTCGCCCGACACGTCGGTAGAGGCCACGGCCGACCCGGCGACCAACGGCGAGGCGACGCCCGAAGCGACGGCCGCTCCGGCCGTGGCCGGCACGATCTGCGTCGGCGCGTTCCACGACGCCAACGGCGACGGCCAGCGCAACGAGGACGAGCCGCTGGTGGCCAACGCTGCCATCGCCATCGCCCGCGCCGGCACGACTGTCTCGACCTACATCACCGACGGCGCGACCGAGCCGCACTGCTTCGAGCTGACCGAGGCCGACAGCTACCAGTTGCAGCTCTACCCGCCGGCGGGCTTCGTGGCCACGACGGAAGACACCTGGGCTGTGTCTATCGCCAGCGGCGAGTCGTACACGGTGTTCTTCGGCATGAGCGAAGCGCCGGCCAGTGACGCCGCGGCCGCCGCCGGCGAGCAACCGGCCGCTGACGCCGCCGCCACCGAGACGGTCGGCGGCGCGGTGGACGAGGCCGCGGCCGAAGAGGGTGGCCTGTTCAGTGGCCAACTGGGCATCATCGTCCTGGGCGCGGCCGGGTTCCTGTTGGTGTTGGCGGCGTTGGGGGTTTATCTCTTGCGGCGCGGATAAGAGAAGATAATCCACAGATTACGCAGATTTCACAGATTTTTCTGTGGTGAATGGAGGGAGTCAATTGGCTCCCTCTTTTTATTTTGGGCGCTTTGCAGAGCATTTTGGTGTGGCCGTCAAACGTAGGGGTCAGGCAACCGGGCGAGGCGTCGGCCGATCACCAGAGCCTTGTCTCCCGGTTGCCTGACCCTCTGGTGTGGCGGCCGTCAGAGGGTCAGGCGGCGGCGAGACAGGGCCGTCTGTTTCAACCACTCTCTTTCGCCGCCGCCTGACCCCTACGATTTGATCCCGTCGCCTTAACACCGCCTAAACGTTCCCCAAGCGCAGTGCAAACCCGCTGTCCTTCCTTTACACTCCCAATAGGGAACCTTTACCCAGCAATCCAACGTCTTATAGACGTGCGCTAGAAACGCCGTCAGTTTTTCTTGTCTTAATCTGTGTAATCTGTGAAATCTGTGGTTCCTCTCTAAGTACACTGTTACCCAAGAAATATGATCCGCAGATTTGGCAGATTTAGCAGATTCAAGAAAGGAAATCTGCCAAATCTGCTAAATCTGCGGATCAATAATCTTTCTGTAACACTGTACTAAGGTTCTTATGCAGACCAACCCGCAACCCGTCCAATACGTCCCCGCTAATCTGCCCGCCCAGCGCCAGCGGCGCGGCTGCGGCTGCCTGGGACTGGGCTTTTTGGGCATCATCGCCCTCATTCTGATCGTCGGCGTTGGCGGCGCGGCCGCCGCTGGCGGCCTGGTCTATGCCGACTGGTCGCGCGAGATGGAGACGGGCATCGCCGCCCTGGAGACGGCCCGCACCCGTGAGACGTTCGAGACGACCGAGATCATGGACCGCAACGGCGAGGTGCTGTGGGAGATCTTCGGCGAGGGCAAGCGCACCCGCGTGCCCCTGGCCCAGATTCCCGCCCATCTCATCCAGGCCACCATCTCCATTGAGGACGACACCTTCTACGAGAACATCGGCCTCGACGCGCCCTCGCTGGTGGCCGCCGTCGTGGCCAACTTCCGCAACCCTGAAGCGCGCCCCATCGGCGGCAGCACCATCACCCAGCAACTCGTCCGCCACGTGGCCTTCGACTATGAGGAGCGGACGGCCGTCTCCTATGAGCGCAAGCTCAAGGAGATAGTGTTGGCCCGGCGCATGGCCCAGGACTTCAGCAAGGACGAAGTGCTGGAGATGTACCTGAACGAGATCTACTACGGCAATCTGGCCTACGGCATCGAGGCGGCGGCCAACACCTACTTCGGCAAGACGGCCGCCGAGCTGACGCTGGGCGAAGCCAGCTTCCTGGCCGGCCTGCCGCAAAGCCCGGTCGATCTCGACCCGTTCACCAACCTGGAAGGGGCGCGCGAACGGCAGTGGCTGGTGCTGAACATGATGGTACAGGAGGGGTACATTGACCAGAGCCAGGCCGAGGCCGCCTATCTGGAGCCGCTGACCTTCGCCGTGCAAGAGGTCAGCCTCAAAGCGCCCCACTTCGCCGTCTACGTGCGCCAGCAACTCGAGGAGCTTTATGGCGCGGAGGTCGTCGCCAACGGCGGGCTGCGCGTGACGACGACGTTGGACATGGAGTTCCAGCGCCTGGCCGAGCAACTGGCCCGCCAGCACATCAGCCAGATTGACCCGGCCAAGAACCTGACCAACGCCGCCCTGGTGGCCATGAAGCCGGGCAGCGGCGAGATTCTGGCCATGCTGGGCAGTGTGGACTACCGCGACGAGGCCATTGACGGCAGCGTCAACGTCACCCTCTCGCCCCAGCAGCCGGGCAGCTCCATCAAGCCGCTGACCTACGCCCTGGCCCTCTCCCCGACCGACGGGGCCGACCCGCTGTGGACGGCGGGCGACATCCTGTGGGACGTGCCGGTGGAGTATGAGCAGTTCAGCGGCGAGCCATACGTGCCGGTTAACTACGACGGCGCGTTCCACGGCCCGGTGCGGCTGCGCGACGCGCTGGCCAACAGCTACAACATCCCCGCCGTGCTGCTGCTGCAAGACGTGACCGTGGCGCGGCTGCTGGAGTTCGGCCGCGCCCTGGGCATCTCCACCTGGACGGGCGACAGCAGCCAGTATGGTCTGTCGCTGACCCTGGGCGGCGGCGAGGTGACGCCGCTGGAACTGACCTCGGCCTACGCCACCTTCGCCAACGGCGGCAACAAGGTTGCGCCGGTGTCCATCTTGAAGGTGGAGCGGACGGACGGCGAGGTGCTCTATGAGTACACCCCGCCAGCGGCCGAGCGCGTCCTCGACGAGCGCGTCGCCTACCTGATCACCGACATCCTCGACGACGACGACGCCCGCCGCCCGGCGATGGGCAGCCCCAACCCGATGGAGCAGGGCTTCCCCGTGGCGGCCAAGACGGGCACAACCAACGACTTCCGCGACAACTGGACCGTCGGCTATACGCCGGGGCTGGCCGTCGGCGTCTGGACGGGCAACACCGACAACAGCCCGATGGTGGACATCAGCGGCCTGACCGGGGCCGCGCCACTGTGGGGCAGCTTCATGGAGCAGGTGTATAGCAACGCCGGGCTGGTGGCGCGGCTGGCGGTCAACGGCGCGCCGCCGCCGACGGAGTTCGTCCGCCCGGCGGGCATCAGCGAACGGCCGCTGTGCGCCGTCTCATCGGCCACCATCGGCTCAGTGGACTGCGCCCCCGACGGCAACGAGCTATTCCTCGATAGCGCCCTGCAACCCACGCCCACGCCCATCCTGCCGGCCGACACGCCGGTCGTCACCTGGGAGAAGCTCGACCCGTCCGTGTGGCGCATCACCGCCATCCCCCTGCCGCCGCCCGACCCGGCCACGGTGGGCCTGGTCACGCCGGAGCCGGCGGAAGACCAGCCGCCGGCGCAACTCTTCTGCCACTTCGCCGAGGCGACGGCTATAGACTTGCTGCCGCCGGAGGCCGCGCCGCAGGTCTTCCTGGCCCCGCCGCGCAATGTGGAGAGCCTGAAGGCGGCCCACGAGTGGGCGCAGGGCAACAACATCGCCATCCTGCCTACGTCGGCCTGCACCGAAGAGCTACTGGCGCTGGGCGTGGGCGAGGGGCAGGTGGCCGTGTGGCGCATCACCGCGCCCAAAGACGGCGACACCATCAGCGGCAACGTGCCCATCGTCGGCACGGCCAGCTTCGACCCGGCGGTGGTGGAGTTCTACAAGATCGAGCTGGGCATCCCCAACGGCGCGGACGTGCAGTGGCTGACGCTGGGCGAGACCCACAGCACACCGGTGGTCAACGGCACGCTGGAAGTGCTGCAAGCCGAGGGGCTGCCGCCGGGCACTTACTACCTGCGGCTGATCGTCGTGCAGGACAGCAACTATGTGGGGGAGCCGCATCAGATACAGATTGTGGTAGAATAGCACCAAGACATGCTGAGTAGCGAGAGACGGTGAATGAATCAGAAAATGATCGGCCGATTTATCGTAACCGACCCTGAGATTTGCCACGGTAAGCCCACGTTTCGCGGCACGCGGATCATGGTCTGGCAAGTGCTTGAGCAAGTCGCCAATGGCATGGCCTGGGAGACGATCGAGGAAGAGTGGCGTGGCAAAGTGTCGCGTGACGCCATTGCCGAGGCGATTCGGCTGGCAAGTCAGGCATTTCTGGAACATGCCGATCAATATACCCTCAAGCCGGTAGCAGTGTGATCATCATAGACGAGAATTTCCCGGAAAGTCAGCGCCAACTTCTGCGAGGTTGGCGCATTTCATTTAGACAAGTCGCTGTAGAGATCGGCCGTGAGGGCATGAAGGATGACGAGATTATCCCGATGCTGCATCAACTCTCACAAGCCACATTCTTCACACTGGACGAAGACTTCTTTGATCCGGCTCTGAGGCACGGTGGCTATTGCTTGTTGTACATTGACGCTAATCAGTACGAGTCAGCGGCATTCATTCGGCGCTCGCTAAGACACCCCCTGTTAAATACCAAAAAGAAGCGCATGGGCTGTGTTGTCCGCGTATCACACACCGGCCTGATGATCTGGCAGTTGCGTCACGACACGAAGCTGACCCACCCATGGGTGTGAGGTATGTCAATTACGTTACAACAGACCTTGTGCGACCACGCCAAAGACGTTCTTTTTCATAGGAGCAACCTTCGCTGGCTCATCGGCGGCTCCGGCTCCGGCAAGTCCACCATCGCCCGCGCCCTCGGCGCGCGGACGGGCATCACTGTCTACGACATGGACGAAGCCGTCTTCGGCCGCTTCCGCTTCGACCCCGTCCGCCACCCGGCCACAACGGCCTGGTTCGCCGCTGCCAACCCGCTACACTGGATGCTCTCCCTGCCGTGGGCGGAGTTCGACGCCCTCTACGCTGCGACCAACGCCGAGATGCTCGATTTGTTGGCCGACGACCTGGCCGGCCGCCCCGACGAGCCGCTGCTGATTGACGGCGGCATCACCCACCCCTCCGTCCTGGCGCAAGTCATCCCCACTGGGCGCATCCTCTGCCTGGAGACCGACGACGCGCGCCGCCGCCACGAGTGGGAGACCGCCCCCGGCCGCGCGGGCATGAAGGCCGAAATCCTGGCCCTGCCCGACGGCGCGGCGCTGTGGCGGCGGTTCCTTGAGTATGACCAACGGCTGACGGAAACAATCAGCCGGCAGAGCCGGGAGTGTGGGATTCAGATCTTGCGCTGGGACGAGAGCCACACCGTCGAGCAGATCAGTGAACAGGTGCTAAACCTGTTCAACTAACTTTTGCTGAAGCCACAAATTTACTAGCGTCTCGACGGCGACGCCTCTTTTGCGGGCTTCTTTCTCAATGGCGCTGAACAGTTCTACTTCGACCGGCACAGCGAAAGAGACCTCAAACGTAACGTCAGGTGAATCGTCGTCGAATTCAGTAAAATCGTGGCTGTCCCAGAACTCGCCGATGCCTTCGTCCGTGGTCGCTTGAGAGATGATGGACATATCTGCTCCCCCACTCATCGCTTCACGAACGGCAGCAGCGCCTCGTCGGTAACCGGCAGCCGGTCGCCGGCGTAGTGAAGGATCACCCCGCTGTCGCCGACAAACCAGCCCCGCCGCGCGTTGACGAAATCTAGCCCGCGCAGCGCGACCCCGGCGTTGGCCTCCAACTGACGCCAGCGCGCGCCGCCGGTGCTGGTGTAGGCCATCTCGCCCCTGTCAGTGACAAGCCAGCCACGCTGCCCGTCAAGGAATTCGATGGCCTGCGTTCGCCCATGCAGGGGCATATCCTGGTGCCGCCAGGTCGCCCCGCCGTCATCCGTCGGCCACGCCCCCTCGCCGGCGAGCCAGCCGGCCTGACTATCGCGGAACGCGCCGGCATACAAGGCCCATCGGCAGGGATTAGGCCCACCACAGGAAACCGCCGGTTCTGTCCACGTCGCCCCGCCATCGTGCGTCATCGCCACCCGGCTCAGCCCGCCGAAGGCCAGCCCGTGCTGCGCATCGGTGAAAACCACGCCGCCGAAGGGGTCGGCGAAGCCGACCGCCAGCGGCCCGGCGACGCCGGTGTCAACTAACTGCCAGTGTTCCCCGCCGTCGGTCGTATGGGCCAGGAAGATGTTGATGCTGGTGACGTATTGGGCAAGCAAGACCCAACCGTGCTGCTCATCGAGGAACTGTACGTCGAAGAATTCCAGGCTGTTCTGGTTGTAGAGTTCCAGTCCTTGCTCTTGCCACGTCTGCCCGCCGTCGGTCGTGCGCCAGATGCCGCCGTGGTACACTGTCGGCCCGTCGGCCGCTTTGACCGAGGAGCCGACCGCCCAGCCGTTCAGCGCGTCGACAAAGAAGATGCTATTGAGGCGGAAGTGGTTGAAGGTCGTGGCGTTCAGGGGCCACAGTTCGTGGTTGCGCGACCACGTCGCGCCGCCGTCGGTCGTGCGCAGGATGACCTGCCCCCATACTTCCGGCACATTCTGCTGGGCGCCGACCGCCCAGCCATTGACCTCGTCGGTGAAGGCCACGTCGTGGAAGACGTAGTGGGTATTGAGGTAGGTCTGTGTGAACAGGCAAGCGCCGTCCAGGCAAGACGGCCCGTAGCTGTCCCACGGGCGCGCGGAGCGGACCAGGTAGTCATGGTCGCCCACGGCGATCACTCTGTCCTCGCTGACCGCGACGCCGAAGAGGCCATCGGCCTCGTGCAGATCCATCCGAATCGTCTGCCACGTCGCCCCGCCGTCGAGGGTGCGGTACACGGGCGGCCCCCAGGCGCCAATGTAGTTGAAGCCGACGACGTAGCCGCGGTTGGCATCAATGAACTGCACGTCCCACAGCGGCGAAAAGAAGTCGCCGGGCGTCTGTCGCTGCCACGTCTGGCCGCCGTCGGCCGTGTGGAAAACGAAACCACCCGTCATCGTGCTGCGATTCGGGAACCCGACCACCCAGCCGTGATTGCTGTCAGTCCACTCGACGCCGTTCAGGGTGATATTCGGGCCGGGGCTGTAAAGCTCGTGCCACGTCTGCCCCCCGTCGGTTGTCCGGTAGACGACGCCGGCGTGCTCAGGGTGGTCGGGATCAGGGCCGATGGCCTTGATGCCGACCGCCCAGCCGTGTTGGGCGTTGATGAACGTGATGCGGTTGAGCAAGCCGGCGTTGGCCGGCAGCGATTGCGACCGCCAGGTTTGCCCGCCGTCGGTCGTATGCCAGATACGGCCGCGCCAGTCGTCCGGATCGCCGTTGTAGTCGTAGTGGATGATGCGAAAGCTCGTCGCCCAGCCCTGAGAGGCGTTCACAAACGCCACACCGCGAAACTCATCCGTCACGCCGGCCGACTGCTGTGTCCAGTGAGCGCCGCCATCGGCTGTGCGCAAGATTGTGCCGTTCTCTCCGACCGCCCAGCCGTTGCTGCTGTCAGTAAAGTCAATGTTGCGCAGCGTTTCGACCACGGGCACGCTCTGCGGCGTCCACGTCATTCCGCCGTCGGTCGTCTTCACAATCGTGCCGGCAGACGCTTTGCGGGCCTGGTCCCAATGCGGGTGGCCGACGACCCAACCGACTTCGGCGGAGACGAAATCTATGTCCTTCAGGTAATAAGATGTCTCCGCGAATTGCAGGCTCAGCGTGGAGGCCGCCGCTTGCCCTGCGAGCGCCGGGCTGCCCGTGCCCGCATCTTGCCCGGCGAACGCCGGCGACAAAATCAGAGTCGAAGCCGAAGCCGATACAGGTGGACGTGGCGCGGCCAAGGTTAACAGCAGAAGTACAAGGCCGGCACCCCCCCACATCCGAATCCCGATACCGCGTTCAGTGGCGAAAATCCGTTTGGACATGGCGACCCCCTTGTGCCAGCCGGGCCGCTGCCTGTCTGCTCCCCATGAGCGTGTCGCGCACCGCGTGCTGACACACGCTCATTATACATCCGCCCGGCTCCAGGCGAGCAGCGACTTTTGCCGGAAAAGCCACGGCGCGCCTCGCTCCCGCCGCTCCTCCATCTCCTTGCGTCCTCGCATCCTTGCGGTAACCTTTTCCACATGGACATCGTCTGCCTGGGTGAACTCCTCATTGACCTCTTCCCCGCCGAAGTCGGCCGCCGCCTGGTCGAAGTCAGCGCCTTTCACCCCAAGCCGGGCGGCGCGCCGGGCAACGTGGCCGTGGCCGCGCGGCGGCTGGGGCTGGCCTCGGCCTTCATCGGCAAGGTGGGCGACGACGCCTTCGGCCGCTTCCTCATTGACACCCTGGCCGCCGAGGGGGTCGAGACGCGCGGCATTCGCCTCGATGACGAGGCGCGCACCACCCTGGCCTTCATCGCCCTGCCCGATCCCCACCACGCCGAGTTCGTCTTCTACCGCAACCCGGGGGCCGACACCCGCCTGCGACAGGACGAATTGGACGAGGCCCTCTTGCGCCAGGCCCGCGCCCTGCACGTCGGCTCTCTCAGTCTGGTGGCCGAGCCGAGCCGCGCGGCCACGCTGCGGGCGGTGGCGATCGCCCGCGCCGCCGGGGCGTTGGTGTCGTTCGACGTGAACTACCGTCCCAGCCTGTGGCCCAGCCCCGAGGCGGCCGTGCGGGCCATCCACGACTTGCTGCCCCTGGCCCACGTGGTCAAGGTCAACGAGGACGAGTTGAGCCTGCTGACCGGCGACGACGACCCCGACGCGGGCGGCGCGGCGCTGCTGGCCACCGGCCCGGCACTGGCCGTCATCACCCTGGGCGCGCGCGGCAGCGCCTATCGCAGCGCCGCGGCGGCCGGCTTTGTGCCCGGCTTCGCGGTGCAGACGGTGGACGCCATCGGCTGCGGCGACGCTTTCATGGCCGGCGTTCTGGTCGGTCTCTTGGGCGGCGCGGGCGATGAGCCGTTGTCGCGCCATCTGGACGATGCGACGCTGCGCCCTATCCTGCGCTACGCCAACGCCGTCGGCGCGTTGACGGCCACCCGCCCCGGCGCGCTGCCGGCCTTGCCGACGGCAGCCGAAGTAAAAGCATTCTTAATTACGAATTACGAATTACGAATTACGAATGAAGAGCGCGTTCTTCATTCGTAATTCGTAATTCGTAATTCGTCACTTGAGAAACTCTTCCAGCGGCGGCCGCTCGATGACCGGCGAACGCTCCACCGTATTGGCCCGGCCGCCGGAGTGGAAGCAGTTGGGGCCGGTCAGCAGCATGTAGTCGTCGAAGCGCAGATCGATCTCGCCGCCGCTCTCGAACGACCCGCCGCTCAACCCGATACGCCCAGCCGGCGGCGACGCCAGCGAATACACCAGTTGCTCGTTCACCAACAGCCCCAACGCGCCATCTTCCGAGAGGTTGAGCACCAGACTGTTGGACTGGTTGACGCCGTTGGTGCCCAGTCCAGTGGCCGGCAACTGCCAGCCGGTGGCGTCGCTGTAGTAGAACACGACCCAACGATGCAGGTGGGGGATGACCTCCAGAGTGTAGAACTGGCTCCAGTCGCTGTTGAGGCCGAAGACGAGGCCCGACATCCCTTCGCCCTTCACCACCCAGGTGCGGATGCCCGCTCCCTGCCAGTTGTTCCACACGTCGCCGCGGCTGACGGCCGACCAGCGGTTGTCCTCGCGCTGCAAGATGCTGTACTGCTCCCGGTCGTAGCGATAGGCCACCGGCCCCAGGTCGGCCACCGGCCAGCCGGAGTTGGGGTCGCTGAACGTATCCACGAACGGCCCGCCGCAGAAGCCGGACAACACCACCGGCGCGGCGGCGATGTAGTCGTTGGGTTGCAGGATCAGGATGCTGTTGGTGAACAGGTGGGCGACCCTGTTATTGGGCAGGGGCAGGAAGCCGGCTTCGTAATAGTAGTCCGGGTCGTCCAGCGGATAGCCGATGCGCACCAGCGCGCCGCTGACGGCATCGTGAGCCTCGATGCTATGCCTGACGCCCTGCGGCGGATAACCCCAGCGCATGACGACCTCGGTGCTGTCGGACGAGATAATGACCTTTCCATAATAGGCTTCGCCCTCGACAGCGTAATCGTGCATCGTACTTAGCGAGTCGGCGTCCAGTTGCAGCGTAATTGCGCCCGTCACGTCCTCATGCAGCACCAGGAACGACCCATCGGGCGCGACCTGAATCGTAGCGTAGTTATAACCGGCCACCTCGCGGCTGAGGCCGGCAACCGGCGTCAGGGCGCTGACGTCGAAGCGGCGCACGGCCGTTTTAAGCGTGGTCATACTGCCGGTGATGGTGAAGAGCGTCGTGCCGTGTATGGCCAGGGTGGTCGGCGGGCCGCCGGGGTGGGTGAAGCGCAGCAGCCGTTCCCCCGTCGTGCCGTCGTGGATGTCAATAATCGCCGAGCCGCTGAGCAACACGTATAGGCGGTTGTTCGGGCCGACGACCGCGGCGCTGCCCCGGCAGTTGCCGTAGCCCACCTCATCGGGGCAGGTGAAGAGGAAGGTCTTCACAAAGGTCAGGGTCGTGGTATTGAGCACGGCGATGCGGCCCTGGCGGGCCTCGTTGTCTGTACTTTCCAGCACGTACAGCCGCTGGCCGTCTGGGCTGAGGGCCATGATCCCGCCCCGAAAGGGCAAGTCAACGCGCGTTTCGCTCAGCGCCGGCTGCGTGGTGATCACGCTGAGGCGGCTGTGGTAATCGGCCATGGCGTAGATGCGGCCCGTGGCCGGGTCAACGACTTGCGGCCCCTCCAGTGTCGCCTCCAGGATTCCCTGGTGGGCGACACTGTAGCGCGGCGTGAACCCGGCCACCGGCCCGACTGGGGCGCGTTCGGCGGCCCAGACCGTGGCGGCCAGCAGGACCAACGCCAACAGAGTAAGGAACAAGAATGGCTTGCGATGCGTAGGGGACATGGCTCACTCCTTATCAGCAGCAGTTGACGGAACTGATAGTAATTATAGCCCACCCGCCGCCGCCCACGAACCTGCCGTTTGTCACCCACTCACGCGCGAAACGTCACCACCCCCGCGCCTACTATGGTAAAATAACAACTGACCTACCGACCACCGACCGCCGACCGCCGACCACTGACCTACTGACTTACTGACCACTGACCTACTGACCCACTGACCCACTGACCCACTGACCCACTGACCCACTGAACACTGGATACTGACCACTACCCACCAAAAAGGAGTCCCCATGCGCATCGGAGTCTTCACCGCCCTGTTCCAACAGTTCGCCTTCGAGGAGGCGCTCGATAAGGCCGTCGCCGCCGGCGTGACCGCGGTCGAGATCGGCGTCGGCGGCTATCCTGGCAGCCAGCACTGCCGCGTGGCCGACCTGCTGGCCGACGAAGAGGAGCGCCGGAGCTTCATGGACGCCATCACCGCGCGCGGCCTGCTGCTCAGCGCCCTCAGCGTCCACAACAACCCGCTGCACCCCGATCCGGCCGTGGCCCAGACGGCCGACGCCGAGCTGCGCAACGCCGTTCGCCTGGCCGAAGCGCTGGGCGTGCCCGTCGTCAACGGCTTCTCCGGCCTGCCCGCCGGCGCGCCGGGCGACAAGTCGCCCAACTGGGTCACCTGCCCCTGGCCGCCCGACTTCCTGCGGATGCTCGACTACCAGTGGAACGAGGTGGCCATCCCCTACTGGCGCGACGTGGAGCGCTTCGCCGCCGGCCACAACGTCCAGATCGCCTTCGAGATGCACCCCGGCATGTTGGTCTACAACGTCGAGACGCTGCTGCGGTTGCGGGCGGCCACCGGCCCGGCGCTGGGCTGCAACTTCGACCCCAGCCACCTGTGGTGGAACGGCGTCGAACCGGCGGCGGCCATTCGCGCCCTCGGCCCGGCCATCTTCCACGTCCACGGCAAGGACTGCTTTGTGGACGCCCACAACGTGCGCGTCAACGGCTGCAACGACCACAAGCCCTACGACCGCATCCTGGAGCGGGCCTGGACATTCCGCAGCATCGGCTATGGCCACGACGCCGCCGCCTGGCGCGAACTGCTCAGTACCCTGCGGCTGGTGGGCTACGACTACGTTATCTCCATCGAGCACGAAGACGCGCTGATGTCCACCGACGAAGGGCTGGCCAAGGCCATCGCCCTGCTGCGCGAAGTGACCATGTTCGACCCGCCGGGCGAGATGTTCTGGGCGTAGGCAAAGAGGCTCACGCCAAGGCGCTAAGAAGCAAAGGACGCAAAGCTTAAAAAGCTTATTCTTCTTTGCGCCTTTGCCCCTTCGCGCCTTGCGTGAGCGATTCTCCCAATGAAAGTCATTCGGCTTGACGGCGACGACTGGCAAGAGGGGCGCGGCTATCGGAAGCGGCGGCTGCTGTCGGCCGAGGAGTTGCGGCAGCCGGGCGCGCTGCTGCAAGTGGTCGTCGTCCCGCCGGGCAGCCACATTCCACCACACAGCCACGCCACCTCGGTCGAGGTCTACGTGGCGCGGCGCGGCGTGTGCGAGCTGATGGTCAACGGCCAGCGCCACACCCTGCGCCCCGGCGACGTGCTGCTGATGGAGCCGGGGGACGTGCACGAGTTGACCAACCGCGGCGCGCAGCCGTTTGAACTGCTCGTCTTCAAGACGGCCAGCGCGGTGGGTGATATTCATTGGACGACTGAAGATTGAGCGGCAATTGCCTCAGGACGTTTCTGATCGTTCCGACTTCCTCATTACACCGCCCCTCTCTGACTATTGAGTAATTCGCGGGATTGTGATCGGCCCCTCGCCCGCCTATAATCGAAGTCGCGTTGCTTATCGGTTTGCCAGTTGACACGACAAGAGTAACAACAAACCTATACCTGTATCGGCCCCAGCGAGTTGGAGACGGCGCGCTCGGTTGTCGCCTGGACACCCCCTGTCCGTCACCAGGCGGCCGGCCTCTGTTGCGCGCTGTCGAACACGAATGAGGGACCTACTGTGTCGAAGATGCACGACGCAGCGCTACCGGTCGTGGCCGATAGTGTCTGGCGTCAGGCTATCGAGATGGTGCAGTTGCGGCAATATGAGCAAGCGGCGGCGCTGCTCAATTCGACGCAGCACGCGCCGCCGGCCGGAGCGACGACGCTGTTCCGGGAGACTCTGGGCGCGGCCCTGCAAATCTGCCTGGCCTGCGACCGCTTTCTCCAGGAGACGCGCCTGCTGCAACACGCCAGCCAACTGGCCGCCGACCAGGAGCGCGAACTGTCCGCGCGCCTGGTGGCCATTCTGCAAGGGACGCTGGGCCAGGCGGACGCGCTGGCGGCCCTACCGGCCCCGGCCGCGCCACGCGAGGAGGATGCAGCCGATGAGGCGACAGCCGAGCGGCCGCCCGGCCTGTGGCATCGCCTCCAGCGGCTCCTGACAGTCCGTGAAGACCACTCCCCGGAATCTGATCCCGACCAGAAGTTGGGCGAGGCGCGCGCGGCGTCACCTTCGCTCATTATTGCCGACGAGCAGCGTCCGGCCCACGTCCCAACGTTTGTCGTCTTCTGCCTAGGCCCGTTCCGCTTCTACGACGACGAGCAGGCCATTGTGGACTGGCCCAACCGGCGCAGCAAATCAGTGCTGAAGTACTTGCTGCTGCACGGCGACCAGCCGGTGCGCCGCGAACTGCTGATGGAGACCTTCTGGCCCGACCATGAACCGAGCGCGGCGCGCAACAACCTCAACGTGGCCATCTACACCCTGCGCCAGGCGCTGCGCCGCGGCTCGGCCGAGCGCTCCACCATCCTCTTCCGCGACGAGAGCTACGCGCTGAACCCCGAACTGGGCGTCTGGCTGGACGTGGACGAGTTTCGCCGCCGCGCCAGGGCCGGCCGCTGGGCGATGCGGCGCGGCCACATGGCCGACGCGGTGCGGGAGTATGAGACGGCCGTCGAGCTGTACCAGGGCGATCTGCTGGAAGAGGACGTCTACGAAGCGTGGACGGAGCAGCCGCGCCGCGAGCTTCGCGAGGCCTACGTGGACGCGCTCAACTTCCTGGCCGGCCATGCCTTTGAGGCCGGGCAGGACGCCGCCTCTATCGGCTACGGCCGCAAGCTGCTGGCCGTTGAGCCGGCTGACGAAGCCACCCACCGCCGCCTGATGCGCGCCTACGCCCGCCAGAACCAGCGCTACCTGGCCATCCGCCAGTACCAGCAGTGTGTCGAGGCGCTGCGCGAGCATCTGGACGTGGCCCCCGACGCCGAAACCGCGCGCCTCTACGAAAGCATCCTCCGCCACAGCGCCTGAGCGATCACCCCTCTCTTAAGAAGAAAGCAACCACAGATTACGCAGATTTCACAGATTTGCTCTGAAGAATCTGTGAAATCTGCGTAATCTGTGGTTGCTTCTCCCATTAATGAAACTCGTCTGCAAATTAAGCGCGCCCATAGTGGCAATTAAGCGGCAGCCTCTATCCTGTCCGTGTGCATGCAGTTTGGGAGGCCTTAGCTCGAGCAAAGTTGGTAACCTGTCGTTTCACATTTTGGTTCAGTTAAATGGAGGTCCGAAATGCCACAGATTGAAGTCCCGAACATTACTTTGACGGGCAACATCGTTGCATCTGTCCACGAGCACGGCGGCGTCTCGCCGTCCACGATCATCCGCGCCGGCACCGATTGGGCCGTGAACGTCGACTGGGAGCTGCAAGGCAGCCCCCTGGTGGCCGGCACCTGGCACGTCCACGTCAATCTCGAGTCCATGGGGCCGGGGCCTGATCTGTCGCTGTTCGACTTGATCGATCCCGCGTGCCAGTCGCAGACGTTCCCCAACGCCAGCGGCAACTACTCCTGCCACTTCGACGTGCCCGCCAGCACGATTGATGCGGCCGTGATCCCGCACCAGGGTCTGCCGATGAAGCTCATCGTCGTTCTGACCGCTCTGGACACGCTGGGCAACCCCGCGCCGATCGCCGCCTTCTTCGAAGGCCCGATCCTGATGTTCTACCCGTAGTCCGTGTGGGCCGGTTAACCGGCTAAGAGACGCCTACCGGCCCGGATACAAGCCCGGGCCGGTAGGCGCATGAGTGCAGCGCGGCCGGAAGCCAGTCCCCGGCCGCGGTGAGCGAGTGGGGGATTGCCGTAGGAGGACGAACATGGTCACCCAGGTACGAGCAGACGACTTGACGGCGATTCGGGGTATTGGCGCGTCGCGGCAGCGCTGGCTGGCGCAGGAGTTCGGTGTGCGCACCTATGCCCAGTTGGCGGCGCTGTCGGCCGATGTGATCGAGGCCCGCCTGAAGAGCGCGGGCAAGCTCTCGTCGCGGGCGGAGATCGAGGGCTGGCTGGCCCAGGCGGCGCAGATGACCGCCGCCACGCCAACGCCGGCCGAGCAGGAGTGGACGCCGGCGGCCACGTTCGTCGTCGAGTTCCAGCAGCACAAAGGCGCCGCCGACCGTTCGGCCTGGCGCACGGTAGTCCACTACCTGGAGGCCGACCTGGGCCAAACCTGGCCGGATGTGGAAATGGATGGCGTCGGGGATTGGCTGCGGCAGCGCGTCACAGCCCTACAGCCGGAACCGCCGGCCGCCCAGCCTGTTCCTGTTGTTGCTCCTGCCCCGCGGCAAGCGTCTGGGGTTGCCGCGCCGGTTGGCCTGCGTGTCAGGCAAGTGCGCGTCAGCCAGCCGCCCGCCTACGCGACCACGCTCGACGTGACCCAGCCGGCCCCGCCGCTGCTGGGCCACGTGGGCCACGAAGCGCCGCTCAGTTTTGAGGTCGAATTGGAGCCGGTCAACGACGGGCCGGCGACGGCCGTGCCTGACTACACCGCCCGTTTCCAGGTTCACAACCTGTCGCGCAGCGGCAAGCCCGCCTGGCTGGACATGCAGCCCGGCCCGGCCGCCGACGGGGACACGACCTACCGGGCGCGCCTCAGCGATCTACACCTGGAGCCGGGTCTCTACGGGTTGAGCATCGTGATTAGCCACGCCGAGCCGGCGGGCGCGATTCACCTGCGGCTGCCCAAGCTCAACGTGCTCTAGGCCTAGCAGTTGACGCCGGGAGCGCCGGGCGCGCTGTCGGCCGTCGCGCCGCCGACGAACGACAGGCTGATGGGCGGCGACGCGAACAGGCTATGCGTGGCGCGCGGATCGCCGGCGTTGACCGGCACGCGCGTCGTCAGGTCGGGCACGTCGTTGGCCCCCACCTCGGCCATAAAGGCATAGTTGCAATCGCGACACTCAAAGAACCGCAGCCCGCGCGGATAGCGCCGGCTGGACATCACCACATTGTGCTGTTGCATCATTGCTTGCTTCTCCTCGTCCATTACACAGTCAATCAAACGCTACACATACCCGGAACGTGGTTGAACGCTCCGCTATGTCGGCATGGGTGGGATGTTTATCACGTGGGGCTTAGGTTGGCTACTATTTAATATTGCCAACTGTGTCATAACTTCTGGCGAACATGAGACGGTCGTCATAGGTTGACACAGGTGTAGACCTTAAAGTATACTGTTCTGTAGACGGGCGCAATACAAGCTGGAGCCACTATTTATGGAAGCGAACGCAACGACTACCATTCGTGTGTCACGACGAACACGAGACAAACTGCAACACTTAGCAGAGCAGTACGGCCGCTCAATGCAGGCGGTGCTAGAGGAAGCGGTCGAGCTTTACCAGGGACAGCGGCTTCTAGAGGCAACGAATGCAGCCTATGCCGCATTACGTGCCGACCCGCCCGCCTGGCAAGCTCTACAAGAGGAGCGGGCCGAGTGGGACGCCACGCTCAATGACGGGCTAGAGGGATTGGAGTAATGGCCGCGCCGAATCGGGGGGAGATTTGGTGGGCCGACCTGGATCCAACAAGAGGGCACGAGCAAGGCGGCCGTAGGCCCGTGTTGGTGGTGTCAACTACTTACTTCAATCACGGCCCGGCCGACCTGATTCTTGTCCTGCCCCTCACGCGCACCGACCGCGCTATCCCCATCCACGTGCCAATTCAACCACCGGAAGGCGGGATTTCGGCGCGCAGCTTCATTCTGTGCGATGCGCTGCGGTCAATTTCCAAGGAACGGTTAGGGGAGCGACCCCTAGGTAGCGTCTCCACCCGGACGATGCAGAGAGTCGGGGAAATCCTGAGGCTATTGATGGAACTTTAAGCGCGACTCCACACCCCCACCACCTCCACCCCAAACCCCTGCGGCCCCACGTCCACCGGCTGGAACGCCACCGGCCGATAGCCCACCCCCGCCAGCCGCTTGGCCTCCTTGGCCAACACGCCCACCTCGGCGGCCACGACCAGCCGCCCCGGCCGCGCCCGCCCCAGCCAGTCGAACGCCGCCGGCGACAGCCCGCCGGAATGGAACACGGCCACATCCGGCGCGCGCTCCAGCACCGGCAGCGCCTCGGCCTCCGTCGCCTCGTAGAGCGAGACGTTGTCGAAGTCGTCGAGGTTCTCGGCCGCGTCGGCCACGGCGTCGGGGTTGGGTTCGATGGCGATGAGTTCGGCCGCCCGCGGGGCCAGCGCCGCCGTCAGCCAGCCGGCCCCGGCGTGGCTCTCCAGCACCGTCTCGCCCGGCGCGATCTCGGCCACACTCAGCACGGCCGCGGCCAGCATCTCCGCCGCCGTCGCGCTGTGGGGAAAGGTGACGCCGGGCGACAGGCGCAACGGCCGCCCGCCCACCGTCCGCACCAGGAACGGATCGCCGATGAGCGACGCCGCCGTGCGGTCGGGCAGCACAATGGCCACGGAGATGGGGAAGTCGGCGGCCAGCTCCGGCGGCTCGACCCCCTCCACCTCCAGCGCGGCCAGCAGTTCGTCGTCGTCGCCCAGCCGCAGCGTCAACTTGCGCAGGTCGGGCAGCTCCACGTCCAGTTCGCCCAGCGCCGCCTGTAGCTCCGGCTGCAAGATGGGGCACTCCTCGACGCGGAAGATGCGCCGCAACACGGGCGACCAGTAGCCCAGGCCGCCCTCGTCGGCGCGGAAGAGCGCTGTCTCGCCGCGGTAGTCGTAGGCCGCCGGGTGGGGGACGATGGGGCGCACCACCGGGTTGCGGATGCCGCCGACGCGCACCAACTGGTCGCGGACGACGGCCGCCTTGGCCCGCAGTTGGGCTTCGTAGCTCATGTGCTGGAAGGCGCAGTTACCGCAGATGCCGAAGTGGCGGCAGCGCGGGGCCACGCGGTCGGGCGAGGGGCGGACGACGGCCAGCAATTCGGCGCGGGCGCTGCGGTCGCCTGGGCGCGGCGGCCGGACGCGCACCGTCTCGCCGGGGATGGCCAAGGGCACGAAGACGGCCCGCCCGCTCTTGTCGCGCCCCAGCGCCAGGCCGCCGTGGGCCATATCGGTCAGGGTAAGGGTCAGTTCAGTCATAAGCAGATTGTCTCACGCAAAGACGCAAAGCACGCCAAGCTCAGAATCTTTCTGAGCTTGGCGTGCTTTGCGTCTTTGCGTGAGATTGGTTTCATATCCATCCAACAGCCACAAGCAGGGTAAAGGTAACGATGAACCAGTGGATCAGCCACGGGTAGACGAAGGAGCGCGTGCGCCAGGCGATGAGGCCAAAGGCCGCGCCGCCGAAAATGGTACTCAACGTCTCGATCTCCGGCTTGCCCAGGTGCATGAAGGCGAACGGCACCGCCTGGAGGAAAATGGCCGGCCCCGGCCCCAATGCGCGCGCCAGCCCAAAGAGCACCAGCCCGCGCCAGATGAACTCCCAGGCGAACAACTCGACGCTGTTGAGCAGCGTCAGCCGGGTGAGCGTGGTCGTCACCTTGGCCTGGTAGAACACCTGCATGGCCGGGGAGCGGGCGGCCAGCCACAAGACGGGGATCATCAGGGCGCAGGCCGCGACCGTCAGCAGCAGCCCGCGCCGCCAGTCGCCCAACCGGAAGCCGAAGTTGGCCAGCGGCTCGCGATAGACCAGCCAGATGAACAGCGCCGAGCCGACGAAGTAGAACAGAAAGCGATCCCAGGCCTTGACCCCCGTCGGGCTGTGGCCGTAGAAGTCGAGCATGGGCACGACGGTGCTGAAGACGATCAGCAGCGTCAGGCGCAGATCGAAGGCCACGCCAAATAGCGTCAAGGCGCGCCCCGCCGACGCATCAGCCGATTGCCGCTCTGTCGCCGTCCCCATCCGCCGTTCGCCACTCGCTACCCGCCCCTCTTCATCCCTCATCCCTCATCTCTCATGGCGCGGGCGCGATGCCGACCAGCAGGGTCAGGCGGCCGTCGCCTTCGTTGCGAACGCCGTGGACAACGCCGGCCGGGGCCCAGACGACCTCGCCCGGCCCGGCCGTGGCCTCTTCCGCGCCGACCAGGAAGCGACCGACGCCCTCGACGACGTAGTAGAACTTGTCTTGCCCGGCGTGGTCGTGGGGGGCCTGCGCCTGGCCCGGCTCCAGGCAGTTGACGCCCAGCAGCAGCGCCTCGCCGCGAAACAGGGTTGCCTTGTAGAACTTATCCGGCCGCGCGCCAACGTGGTCGGCCAGGCGGGTTACGTATTCCATCTTCTCCTAATTACAGTGTTACAGAAGAATATTCATCCGCAGATTTGGCAGATTCGGCAGATTCAAGATAAGAAATCTGCCAAATCTGCGGATCGGATTTCTTATGTAACACTGTACTGATTCGTAATTCGTAATTCCTAATTCGTAATTATAATGAAACGTGCCCTGTTCTCGCAGAAACAGGGCACGTTGGCGACTAACCGGAGAGGTTAAGCGAACTAAGCCGGAACGCCCATCTCCACCATGCTACCAAGGATGCGTTCCATCGCCATGGTATGGCTGCACACCTGATGCGAACCGAAGTAGTTGCAGTCGCACTGCCACTGACCGCCATCGTACTTCACCTGATGCGTACTGTCATTGTCGCCCAGGACGCTCGCCTGCAGGGACTGAAATTGAACGCGCTGCTCCCGCTCTTCAGCGTAGAACTTCGCCTTTTCAATCTTGCCGATCATACCATAGTCCATTGTGTGTCTCCTCTCTAAGTACTGAACGGACGACTCTGCCGACAAACAAAAACGCACGCGGTGAGGCGTGCGTCTACTACCATATTCGGATGTAGGTTGATGCAATTGTTTTCAGCACCATAATCGTAGTATAGCCGGAAGGCGGCGGGTGTCAATCAAACTAAATGACTATTGCCCTACGATTTAGGTGGCAGGTGAGGGGCAAGTGGTGGACAAAGCCACCGCGTAGCGCGATTCAGAGAATCGCGCTACGGCCCAACTTGCACCGCCGACAGAATGAGCTTGTCATCCACCCAGCGCCCATCCTCGGCCACCAGTTGCAGACGCCGCTCGGTGGCCCGCTCCTCCAGCGACACCTGCACCCGATAGTAGCCGGGCGGCCGGTTCGGGTCGGGGGGGATGGTGTACGTCGCGGCGACAACGCCGCCGGGCGGCATGTCGGCCAGCGGCATCTGGAGGGTCGTGACGACGTTGTTCGACTCGTCCAGCAGCCGCAGTTGCAGGTCGAAGGCGTCCATGCCCGCCTCCTGCGCCTCCCAGGTAAGCGACACGACCAGCGCATCGTCGGGGCCAAGAACGCGCCGATCATAGCTGTAGCCCAGCAGCCGGATGTGATCCTCGAAGTTGTAATCGCCGGCGTTGGGCAAAGGCGAGTTCGGGTCGGCCGGCTCCAGGGCCAGCGGGCCGAGCGCGAAGCTGTCGCCCAGCCCCGCCCCCGTCGCCGCGTCGGTAATGCCTAGCCGGTAACTGCCCGGCGCGTAGAGGCCGACGCGCAACTCGGCCGCCGCCGGCACGTAAGCCGTCTCCGGCACGTAGAGGCTCAACCGCTCCACGAAGCGGTCGCCCGGCCGCCACTGGCTGCTGGGGAAGTTGCCCAGGCCGGGGTGGGTGTCGCGCTGGGCCACCAGAGCGCCGGTGTCGGCGTCCACCAGATGGACGAACAGCAGGTAGTCGCCCGGCGGCTGGCCGGTCACTTCCCAGTACAGTTCGATGTCAATCGGCTCGCCCGGCCGGGCCGTGGGCGGGTCGAACGAGTAGCCGCGCAGCGCCACCAATGTGTCGAACTGGATGTCCACCGGGTTGGGCAGCGCGTCCCCCTCGTCCCACGCCGCCAGCCGCGCATAGGCCGGGGCCAGATAGCCGAAGAGGGCCACCAGCGAGAGGGCGATGAGACCGAGGTTGACGGCCCAGGCCAGAACAGGTTCCAGGTTCCAGGTTCCAGGGGCCAGGGAAGAGGAGAGGAACGCTGAGAAACGCGGAGAGAAGACGCGGAGAGACGCGGAGGAAGAAGCCTCTGACTCTCCCTCCGCGTCTCTCCGCGCTCCTCTGCGTCTCTCTGCGTCGCTCTTCACTTCCCCTGGCCCCTGGCCCCTGGCCCCTGGCCCCTTTCCCCACAGCGTCAGGCCATAGAACATCAAAATGCCCAACGCCGGCAGCGCGGGAAAGAAGAAGCGCCCCATCGGCCCGGCGGGGCTGACCAGCAGGTAGTTGAACAGAACGGCGAAGAAGATGGCGACGTTGAGCGCCAGCAGAAGCAGGGGGAGTGTAGACCGAACGATGGTTCGGTCTACACTCTTTCTACTTTTCTTTAGGAAGGCATAGAAATAACCGCCGCCAGAGACCAGTAACACAACAAATAAGACACCGTAGATGACCCCCGGCAGCGGAATCTGCCCATAGCCGAAGCGCCCCCACAGGCTCGTCCAGGCGTAGGGCAGCTCCGACACGGCCAGCCAGAAGCTGTCACGCGGGTCGCGCACGCCCCACAGTTGCGTCAACTGCTCGATGCCCGTCGGCTCGCCGTAGAGAATCTGGTTGCGCGCGAACCACCACCCGGCCAGCAGCGCCGCCACGCCCACCAGCAGCGCGTTGACCACCAGCCACTGCCGCCACTGCCCCCGCCGCCAGGCGACCCAGGTCACGGCCGCCTCGATGACCACGATAATGGCCGCCAAATTGAACTTGCTCAGCAGGGCCAGGCCATAGAGCGCGCCCAGCCACACGCCCCACTGCCAGCGCAGCCCCCGCCCGTCCAGCAGCAGCCGCACGCAGGCGTAGGTGATGGCCGCCCCGGCCGCTGCGGCGGTCACGTCGTTGTTGATGGCCGCGGCCATGTAGAGAAACATCGGGTTGAAGGCCACGAACGCCGCCGCCCCCGCGGCCAGCGCCGGGCGCTCTGGCCACATCAGCCGCGCCGTGGCCCAGGTCAGCCAGACCGTCAGCGCGCCGAAGAGCAGATTGACCACCCGCGCCAGGTGCGCCGCCAGCGCCTCGCCGCGCCAGGGGAACGCCTCGTCCGCCCCGTGGAGGTACTGGTTCTTGTTGTCGCGCCCCACTTCCCAGTAGCGATAGGCCCAGAACGGATTCGTCGGCGGCTCGTGGCATACGTCGCGGCCGGTGTCGATCCAGAAGGTCAGCAGCGCCGCCGTGGCGTAGTACAACGGTGGATGGTGGCCCTGGATGGTGCAGGGCAGCCCGCTCGTTTCGCCCTGCACCGGCAGCGCCCGCCGCTGGATGAGGTGCTGGATGAAGCGATAGTGGCGCAGTTCGTCCGTGGCCTCGTGCAGCGGGTTGATGGCGCTGTAGGCCAGGCCAAGCAGCAGGAAGGCGGCCAGGATAGCGAGCAGTGGCCAGTGGGCAGTGGGCAGTGGCGAGTGGCGAGTGGCGGAGTGTGAGTGTGGCACAGGATTCTTATCCTGTGCTGTGGCCGGCATGTGCCCCGTGGCGGAGTGCGCAGCCTCAGATGCGGACGAGGCGCGCATCTGAGGATGCGCACTCCGCTGGGGGAACGGGTGGCCCGTGGCGGAGTCCGCATCTGAGGATGCGGACGGGCCGCGCATCTGAGGATGCGCACTCCGCTGGGGGGATTGGTGATGGGCGGCGGCCCCTCTCCCCTGCTCCCCCGCTCCCCCGCTCCCCTGCACTGCCATCTCAACCATCATCATTCGATCTCCAATCGCACGTGATCCTGCCCATCCACGGTCAAGATGCGCTCGCCGGTCATGGGGTCATAGAGGCCGAAGACGACGGCCGCCGCCCCGCCCGGCGCGGGCAATGCGTGGCGTTGCAGGAAGACGTCGCCGGCGCGCAACGTCTGCGGGTCCACC
>WBZP01001725.1_pt1 | contig 26279 bp, 17 predicted proteins | sample 5204301 | NCBI WGS metagenome assembly WBZP01 (sample SAMN12412401, study PRJNA552823) | activated sludge metagenome | isolation source: activated sludge from nitrification reactor of wastewater treatment plant... | place: USA: Pennsylvania | collected 2017 | reverse complement strand
GAACTCCTCGTTGCCGTTGACCTCCGTGATCCGGCGCATCGTGATACCCGGTGCGTTCAGCGGCACCAGGAACATCGTCAGACCCTCGTGTTTGGGCACGGTCCAGTCGGTGCGGGCCAGCATCAGGCCGTAGTCGGCGGCGAAGGCGCTGGTGCTCCACGTCTTCGCGCCGTTGATGACCCACTTGTCGCCCTTGCGGTCCGCCCGGGTGATGACGCCCGCCAGATCGGAGCCGCCGCTGGGTTCGCTCAGCAGCTGGCACAGGATCTCGTCGCCGCGGATCGCAGCCGAGATGCGTTCGCGTTTCTGGGCTTCGCTACCCATGTCCAGGATGGTCGCGGCGCAGATCGTGAAGGTCGGGACGTTGAGGATCAGGGGCATCTCGTAGGTGCGGCTCTCGGCGTCGAAAGCCTTCTGATAGCTGAAATCCAGCCCCAGGCCGCCGTATTCGCGCGGGAAGCAGATGCCGGCGAATCCGCCGTCGTGCAGTCGCTTCTGCAGTTCGGTGGCACGGTCCCACGACTGCTGTTCGGCGCGGACCGAGAACGGCGGATTGTCGGGGTCGATGGGCGGCATGTTGTCGGCCAGCCAGGCCCGCGCCCGTGCCGCGAAGTCGGCGACCGATTCCTGGGTGCCGGTGGATGTCACGGTCTCGGTCATCGTTGCGACTTCCTGCTCAGGGCGTAGACGGCGCGGTGGTGGTCTTCCGGCGAGCCGAACATGGCGCGGTAGAGGATGGCCCGGCGCAGGTACATGTGCAAGTCGTGCTCCCAGGTCACACCGATCCCGCCGTGCAGCTGCACGCAGTCCTGCAGGATGACCGGGACACGTTCGGCGACATAGGCTTTCGCGATGCTGGCCAGCAGTCCGGCGTCGGCGGAGCGTTGGGCGACGGCGTGCACCGCGGCGGCCGTGGTGCCGCGGCAGGCCTCGAACCACATTTTCATATCGGCGGCACGGTGCTTGAGGGCCTGATACGACGCCAGCGGCCGGCCGAAGCTGTGCCGGTCGTTGAGCCACTGGGTGGTGAAACCCAGCACGCTCTCGAGGATTCCGACGAGTTCGGCGCATTGCAGCACCAGTGCGATCTGGCGCTGCCGTTCGATCACCGCGGCGGTCTGCGCGGCGGTTCCCACCGCGGCACCCTCGCCGATCTCGACACCGCTGAATTCGACTCGCGCGTAACGCTTCACCATGTCCACCGTGCGTTGCGGCGTCACCGTGACCCCGGCGGAGTCGGCCGGAACCAGGAACTGCCGTAACTGCCCGTCGCAGGTCGCCGTCACCAACAGCACGCCGGCCCGGTCGCCGGCCTCGACGCGGTCCTTGACGCCGTCGATGCGATAGCCGGATCCGGTCTTGGTCGCAGTGGTCACCGCCGACTTCGGGTCGAACGGTCGTCCCGGCTCGTACACCGCCCAGGACGCCACGAGTTCGCCGGACACCAGCGCCTCGATGGTCTCGCCGTGCCCCTCGGGCGCCTCGACCAGACCGGCCAGCACCGTGCTCACCGGGTGCAGTGGCCCGGGTGCGACGGTGTGCCCGACCTGTTCGGCGACGAGCGCCAGGTCGGCCACTCCGTTGCCCGAGACGCTGCCGCCGCTGAGATCTTCGGGCACCAGTAGGCTGGCCCAACCGAGCTCGGCGGCGCGTTGCCACCAGGCGGGGTCGAAAGACGCGTCGGCGCTGTGCATCTCGCGGACGTGGGTCAGCGAGGCTTCCTTGTCCAGGAACGCCTGTGTCGTCGACGCGAACAGCAGCTGCTCGGGGTTTGCCAGGTCTGTCATCGGGTCAGCCCAAACCTCTTCGTAACAGGCGAGCGTGCCGGGGGAGGGGTCGCCCGGCACGCTCGCGGTGCGTGATTGTGATGGTCGTCGGTACGCCTCAGGCGATGACGAGCGCCGGCACGTCCGGCTTGTAGACCACCTTGTTCTCGACCTTGAACAGGTCGATCATATTGCCGCCCATCACCTTTCGCACGCCCTCGTCGTCGAGGCCGTGCGCCACCAGGTCGTCGACCAGGTTCAGCGGGTCGGCCAGGCCCTCCGGGTGCGGCCAGTCGGAGCCGAAGATCACGCGGTCGACGCCGATGAGGTCGGCCATCTGCTTGAAGTCGTCCTCCCAGAACGGGGCGACGTACACGGCCCGCTTGAAGTCCGCGACGGGATCGGAGGGGAACTCGTGCGGCAGCTTGGCGTAGACGTCCTCGAACTGGTGCAGCAGGTAGGGCACCCAGGACGCGCCGTTCTCGACGGACAGGATGCGCAGATCCGGGTTGCGGTGCAGCGCTCCGTGGCAGACCATCGCCGCCATGGTGTCCTCGATGGGCCGCTTGCCCATCGCGACCATCCGGAACGCGGTGGGTTTGAACGGCAGGTACTCGTCGGCGGGCTCCCAGTCGTCGAGGTACCGGGCATAGCCGCTGTCGGAGGCGTGCATGCACACCGGGATGCCGGCCTTCACGCAGGCTTCCCAGAACGGGTCGAACTCGGGCAGGCCCATCGACCGGGTGCCGCGGAAACCCGGGACCGGGGCCGGGCGCACCAGCACCGTCCTGGCGCCGCGCGCCACGGCCCATTCCAGCTCCTCGAGCGCCCGGTCCATGATGCTGAGGTTGATGACCGGCGTGGTGAACATCCGGCCCTCGTAGTCGAAGCGCCAGGTCTCGTGGATCCACTGGTTGAGCGCATGGATCAGGTCCGCGATCGCTTCGGGATCGTCCTTGAAACGCTCCTCGATCAGGCTGGCGAGAGTGGGGAAGTTGATCGCGTAGTCCAGGCCGAGACCGTCCATGACCTCGATCCGCGCCGCGGGGTCGCGGAAGGCGGGGATGGACTTGATCGGCTTGCCGATCACCTCGCGGTAGGACTTGCCGTGGGCGCCGCTGCGGAAGTACTCCTCCTGGGCGCCGGGCCGGGCCACCACCTCGAAGGTGGGATTGGGGATGTAGTCGCTGATGTGACCTTTCACGACGATCTTGGTGCGGCCCTTCACCTCGACGTAGTCGATGACACCCTTGCGCCGGTCCGGCACGAACTGCGTCAGGGCTTCCTTGGTCTCGTACAGGTGGTTGTCGGCGTCGAACACCGGGTAGTTGAGAATGCGTGACGGCATGGGGACGGCTCCTGAAACTGTGGCTGAGGGTGTTTCCAGGCGAAGTGGTAATCACATTACCGCCTTCGGTGGTAATGACGTTACCACGACCGTCGTCTCTTGCAAACGGGCTGTTCAGGGGTGCAGCAGGCTGCGCAGGCAGAATTCGTAGATGGCGGTGGCCTCCACCGGTGCGGGTGTCAGTTCCGCGGACAGGCTGCGCAGTCTCAGCGCCCCCAGCGCGTTCTGCATGACGATTGCCGCGGTGCGTTCGACGTCGAGGTCGGGCCGAAACTCGCCCTCGGTGACACCGCGCCTGAGGATGTCGCTGAACAGCGTGTACACCGGTTTGAGCACCTGCCCGAAATCGGCCGGCCGGGTGCGCATCAGGTGGTCGTTGGAGAAGGTCAGACCCCGGTTGATGCTGTCCTGGGTGGTCGACTCGGCGGGCGCGCCGATGCGTTCGATCAGCCAGCGCAGTGCGTCCTGGGCCGTCATGTCGGCGGTCTCGTCCTGCCAGCGCTCGGTGGACTCGGCCATGATCTTGCCGATCAGCGCCAGCAGCAGGTCGTCTTTGGTGCTGAAGTGCTGGTAGAAGGCTCGCAGCGAGGTTTTGGACCGCTCGACCACCTCGGCCACGGTGAAGTCGGCGCGGCCGGTCTCGCCGATGATCGCCAGGGCCGAGCGCATGAAACCGGCCGCCCGCGACTGGGCCCGTGCCGCGGTGTCGGCTCCGGTTGGCTTCGCCATGATCGCCTCTCACGGTCGTGCGGGCAGCGCTTCGGAGCACGAGGGTACCGCCTCACCCGCGGGGGACGGGGGTGGTTGCGTCAGCGGCCGGAGGCTACTGTGTTGAACCCATGGCCCAGTGCGCGTCGTCGGTGGCCGGGTCGCGGCCCGGCGGCGACGGTCGGTTGTCGTATGAAAGCGGTTGTCCGACAACGAAATACAGTGCACTTGGCCGTTCCCATGATGCCGAGAGGGGCGATGACGAAACATGACAACTGATTCCGGCGAGGTGGTCTGGACCCTGCAAGGTCTGCTGGATCTGTTCGACGTGCCGTACGACGGGACCGCCGACACGGTCGTCGCCGAGACCGGCCTCGCCGGCCAGGATGACCGTCAGGTGGTGGAGGGCACCCAGGTGCTGGCCCAGGCGATCGTGGCTGTGGCCAAACGGTTTCCGGACAAGTCGGTGCGGACGGCCACCGCGGTGTTCAGCCGCGCGGTGATGGTCGGCGCACCCGTCGAACTCGGAATCGACGTGTTCCACGAGGGCCGGTCCACCGCGACGGCACTGGTGACCGCCACCCAGAACGGCAAGCGCTGCATCACCGTCACGGTGCTGGCCGATGTGCCGTCCGAGGACGTCATCCGCCACGAACTGCCCAAGCCGGCGGTGGCGGGCCCGGCGGAGGCCAACGTCTCGGAGATGCCGATGACGGGCCGGCAACTGCGCCTGGTCGACGTGGTCGACGTCAACAGCCCCGACGAGGTGGGACCGCCGGAACTGTACGCCTGGCTGCACTACGAGCCGGTACCCACGCGCGACGATCTGGCCAAGGCCCTGATTGCCTATTTCACTGGGCACCTTGGTATTTCGACGACGATGCGCGCACACGAGGGCATCGGCACCGCGCAGGCGCACCTGACGGTGTCGACCGCCCCGATGACGATCACGGTCTCGTTCCACGAGCCGTTCCGCTGGCAGGGCTGGCTGCTCTACACCCATGAGAGCACCCAGGTCGGCGCCGGCATGTCCTATGTGCGCGGCACGGTGCACACCGAGGACGGCCGGATGCTCGCGTCGTTCACGCAGGACGCCCTGATCCGCCCCCTGCGGACGTCCGACAACGCCATCAAGGCCCAGTCCCGGCTCTGAGACTGCTCGCGCTCGAAACGGTCAGCCCTGTGGGCGGTCGAGGTCGCGCGCGTTGTAGGTGTCGCACTTGTTGGGGTCACCGGTCTGGTAGCCCAGGGTGAACCAGGCCTGGCGTTCGGCCGAGGAGCCGTGCGTCCACGACTCGGGGTTGACCCGGCCGGTGGCCTGCTTCTGGATCCGGTCGTCACCGACCGAGGACGCCGCCGACAGCGCATCGGCGATGTCCTTGTCGCTCAACGGTTCCAGGAACGTCACATCGGTGCCCGGCTGCTTGGTGATCGCCGCGTAGTGTGCCCACACCCCGGCGTAGCAGTCGGCCTGCAGTTCGGTACGCACGCTGTTGCCCTCGGCGCCCTGCGGGCCCCGCTGTGCCTTGCCGATGTCGCCCAGCAGGTTCTGGATATGGTGGCCGTACTCGTGGGCCACCACGTATTCCTGGGCCAACGGCCCACCGCTGGAACCGAACTGATTGGTGAGCACATCGAAGAAATCGGTGTCGAAATAGGCCACCTGGTCGGCGGGACAGTAGAACGGGCCGACATCGGAGGTGGCCGGCCCGCAGCCGGTGTCGGTCTGGCCCTTGAACAGTTTCATGTGTGGCGGCGTGTAGCCCTTCATCAGCTGGCTCCACACACCGTCGACGGAGTTGCCGGTGGCGATCATCCGGCACTCGATCTTCTCGTTGGCGTCCTTACCGGTGCGGCACTGGCTGAGGTCGAAACCGGGCGCGTCCACGCCGCCCTGCGGTTCGATGGCCTGCTGGCTGAGCACCGAGCCGGGATCACCGCCGAGGAACAGCGTCAGCAGCAGGATGACCAGTCCGACCATGCCGCCGCCGACGGCGATACCGCCGCCGCCGCCGGGGAATCCGCCGCCGAACCCGCCACCACCGCCACCGCTGGTCGAGGTGCGGCTGGTGTCGATCCGGACACCTTCGTTGAAGGTCATACTCGCCTCTTCATGGTCACGCTGCAACGCTTTGCCATACAGCTTCGCACACTACGATTTTGCCGTGCCCGCCGTCGATCAAGTTGAGACCACCGCGGTCACCCGTGCCGGTGCGGTGCGGGGGACGCGCGAGGGCACGGTCGCGGTGTGGCGGGGCGTGCCGTATGCGCAGCAGCCCGTCGGCGCGCGGCGCTTCATGGCCCCGGCGCCGCCGGAACCCTGGGACGGAGTGCGGGACGCCACCCGGCACGGGCCGCTGCCGCCGCAGGGCAAGACCTTCGTCGGCGCCGGCCGCGACGATCCCAAACACCGCGACGAGGCGTGCCTGACGCTGACGGTCTGGTCGCCCGGGCCGGCACGCCAAGACGCCGGGTTGCCGGTCATGGTGTGGATCCCCGGCGGCGCGTTCGTGTTCGGAGCCGGCCAGTTCCAGCTGTACAACGGCTCCCGGCTGGCGGCCAATGGCAACGTCGTGGTCGTCAACGTCACCTACCGCATCGGGGTGTTCGGCGGGTTCGAACTCGAATCCCTGGGCGACGGGTTCGACGACAACCTGTGTCTGCGCGACCAGCTGGCCGCGCTGGCCTGGGTGCGCGACAACATCGCCGCGTTCGGCGGCGACCCGCAGCGGGTGACGGTGTTCGGGGAGTCGGCCGGCGCGACGTCGGTGCTGGCTTTGCTGGCCAGCCCTGCCGCGGCGGGACTGTTCGGCCGCGCGATCGCGCAGTCCCCGGCGCTGCCGCTGATCGCCGACCGGCAGGCGCGGGCCGAGCAGGCGCAGCGGTTCCTCGCCGACCTCGGGGTGCGACCCGCGGAGCTCAAGGAGATGCCGCAGCGCGATCTGCGCCGGGCGGCCGGCCGACAACAGCTGCGCAGCGTCGAGACCTCGCCGACGCTGGCCTACGGCCTCACGTTCGGCACCGACCTGCTGCCGCGGCACCCCGTCGAGGCGGCCCGGGCCGGCGCCGTCGCCCGGTTACCGCTCATCGTCGGGACCAACAGTCACGAGGCGTCGATGTTCGGCTGGTCGCGACCGCCGATGCTGCCCACCACCGCCCCCCTGATCGACGCCTTCTTCGCCCGCGTGGCCCCCGGCGCCCGGGAGCGGGTGCTCTCGGCTTATCCGGGTTATCCGCGCCGCCGGGCGTTGGTGACCTTCGGCTCGGACGCCATGTTCGGGGCGCCCTCATGGGCGTTCGCCGACGCCTACAGCGGGTGCGCACCGACCTACGTGTACCGGTTCGACCACGTGACCTCGACGCTGCGGGCGCTGGGTCTCGGTGCCACGCACGGCAGTGAGATCGTCCACGTGCACCACAGCTACGGGTCGTACCTGGGCCGCAAACTGCATCCGCTGGGCCGGCACGTGCCGCCCGCCGTGGGCCGGCGGATGCAGCGCACGTGGCTGGAGTTCGCGGCCCACGGCTCGGCGCCGGGCGGCTGGCCCGGATACGACGTGCCCCGCCGGGCGACGCGCGTGATCGGCACGACCCGCGACGTCACCGTCGACGACCCCGACCGGGTGCGCCGGCAGGCGTGGGAAGGACTGTGCTGATGGACGCGAAATCGGTTGCGCAGCAGGCAGCGCTGGGCGGCGGCGCGGACTTCTGGACCACCAAGGCCGTCGGCGACATCCCGGCGATCACGCTGACCGACGGTCCGCACGGCGTGCGGCGCACCGGCCCCGCCGGTGACCAGCCGGCATTCGGCAACAGCGAACCGGCGACCTGCTTCCCGCCCGCGGTCGCACTGGCCCAGACGTGGGATCCCGACCTGATCAGCCGGGTCGGCGCGGCGATCGGCCGGGAGGCCCGGGCGCTGGATGTGCAGGTGGTCCTGGGTCCCGGGGTGAACATCAAGCGGGATCCCCGTGGCGGCCGCAACTTCGAGTACTACTCGGAGGACCCGTACCTGTCCGGTGTGCTCGGTGCGGCGTGGGTGAGCGGCCTGCAAACCGAGGGTGTCGGCGCGTCGGTCAAACACTTCGCGGTCAACAACCAGGAGCACGACCGCATGCGGGTCAGCGCGGACGTCGACGAACGTCCACTGCGGGAGATCTACCTGCGGGCGTTCCATCGCGTCGTCACCCGGGCCCGGCCGTGGACGGTGATGGCCTCCTACAACCGGATCAACGGCGAGTGGGCGGTGCAGGATCACTGGCTGCTGACCCGGGTGCTGCGCGACGAGTGGGGCTTCGACGGGGTCGTGGTCAGCGACTGGGGCGCCGTGGTCGACCGGGTGCGGTCGGTGGCGGCGGGCCTGGACCTGCAGATGCCCGGCCCGAACCCGGCCGCGGACGCCGAGGTGGTGGCCGCCGTGGCGCACGGGGTGCTCCCCGAGGTCGCGGTCGCCACCGCGGCCGCGCGCGTGGCGGCGCTGGCCCGGCGCGGGCAGGCAGGTCGCCGCTCCGGAACCGTCGACGTCGATGCCCACCACGACCTGGCCCGCGAGGCCGCCCGACGCTCAATTGTCTTGCTGCGCAACGATGATGGGCTGCTGCCGCTGCGCCCCGATACATCGCTGGCGATCATCGGGAAGTTCGCCGCCGAACCGCGTTGTCAGGGCGGCGGCAGCTCACACGTCGCGGCCACCCGGGTGGACGTGCCCCTCGACGAGATCCGCACCCGCGCAACCGGAGCGGTGACATTCGCCGCCGGCGGCGAAGCGGCGGTGACAGCGGCGGCCGCGGCCGACTCGGCGGTGGTGTTCCTGGGGCTCGACGAGTCGGCGGAAAGCGAGGGTTTCGACCGCACCGACATCGAGCTTCCCGCAACACAACTCGACACATTGGCCGCGGTGCTGGCCGTGCAGCCGCGCACCGTGGTGGTGCTCGGGCATGGCGGTGTGCTGCGGCTGGCCCCGGTGCGCGCACCGGCGATTCTCGATGCCGCGCTCGGCGGACAGGGCGGTGGGGCGGCGGTCGCCGACATCCTGTTCGGCCTGGCCAACCCGTCCGGCAGGCTCGCCGAGACCGTCCCGGTCCGGTTGCGCGACAGCCCGGCCTATCTCAACTTTCCGGGCGAGTCGGGACACGTCCGCTACGGCGAGGGTGTCTTCGTGGGTTACCGCTGGTACGACGCCCGCGAGATCGCCGTCGAGTTCCCGTTCGGGCACGGGTTGTCCTACACCACTTTCGAATACGCCGATCTGGAGGTCACTTCAGACGAAGACGCCATCACCGCGGCGGTGCGCGTCACCAACACCGGGACGACGCCCGGGCGCGAGGTGGCGCAGTTCTATGTCGGGCTGCCCGGTTCGCGCGTCGCCCGTCCGCCGCGCGCACTGGCCGGCTTCGCCGTCGTCGAGCTGGCGCCCGGCGAACAGGGCCGGGCCGAGGTGCGCCTCGAACGCGACGACCTGGCCTACTGGGATGTGCGCGTCGGCCGCTTCGTGCTCGAACCCGGCGACTACCGCGTCGACGTGGGATCGTCGAGTCGCGACATCCGGGCCACCGCGACCGTGTCGATGCCCGGCGAGACGGTGGACCTGCCGTTGACGCTGCAGTCGACCCTCGCCGAGGTGGCAGCCGATCCGGCTGCACTGCAACGACTTTCGGCACTGTTCGGCGGCGGGATCCCGGCATTGGGCGACGACGCGGCGGTGGCCGCCATGATGGGGAGCATCCCGGTCGCCCGACTGGTGTCCTTCACCGGCGGCGCGATCACCCGCGAGCAGCTGGAACGGGCACTGACCGGCTAATGCCGGGTGGCGGAGAAGCGAGTGTCGCTGTAGCTGCGCAGGTTGTACAGGAAACGCTGGAACAGCCAGCCCATCACGGGTTTGCCCAGGGTCATGCCGAGGCGCCCGGCCGGCCCGTTGGGTTTCATGGCCATCACCCAGGTCAGGTGGCAGCCGGCCGGTGTCGGAACCACCCGGTAGTCCTCGGCGAACGCGGTGATCGCCCGGGTGGTGGATTCGTTGAACCGGAACGCCATGTGGGTGAACGGTTCCCAGGCCAGGAATTCCTCGTCGCCGGAGATGCCGCCACGCATGTCAACGGTACGGGTGGTGCCGACACCACGCGGCTCCGGCGACGTCCAGGTGACCTTCGTGATCACCGACGCCCAGTGCGGCCAGGACTCGGCGTCGGCCAGCACCTCGAACAACTGCTCGGGGGTGATCGCCAGGTCGACGGTGCTGACGAACCGGAACGGCGCGGTGTCGACGAAGTCGAGGCCGACGCGTTGGCAGGGATGGCGCTTGGGCATGGGCGGCAGCATACTGGCGCCCCTCTAGACTGATCACTCGTCTTCCCACCGAACGAGGAGTGTTTGTGCTGCGCAGTCATGATGCCGGGTCGTTGCGGTCCGCCGACGCGGGTCAGACGGTGACGCTGGCCGGGTGGGTGGCGCGGCGCCGCGACCACGGCGGAGTCATCTTCATCGACCTGCGCGACGGCAGCGGGGTGGCCCAGGTGGTGTTCCGGGAAGCGGACGTGCTGGCCCGCGCGCACCGGCTGCGCGCCGAGTTCTGCGTGGCCGTCACCGGTGTCGTCGAGATCCGCCCCGAGGGCAACGCCAACGCCGAGATACCCACCGGTGAGATCGAAGTCAACGCGACGTCGCTGACGGTGCTGGGGGAGTGCGCGCCGCTGCCCTTCCAGCTCGACGAGACCGCCGGCGAGGAAGCGCGCCTGCGGCACCGGTACCTGGACCTGCGTCGTGAGGGTCCGGGCAACGCAATCCGGTTGCGCTCCAAGGTGAATGCCGCCGCCCGCGGGGTGCTGGCCGAGCACGACTTCGTCGAGATCGAAACCCCCACCCTGACCCGGTCGACACCCGAGGGGGCGCGGGACTTCCTGGTGCCCGCGCGGCTGCAGCCCGGCAGTTTCTATGCGCTGCCGCAGAGCCCGCAGCTGTTCAAGCAGCTGCTGATGGTCGCCGGGATGGAGCGTTACTACCAGATCGCGCGCTGCTACCGCGACGAGGATTTCCGGGCCGACCGCCAGCCCGAGTTCACCCAGCTGGACATGGAGATGAGTTTCGTCGAGGCCGACGACGTCATCGCCGTCTCCGAACAGATCCTCAAAGCCGTCTGGTCCACGATCGGCCACGACCTGCCGCTGCCGTTGCCGCGGATCGGTCACGCCGACGCGATGCGACGGTTCGGTTCCGACAAGCCGGACCTGCGCTTCGGCCTCGAACTCGTCGAATGCGCCGAATACTTCGCCGACACCCCGTTCCGGGTGTTCCAGGCGCCGTACGTGGGCGCCGTCGTGATGCCGGGCGGGGCGTCGCAGCCGCGGCGCACCCTGGACGGCTGGCAGGAGTTCGCCAAGCAGCGCGGGCACAAAGGCCTGGCCTATGTGCTGATCGGCGAGGATGGCGAGCTGTCCGGTCCGGTGGCCAAGAACCTGTCCGACGCCGAGCGCGCGGGCCTGGCCGCCCACGTGGGCGCCGAGCCGGGCGACTGCGTGTTCTTCGCCGCGGGCACGGCCAAGAACGGCCGCGCACTGCTGGGCGCCACCCGGATCGAGATCGCCAAGCGACTGGACCTCATCGACCCGGCCGCCTGGGCGTTCACCTGGGTGGTGGACTGGCCGCTGTTCGAGCTCGCCGACGACGCGTCGGCCTCCGGTGACGTGGCCGTCGGGTCCGGAGCGTGGACCGCGGTGCATCACGCGTTCACCGCGCCCACGCCGGAGTGTGAGGCGACGTTCGACACCGATGCGGCCGGTGCGATGGCCGACGCCTACGACATCGTCTGCAACGGCAACGAGATCGGTGGCGGGTCGATCCGTATCCACCGGCGCGAGGTCCAGGAGCGGGTGTTCGCGATGATGGGCATCGACCATGCCGAAGCCCAGGACAAGTTCGGATTCCTGCTGGAGGCCTTCACCTTCGGCGCCCCGCCGCACGGTGGCATCGCGTTCGGCTGGGACCGCATCGTCGCGCTGTTGGCCGGCGAGGACTCGATCCGCGAGGTCATCGCGTTCCCCAAGACCGGCGGCGGTGTCGACCCGCTGACCGACGCGCCCACGCCCATCACCGCACAGCAGCGCAAGGAGTCCGGCATCGATATCGGAGAAGTGAAACCCGAACCCGCGACGCCGTGACCACACCCGCCGCTCAGGACTGATCGGCGAGGAAGCCGCGCAATGCGGCGGCCAACTCGCTGCGCACCGGTGCGCCGGAGACCACCAGGTCGACCATCGTCGGTGACAGGTGGGTGTGGCCGCGGGCCCGCACGTGCCGGGTGGGCACCCCGGCGTCGGCCAGTGCCGCGGCGTACTCGTCGCCCTCGTCGCGCAGCGGGTCGAACTCACACGTGACCACGACGGCCGGCGGCAGGCCGGACAGCTCGCCCGCGCGCAGCGGTGCCAGCCGCGGATCGTCGAGATCGGCTTGGCCGCAATAGTTTTCCTGGAACCAGTCCATCAGCGACGTGGTCAGCCCGTAGCCGTCGGCGTTCTCCGCCCGGGAGGGGGAGGGGCGGGTGTCGATCGCCGGGGTCAGCAGCGCCTGCCCGCAGATCCGCGGGCCGCCCTCGTCGCGGGCGAGGCGGCAGACCACGGCCGCGATGTTGCCGCCCGCGCTCCAGCCGGCCACGGCCAACCGGTCGGGGCGCCCGCCCAGTTCGGCGGCGTGCTCGGCGACCCAGCGCAGCGCCGCGAAACCGTCGTCGACCGCGGCCGGGAACGGATGTTCCGGGGCGTGCCGGTAGTCGACCGAGACGATCACCGCATCCGTGCGCACGCACAGATCCCGGCACAGCGGGTCATCGGAGGCCGCGTCGCCCAGCACCCAGCCGCCGCCGTGCCAGTAGACGATCACCGGGTGCGGTCCCGGGGTGGCCGGCCGGTACAGCCGATAGGCCAGGTCGCCGGAAGCGCCGGGAAAAGTGCCGTCGACGACCTCCCCCACCTCGGGGCCGGGCGGGTACGCGGCAACCGACGCCGTCCACAGCGCCCGGGCGTCCGCGACGGACAGCGATTCCATGGGCGGCAGGTTCAGCTCGGCCATCTGCTCGAGCACCGCCTGGATGTCGGGTTGGAGCGTGCGCACGACGCCGTCGTTGCACACGGCCGCCCCCGGGCCGGCCAGCCGGAACCCGAGATAACCCCGCTCGACGACCTCGGAGCAGACGGCGGCATAAGCGTCGACGCCCACGGCGTACGGCATGAACACCCGCGGCTTGCCGGGCACGTTGGCGCCCATGTACCACGAATTCGCCTGGGGGAAAAGGGTTATCGCCGCGGCGTCGGCGACATGACGCATCCAGCCGGCTTCGGCGGGCTCGGTCGGCTCGATCGTGTCGAAGCCCTGCGCGCGCAGGTGGGCCACGGCGTCGGCGACGAAGTCGATGTGCTGTTCGATCGACACCGCCATGTTGGACAGCACCGACGGGCTGCCCGGGCCGGTGATCAGGAACAGGTTGGGGAAGCCCGCGACGGTCAGCCCCAGGTAGGTCGAAGGGCCTTGTGCCCACCGGTCTTTCAGCGTCAGGCCGTCGCGGCCGACGATGTCCACGGCCGCCAGCGCGCCGGTCATCGCATCGAATCCGGTCGCCAACACGATGGCGTCCACCTCGAACGACTCGCCGTCGGTGTCGATCCCGGTTTCGGTGACGGTACGCAACGGCTGGGCGCGCAGGTCGACCAGGCGCACGTGCGGTGAGTTGAAGGTCTCGAAGTAGCCGGTGTCCAGGACGAGCCGTTTGGCCCCGACCGGATAACTGGTGGGGCACAGTGCGTCGGCGGTCCGCGGATCGTGCACGGCCGACCGGATCTTGGCGCGGAAGAACTCGGCGAGTTCGTCGTTGGCGGCGGGGTTGCTCATCACGTCGGCGTAGATGTTGAGGACCTCGAGCAGTTCGCCGAGCTGCCAGGCCCGCTCGTAGCGGTCCCGGCGTTCGTCCGGCGACGCCATGTAGGCCAGCGTCGTCGTGCGCTCGACCGGCACCCCGCCGAACGACGCGCGCGCCGCGGCGCGGTAGGCCGGTTCGTCGGCGAGCCCGGCGAGCTTGTCGGCCGACAACGGGCCGTTGCGGGCGGGCATGACGAAGCACGGGGTGCGCTGGAACACCAGCAGCTCCCGGGCCTGCTGCGCGATCAGCGGGATCGCCTGGATGCCGGAGGATCCCGTGCCGATCACCGCGACCCGCTTGCCGGTGAAATCGACGGGTTCGTGCGGCCAGCGGCCCGTCAGGTACACCTCGCCGGTGAACCGGTCGAGCCCCGCGACGTCGGGATCCTTGGGCATCGACAGGCAGCCGGTCGCCATCACCAGGTAGCGGCAGGTCACCTCCTCGCCGCGGTCGGTGCGCACCCGCCAGGTCGACGTCGCGTCGTCCCACTCGGCGCGGCTGACGCGGGCGCCGAACCGGATGTCTCGGCGCAGGTCGAACTTGTCGGCGACGTGTTCGAGGTAGCGCAGTATCTCCGGTTGGGTGGCGTACTTCTCCGACCACTCCCAGTCGCTGCGCCAGTCGGAATCGAAACTGAACATGTAGTCGACGCTGGGAATGTCGACCCGCGCGCCCGGGTAGCGGTTCCAGTACCACGTGCCCCCGACGTCGTCGCCGGCTTCGTAGCCGCGCACGGTCAGCCCGAGTTCGCGCAACCGGTACAGCAGGCCGAGCCCGGCGAAACCGGCGCCGACGATCACGGCGTCCACGACATCCGCCTGCACGTCCACGTGACGGAGTATCGCGCGCCGCGGCCGCCGCCACGCCGCTTTCCCGTTTCCGCGACCTCGTCGCGCGATGCGCACACCCGGACCTTGTGCTGGGATGGGTCGCATGGGAATCAAAGTGGCGCTGGAGCATCGCACCAGCTACACCTTCGACCGCCTGGTGGAGGTGTACCCGCACGTCATCCGGCTGCGGCCGGCGCCGCACTCCCGCACCCCGATCGATGCGTACTCGCTGGAGATCGAACCGGCCGACCACTTCATCAACTGGCAGCAGGACGCCTTCGGCAACTTCCTGGCCCGCGTGGTCTTCCCGAACCGCACCCGGCAGCTGAGCATCACCGTCGGCCTGATCGCCGACATGAAGGTGATCAACCCGTTCGACTTCTTCATCGAGGAGTACGCCGAGACCTACCCCTTCGACTATCCCAAGGCACTGCAGGAGGACCTCGAGCCGTACCTGCGTCCGGTCGACGAGGGCGAGGAAGAAGGGGGTGGCTCCGGTCCCGGCCCACTTGTCCAGGAGTGGGTGCGCAACTTCCCGGTGATCCCCGGCACCCGCACCATCGACTTCCTGGTGGCGCTCAACCGGGCCGTGAACACCGACATCGGCTACAGCGTCCGGATGGAACCCGGGGTGCAGACGCCGGACCTCACGTTGCGGTCGGGCATCGGCTCGTGCCGGGACTCGGCCTGGTTGCTGGTGTCGGTCCTGCGCCGGCTGGGCCTGGCCGCCCGCTTCGTCTCCGGTTATCTCGTCCAGCTGACCTCCGACGTCGAGGCGCTCGACGGTCCCTCCGGGCCGGCCGCCGACTTCACCGACCTGCACGCCTGGGCCGAGGTCTACATCCCCGGCGCCGGCTGGATCGGCATGGACGCCACCTCCGGTCTGTTCGCCGGCGAGGGTCACATTCCGCTGTCGGCCACCCCGCACCCGGCGTCGTCCGCCCCGATCACCGGTGCCACCGGAATCGCCGAGGCCGCACTGGAATTCAGCAACACCGTCACCCGCATCCATGAGGATCCGCGCGTCACGCTGCCCTACACCGAGGCCGCGTGGCAGGCGATCGTCGAACTCGGTGAGCGCGTGGACAAACGGCTCGCCGCAGGCGACGTCCGGCTCACCGTGGGCGGTGAGCCCACCTTCGTCTCGATCGACAACCAGGTCGACCCGGAGTGGACCACCGACGCCGACGGCCCGCACAAGCGGCAGCGGGCCTCCGTCCTGGCGGCGCGCTGCAAAAAGGTGTGGGCGCCCCACGGCCTGGTGCAGCGCTCCCAGGGCAAGTGGTATCCCGGAGAACCGTTGCCGCGCTGGCAGATCGGACTGTTCTGGCGCACCGACGGCCGGCCGCTGTGGCGCGACGAGACGCTGCTGGCCGACCCCTGGCCCGAACACCCGCAGGCCGCCGCGGCGGACCCGGACGCGCCCCGCGCGGTGCTCAGCGCCGTCGCCGAGAGCCTGGGCCTGCCCCCGACCCAGGTCCGGCCGGCCTACGAGGACCCGCTGAGCAGGCTCGGCGCGGCGGCGCGACTGCCGGCGGGCCACCCGGTGGCCGAAGAGGACGACCTCGCTGGGGACTCGCCGGCGGCCCGCGCGGCCCTGCTGGCCCGGCTGGACGCGACGGTCGCGGAACCGTGCGCGTATGTCCTGCCGCTGCACCGGCGCGACGACGACACCGGTTGGGCCAGCGCCGACTGGCGGCTGCGCCGCGGGCGGATCGTGCTGCTGGACGGGGACTCGCCGGCGGGGCTGCGACTGCCGCTGGACTCGATCAACTGGAAGCCGCCGCGCCGGAGCTTCGAGGGCGACGCAATGGCCGACCGTGACGAGCTGGGTTCGCGGGCGGACGACGCCGGCGGCGCCGAGGTGGACGACACCCCGGATGCGCCCACCACCGCAATGGTCGCCGAGATCCGCAGCGACGCCGGTGGGGCCTTCCTCCATGTGTTCATGCCGCCGACCGACGCGGCCGACGATTTCGTCGACCTGATCACCCGGCTGGAGAGTGCGGTGGCCGCCATGGGCTGCCGGGTCGTCGTGGAGGGCTACGGGCCGCCCTCGGATCCCCGGCTGCAGACCATGACGATCACCCCGGATCCGGGCGTCATCGAGGTCAACGTCGCGCCCACGGCCGGCTTCGCCGAACAGCGCGACCAACTGGAGACGCTGTACGAACAGGCGCGTCTGGCGAGGCTCGCCACGGAGTCGTTCGACGTGGACGGCACCCACGGCGGCACCGGCGGCGGCAACCACATCACGCTGGGCGGCATCACCCCGGCCGATTCGCCGCTGCTGCGCCGGCCCGATCTGCTGGTGTCGCTGCTGACCTACTGGCAGCGCCACCCCGCCCTGTCCTACCTGTTCGCCGGCCGTTTCGTCGGCACCACCTCGCAGGCCCCGCGCGTCGACGAGGGCCGGGCCGAGGCGCTCTACGAACTGGAGATCGCGTTCGCCGAGATCGCCCGGCTCGCAGAGGGCAACAAATCCGCTCCGTGGGTCACGGACCGCGCGTTGCGCCACCTGCTCACCGACATCACCGGCAACACGCACCGCGCCGAGTTCTGCATCGACAAGCTCTACAGCCCGGACGGCAACCGCGGCCGGCTGGGCCTGCTGGAACTGCGCGGCTTCGAGATGCCCCCGCACCATCAGATGGCGATGGTGCAGTCGCTGCTGGTGCGCTCGCTGGTGGCGTGGTTCTGGGATGAGCCGCTGCGGGCGCCGCTGATCCGGCACGGGGCCAATCTGCATGGCCGATACCTGTTGCCGCACTTCATCATTCACGACATCGCGGAAGTCGCCGCCGACCTGCGCGCGCACTGCGTCGAATTCGAGACCAGCTGGCTGGACCCGTTCACCGAGTTCCGGTTCCCGCGGGTAGGCACCGCGGTGTTCGACGGCGTCGAACTGGAACTGCGCGGCGCGATCGAACCGTGGAACGTGCTGGGGGAGGAGTCGACGGCCGGCGGCACCGCGCGTTACGTCGACTCGTCGGTGGAACGCATCCAGGTGCGGCTGATCGGCGCCGACCGGCAGCGCTACGTCGTGACCTGCAACGGCCACCCGATCCCGATGCTGGCCACCGACAACCCCGACATCCAGGTCGGCGGCGTGCGCTACCGGGCCTGGCAGCCGCCCAGCGCCCTGCACCCGACCATCACCGTCGACGGTCCGCTGCGCTTCGAGCTCGTGGACATGGCCACCGCGACATCCCGCGGCGGGTGCACCTATCACGTGTCGCACCCGGGCGGCCGGTCCTACGACACCCCGCCGGTCAACGCCGTCGAGGCCGAGTCCCGCCGGGGCCGCAGGTTCGAGGCGACCGGTTTCACCCCGGGCAGCCTCGACCTGTCGGACATCCGCGAGAGGCAGGCCCGCCAGTCCACCGACGTGGGTGCGCCGGGCATCCTCGATCTGCGGCGGGTGCGTACCGTGCTGCACTGACGGGCGTGATCTGCTGCACATTGCCCGCCGGGCAAGGGGTGCGGCAAACTGCCGTGCTGTCAGTCGGTCTGAAATCAGGAGGAGAAAAGCGTTGTCCGCATCGCTGCCCGCCTCCGACCCGGACCTGACATCCGGGCCCGGACCGGCAGCGGACCCCCACGACCCCGACCAACTGCTGGCGAGGTATCGCGCCAGCCGCACCCAGGCCGCGCTGTTCGACGTGCGCGGCGGCCACGCGGGACGGGCGGCCGGTTACGACGAGTTGATCGACGCCGACGGCCGGATCCGCCCGGCCTGGCGGCCGCTGGCCGAGGCGATCGGCGAACGCGGACTGGCCGGCCTGGACCGGCTGCGCTCCGACGTCCGCGGCCTCGTCGACAACGACGGGATCAGCTACGTCCACCCGGTCGACGCGGCCGGTCCCGACGGCCACGGGGCGCCGGCGCCCGACGCCTGGCATCTCGATGCGATCCCGTTGCTGGTGACGGCCGCGGACTGGGAGGTGCTCGAGGCGGGCCTGGTGCAACGCTCCCGGTTGCTGGACGCGGTGCTGACCGATCTGTACGGGCCGCGCCGGGCCATCACCGCCGGGGTGCTGCCCCCGCAGTTGCTGTTCGCCCACCCCGGCTACCTCCGGGCCGCCCGCGGCATCACGGTGCCGGGGCGCCACCAGCTGTTCATGCACGGCTGCGACGTCAGCCGGGCGGCCGACGGCGCGTTCGTGGTCAACGCCGACTGGACCCAGGCCCCGTCCGGGGCGGGCTACGCCCTGGCCGACCGGCGCGTCGTCGCGCACACCATCCCCGATGTCTACGAGCGCATCGCCCCCCGCGCGACCTCGCCGTTCGCGCAGGCGCTGCGCCTCTCGCTGATCGACGCGGCGCCCGAGACCGCCGAGGATCCCGTCGTCGTGGTGCTCTCGCCGGGCAGCCACTCCGAGACGGCGTTCGACCAGGCCTATCTCGCCTCGCTGCTGGGTTTCCCGCTGGTCGAGAGCGCCGACCTGGTGGTGCGCGACGGCAAGCTGTGGATGCGGTCACTGGGCACCTTCAAGCGCGTCGACGTGGTGCTGCGCCGCGTCGACGCCGAATACGCCGATCCGCTGGATCTGCGCGCCGAGTCCCGGCTCGGTGTGGTCGGCCTGGTCGAGGTGCAGCGCCGCGGGGCCGTCACCGTGGTCAACAGCCTGGGCAGCGGCATTCTGGAGAGCCCCGGGCTGGCGCGTTTCCTGCCGGAACTCGCCGAACTGCTGCTGGGCGAAACCCCGTTGCTGGCGTCGGCGCCGATGTACTGGGGCGGTGCCGACATCGAACGCTCGCACCTGCTGAGCCGCCTGGACTCGCTGCTGATCCGCTCCACGGTGGGGGCGGCGCCCATCGTCGGGCCGATGCTGTCCGGCAGGCAGCGGGCCGAACTGGCGGCCCGCATCGCGGCGACGCCATGGCAGTTCGTCGGTCAGGAGCTGCCCCAGTTCTCCGCGGCGCCGACTGACCACCACAGCGGCGGGCTGAACTCCGCCAACGTCGGGATGCGCCTGTTCACGGTGTCCCAGCGCGGCGGCTACGCCCCGATGATCGGCGGCCTGGGCTACGTGCTCGCGCCCGGAGCCGACGCTTACTCACTGAAAACCATTGCCGCCAAGGATGTTTGGGTGCAGCCGCTGACCCGCGCCGGCGCCGTTGCCCCGCCGCCGGTGGAACTCGCTGTGGAGCTGTCCGAGATCACCGCCAGCGGCACCCGCGCCGTCAGCTCGCCGCGCGTGCTGTCGGATCTGTTCTGGACGGGCCGTTACGCCGAGCGGGCCGAGAGCATGGCCCGCCTGATGACCGTCACCCGCGAGCGCTACCACGAATACCGGCACCGCCAGTATCTGGACGCCAGCGAATGCGTGCCGGTGCTGCTGTCGGCACTCGGTGACATCACCGGCACCGCCACGGGGGTGGGCGCCCCGGTCGATGAAGCCGATCACGCCGAGACCATCGCGGTGGCCCCGACGACGCTGTGGTCGCTGACCGCCGACCGCGACCGGTCCGGCTCGCTGGCCCAGTCCGTCGAACGACTCGGCCTGGCCGCCCGCGCGGTGCGCGACCAGATGTCCAACGACACCTGGATGGTGCTGGCCGCCGTCGATCGCGCGGTGCTCAATCAGCCGGCCCGGCCGCCGGAGTCACTCGTGCGCGCCGACGCGCTGATGGCCTCCGCGCACGCGCGCACCCTGTCCGGGATGCTGGCCCTGGCGGGGGTGGCCGCCGAGTCCATGGTCCGCGACGTCGGCTGGACCACGATGGACTCCGGCAAACGCATCGAACGGGGCCTGTGGCTCTCGGCCCTGTTGCACGCGACGATGACCACGGTGCGCAGTCCCGAGGCCGAGCAGGTGATCACCGAGGCCGTGCTGGTCGCCTGTGAGTCCTCGGTCATCTACCGGCGCCGCAACCTCGGCAAGGTCAGCGTCGCGGCGGTGGCCGACCTGCTGCTGTTCGACGCCGAGAACCCGCGCTCGCTGGTGTTCCAGCTCGAGCACCTGCGCGCCAACCTGCGGGCCATGCCCGGTGCGTCGGGCTCGTCGCGCCCGGAACGCATCGTCGAGGACATGATGACCCGGGTCCGGCGGCTCGACCCGCAGGATCTGGAGTACGTCGACGAGGACGGCCGGCGCGCCGAGCTGGCCGGACTGCTCGACGGTGTGCAGTCGGGACTGCGCGAGCTGTCCACGGTCATCACCGACACCCAGCTGTCCCTGCCGGGCGGCATGCAGCCGCTGTGGGGGCCCGACCAGCTCAGGGTCCTGCCGTGAGCGCCTTCCCGCACGGACCGGTGGCCGCGCCGGAGGGCCCGGCCGGCGGCCGCAGCTACCGGATCACCCACCGGACCGACTACCGCTACTCCGACGTCGTCACCAGTTCGTACGGCCGCGGCTTCCTGACCCCGCGCGACTCCGCCCGGCAACGCTGCCTGACCTATCACCTCGACATCGACCCACCGCCGGCCGACCAGTCCACCAGTCGCGACGCCTACGGCAACATCAGCTCGTACTTCCACGTCACCAACCGGCACCGGGAGCTGAGCGTCACCAGTTCGTCCGTCGTCGAGGTGGATCCGCCGCCGGCCGATCTCTACCGCACGGGCTCGGCGGTGGCGCCCTGGGAGATCGCCCGGCCGACGGGACTCGCCGGCGCGCTGGCCGTCGAGTTCACCCTGGACCTCCAACCCCCCGAGGTCACCGACGCGGTCCGCGAGTACGCGGCGCCCAGCTTCGAGTCCGGCCGCCCCCTGATCGAGGTGCTCGCCGACCTGAACCGCCGCATCTTCAACGACTTCACCTACCGCTCCGGTTCGACGACCGTCTCGACCCAGGTGGCCGAGGTGCTCGCCGCCCGGGAAGGGGTGTGCCAGGACTTCGCCCGGCTCGCGATCGCGTGCCTGCGCGCCAACGGCCTGGCCGCCAGCTACGTGTCCGGCTACCTGGCCACCGATCCACCGCCGGGCAAGGAGCGGATGTTCGGCGTCGACGCCACCCACGCCTGGGCGGCGGTCTGGACACCGCAGAACCACTGGCTGGCACTGGATCCGACCAACGATCAGTTGGTCGACGAGCGTTACATCGTGGTCGGATGGGGTAGAGACTATGCGGATGTGCCGCCGTTGCGCGGCATCATCTACACAGACTCCGAGAGCAGCGTGATCGACGTGTCGGTCGACGTGGCGCCCTTCGAAGGGGGAATCCTGCGTGCGTGATTTCCTGTGCCCCAATTGTGGCCAGCATCTGACGTTCGAGAATTCCGTGTGCCTGTCGTGCGGCAGCCCGGTCGGTTTCTCGCTGCCCGACATGGCGATGCTGGTGATCGCCTCCGGGCCGGACAGCGAACACGGCGGCGCGGTGGACTCCCGCCAGTACCGGTTGTGCGCGAATCTGCATCTGGCCGAATGCAATTGGCTGGTCAAGCTGGACCCGTCCAGCACCGTGCAGGGTGAACTGTGCGCGTCGTGCCGGCTGACCCGCACCCGGCCCAACGACTCGGACACCGCCGCGCTGGCCGCGTTCGCCGTCGCCGAGCGGGCCAAGCGCCGGCTCATCGCCGAACTGGCCGAGCTGAAGCTGCCGATCACCGGCCGGGACGTCGACCCCCGGTACGGGCTGGTGTTCGACCTGCTCTCCAGCGGGTTCGACGCGGTGTTCACCGGCCACGAGGACGGGGTGGTCACCCTGGACCTTGCCGAGGGTGACGACGTGCACCGCGAGCAGTTGCGCAAGGCGATGGACGAGCCCTACCGCACGCTGCTCGGGCATTTCCGCCACGAGATCGGCCACTATTACTACTACCGGCTGGTCGATCCGTCGTCGTCCTACCGGGAGCGTTTCCGCCGGCTGTTCGGCGACCCCGACGCCGACTACCAGGCGGCACTGGACCGGCACTACCAGAGCGGGCCGCCGGACGGCTGGGAACAGAATTACGTGTCGTCGTACGCGACCATGCATCCGGCCGAGGACTGGGCCGAGACCTTCGCCCACTACCTGCACGTCCGCGACACCCTGGACACCTCGGCGGCGTTCGGGTTGGCGCCGGCGGGCGCGACATTCGACCGAAGGGCGTTGGGCCCCAGCGGTTTCGACTCGATCATCGATATGTGGCTGCCGCTGGCCTGGTCGCTGAACATGGTGAACCGGTCGATGGGCCGTGACGACCTCTATCCGTTCGTGCTGCCCGAGCCGGTGCTGGAGAAGATGCGGTTCATCCACACCGTGATCGACGAGGTGACGTCGGCCGCCGCTTCTCCACCGTGAGATTGACGTCACGCAGATCGTCACTCGCGGTTCGGCCGCGGCGTGGCGCACCGCTGTGCCGCCGCCGCATTCATAGGATGCCGGGGTGGATGATCGCTACGGTTCCGACGTGCTGGCCCGAAATCCCCACGGCGACCGCCGAACTCGGTCAACCGAACACGCCGCCAAACCCGGCCTGGTGGTCGAGGACGCCCAGAGCGGGTGGGTCGGCGCGGTGGTGCGCATCGAGTACGGCCGCGTCGACCTGGAAGACCGGAACGGCCGTACCAAAGGGTTCCCGCTGGGGCCCGGCTTCCTGATCGACGGGAAGCCGGTTGTCCTCACCGCACCTCCGTTGCAGCCCGCCCCGAAGGGCCCGGCGCGCACGGCGTCGGGGTCGGTTGCGGTGCCCGGTGCGCGGGCCCGCGTCGCGCTGGCCGGCCGCATCTACGTCGAGGGCCGGCACGACGCCGAACTCGTCGAACAGGTGTGGGGTGACGATCTCCGGGTCGAGGGTGTCGTCGTCGAATATCTGGGCGGCGTCGACGATCTGCCCGGCATCGTCACCGAATTCGGCCCGGGGCCGGGGCGTCGCCTCGGCGTGCTCGTCGACCATCTGGTGGCCGGTTCCAAGGAGGCCCGGATCGCCGAGCAGGTGCGGCGGTCACCGGCCGGCGCGCACACCCTGGTCGTCGGGCATCCCTACGTCGACATCTGGCAGGCCGTCAAACCCGAACGCCTCGGGCTGACCGAGTGGCCGACGATCCCGCGCACCATGGAGTGGAAGCACGGGATCTGCGACGCGCTGGGCTGGCCGCACGCGAATCAGGCCGACATCGCCCGGGCCTGGCAGCAGATCCGCGCCCGGGTGCGCGACTGGACCGACCTGGAACCGGCCCTGATCGGACGGGTCGAGGAGTTGATCGACTTCGTCACCGCACCCGACTAACTACGCGCAGATGCTGGGGCGGCCCACCAGGTAGTCGCAGAGTGCCGGGAAACGGGCCACCACGCTCGGATCCAGGACATCGGTGAACGTCAGAGTGAAAGGCGCCTTGGTCATGGCGGGCTGCAACCCGCACACGGCGCCGTGGATCGACGTCTGCGTGCCGGTCAGGTTCGGCGGCCCGTTCGGGTCGGGGGCGGTGAACGCGAACGTGTCGGTGCTGGGCGCGAAGCTGCCGTCCGGGCAGGCGACGCCCTCGAGCTGTTGGACCTGGAACGTCCACAGGCCGCCCGTCAGCTTCGCGCGCCGCCCGTCGAAGTTCACCAGCTTCTCATCCCGCGTCAACTGCGACGGCGTGGTGCTGCCGAGGAGGACGTCGCAGCCCAGGGTCTGGATGGTCTCGTCGGTGTAGTCGGCCTGCGCGCGGGTGCCGTTGGGCTGGATGCAGATGCTCTGCATCTGCCATTTCGCCTCCGGCAGGCCGTCCCGGTGGAACGTGTAGTACCCGTCGACCGGGGGCAGGATCGCCGAGGCGGGTGCGGCCAGTCCGACGGCGGCCAGTGTCACACCCAGCAGGATCGCGCCGAGACGTCGCACAGGTGGCTCCTTACGGTTGTTCGGGGTACTCCAGCATCGTAGGTGTCTGCCACCCGTGGTAAGCCTGAACGGTGTCCGACGGTCTGTTCGACCTTTCCGGCGGGGCCCAGTCCGCCGGGGCCGGCGTGCCCGCGGCCAATGCGCCCCTGGCGGTGCGGATGCGGCCGCGCACGCTGGACGAGGTCGTCGGCCAGGAGCATCTGCTCGGGCCCGGTTCGCCGCTGCGCCGCCTGGTCGACGGGTCCGGCGCGGCGTCGGTCATCCTCTACGGCCCGCCGGGCACCGGCAAGACCACGCTGGCGTCGATGATCTCCGGTGCCACCGGGCGGCGGTTCGAGGCGCTCTCGGCGCTGTCGGCCGGGGTCAAGGAGGTCCGCGCCGTCATCGAGGCCGCCCGGACGGCCGCGGCGTACGGCGAGCAGACCGTGCTGTTCATCGACGAGGTGCACCGGTTCTCCAAGACCCAGCAGGACGCGCTGCTGGCGGCCGTCGAGAACCGGGTCGTCCTGCTGGTCGCCGCGACCACCGAGAATCCGTCGTTCTCGGTGGTCGCGCCGCTGCTGTCGCGTTCGCTGATCCTGCAGTTACAGCCGCTGACCGCCGACGACATCCGCACGGTGCTGCAGCGGGCCGCCGCCGACCCGCGCGGGCTGGGCGGCTCGGTGGCAGTGGACGACGACGCGCTGGATCTGCTGGTGCGACTGGCCGCCGGGGATGCCCGCCGGGCCCTGACCGCACTCGAGGTCGCCGCCGAAACATCGGCGGCCGGCGGCGCCGCTGTGAGCGTCGAAATCGTCGAACAGTCCCTCGACAAGGCCGCGGTCCGCTATGACCGCGACGGCGATCAGCACTACGACGTCATCAGCGCCTTCATCAAATCGGTCCGCGGGTCCGACGTCGACGCGGCGCTGCACTACCTGGCGCGGATGCTGACCGCGGGGGAGGATCCGCGGTTCATCGCGCGACGGCTGATGATCCTGGCCAGTGAGGACATCGGGATGGCCGACCCCACGGCGCTACTCACCGCGGTGGCCGCCGCGCAGACCGTGCAGCTGATCGGGATGCCCGAGGCGCAACTGACCCTGGCGCACGCCACCGTGCACCTGGCGACCGCACCGAAGTCCAACGCGGTGACCACGGCGCTGGGCGCGGCGATGTCCGACATCAAGGCGGGTAAGGCCGGCATGGTGCCGGCCCACCTGCGCGATGGGCACTACTCGGGGGCCGCCGCGCTGGGCAATGCGCAGGGCTACCTGTATGCGCATGACCAACCGGGAGGTGTTGCGGCGCAACAGTATCCACCCGACGAATTGGTGGGCGCCGACTACTACCGGCCCACCACGCACGGTGCCGAACGGGAGATCGGCGGGCGGCTGGAGAAGTTGCGGGCCATCATCCGCCGCAACCGGCGTGGGTGATACCCGGCCGGGCGAAGCCTACGGCGTCGAGGGCGGTCGGGAGTTGCGGCCGGCCATGCCGTGTTCCGGGCGGTGCCGCCGCGACAGCGGCTGCCAGCAGAGCGATGGTCAGGAACATCCCGCGCATCACGGAAACCAGTTTCCCGCCCCGAAGCACCACTGGATAGGGCCATTTGACCCGATTGCGGCTCGTTAGGATGTACAGCGCCCCGGGCAAAGGGCCGGGCACCAGCGGAGGGGCCATCCATATGACGATGTTCGGGAATCGCCGGCGGCTCGTTTCGAGACCGGTGGTCTCCGGCGTGCCAGCGCTCATCGGAGCCGTCGTGTTGGCCGTGACGCTGTCCGGATGCGGGGATCGATCCGCGGATCAGGCTGCGCCGAGTTCCCCCTCGGCTGCGCCGTCACCCAGCTCGCAAGCTCCGGCCGGACAAGGCCCGTACAAGGTTGCCGCCACCGTGCCCGTCGAAGGCGGCGCGTACCACCTGGCGGTGGACCCGGGCACCCACACCGTCTACGTCGCCGGCAGCGGCAACGCGGTGTCGGTGATCG
>WBZP01001722.1_pt1 | contig 26291 bp, 25 predicted proteins | sample 5204301 | NCBI WGS metagenome assembly WBZP01 (sample SAMN12412401, study PRJNA552823) | activated sludge metagenome | isolation source: activated sludge from nitrification reactor of wastewater treatment plant... | place: USA: Pennsylvania | collected 2017 | reverse complement strand
GTCGACCTCGGGCTGCTTGATCTCCTGGATGTTGAGCTGGACCTTGGGGTTGCCGGTCAGCTTGGTGAGGTCCGCGCGCAGCTCGTCGGCCTGGGCGCCGCGGCGTCCGATGACGATGCCGGGACGGGCAGTGTGCACGTCGACGCGGAGACGGTCACGGGTGCGCTCGACCTCGATCCGGCTGATGGCCGCGTTGGGCAGCTTGTTCATCAGGTAGTCGCGGATCTTCCAGTCCTCGATGAGGTAGTCGACGTACTCCTCACGGGTGGCGAACCACCGGGACTTCCAGTCCGTGGTGGTGCCGAGGCGGAAGCCGTAGGGGTTGACCTTCTGGCCCATCAGTCCTCGTCCTTCTTCTCGGTCTCACCATCGGAGTCGGCGTCAGCCGCATCGTCGGCCGTCTCGGCCTCGGCGTCGGAGACGACCTCGTCGGTCGCCGTCTCGTCGCCGACCTGCTCAGCCGAAGCCTCGTCGGTGGCGGCCTCGTCGACGGTGCTGTCCTCTGCCGTGCTGTCCTCTGCCGGGGCCTCCTCGGCGGCGGCACCGGAGCGGCGCTTGCTGCCGGCGACGCGACGGGCCCGGGCCGATGCGGCGTCGGGGGTGGCCCGGCCGGACTCGGCCTGGCGGGCGCGGATCCGGTCGAACTCCTCGACCGAGTAGCGCCCCACGATGATCGTGATGTGGCAGGTGCGCTTGCGGATGCGGGTGGCCCGACCGCGGGCCCGGGGGCGCCAGCGCTTGAGCGTGGGGCCCTCGTCCGCGTAGGCGGTGGCGACGAAGAGCTCCTCGGGCGGGATGTCGTTGTTGTTCGCCGCGTTGGCGACGGCGGAGTCGAGCACCTTGATGATGGCGTCGGCCGCTCCCCGCTCGGAGAACTGCAGGATGGTCCGGGCCTCGGCCACGGACTTGCCCCGGATCAGGTCGAGCACGACCCGGGCCTTGGTGGCCGACATGCGGGCGTGGCGGTGCTGGGCGCGAACGCCGGGCCGCTCGTTGGTCTTGGGCCCGGTCATCGCCGACCCCTCGCGCCCTTCTCCTGCCCGGCGTGGAACTTGAAGGTCCGGGTGGGAGCGAACTCGCCGAGCTTGTGGCCGACCATCGACTCGGTCACGTACACCGGCACGTGCTTGCGCCCGTCGTGCACGGCGATCGTGTGGCCGACCATCTCGGGGATGATCGTGGAGCGACGCGACCAGGTCTTGATCACGTTCTTCTGGCCCTTCTCGTTGAGGTCGTCCACCTTCTTGAGCAGGTGGTCGTCCACGAAGGGACCCTTCTTCAGGCTGCGAGGCATCTCAGATCTCCCTTGTCACCGGCGCGATCCGCGCGTCCGGCGACGGCGCACGAGCAGCTTCTGGGACGGCTTGTTCTTGTTGCGGGTGCGGCCCTCGGGCTTGCCCCAGGGCGACACCGGGTGACGACCACCCGAGGTCTTGCCCTCGCCACCACCGTGCGGGTGGTCGACGGGGTTCATGGCCACACCGCGGGTCTGCGGGCGCACGCCCTTCCAGCGGTTGCGGCCGGCCTTGCCGATCTTGACGAGGTCGTGCTCGGAGTTGCCGACCTCGCCGACGGTGGCCCGGCAGTCGATCGGGACGCGGCGCATCTCGGTCGAGGGGAGACGCAGGGTGGCGTAGTCGCCCTCCTTGGCCACGAGCTGCACGCTCGAGCCGGCCGAGCGGGCCATCTTGCCGCCGGCGCCCGGCTTGAACTCGACGTTGTGCACGACGGTGCCGACCGGGATGTAGCGCAGCGGCAGGGCGTTGCCGGAGCGGATCTCGGCGCCCTGGCCGGACTGGACCATGTCGCCGACGTTGAGGCCCTTGGGGGCGAGGATGTAGCGCTTCTCGCCGTCGAGGTAGTGCAGCAGGGCGATGCGGCAGGTGCGGTTGGGGTCGTACTCGATGGCGGCGACCTTGGCCGGCACGCCGTCCTTGCGCCGCTTGAAGTCGATCACGCGGTACTGCTGCTTGTGACCGCCGCCGCGGTGGCGGGAGGTCTTGCGGCCGTGGTTGTTGCGGCCACCGGTCTTGGACTTCTTGGCGACGAGGGACTTCTCCGGGGTGGAGCGGGTGATGTCGCTGAAGTCCGAGACGGTCTGGAACCGACGACCGGGGCTGGTGGGCTTGCGCTTGCGAACCGCCATGTCACTTCACCTCGAACAGGTCGATCTGGTCACCTTCGGCCAGGGTGACGACGGCCCGCTTGGTGTCGGGCCGGCTGCCGAAGGTGGGCGAACGGCGGTTGCGCCGCTTCTTGCCCTTGCGGTTGAGCGTGTTGACCTTCTTGACCTTCACTCCGGGCCAGATGGCCTGGACCGCGTCGCGGATCTCGGGCTTGGAGGCGCTGGGAGCGACGATGAAGGTGTAGACGCCGGTGTCGAGCAGCCCGTAGGACTTCTCGGAGACGACCGGCCGGATGATGACGTCGCGGGGATCCTTCACGATCAGGCCCCTTCCTCGGAGGTGTCGGCCGCGGGCTCGGCGGCGGCCGGAGCGGACGTGGGCAGGGTGGCCTGGGTGAACACGACGTGGTCGCTGACCAGGACGTCGTAGGTGTTGAGCTCACCGGCGGTGAGGACGTGGACCGACGGCAGGTTGCGGAAGCTCTTCCAGGCGGTCACGTCGTCGGGGTTCAGCACGACGAGGGCCCGACCCTCGATGCCCATGGCCGCCAGCGCCGCAGAAGCGGCCTTGGTCGACGGGGTGTCGAAGTCCCAGGCGGAGACGACCACGACCTTGTCGTCCGCAGCGCGGTCCGACAGGGCCGAGCGCAGCGCCAGGCGCTTCATCTTCTTGGGGGTCTTCTGGTCGTACTTGCGGGGCTTGGGGCCCAGGGCGACGCCGCCGCCACGCCAGATCGGCGACCGGCTCGAGCCGGCGCGGGCCCGGCCGGTGCCCTTCTGCTTCCAGGGCTTGGCGCCACCGCCGGCGACCTCGGCCCGGGTCCGGGTCGACTGGGTGCCGGCCCGCTTGGCGGCGAGCTGGGCGGTGACGACCTGGTGCATGACGGCCACGTTGGGCTCGATGCCGAAGGTGGCGTCGTCGAGCTCGACGGTGCCCGTGGAGGCACCGGAGGCGTCGTGGAGAGTGATCGAGGCCATCAGGCGGCACCTTCCTTGCTGGCGGAGCGCTTCACGGCGTTGCGCAGCAGCACGACCCCGCCCGTGGGACCGGGCACCGCACCGCGGACCAGGATGACCTCCTGGTCGGTGTCGGCCTTGACCACCTCGAGGTTCAGGGTGGTGACCTTGGTCCCGCCGGTGCGACCGGCCATGCGGACGCCCTTGAACACGCGGGCCGGGGTGGCGCACTGGCCGATCGAGCCGGGCTTGCGGTGCACGCGGTGCGCACCGTGCGACGCCGGCTGGCCCTTGAAGCCGTGGCGCTTCATGGCGCCGGCGAAGCCCTTGCCCTTGCTCACCGCGGTGACGTCGATCAGGTCGCCGGCGGCGAACGTGTCGGCGTCGAGGGTCTGACCGACCTCGAACGCAGAGATGTCGTCCAGTCGGAGCTCGACCAGTCGGACACCCGGGTCCACGTCGCCCTTGGCGTAGTGGCCGGCCAGGGGCTTGGTCAGCTTGCGGGCATCCCGGTGGCCGTAGGTCACCTGCAGTGCGCTGTAGCCGTCCTTCTCCGGGGTCCGGATCTGCACGACCCGGGCCGGTGAGACGCGCAGCACGGTGACCGGGACGATCCGGTTCGACTCGTCCCAGACCTGGGTCATGCCCAGCTTCTCTCCTACCAGTGCAGCTGTTTTCGCCATCGTGGTTCAGGTTCCTTCGGCGAGGTCCATCGACGTCCGTCGTCCCCGGTTGGGACCGATTCGGCGCCGCTCACGCAGACGCTCCGCGCGGAGCAGGTCCGGGCGGAGCGACGACTCGATTGTGCCGTGCGGTTCCCCGGCCGTGTGCCGTGGGCCTGCGCGGACGTCGGTTGATAACGATTCCGGGAGACCGACACGGGGCGCACGCAGCGACCCGAACGACGACCTGGGAGTCGGGATCACACGGCGGCCCTGTCTCTCCGGGGAACCGGAGCGCAACGAGCCGTCCGTGACGACCGGGTGAGACTAGCAGCGCCCTCGGTGGCCGCCAAGTCCGGATCCCCCACTCCCGTTCTGCCGCCCCCCACTCCCGTTCTGTAGTGCGAGATCCAGGCGTTCGCCTGGATCTCGCACTACAGAACGGGGAAATGGCGGGGGCGCTGTCAGCGGAGGTGGCTACTGTGCGCCGCCGTGACCTCCACCGATCCCGCCGTCGTCGCCGACGGCCTCGTCAAGAGATTCGGCGACACCGAGGCGCTGCGAGGCGTCAGCTTCGAGATCCCCCGAGCCACCGTGCTGGGCGTCCTCGGCCCCAACGGGGCCGGCAAGACCACCGCGGTGCGCATCCTCAGCACCCTGCTGCGCGCCGACGGCGGCCGGGCGCTCATCGACGGCATCGACGTGGGTCGCCACCCCCGTCAGGCCCGGGCCCGAATCGGGCTGACCGGCCAGTACGCCGCGGTCGACGAGCGGCTCACCGGGATCGAGAACCTGCAGCTGGTCGGACGTCTGTTCCACATGCGCAAGGCCGACGCCGCCGCCCGGGGACGCGAGCTGCTCGACCGCTTCAGCCTGGACCAGGCCGCTGATCGTGTGGTCAAGGGCTACTCCGGTGGCATGCGGCGCCGGCTCGACATCGCCATGAGCCTGATCGCCCGACCGTCGGTGTTGTTCCTCGACGAGCCGACCACGGGCCTCGACCCGCGCAGCCGGCTGGAGATGTGGGACGTGATCGACGGCCTGGTCGCCGACGGCACCACCCTGCTGCTCACCACCCAGTACCTGGACGAGGCCGAGCGCCTGGCCGACGACATCGTCGTCATCGACAAGGGCACCGTGATCGCCCGGGGCACCGAAGAGGAGCTGAAGGCCCGAAGCGGCGGATCGAGCGTGACCGTCACCCTGTCGGATCCGGCCGACCTGCCCCGCGTGCGAGGGCTGCTCGCGGACCTGGTTCCCGCCGGAGCGGTCGAATCGGTCGACGCCGTGGCCCGGACCGTCTCGGTCCCGGTCACCCGGACCGATCACGTGGTTCCCACCGTGGTGCGTGCTCTCGACGCCGCGGGCCTCGACGTCCTCGACGTCGCCGCACACGAACCCACCCTCGACGACGTGTTCCTCCAGCTCACCGGCCACACCGCCACCACCGACGATCCCGGCGTCGACGCCGATCCCGGCCCGGAACCGGGCCGACCGGCGACATCGGCCGACACGCCCCCCACCACCGCTGGAGCACCACGATGACCACCACCGCCCCCGATCCGAGCGTCGCGGCACCGTCAAGGATCTCGTCGCACACGGTGCCGACCGGGTTGCGCTGGCTCGCCAGCGACATCCGGGTCGAGGCCGGCCGTCACCTGATCGCCACCAAGCGGAACCCCGACCTGCTGGTGTTCGCCACCATCCAACCGATCATGTTCGTGGTGCTGTTCGTCTACGTGTTCGGCGGCGCCATCACCGTTCCCGGCTACTCGAGCTACCAGCAGTTCGTCGTGCCGGGCATCTTCGCCCAGACCGTCGTGTTCGGATCGGCCTTCACCGGCATCGGCATCGCCGAGGACATGCAGAAGGGCTTCATCGACCGGCTCCGCTCACTGCCGATGTACCCCTCGGCGGTGCTGGTCGGGCGCACCACATCGGACCTGGTCCGCAACACGTTCACCTTCGCCATCATGATGGTCGTCGGCCTGATCGTCGGGTTCCGTCTGGAGGGCGGGTTGGCGAACGCGGTGCTGGCCACCGTGCTGCTGCTGGCGTTCGCGTTCGCCTTCAGCTGGATCCAGGCGCTGATCGGCCTGTCGGTCAAGTCGGTCGAAGCGGCCAACTCCGCAGGCTTCATCTGGATGTTCCCGATGACGTTCGTGTCCTCGGCGTTCGTCGACCCGTCGACCATGCCGGGTTGGCTCCAGCCGATCGCGGAGCACAACCCGTTCACCGTCGTGACCAACGCGGTCCGGGCGCTCTACAACGGCATGGACCCCGGCAAGGACCTGTGGATCTCGATCGCCTGGGCCGTCGGCATCACCGTCGTGTTCGGAGCGCTGTCGTTCCGCAAGTTCTCCAGCGCCTCGCGCTGAGCAGCCCCCGCCGACCTTGTAGCCCACAGGTCACCCCAGCGACCGCCAGCTACAACAACGCGGACCGCCGCCGAACTTGTAGCCCACAGGTCACCGGAGCAACCGGGAGCTACAAGAATGCGGACCGCCGCCGAACTTGTAGCCCACAGGCCGTCTGAGCGACCGGGAGCTACAAGTTCGGCGGCGGGAGGCGGGCGTCAGGCGTTCTGGATCTTGATCTCGATGTCGACGCCGGCGGGCAGGTCGAGGCGCTGCAGCGAGTCGACGGTCTTGGGGGTCGGTTCGATGATGTCGATCAGCCGCTTGTGGATCCGCATCTCGAAGTGCTCGCGGGAGTCCTTGTCCTTGTGCGGCGAGCGGATCACGGTGAAGCGGTGCTTCTCGGTGGGCAGGGGGATCGGGCCCCGGACCGACGCCTGGGTGCGGGTCACGGTCTCGACGATCTTCTTGGTCGACTGGTCGATGACCTCGTGGTCGTAGGCCTTCAGGCGGATGCGGATCTTCTGGTCGGCTGCCATGGCTGCACTCTCCGGGGTTCGCGACCGCCTGGGCCGCACGGGTCTCATCGACTGTCAAGAAGCACGCCCGGCGCTCCGGGCACGGCGAGCCAGCGTAGCGGCCGCTGCGCCGAGGGTCCATCCGGCTGGATGCGGCGCGACACTGGGCCGATGAGCGAACCCATCGCAGCAGTCATCGACACCTGGCACGAGTTCCTGCGCGGCACCCGCCCGGACGCCCTCGACGAGCTCCTCGACGACGACGTCGTGTTCCACTCACCGATCGTGTTCACCCCCCAGCGAGGCAAGGCGATCACCGCGCTCTACCTGACCGCCGCCACCCAGGCGCTCCCCGGCGACGCGCCGACAGGCGACGACGCCGGCGACCACCCGGCTGACGTCGCGATGCCCGGCGGCAGCTTCCGCTACACCAAGCAGGTGCTCTCCGGCGACACCGCCGTGCTCGAGTTCGAGACGACGATCAACGGCCTCTACGTCAACGGCGTCGACATCATCCGCTGCAACCCCGACGGTCGGATCGTCGAGTTCCGGGTGATGATCCGGCCCCTGCAGGCGGTCAACCTGGTGCACCGGCAGATGGCGGCGATGCTCGAGTCGATGAGCTCCTCGGGCTGACCGGCCCTTCGCCGGGGCGGACGACACACGGACCGCCGAACGGGACAGCGGACCAACACCCCGGTCGATCCACCGGATCCCGGACGCGACGGAGGGGCGCCGAAGCGCCCCTCCGTCGAGCTCGTACGAGCGGACCGGTCAGATCACTTGAGGATCTTGGTGACGCGACCCGCGCCCACCGTACGACCACCCTCACGAATCGCGAACTTCAAACCGTCATCCATCGCGATCGGAGCAATCAACTCCACCGTCACCTCAGTGTTGTCACCCGGCATCACCATCTCCGTACCCGACGGCAACGCAATCGTCCCCGTCACATCCGTCGTACGGAAATAGAACTGCGGCCGATAGTTCGAGAAGAACGGCTTGTGACGACCACCCTCATCCTTGGTCAACACATACACATTCGCCTCGAACTCCGTATGCGGCGTGATCGACCCCGGCTTCGCCAACACCTGACCCCGCTGCACATCCTCCTTGTCCACACCACGCAGAAGAGCACCGATGTTGTCCCCCGCCTGCCCCTCATCAAGAAGCTTCCGGAACATCTCCACACCCGTACACGTCGTCTTCTGAGTCGCCTTCAACCCAACGATCTCGATCTCATCACCGGTGTGGATCACCCCCTGCTCCACCTTCCCGGTCACCACAGTCCCCCGACCCGTGATCGTGAACACATCCTCGATCGGCATCAAGAACGGCTTGTCCAGATCCCGCTCCGGCTCCGGAACATACGAATCCACCGCCGCCATCAACTCCATCACCTGATCCTGCGCCGCAGAATCACCCTCCAGAGCCTTCAACGCCGACACACGCACCACCGGCGCATCATCACCATCGAACTCATACTCAGACAGAAGCTCCCGCACCTCCATCTCCACCAACTCCAGCAACTCCTCATCATCAACCATGTCGCACTTGTTCAACGCAACCACGATCGCCGGCACACCCACCTGCCGAGCCAACACCACATGCTCACGCGTCTGCGGCATCGGACCATCAGTCGCCGCCACCACCAGAATCGCCCCATCCACCTGAGCCGCACCAGTGATCATGTTCTTGATGTAATCCGCGTGACCCGGCATATCCACATGCGCGTAATGCCGATTCTCCGTCTCATACTCCACATGAGACACATTGATCGTGATCCCACGCTCCCGCTCCTCAGGAGCCTTGTCGATGTTCTCGAACTCCGTGAACGAGTTCCCCTCCACCCGATCCGCCAACGTCTTCGTGATCGCAGCCGTCAACGTCGTCTTACCATGATCGATATGACCCATCGTCCCCACATTCACGTGAGGCTTCGTCCGCTCGAACTTCTCCTTCGCCATGACAGGCACTCTCCTTCATTCAGCCCGGACAGACGGGGCAACTTCGTTGGTGGGTTGGAATTGCTGGTGTGACGGTCTGTGCTTCGAACCGACGGGACGACCGCCGGTTCGCGTCGATCACTGCCCGGTGATGCGGGCGACGATCTCCTCCTGCACGTTCCGCGGGGTCTGCTGGTAGCTGTGGAACTGCATCGTGTACTGGGCCCGGCCCTGGGTCTTGGACCGCAGGTCGGTCGAGTAGCCGAACATGTCCGACAGCGGGACCTCGGCCGAGACGATCTGGTTGTTGCCCCGCTGCTCCATCTTGCCGACCTTGCCGCGACGGGAGTTGAGGTCGCCGATCACGTCACCCATGTAGTCCTCGGGGGTGACGACCTCGACGGCCATGATCGGCTCGAGGAGCACCGGCGAGGCCTTGCGGGCGGCCTCCTTGAAGCCCATCGTGCCCGCGATCTTGAACGCCATCTCCGAGGAGTCGACGTCGTGGTAGTCGCCGTCGTCGAGGCTGACGTGGATGTCGACCATGGGGAAGCCGGCCAGGATGCCGTTGGTCATGGCATCGGCGACGCCGTGGCCGACCGACGGGATGTACTCCTTGGGCACGCGGCCGCCGGTGATCTTGTCGGAGAACTCGAAGCCGCCGCCCGGTCCCGACGGGGTGAGGGTCAGCACGATCTTGGCGTACTGGCCGGTGCCGCCGGTCTGCTTCTTGTGCAGGTAGGTGTAGCTCTCGACGGGCTGGGTGATGGTCTCGCGGTACGCGACCTGGGGCTTGCCGACGTTGGCCTCGACCTTGAACTCGCGCATCATGCGGTCGACGAGCACCTCGAGGTGCAGCTCGCCCATGCCCGAGATGATGGTCTGGGCGGTCTCCTCGTCGGTGCGGACCTGGAACGTCGGGTCCTCCTCGGAGAGGGCGAACAGCGCCTTGCCCATCTTGTCCTGGTCGGCCTTGGTCTTGGGCTCGACCGCGACGTGGATCACCGGGTCCGGGAACTCGAGTGACTCGAGCACGATCGGGTCCGACGGGTCCGACAGGGTGTCGCCGGTGCGGGTGTTCTTGATGCCGATGCCGGCGACGATGTCGCCGGCGAAGACGGCTTCCTGCTCGATCTGGTCGTTGGCGTGCATCTCCAGCAGACGACCGATGCGCTCCTTGTCGCCGGAACGCGAGTTGTAGACCGTGCCGCCCTTCTCCAGCTTGCCGGAGTAGACGCGGAAGTACGTGAGCTTGCCGACGTGGGGGGCGGTCATGATCTTGAACGCCAGGGCCGAGAACGGCTCGTTCACGTCGGGCTTGCGGGTGATCTCCTCGCCCTTGCGGTTCTCGCCGGTGACCGGCGGCAGGTCGAGCGGCGACGGCATGTAGAAGCACACCGCGTCGAGCAGCGGCTGCACGCCCTTGTTCTTGAAGGCGGTGCCGTTGAGGACCGGGATCACACCGTGGTTGATGGTGGCGTCGCGCAGCGCGGCGCGGATTAGGTCCGGGGAGAGCTCATCGCCCTCGAGGAACTTCTCCATGATCTCGTCGTTGGTCTCCGACAGGACGTCGATGAGCATCTCGCGGTACTCGTCGGCCTTGTCCTGCATGTCGGCGGGGATGTCGACGACGTCCCAGGACGCGCCCAGGTCCTCGCCGTTCCAGATCCAGGCCTTCATGGTGACCAGGTCGACGATGCCCTTGTAGTCGGCCTCGGCGCCGATCGGCAGCTGGATGACGGCGGTCTTGGCCTCGAGGCGGTCCTGGATGGACGCCAGCGCACCGTAGAAGTCGGCGCCCATGCGATCCATCTTGTTGACGAAGCACATGCGGGGGACGTTGTACTTGTTGGCCTGACGCCACACCGTCTCGGTCTGGGGTTCCACGCCGGCGACGCCGTCGAACACCGCGACGGCGCCGTCGAGGACGCGCAGCGAACGCTCGACCTCGACGGTGAAGTCGACGTGGCCGGGCGTGTCGATGATCTGGATGCGGTGCTCGGTGTTGTCGACCGTGTTGGTCCAGAACGCCGTGGTGGCCGCGGAGGTGATGGTGATCCCCCGCTCCTGCTCCTGCTCCATCCAGTCCATGGTGGCGCCGCCCTCGTGGACCTCGCCGATCTTGTAGGTCTTGCCGGTGTAGAAGAGGATCCGCTCGGTCGTCGTCGTCTTGCCCGCGTCGATGTGGGCCATGATGCCGATGTTGCGGGTGCGGTCGAGGGGGAACTGCGCCATCGTCGTCGTCTCAGTCTTGGTGTGCGGGGGTGTTCGGGGTGGAGGTCGGAGTCGACCGGCGCGGGATCAGCGCCGCGGACTCAGAAGCGGTAGTGGGCGAAGGCCCGGTTGGACTCGGCCATCTTGTGCAGGTCTTCCTTGCGCTTGGCCGCGGCGCCGACGCCGTTGCTGGCGTCGAGCAGCTCGTTGGCGAGGCGCTCGGCCATGGTGCGCTCGCGACGCTGGCGGGCGTAGCCGACCACCCAGCGGATGGCGAGGGTGTTGGAGCGGTTGGGCTTGACCTCGACGGGCACCTGGTAGGTGGCGCCGCCGACGCGACGGCTCTTGACCTCGAGCTGGGGCTTGACGTTGTCGATGGCCCGCTTGAGCGTGACCACCGGGTCGGTCCCGGTCTTCTCCTCGATGGTGGCGAGGGCGTCGTAGACGATGCGCTCGGCGGTGGAGCGCTTGCCCCGCTGCAGGACCTTGTTGACGATCTGGGTCACGAGCACCGACCGGTAGATGGGGTCGGGCTGGAGCTGGCGGCGGGGGGCGGGACCCTTGCGGGGCATGTCAGGACTCCTTCTTGGCGCCGTAGCGCGAACGTGCCTGCTTGCGGTCGCGGACCCCGGAGGTGTCGAGCGTGCCGCGGATGATCTTGTAGCGAACGCCGGGGAGGTCCTTCACACGACCGCCGCGGACGAGCACCATCGAGTGCTCCTGGAGGTTGTGTCCCTCACCGGGGATGTAGGCCGTGACCTCGATGCCGCTGGAGAGGCGGACACGAGCGACCTTGCGCAGAGCCGAGTTGGGCTTCTTGGGCGTCGAGGTGAACACGCGAGTGCAGACCCCACGCCGCTGGGGCGCGCCCTTCAGCGCCGGCGTGGACTCCTTGCGGCGCTTGGTCTGACGGCCCTTGCGGACCAGCTGCTCGATCGTGGGCACGGTGAACCTCGGTTCTCTGCTTCTCTTGCTGTTCTTCGGTCCCACCCGGTCGGGACCGGGCCCGGACAGGAGCGGGACACATCGACTGTCGGATCGGCCCCGGGCGGTGCCGGAGCACCGACCCGCGGGGGCCTGGCGGCACCTCGCCCGGGACCGGGCGCGGAGCGCCTCGCCCCGACCGGGTGACCGGACGAGGTTAGGGCCGGGCCGGACCGGTGGCAAACCCCTGCCGTTCGGCGCCAGGGGTTCGACCGGTCCGGACCGGATCAGGAACCCTCGGCCGAGCTCCCCGACGGGTCGGGGAACTCGATGACGTTGTCGACCTCGGCCGCCAGCTCGGCGTCGCTCGGTCCGCCCAGGTTGGCGAGCCACTGGGCGATCGACGCGCTGTCGTCGGCGACGTCGGAGCTGGAGTAGGTCACCGGCACGTAGTCCGGCGCGTAGGTCTGGATCTCCTGGTACCGGGTCATGCCGGTGCCGGCCGGGATCAGCTTGCCGATGATGATGTTCTCCTTGAGGCCGAGCAGGCCGTCGGAGCGGGACTCGATCGCGGCCTCGGTGAGGACGCGGGTCGTCTCCTGGAACGAGGCGGCCGACAGCCACGAGTCGGTGGCCAGCGACGCCTTGGTGATGCCCATCAGCTCGGTGCGGCCCTCGGCCGGCTTGCGGCCCTCGGTCACGAGCTGGCGGTTGGCGTCGGTGAACACCCGCTGGTCGACGCGCTCGCCGGGCAGGAAGTCGGACTCGCCGGGCTCCTGCACCGCGATTCGACGCGTCATCTGGCGGACGATCAGCTCGATGTGCTTGTCGTGGATCGACACGCCCTGGTCGCGGTAGACCCGCTGGACCTCGTCGACCAGGTACTGCTGGACGGCGCGGACGCCCTTGATCTCGAGCAGCTCCTTGGGGTCGCGGGGGCCCTCGACCAGCGCGTCGCCGGCGGTGACCTCGTCGCCCTCACGGACGCGCAGCGGGCGCTCCCGCTCGATCGAGTGGAGGTCCTCGGTGCCGTCGTCGCCGATGACGGTCACGTTCCAGACCTTGCCGTCCTCCTCGTCGATGCGCACCGTGCCCGAGATGCGGGCCAGCACCGCCTTGTTGCGCGGGGTGCGGGCCTCGAACAGCTCGACGACTCGGGGCAGACCGCCGGTGATGTCACCGCCGGACGCGGCCACACCACCGGTGTGGAAGGTACGCATGGTGAGCTGCGTGCCCGGCTCGCCGATCGACTGGGCCGCGATGACGCCGACCGCCTCGCCGGGCTCGATCGCCCGGCCGGTGGCCAACGACAGGCCGTAGGCGGCGCCGGAGATGCCGAGCTCGCTCTCGTCGGTGAGCGGCGACAGCACCCGCACCGAGGTCACCCCCGGGTCGTCGCGCAGCGCCTCCATCTGCTCGGTGCCGACGAGCGTGCCCTTGGTCAGCTCGGTGCCGTCGGCCAGGGTGATGTCCTCGGCCAGGGTCCGGCTGAACAGGCGGGTCTCCAGGTAGAAGCGCTTGCCGGCCTCGTCGGGGCGGATGTCGTCGAGGGTGATCGAACGGATCGGGCCGCCCTCGGCGAACGGGTCCCGGTCGTTGATGATCAGCTCCTGGGCGACGTCGACCAGACGGCGGGTCAGGTAGCCCGAGTCCGCGGTCCGCAGCGCCGTGTCGACCAGGCCCTTGCGGGCGCCGGGCGTGGCGATGAAGTACTCCAGCACCGACAGGCCCTCACGGAAGTTGGACTTGATCGGACGGGGGATCATGTCGCCGCGGGGGTTGGCCACCAGGCCGCGCATGCCGGCGATCTGGCGGACCTGCATCATGTTCCCTCGGGCGCCCGAGCCGACCATCATGTCGATCGGGTTGAACTGCTTGGCCTGCATGGCCTTCTGCATGGCCCGGGTCACCTCGGAGGTCGCGGTCGTCCAGATCTCGACCTCCTTCTGCTTGCGCTCGCCGTCGGTGATGATGCCGCGCCGGAACTGCTTCTCGACCTTGTCGGCCTCGGCCTCGTGGCGGTCGAGGATCTCGTACTTGTCCGCCGGCGTCTGCACGTCGTCGATCGAGATCGTCAGCCCGGAGCGCATGGCGTAGTTGAAGCAGAGCGCCTTCATGGCGTCGAGGGAGTTGGCGGCCACGGCGCGCTCGAACTCGATGGCCAGACGATCGACGATCGCGGTCATCTCCTTCTTGCGGACGGGCAAGTCGACGAACTCGTAGCCCTCGGGCAGCGTCCGGTTGAACAGGAGGCGACCGGCGGTGGTCTTGCGCCACACCGCGGCGGACCCGTTGGCCGGCGACTCGAGCAGGTCGGGGAACTCGCTGCCCCGGTACTCGATGGTGGCGTGCACGCTGAGGTTGCCCGCCTCGAGGTCGCGCTCGACCTGGTCCATGCGCTTGTAGGTGCGGCCCTCGCCGGCGGCGCCGTCGGTCTGCGACGTCAGGTAGAAGGCCCCGATGATCATGTCCTGGGTGGGGGTGACCAGCGGCTTGCCGTGCGCGGGGCTCAGCATGTTGTTGGCGCTGAGCATGAGCACGCGGGCCTCGGCCTGAGCCTCGGCCGACAGCGGCAGGTGCACCGCCATCTGGTCGCCGTCGAAGTCGGCGTTGAACGCCGCGCACACCAGCGGGTGGATCTGGATGGCCTTGCCCTCGACCAGGATCGGTTCGAAGGCCTGGATGCCCAGGCGGTGCAGCGTGGGCGCACGGTTCAGGAGCACCGGGTGCTCCTTGATGACGTCCTCGAGCACGTCCCACACCTGCGGGCGACGACGCTCGACCATGCGCTTGGCCGACTTGATGTTCTGGGCCAGCTCCTTGTCGACCAGCGCCTTCATGACGAACGGCTTGAACAGCTCGAGCGCCATCAGCTTGGGCAGACCGCACTGGTGCAGCTGCAGGGTCGGGCCGACCACGATGACCGAACGGCCCGAGTAGTCGACGCGCTTGCCGAGCAGGTTCTGGCGGAACCGGCCCTGCTTGCCCTTCAACATGTCCGACAGCGACTTGAGCGGGCGGCTGCCCGGACCGGTGACCGGTCGACCGCGGCGGCCGTTGTCGAACAGCGCGTCGACGGCCTCCTGCAGCATGCGCTTCTCGTTGTTGACGATGATCTCCGGCGCGCCCAGGTCCAGCAGCCGCTTGAGGCGGTTGTTGCGGTTGATGACGCGGCGGTACAGGTCGTTGAGGTCCGAGGTGGCGAAGCGGCCGCCGTCGAGCTGCACCATCGGGCGCAGGTCCGGCGGGATCACCGGGACGACGTCGAGGATCATGGCGCGGGGGTCATTGACCCGGTTGCCGTTGTCGTCGGTGCGGTTGAACGCGGCGACGATCTTCAGGCGCTTGATCGCCTTCTGCTTGCGCTGCGCGGAGAGGGGCTTGCGGCCCTCCTCGGGGTCGATGGCGGCGCGGAGCTTCTCCTCTTCCTCGACCAGGTCGATGCGGTCGATGAGCAGCTTGATGGCGCTCGCTCCCATGCCGCCCTCGAAGTAGTCCTCGTAGCGGTCCTGCAGCTCGCGCCAGAGGGTCTCGTCCTCGATGATCTGACGCGGGTACATGTCGCGGAACTCGTCCCAGACCCGGTTGAGCAGCTCGAGCTCGTCCTCGTAGGTCTCGCGGATGGCGGTCAGGTCCTTGTCGGCCGCCTTGCGCCGGCTGGTGAGGTCGGACTCCTTGGCGCCCTCGGCCTCGAGGGCCTCGAGCTCGGTCTCGAGCTCTTCCATGCGCCGGGCCAGCTCGAGCTCGCGGTCCTTCTCGATCGCGTCGCGCTCGCCGAGCATCTCGGCTTCCAGGCTCTCCAGGTCGGCGTGACGCTTGTCGTCGTCGACGTGGGTGACCAGGTTGGCGGCGAAGTAGATGACCTTCTCGAGCTGCTTGGCCTTGAGCTCCTCCTTGGGCTCGATGCCCGACAGCAGGTAGGCCAGCCACGAGCGGGTGCCGCGCAGGTACCAGATGTGCACCGCCGGCGCGGCGAGCTCGATGTGGCCCATCCGCTCACGGCGCACCTTGGAGCGGGTGACCTCGACCCCGCAGCGCTCGCAGATGATGCCGCGGAACCGGACGCGCTTGTACTTGCCGCAGTAGCACTCCCAGTCCTTGGTCGGACCGAAGATCTTCTCGCAGAAGAGCCCGTCCTTCTCCGGCTTGAGCGTGCGGTAGTTGATGGTCTCCGGCTTCTTGACCTCGCCGTTGGACCACATGCGGATGGCGTCCGCGGTGGCCAGGCCGATCCGGAGCTGGTCGAAGAGGTTGACGTCGAGCATGGGGGTGGTCGTTCCTCTCTCAGCGACGCTCCGCCTGGCGGCGGGCGTCGTCCTCGTCTGATCCGCGCTCGGGGCGGGACAGGTCGATGCCCAGCTCCTCGGCGGCGCGGAAGAAGTCTTCGTCGAGCTCCCGCATCTTGATCTCCTCACCCGTGCGGGAGAGGACCTCGACGTTCAAACACAGGGCCTGCATCTCCTTGATGAGCACCTTGAAGGACTCGGGGATGCCGGGCTCGGGGATGTTCTCGCCCTTGACGATCGCCTCGTAGACCTTGACGCGGCCGAGGGTGTCGTCGGACTTGATGGTCAGCAGCTCCTGCAGGCAGTACGCCGCTCCGTAGGCCTCGAGCGCCCACACCTCCATCTCACCGAAGCGCTGGCCACCGAACTGGGCCTTACCGCCGAGCGGCTGCTGGGTGATCATCGAGTACGGGCCGGTCGAGCGGGCGTGGATCTTGTCGTCGACCAGGTGCGCCAGCTTCAGGATGTACGCGTAGCCGCAGGTGACCGGGTTGTCGTAGGCCTCGCCGGTTCGACCGTTGTAGAGGGTGGCCTTGCCGTCGGAGCCGATCAGGCGACCGTCGTTGCCGTACTCGGAGCGGACCGACTCGGGCTCGATGTTGGAGAAGATGGTCTTGATGGTCGGGTGACGACCGGCCATCTCCTCCTCGTCCCACTTGGCGCCGTCGAACACCGGGGTGGCGATGAGGGTGGCGGGGCGGGTGGTCGGGCGGGTCTTGGTCTCGGTGCCGCGCAGCGGGGACTCGCCGACGTGCCCGTCGCCGTCGTCCCAGCCCCAGCGGGCGGCCCAGCCCAGGTGCGTCTCGAGCACCTGGCCCACGTTCATGCGGGACGGGACGCCGAGCGGGTTCAAGATGATGTCGACCGGGGTGCCGTCGGACAGGAACGGCATGTCCTCGATCGGGAGGATCCGGGAGATCACGCCCTTGTTGCCGTGGCGACCGGCGAGCTTGTCGCCGACGGAGATCTTGCGCTTCTGGGCGACGTAGACCCGCACCAGCTGGTTGACGCCGGGCGGCAGCTCGTGCTCGTCGTCGCGGCTGAACACCTTGACGTCGATGACCTTGCCGGTCTCGCCGTGGGGCACCTTGAGCGAGGTGTCGCGGACCTCACGGGCCTTCTCGCCGAAGATGGCGCGCAGCAGTCGCTCCTCGGGGGTGAGCTCGGTCTCGCCCTTGGGGGTGACCTTGCCGACGAGCACGTCGCCCGGGTCGACCTCGGCTCCGACGCGGATGATGCCGCGCTCGTCGAGGTCCATCAGGATCTCCTCGGAGAGGTTCGGGATGTCCCGGGTGATCTCCTCGGGGCCCAGCTTGGTGTCGCGGGCGTCGACCTCGTGCTCGTGGATGTGGATCGAGGTCAGGACGTCGTCCTTGACCAGGCGCTCCGAGAGGATGATGGCGTCCTCGAAGTTGTAGCCCTCCCACGGCATGAAGGCGACGAGCAGGTTCTTGCCCAAGGCCAGCTCACCGTTGTCGGTGGACGGGCCCTCGGCGATGACGTCGCCGGCGGCCAGCTTCTGGCCCTCGGCGACCGCGGGGCGCTGGTTGATGCAGGTGTCCTGGTTGGAGCGCTCGAACTTGTGGAGGCGGTGGGTGACCCGACCGGCCTTCTTGTACTCGACGACGATCTGGCCGCCGTCGACCTCGAGCACCACGCCGTCCTCGGCGGCCAGGATCATGTCGGCCGCGTCGCGCGCCGCGCGGGTCTCCATGCCGGTGCCGATGTAGGGGGCCTCGGCCCGCAGCAGCGGCACGGCCTGCTTCTGCATGTTGGCGCCCATGAGCGCGCGGTTGGCGTCGTCGTGCTCGAGGAACGGGATGAGCGCGGTGCCGACCGAGACGATCTGGCGGGGCGAGACGTCCATGAGCTGGACCTCTTCGGGGGCCACCGCCGAGATCTCGGTGGTGGCGCCCAGGAACTCGTCACGCTCGAGCTGCAGCTTCAGGTCCGACAGCGACGCCGCCTGCGGCGAACGACGCACCAGCACGCGGTCGGCGGTGAAGCGGCCGTCGGGGCCGATCGGCGTGTTGGCCTGGGCGACGATGTACTCCTCTTCCTCGTCCGCGGGGAGGTAGACGATCTCGTCGGTGACCCGGCCGTTCTCGACCTTGCGGTACGGGGTCTCGATGAAGCCGAACTGGTTGACGCGGGCGAAGGTGGCCAGCGCGCCCTGCAGGCCGATGTTGGGGCCTTCGGGCGTCTCGATCGGGCACATCCGGCCGTAGTGGCTGAAGTGCACGTCGCGGACCTCGAAGCCGGCGCGCTCGCGGGACAGACCACCGGGGCCGAGCGCCGAGAGGCGACGGCGGTGGTTCAGGCCCGACAGCGGGTTGACCTGGTCCATGAACTGGCTGAGCTGGGAGGTCCCGAAGAACTCCTTGATGGCGGCCACGACCGGTCGGATGTTGATCAGGGTGGTCGGGGTGATCGCCTCGACGTCCTGGGTGGTCATGCGCTCACGCACGACGCGCTCCATGCGCGACAGGCCGATGCGGACCTGGTTCTGGATCAGCTCGCCGACCGAGCGGATGCGCCGGTTGGCGAAGTGGTCCTGGTCGTCGAGGCGGTAGCCGTGGGTGCCGGCGGCCAGGTTGAGCAGGTAGGTGGTCGCGGCCAGGACCTCGCAGCGGCTGAGCACCGGCTGGTCCGGGTCCGGCACGTCGAGCAGGCCGGCGAGCTGCGGGAACTGCTCCTGGAGCCGTTCGACCTCCGGGCCGAGCTTGCGGTTGAGCTTGTAGCGGCCGACCCGGCTGAGGTCGTAGCGGCGGGGCTCGAAGAAGGCGTTGTTGAAGTAGTTGCGCGCCGAGTCGACCGTGGCGGGCTCACCCGGGCGGGCCCGCTTGTAGATCTCGATGATCGCCTCTTCCTGGGTGGGGGCGATCTCCTTGTCCTTCTCCCACTGCCCTTCCAGGAAGTCGAAGTGGCGGACGAAGGCCTCGAGGAAGCCGGGGGCGTTGGCGTCGTCGTAGCCGAGCGCCCGCAGCAGCACGAACAGCGACAGGCGACGCTTGCGGGCGACGCGGGTGCCCGCCGTCGGGTCCTTGCCCGGCTTCTGCTCGACGTCGAACTCGATCCACTCGCCGCGGTAGGGGTGGATGGTGCCGGTGACCAGCTGGTGCTTGGAGAGGTTCCGCAGTCGGAACCGCTCGCCGGGCTGGAAGATGACGCCGGGCGAGCGCACGAGCTGGCTGACCACCACGCGCTCGGTGCCGTTGATGATGAAGGTGCCCTTCTCGGTCATCATCGGGAAGTCCCCCATGAAGACCGTCTGCTCCTTGATCTCGCCGGTGTTGGCGTTCATGAAGCGGGCCCGGGCGAAGATCGGCGCGGAGAAGGTCATGTCCTTCTCCTTGCACTCCTCCACCGTGAACTTGGGCGGAGGACGCAGGTCCTCGTCGAACGGATCGAACTCCAGCTCGAGGCTGAGCGTCTCGGTGAAGTCCTTGATCGGCGAGATGTCGCGGAAGGCGTCTGCCAGACCCTGCTCGACGAACCAGCGGAACGACTCCCGCTGGATGGCGATCAGATCGGGCAGGTCGAGGACCTCGTCGAGGTTCGCGAACGAATAGCGGTCGCGGAAGTTGACGCGAGAGGACAAGGAGCTACTCCCTGTTGCTGGGCGAGCGGTGGGCGCTGAGCGGGCGGCGGGTCATCACCGTTCCCCGGGCGCGCGACTCCTCAGCGGCAGTTCCGTGTGAGGGGAGGACTGCTGGGGAGGACGAACGGCAGGGCACGGCAACCGAACAGGTTACGCGGGCGTGCGGGGTCGGTCAAGCGGCCCGAAGCAGGCCGAGCCGGCCAGCAGGGCACCCTGCTGAGAGGGCACCGCGGCGGACCGTGGCGATCGGTTCCGGGGAGCGTACGAACATGGGTCCCACAGGTCAAGCATCTCCGCCTCCGCCCCCCACCCCCGTCCCCCCCTCCCGTTCTGTTCGTTGTTTCACAACTCCAGTGATGTGAAACGACGAACAGAACGGGCGAGGGCGCCCGGCCGGAGCCGGACGCCCTCGCGTCGACGGTCACCCCCGAAGGGGCTCGGTCACTTGATCTCGACGGACCCGCCGGCGGCCTCGATGGCCTCCTTGGCCTTCTCGGCCTCGTCCTTCGACACGCCCTCGAGGACGGCCTTGGGGGCGGACTCGACCAGGTCCTTGGCTTCCTTGAGCCCGAGGCTCGTGAGCCCACGGACCTCCTTGATGACGCCGATCTTCTTGTCGCCCGCCGCGGTGAGCACCACGTCGAAGCTGGTCTTCTCGTCATCGCCACCGCCGGCGTCGCCGCCGCCCGCAGCCGGAGCGGCCGCCGCCACGGCCACCGGGGCCGCCGCGGTCACGCCGAAGCGCTCCTCGAACTCGCTCAGCAGCTCGGAGAGCTCGAGCACCGTCATGTTGGAGATCGCGTCGAGGATCTCTTCCTTGGTCGCCATGTCTGTCACTCCTGTTCCTGGGCGGCGTCGTCGGCGTCAGCCTCGGCCGCGTCCCCGCCCTCGGCGGGGGTCTGGTCCTGATCTTCGGTGTCGGTCGATGCGTCGGCTTCTGCCGGCGCCTCGGCCTCAGCGGTGTCCGCTGGATCTGCCTCGGCAGTGGGTTCCTGGGTGGCTGCCTCATCGGCAGCGGGCTCGGTGGGCTCGTCGGCGACCGACGCGGGCGCGTCGCTCGATCCGCCGGCCTCGATCAGCGCCTGCAGTGCGTACGCCATCTTCTGAGGGATCGCGTTGAGCAGGCTGGCGAAGTTCTGCATGGGCGCAGCCATGCCACCGGCGAGACGAGCGAGCAGCTCCTCCCGGGGTGCGACCTCCGCCAGACGCGACAGCGCCGCCTGGTCGAGCAGCGAGTCGCCCAGCACGCCGCCCTTCATGACCAACAGCGGGTTGGACTTGGCGAACGACTTGAGGGCCTTCGCCACCGTCACGACGTCGCCCGGCGTGCCGTCGGCCTTGCTGCCGACGAACGTGAGCGCCGTCGGTCCGAGCAGGTGCTCGTCGAGCTCGAGGTCCAACGACGCCGTCGCCCGCCTGACCAGGGTGTTCTTGTACACGTGGTACTCGCCACCGGCCTCGCGCAGCGAGGTCCTCAGGTCCTGCAGGTCCCGAACCGTCAGACCGCGGTACTCGGTGATGATCACGGCGTCGGCGGTCTGGAACTTGTCCTTGACCTCCTCCACCACGGCCACCTTCTCCGGCCTCGGGTTCTCCATCTGACACCTCCTTCCGTCATTCTCGGGGACCGCTGGCGCGGTCCGGTTCCGGGGTTGCGTGCCGCAACCCTCCTGGGTCGGGATCCGGCGCCCGCAACAGCGGACGCCTCCTCGACCGACCGCAGGGGACGGTGTTCGGATCAGGTGTCCACCTACCCAGGTGGGCCGGTGGGTGTCCGCCCCCGGAGGCGATCGCCTGCGGAGGTCCGACCGGGTCGCTCCGGGCGGATGGTGGACGCCCGGGGCCCGTTGTGCACCGTCCGGCGCGCCGTGGGGTCTCTGGCGAGTGTCAGATCTCGGTGTCCCCCGAAGGGGACCGGTCGATGCTACCGGAGCGGTCCGCCCCGGTACCAGCGCCGAACTCGGCCGGGCGGGCCGGCCTCAGCCCTCGAGGCGGTGGACGTCGAGCTGCACGCCCGGGCCCATGGTCGAGCTGAGGGTGACCTTGCGGATGTAGCGACCCTTGGCCGCCGAGGGCTTGGCCTTGATCAGCTCGTCGAAGATGGCGCCGAAGTTGGCGGCCAGCGCCGCCGCGTCGAAGCTCGCCTTGCCGATGGCGACGTGCACGTTGCCGTTGCGGTCGGTGCGGTACTCGACCTTGCCGCCCTTGAACTCCTCGACGGCCTTGGCCGGGTCGGGGGTGACGGTGCCGGTCTTGGGGTTGGGCATCAGGCCGCGGGGGCCGAGCACCCGGCCCAGTCGGCCGACCAGCGGCATCAGGTCCGGCGTGGCGATGGTGACGTCGAAGTCCAGCATGCCGCCTTCGATCTGGGCGGCCAGGTCCTCGGCGCCGACGAGCTCGGCGCCGGCGGCCTCGGCGGCGGTCGCCGCGTCGCCCTGGGCGAACACGGCGATGCGGACGTCCTTGCCGGTGCCCGACGGCAGCGCGACGGTGCCCCGGATCATCTGGTCCGCCTTGCGGGGGTCGACGCCGAGGCGGACGACCAGCTCGACCGACTCGTCGAAGTTGGCGGTCGCCAGCGACTTCACGACGTCGATCGCCTCATCGGCGGTGTGGTGACGCTCGCGGTCGAAACGCTTGGTCGCGTCGAGGTAGCGCTTTCCGTGGGCCATGGTGCGAATCCTTCCGGTTCTCCCTCATCTGTGACCCGGGTGCCCGGGCGAGGTCCTCCCGGGTGGGGTTCGACGGCCGGAGCCGTCACGATCGTTTGGGCCCGACGCCGAGCGGTCTCTGCGGCGGTCGGTGTCGGGCCCGTCGGGCTCAGACGACCTCGATGCCCATGGAGCGGGCGGTGCCGGCGATCTGCAGCTTGGCGGCGTCGATGTCGTCGGTGTTGAGGTCGGGGAGCTTGGTCTGGGCGATCTCGGTCAGCTGGGCGTCGGTGATCTTGCCGACGAAGCCGCGACCCGGGGTCTCGGCCGCCTTGTCGAGCCCGGCCGCCTCACGGATGAGCACCGGGGCCGGCGGGGTCTTGGTGACGAAGGAGAACGTGCGGTCCTCGTAGATCGAGATCTCGACCGGCACGATGGTGCCGCGCTGGGCCTCGGTGCGGGCGTTGTACTCCTTGCAGAAGTCCATGATCGCCACGCCGTGCGGGCCGAGCGCCGTGCCGACCGGCGGCGCGGGCGAGGCCTGGCCGGCCGGGATCTGGATCTTGACGATGGCGACGACCTTCTTCTTGGCCATGACTTCACTTTCCTCGAACTTCTGGACGGGCCCCGGAGATGGGACCCGGCGGCGCCCCACGCGGGGAGACGACTCGACTGGGGCACGGCGGCCACCCGTCGGGGCGGCCCGGACCGACTGACCATTCTGGTCCCGCCCCGGAGGCGGGCACAACCCGAGCGGTCAGGCTCAGAGCTTGGCGACCTGGGCGAACTCGAGCTCGACGGGTGTCTCGCGGCCGAAGATGTTGACGAGCACCTTGACCTTGAGCTGGTCCTCGTTGATCTCGATGATCTCGCCGGAGAAGTCGGCGAACGGACCCTCCTTGACCCGGACGGTCTCGTTGATCTCGTAGCCGTGGACCGGGCCGGAGGACCGCTTGGGGGTGGCGGGTGCCTCGGCGTCGACCTCTTCGCCGGTGCCGAGGAAGTTCTCGACGTCCTTGCGGGGCAGCGACTGGGGCTTGTTGGCGGCGCCGACGAAGCCGGTCACCCCGGGGGTGTTGCGGATCACGTACCAGCTGTCGTCGTTCAGGCTGCAGCGGATCAGCAGGTAGCCGGGGAACATCTTCTTCTGGACGACGACCTTCTTGCCCTGCTTGAACTCGACGACGTCCTCCATGGGGATGACGACCTCGTGGATGCGGGACTCCATGTTCATCGAGGCGCGGCGGGCCTCGATGTTCTGGCGGACCTTGTTCTCGTAGCCGGACTGGGTGTGCAGCACGTACCACTTGCCGGGGCGGTCGTACGGCGACACGGGCTTGGGCGCCGGGGGCTCCTGCGCGTCGAGCAGGTCGTCCTCGTCGAGGATGGCCTCGGCCTCGGCGAGCTCGTCGAGGACGGCGTCGTCCTGCACGGGCTCCTGCACCAGCACGCCGTCGGCGTCGATGTCCTCGGCGTCGGCCAGGGCCTCGACGGCGTCCGCCGCGGCGTCGTCGCCGGCGACCTCGGTGATGAGCTCCTCCACCCGGGCCTCGTCGTCGACCGCGGCCTGGAGCGCGTCGTCGGCGGCCTCCGTGGTGGGGATGTCGTTCTGGTCAGTCATGGATCTCTCTCGGGCGGAGTGTCGGAACCGGCTGCGTTCGTCGCCGGTTGCGTTCGGGTGCTCGGGTCGGTCGGACGAGTCGGTCCGGCCTCAGTACAGGCCGGGGGGTGTCAGCAGTCCGGCGGCGCCCGAGGTGGAGTTCCCCGGGTCGAGGATGATCCGGAACAGCTCCCCGAACGCGTAGTCGACGACGAACACGCCCGCGGTGAAGATGACCAGGGCCACCAGCACGATCATCGAGTAGCGGATGACCTCCTGGCGGTCGGGCCAGGAGACCTTGCGCATCTCGGCGCGGACCTCACGGACGAACTCGAGCGGCTTCGTGCGCTCGGACTTCACGTTCTGAGCCGGCGCCTTGCGGTCGCGCGGTGCCTGCGAGCCGTCAGCGTTCAGCTGCCCGGCGCGCTGCATGGCACGCTTCTGCTCTCGGTTCATCGCCATCTGTGGGGGACCTCTTCGACCTGTGGAGCAGGGCAGGAGGGACTCGAACCCCCAACCGCCGGTTTTGGAGACCGGTGCTCTACCAATTGAGCCACTGCCCTGTGGCGCAACCCGTCCGGACCGCACCCCCATCCGGGCCGACCACGGGTGTGTCGGAGCATGGGAGTCCAGACCTCGCGAGCGACGTCAAGGGGCAAGACTAGACGCGCGGAGGGCCGGGCACGACTCGCGATTCCGGAGCCGGTCGTCCGGGGGATCGTCCGGGGATCGTCGGGACAGCTCACCCGCACGCCGAGGTGACGCGTCGAGGGGTGTCGGGCGGGTCGCGTCGGTCAGCCGGCCAGCGACGGGGATCGGCGCGAGCGGCTGTTGATGACGACCGCTCCGATCACCCCGGCCACCGTCGCCGCCGCCACTCCGGCGCCGTAGGCGACCCGTCGCCGCCGCAGCAGGGAGCGGACGGCGTGGCGCTCCCCCACCTCCTCGACCGCGGCGAGCACGTCGGTGAGCACCCCCGGCGCGGGTTCGAGCACCTCGGCCCGCAGCGACCTCAGGGTGCGCAGCACCCGACGGTGCTGGACCAGCTCCGCCTGGCAGCGCAGGCAGTGCTCGACGTGGGCGGCCATGTCGGAGGGCAGCACGACCGTGCCGTCGGACATGGCCGGCAGCAGCGGGGCGACCTCGTCACAGCGCACGGCCGGGCACCTCGGCAAGCTCGGGGAAGACGTCGGAGCGCAGTCGGTGACGGGCCCGGTGCAGTCGCACCTTGGCCGCGGTCACGCTGATGCCGAGCTCCTCGGCGATGGCGTCGTGGGGCAGCTCGTACACGTCGCGGAGCACGATCACGGCGCGCAGCTTGGGCGGCAGCTGGCCCAGCGCGACCAGGATGCGGTCGCGCAGGTCGCCGGCATCGGCGGCCAGGGCCGGGTCGTGGTCGGGCCGCGGGTCCGCGATGGGCGAGTCGTCGGCCAGCTCGTCGTGGCGGTGGCGACGGTTCCGGCCGGCCTGCGTGGCGGCCACGTTCGCGGTGATCCGGTACATCCAGGTGGAGAAGCGGGCGTCGCCCCGGAACGAGCCGAGGCCGCGGTAGGCCCGCAGGTACGCCTCCTGGGTGACGTCGCGAGCGTCCTCGGCGCACCCGGTGAGGTGCAGGGCCAGGGCGTAGGTGTCGCGGTGGGTCGCCTCGACCAGGCGGGCGAACGCGGCGTGGTCACCGGAGCGGGCGGCGTCGACGTCGGCGGCCTGCGCATCGTCGGGCGCGGGGTCCAGCTCGGAGCGACCGCCGGACGGGCGGGGGGCCGAGCCGAGCACCCGGAGGTCCGGGCCCGGACTCGCCAGCGATGCCGAACTCTCCGGCAGTGCCGAACTCTCCGGCGGTGCTGGACTCGCCGGCGGGCCCGCGTCGCCGAGGAGCAGCGTGGCGTGGGGGTCGCTCACGGCGTCACCCTATTCGCTGCAGCGATGCGGATCCGGGCACCCGACGCGCGTTCCGATGACACCCAGGTACCGAAAGTGGTGCTGACTTGTCGTCAGAACGCGGATCCGGGGTGGATCAGCGGGTCTCCTTGTGGACCGTGTGCTTGCGGTCCCAGCGGCAGTACTTCTTGAGCTCGATGCGCTCGCGGTCGTTCACCTTGGACTTGTTGGTGATGTAGTTGCGACGCTTGCACTCGGTGCACTCGAGGGTCACGGCGACCCGCTTGTCGGAGGCCATCGGCTCCCACTTCCTTGTCCCGACCCGGTCGTCGACCGGGTCGCAGTTCGTTCGTTGCTGGTGCCCCCGGGGCCCGGATGGGCCGCGGCGGGGGCCTGACAGTGTGCTCCGGACCCGACCCGGTGGACAAGCCGACCGGGCCGGGGGACCGGTCAGGTCACTTGAGGATCTTGGTGACGCGACCCGCGCCCACCGTACGACCACCCTCACGAATCGCGAACTTCAAACCGTCATCCATCGCGATCGGAGCAATCAACTCCACCGTCACCTCAGT
>WBZP01001718.1_pt1 | contig 26313 bp, 31 predicted proteins | sample 5204301 | NCBI WGS metagenome assembly WBZP01 (sample SAMN12412401, study PRJNA552823) | activated sludge metagenome | isolation source: activated sludge from nitrification reactor of wastewater treatment plant... | place: USA: Pennsylvania | collected 2017 | reverse complement strand
ATATCTCGTCTTTCGTATCTCGTATCTCGTCTATGAATTCGATACCAACCCAACCAATCGCCATGCTGCGCCACTACCTGCGGCCCCACCGCGGCCGGGTGGCGCTTTTGTTCCTGCTGCTGGGCGGTTCCATTGCCCTGCAACTGCTGGGGCCGCAACTGCTGGGGCGGTTTGTGGACACGGCGGCTGATGGGCTAGACGGTTCGGCGAATCGCCTCTACACTATTGCCGCCCTGTTCTTCGCCGCCGTTCTGGCCCAGAAAGTCATCCATCTGATCGCCGTCTACCTGACCGAAGACCTCGGCTGGGCCACGACCAACGCCCTGCGCGCCGACCTGACGGCCCACGTGCTGCGCCTGGACATGGGCTTCCACAAGCTGCGCACGCCCGGCGAACTCATCCAGCGCATTGACGGCGACGTGGGCGAACTGGCCGAGTACTTCTCGGAGATCGTCGTCAGCCTACTGGGCAACGGCCTGCTGGTGGCCGGCATCCTGGTGCTGGTCTTTGTCGAGGATTGGCGCGTCGGCCTGGTCGGGCTGACCTACGCCCTCATCATGCTGACCCTCTTCCGCGTCATCCAGGCGCGCATGGTGCGACTCTACACCCGCGTCAGCCAGGCCTCGGCCGAACTGCTGGGCTTCCTGGAGGAGTACATGACCGGCACGGATGATGTGTTGCCCAACGGCGGCGCGGCCTACGTCATGCAGCGTCTCTACCCGCTGTTGAACAACCACGCCGCGCTGCGCACGCGCACCTATACCCTGAGCAATGTCGTCGGCGCGACAAGTACCTTCCTCTTCGCCGTGACGGTGGCGGCGACGATGGGCCTGAGCGCGCTGGCCTTTCGCGCCGGCACGATGACCATCGGCACCGTCTTCCTGCTCGTCTTCTACGTCGGCCTGTTGGAGTCGCCGCTCGACGCCGTGCGCCGGGAACTGGCCAGCATCCAGCGCGCCCTGGCCGGCGTCAACCGCACGCGGGAGTTCTTTTTGCTGCGGCCGGAAGTAGCCGAATCGGCCACCGGCGCGGCTGTCACGTTGGCCGATGGCCCGCCGGCGGTGCGGTTCGAGGGCGTTGCCTTTGCCTACAAAGACCGACCGCCGACGGCCGACGGCCGACAGCCGGAAGAGGGACAACGGCCGACGTACGACGAGACGCCGCCGGCCAACGACTCTGGCAGCGGTCGTCCGTCGGCCGTCGGCGGTCAAGACACCGTCCTGCGCAACCTCACCTTCGCCCTCGCCCCCGGCCGCGTTCTGGGCGTGCTGGGCCGCACGGGCAGCGGCAAGACGACGCTGACCCGGCTGCTGTTCCGCCTCTATGACGTTGACGCCGGGGCCATCACCTTTGACGGGGTTGACCTGCGCGCCGCCGGCCTGGGCGAGTTGCGCCGCCACGTGGGGCTGGTGACGCAGGACGTGCAGCTCTTCGCCGCCACCGTGCGCGACAATCTGACGCTGTTCGCCAACTACGACCCAGCGCGGCCTAAGATTGACGACGCTCAGATCGCCGCCGCGCTGGAGGCGTTGGGCCTCGGCCCGTGGCTGCGCGGCCTGCCCGACGGGCTGGACACGCTGCTGGAGAGCGGCGGCAAGGGGCTGTCGGCCGGGGAGGCGCAACTGCTGGCCCTGGCCCGCGTCTTCCTGCGCGACCCGCGGCTGGTGGTGCTCGATGAAGCGTCGTCGCGCCTCGACCCGGCCACGGAGGGAGTGCTGGAGCAAGCCCTCGACCGGCTGCTGGCCGGACGGACGGGCATCGTCATCGCCCACCGCCTGCGCACGGTGCAGCGGGCCGACGACATCCTGATCCTGGAGGGCGGCCGCGTCGTGGAGCATGGCCCCCGCGCCGCCCTGGCCGCCGACCCCGGCTCGCGTTTCTACCGGCTGCTTCAGACCGGTTTGGAGGAGGTGTTGGTATGAAAGAGAATAGGAATGATCCGCAGATTAGGCAGATTGGGCAGATTTTCCAGAAAGAAAGAAATGCACATGTGTCTGGTGGCCACATGCCGATCAACTGGATACAGGGAGATGCAAGGTACAGATGACAACTGGGCTTCTTAAATCTGCCGAATCTGCCCAATCTGCGGATAAACTACCCATCTGGAAAGGTACGTGGTCGCTGATTCGCTTCCGGCCGTGGTACTTCGCCGTCAACCTGGGCCTGGGCGTTGTGCTGCTGGGCAGCGAACTCATCCCCGGCCTGATCAGTCGCCGCTTCTTCGACGAACTGACCGGCGCGGCCCCGGCCACGTTCGGCATCGCCACGCTGCTGGGCCTGTTCGTCGCCGTCCAACTGGGCCGCACCATCGTGGGCGTCGGCTACGAGTGGGGCGGCTGGCTGGTGCGCAACGCCAACGGCGTGCTGATGCGCGTCAACTTCATGGCCAACGTCCTGGCCAAGCCTGCGGCGCGGCCGATGCCGGTCGAGTCGGGCGACGCCATCCACCGCCTGGAGCGCGACGTGGGTGACTTCGCCGACTTCCCCACCTGGCTGCCGCAGATGATCGGCCAGGCTCTCTTCTTCGTCTTCGCCGTGGCCATCATGGCCCGCATCAACCCCTGGATCACCCTGGTGGCCGTGCTGCCGTTGCTGGCCGTCTTCTTCATCAACCGCATCGCCTGGCGGCGCTTCCTGCTCTATGACCGCGCCACCCGCGTCGCCTCCAGTCGCGTCACCGGCTTCCTGGGCGAGATTCTGGGCGGGGTGCAGGCGGTCAAGGTGGCCGACGCCGAGACGGGCGCGCTGCGCTACTTTGACACGCTCAGCGAGGCGCGGCGGCGGGCCGGCGTGCGCCAGAACACCTTCCTGACCCTCTCCTTCTCCGCCGGGCAGAGCATGGGCGACGTGGCCGTGGCCCTGGTGGTGCTGCTGGCCGGGCAGGCCATCCAGTCGGGCGGCATGACCATCGGCGATCTGACTCTGTTCATCACCTACCTGACCATCGCCGTCCACTTCCCGGCCGACATGGGCAGCTTCATGTCGGAGATCGCCCAGCAGCGCGTGGTGCTCGACCGCCTGCAGGAGATGCACCCCGACGCCCCGCCGGCCGGCATCGTCGCCCACCGGCCCATCTATGAGAAAGGGGACGCGCCGGCCGTGGTCGCGCCGGTGAAGACGGCGGCCGATCGGCTGAGGGAGGTAGAGGTCGTGGGATTGACCTATCTGCACCCGACCGCCGACCGCCGACTGCCGACCGCCGATGAGCGTCAAACGATGGACGACGAACCACAGACGATAGACGACGAGCGGCAGCCTGTCCTTGAGGAGGGCGGGACGATGGCCGGCGGTCAGCGGTCGGCCGTCGGCGGTCTATCCGGCATTGCCGCCGCCACGTTCACCCTCCCCTCCGGCTCTTTCACCGTCATCACCGGCCGCGTCGGCAGCGGCAAGACGACGCTGCTGCGGGCGCTGCTGGGGCTGTTGCCGCCACAGGGCGGTGAGGTGCGTTGGAATGGGGCGACGGTGGGGAACCCGGCGACCCACTTCCTGCCGCCGCGGGCCGCCTACACGCCGCAAGTGCCGCGCCTGTTCAGCCAACCACTGCGCGACAACATCCTCATGGGCCTGCCCGACGACGGCCGCCTGGCCCGCGCCCTCCACGCCGCCGTGCTGGAACCGGACATCGCCACGCTGGAGGCCGGGCTGGACACGGTCGTCGGGCCGCGTGGCGTGCGCCTCTCCGGGGGCCAGGTGCAGCGCGCGGCCGCGGCGCGAATGCTGGTGCGCGACGCCGAACTGCTGGTCTTCGACGACCTGAGCAGCGCCCTCGACGTGGAGACGGAGGCGCTGCTGTGGCGACGGTTGGTGGACGAGATGGGCGACGACCGGCCGACGTTCCTCGTTGTCAGCCACCGCCGCCCGGCGCTGCGTCGCGCCGACAACATCATTGTGCTGGACGGCGGGCGCGTCGTGGCCCAGGGCACACTGGATGCGTTGCTGGAGACGTCGGCCGAGATGCGGCGCATCTGGCATGGGGAGATTGACTGAAGAGAGCCTCACGCCAAGACGCAAAGTACGCCAAGCTTAAGAAGCTTTCTGAGCTTGGCGCGCTTTGCGGCTTGGCGTGAGGGTTTCTGAAATCTGCCTAATCTGCCCAATCTGCGGATCAACTCTCTTCTACCGAGGACATAATGAGCGAACTAGAAGCCTACCGTCAAGGCCGCGAGGCTCTATTGGCGTCCCTCGCCACGTCGTTGGCCGCTGACGAGCGGGTGGTGGCCGCCTGGCTGACCGGCAGCTACGCCCACGGCGACGCCGACGCCGTCAGCGACATTGATGTGACCGTGGTAATCGCTGACGAGCACGCGGCGGCGTTGTGCCGGCGCGACGAGATGGTGACCGCCTGGCCGCCGGCCGAACGTCTGGCCCTCTTCGCGCGGTTCGGCCAACCGGCCAACGTGCATGAGAACAACTACAACGCGCCGGAAGGCGGCACGTTTACCTCTGTTCTTTATCAGCCGCCGGCCCACGTTGTGGACTGGATTCTCGTGCCCCATGCCCTGGCGCGACGACCCGACACGGCGCGCGTCCTGTTCGAGCGCCGCCCGGTCGCTCCCGCGCCGCCGCCGGAGCCGCTGTCGCCGGATGCGCTGGCCGCCCGAGTCAGCGAGCAGATCGCCTTCTTTTGGATGATGGCCGCTGTGACTGTCAAGTACCTTGTCCGTGGCGATCTGGGCTTCGTTGTCCATTGGCTGGATGAACTAAGCCTGCTGGCGCTGCATGTGGAAAGCCAACTGGCCCGGCAGTCCTGGCGCTATCGGCGCGAGCTGATTCGCCGGTTGCCGCCGGCGACAACGGCCGGGGAACTGGCGACGGCCATGAGCGATTTATGCAGCCAGGTAGAGGGCGTGATGGGTGTTGCCGGGGAAAAGGGTATTGCCTTGCGCCCCGCGCCGCGCGAAGCAATCGAGGCACTTATGCGGCTGCGGCCGGCCGACCGCCCGGCAGATGTGCTTGAAGAGCTTTTGGCGCAGGTGACGCCGGAGAATCTTCAAGACGAAGTGGATTGGGGCGCGCCGATGGGTCAAGAGGCGTGGTAACTATCTAACCACCCATCAACCGTGCCAGCCGCTCTTCCACGTCCTCGCGGGCGCGAATGGCAATCGGCGCGGCCAGGTGGCGGCGCAGCTTGGCCTCGTCCCAGTCGGGTTCGTAATGGTCGCGGAACATCGCCAGCACGGTGATCGTCGGGCCGGCGTACGGCTCCAGGCGCACCGCCTCGCCGGCTGCCGCCAGACCCTCGCGGATGACGCGGCAGTAGACGCCCGGACGCTCGGCCTGACGAAAGCGCTTGACGAAGGTCGGCTCGCCCATGCGCGCCGCCAGCGTGGCGCAGGGGATGCGCGGCGAGGTCACTTCCAGCACGACCTCGGCCAGATGCAGCCGGTCGCCGGCCGACAGGCGGGCGCTCTCCAACCCGTCAACGGTCAGGTTCTCGCCGAACGTGCCCGGAGCCGGCGGCCAGCCCAGCTCGGCCGCCCACCAGTCGTAATCCGGCGTGCCGTAGACGTAGACGGCCTGGTCTGGGCCGCCGTGGTGCCTCACGTCGGCGATAGCGTCCCCCTCCAGGCCGAGCGCGGTGACCATGACCGGGCCGGTGGCCGGGATTTTAAAGATGCCGGTCTGGCCTGCTTTTTTGACGCCCGGCAGCGGGGTCATCTGACCGATGTTGACGCTAAGTACTTTCATTTGGCACATTCTACAGGATCGCAGAGTGGATAGCTATGCTCTTGGCCTGCATATCGCTAATCGGCCATAAGGCTCATGGAAGCTGTTACGCCGATGGCTTGTTAGGTGGCGTCGGGAAGCGCACCTCAAACCCATTCACATAGCGCGCGAAGCGCCGCCCGCCGCGGGCGTAGTCGAAGACGGCGAAACCCAGACCGGCAACGACACCCACCAGGATGGCGGCTGTGGCGTTGGCTTGCAGCCCCCAGGCAGCCAGCAAGCCCATGATCAACCCGGTGATGACGTAGTGGACAACGGCCACCATTTGCGACGCCGGCATAAAGTTCATCACCCAGCCGACGTCGTGTCCTGTTGCCGCGCCGATACCATGCAGATCGTCGTGGGCCGGCAGCGTCAGATAGCGGGTCGCTTCTGGAGCGGCATCCAGATAGAAGTGACGGATGCGGTTGATGGCCCGTATGTGATGAAGGTCGGCCTGACTCAACTGGGTCAGGCGTAGCCGCGTCACCTGGCCCATGTACCACACCACGGGCAGCAACACCAGGGCAAAGCCGCGCAACAGCCGCGCGTCGCCCGAGAGCGTGGTGACAAAGGCCAGGGCCACGACCGAAGCCGACACGGCGCTCAGGTAGATGGTCGCCCGGCTGCCGATCTCGGCCATGACCACGCCGCGGGCGCTTTGCAGCGTGAAGTGCTCGGTGGTCAGGATGGGGATCATCGTCGCGGGCAACGGGTTGTGTTCGTCCACGTGTACCTTCCTTCGCGACCGGGGGCGGACGGCGTGGGCAGCGGCGGTGTCGCGTGTTGTCTGCTGGGGCGGAATTATACGAGGACGGACACGCGGCGGCCAATTCCTTCTAATCCGAAGAGAAGAGGGAGAGACACGGAGGAAGAAATCCCTGTTTCTTCCTCCGTGTCTCTCCCTTCTTCCCTCGTTCTTCTCTCCGTGTCCCTCTTCTCTTAGGCCAGGGCCAGCGTCACCAGCTCCGCCGGGCGGAAGTACCAGGCAAACAGCCGCAGCGCCTCGCGCCGCGTCGCCTCGCCGGCCGTGGCGTCCAGCAGCACCGTGTGGCCAAAGGCGGCGATGTCCTGCAAGGCCCAGGCGGCGCGGTAGTAGGTCAGCGCCGTCGGGTCGGCTTCGACCGGCCCGTAGCCGCGCCGGAAAAGCTCCGTCTGGCGCGGGCTGACCTGCCCTTCGGCAATGCCGCCGATGACGAACATCAGGTCGCGTTCGCGCGGGGCCAGGGCCGCGCCGTCCCAATCAATGAGCCACAGCCGGCCGTCGTCGCCCACCAGGACGTTGCCCAGATGGGCGTCGGCATGGCACAACACGCGCGGGTGGTTGGCGCGGCGGAGCGCGTCGCCCAGAGCTGTCGTCCGCGCCAGCAGAGCGTCAATCGTCGCCTCGTTTGCCCGCCAGACGGCGACGAGTTCGGCCGCCAGGGGATCGCCCGGTGCCGGCCCGTGGGCGCGGGCGGTTAAGGCCGGCAGGTAGTCGAGGTAGTCGGGCGTGAACGTCTCGGCCACGAGGTTGGCGGCCAGCTCCGGCGGCACGGGCAGGGCGTGGACGCGGCGCAGCAGTTCGCCAAAGGCCACCCACTGCTCATCGCTCAGGTTGCTATCCCAGGCGTTGCGCCCGGCGACGAACGGCTGGAGCGTCACCGTGAACTCGCCCAGTTGCGCCCACAGGCGTCCGTCGCGCGCCGCCAAGGGGGCCAACACGCCGGCGATGCCCTGGTCGCCCACGTAGCGCGGGGCCAGCAGGCCGGGCAACGCTGCCGCGCCGCGTCGCACCTTCAGGAAGAGGTCGTCGCCGGCCGCCAGCCGGTAGGCCCAGGCGTTGGCGTCGTAGCCCAGCGGCAGGAAGGTGATGGCCGTGGCCGGCCGGCCGAACTGCTCGCGGGCGCAGGCCAGTAGCACCGCGTCGGGCACAGGGGAGGGGTCAAGCATGGAGCGCCGCCTCGCTGGCGATGACCTGGGCGTACCGCTGCCCGATGTCTACGTACTCGCCCACGGCCCGCCAATAGTCGGCCGGGCTGTCGGGCCGCGATCGCCAGTGGGGGTCAGGCCACTGCGCCCGCGCCTCCGGCCAGTTCTCTTCGGTCAGAAATGCCTCGTCCACGGTGCAGCCGCGATAGTCAGCGAAGGGCATCTCGTAGATGTAGCCGTCGGCCAGATCGGCCAGGCGGAAGCCGGGGCGGCCGGTGGCGTAGAAGCTGTCGTCGAGCAGTGCGCCCAGTGGGATGATGTCGCCGCCGGCCGTCAGCAGGTCGAAGCCCACCCGCCGGTCGGTAAAGCGGGCCATGATGCGCTCGATGGCCCCGCCCGCCGGGTGGACAAGCTCGGCCGGGCCGTGGAGTTGGCTGTCCAATGGCCGGTGGAGCCAGACGGTGGCCACGCGGCCGGGCGCGGCGCGGTGCAGCCGGTGGCCCATGTAGCCGTCGTCGTAGCGCGCGAAACCATCGGCGTTGAAGTCGAACTCCGGCACGGGGCAGCGCGTCAGGGCGTGGACGCCGCCGGTGAGCACCAGCAGCTTATCGCCCCGGTCGAGCACTTCGCGGCCGATCAACTCCGCCCGATAGCGCTCCGTGCCGCCACGGGGAAAGACGCGGCGCGTGTTGGCCGGCGTGCGCACCGGCCCCGCGCCGCGCCAGTCGTAGCGGTAGCTCAGGTTCAGCACGCGGAAGGGGCGCGACCCGGCCGGCCGCGCCCGGTTGAAGGCCCAGGCGGCGCGGTAGAGATCCATGTACTCGCGGTAGGCCCAGCCGACGTTGTAGTTGAACATCAGCCGCCGGGCCAGCGCCTCGTCGTAGGCGTCGGCCGTGGTCAGCGCGTCGAGCGCGGCCTGGTCGTCGCTGGCCCCGAACTCCATGCCCAGCGTGAAGACGCCGGCCGCCGGCAGCAGGGGGATGAGCCGCGCGACGAGCAGCAGGTTGTGGCGGATGGCGTGGTCTTCGGCCAGCAGGACGACGTCGCGCCGGGCGAAGGTATCGAGCACGTACTGCTCCGGCGCGCGCCACTGGTCGCGCAGGTAGCGGGCACCGGCATCGAGAACGTCGGGCGAAAGAGGTAGGCTCATAGGCTTGTCGGCCGGGCCGCGGCGACTAGGCCTGTTCGGGAATGTCGGCCACGCGCCACAGCCCCAGATGCTTGTCGGGATAGTCGGGGTTGGGGCATTGCTCATCAATCAGCCGCAGCGGCGTTGGAAAATTGAAGGGCGGGCGGCACAGATTGAGCGGCCGCCACCACCCGGTTGGGATGTCGTCATTGACCTGGCGGGCGGGGAACGTCGTGGTCAGCAAGTAGGTCGCACCGGAGGCGCGGATGTTGGCCAGAGCGCGGCACACGTGCGCCTCCGAGAGGTGGACGAGGCAGTCGCGGCAAAAGATGAGGTCAACCACCGGCAGCGCGTCTTCGAGCAGGTCGAGCCGCAGAAAGCGTCGTCGCTCATTGCCGTACTCCGCCTCGTTCCGCGCCACCAGTTCAGCCACGATGTCGCCACCGATGTAGTCAACGTCTAGAGGCACTAACTTCAGCCAGTTAAAGTCGCCGCAGGGCACGTCGAGCAGCGACTGGACGCCCAATTCGGCCAGCAGACCGGGCAGCACGCGCCGGACTTCGGCCGTCTGTTGCAGATTCGACCCGGCGCCCGAAACCGATTCATCGTCGCCCCAGCGATTGATCTGATAGTAGCGGGTGAAAATCCGTTCCGGCGGCCCGGCCAGCAGGGGGTGATAGCGAAAGCGGCGCCACAACGGCGGCAGCGCGGGAAACCGGCGTCGAATGACCGACTTCATCTGACTGATCATGGCGACTCTCCACGTGCAGATTGGACAGCCAGGCGCTACACCACACCGGGGCAATGCCGGTGGCGGTGTGGGCTGTATTACAGGGCAGCAATGTGGGTCTGAACCTAGGTCTATGATACCATGAAGTCACCACATGGAGGTAACGTGATGACTCAACCCATTGCCCTACAACTCTACACCGTGCGCGACCAGTTGACGCGCGACTTCGAGGGAACCATCCGCCGCGTGGCCGAAATCGGCTATGCCGGCGTGGAGACGGCCCACTTCCCGGCCGGCGTCTCGCCCGTCGCGGCCAAGGCGCTGTTCGACGAACTGGGCCTGGCCGTCTGCGCCGCCCACGCGCCGCTGCCCTTGGGCGACGAAGGCGCGGCCGTACTGGAGCGCCTGGCCGCCCTCGGCGCCGACCGGCTGGTGTGCGCCTGGCTGCCGCCCAACGAGTACGCCACCCTCGGCGCGGCCTATCGCGCCTGCGACCGGCTGAATCAGGCCGCGGCCGTCTGCGCCGCCAACGGGCTGCGGCTGGGCGTCCACAATCACTGGTTCGAGTTCCAGCCGTTGGGTGACAGCGGCCTGCGTCCCTACGAGATCTGGCTGGAGCGGCTCGATCCGCGCATCTTCTTCGAGTTGGACGCCTATTGGGCCGAGGTCGGTGGCGTCGCGCCGCTGGTCGCGCTGGAGCGGCTCGGCGCGCGCGTCGAACTGCTGCACGTCAAGGATGGCCCGGCCGGCTCGACGCAGGACGACATGACCGCCGTCGGCACGGGCGCGCTCGACTACACCGCCATCATCCCCGCGGCCACGGCCGCCGAGTGGCTCATCGTCGAGCTAGACCACTGCGCCACCGACATGCTGGCGGCCATTGAGGAGAGCTATCGCTATCTGGTGGATAGGGGGTTGGGACATGGTCAAGCTCAATAACGTTACGCAGGTGGGCATCATCGGCTGCGGCAACATCAGCAGCGCCTACATCACCGGCTGCCGCCAGTTCGACACGCTGCGCGTCGCCGCCGTGGCCGACATCGCGCCGGCGGCGGCCCAGGCCAAGGCGGCCGAGCACGGCCTGACCTGCGCCGGGTCGGTCGAGGCGCTGTTGGCCGATCCCGACATCGCGATCGTCATCAACCTGACCGTGCCCAGCGCCCACGCCGCGGTCGGCCTGGCCGTACTGGAGGCGGGCAAGCACCTCTACAGCGAGAAGCCGCTGGCCGTGGAGCGGACCGACGGCCAGGCAGTGCTCGACGCGGCGGCGGCGCGCGGCCTGCGCGTCGGCTGCGCCCCCGACACCTTCCTCGGCGGCGGGCTGCAAACCTGCCGCAAGCTGATTGACGACGGGGCCATCGGCCAACCGGTGGCGGCCACGGCCTTCATGCTCAGCCGCGGCCCGGAGAGCTGGCATCCCAATCCCGGCTTCTTCTACCAGTGGGGCGCGGGGCCGCTGTTCGACATCGGGCCATACTATCTGACCGCCCTTGTCCACCTGCTCGGCCCGGTGGAGCGCGTGGCGGCGCTGGCCCGCGCCTCCTTCGCCGAGCGCGTGGCCACCAGTGAGGCCCGCTATGGCGAGCGGCTGCCGGTCGAGGTGCCGACCCACGTCGCCGGGACGCTGGGCATGGCCGCCGGGCCGCTGGCGACGCTGATCACCAGCTTCGACGTGTGGGGCCATTCGCTGCCGCGCATCGAGATTTATGGCTCCGAGGGGTCGCTGAGCGTGCCCGACCCGAACACGTTCGGCGGGCCGGTGCGCCTCTTGCGGGCGGGCGGGGCGGAATGGGAAGACGTGGCGCTGACCCACAGCGACGCCGTGCGCCGCGGCGTGGGCGTGGCCGACATGGCCGCGGCCATCCGCGAGGGGTGGCCCCACCGGGCCACGGGCGAGATGGCCAATCACGTGCTAGACGTGATGCACAGCTTCTACGATTCGTCAGCCGAGGGGCGGACGGTGACGGTGGGCAGTACCTGCGTCCAGCCGGAGGCATTGCCAGTTGGTGCGCCGGACGGGTTCCTGGGGTAGTAGTGCCTTGACGGAAGATAAATTGTATATACAATATGAGAACGTATGAGTGGGATGAAGCAAAGTCTCAGCTTAACTATGACAGGCATAGCCTAGACTTTGACGACATCGGTGAGTTCGACTGGGCTACGGCCACCACTGTCCAAGACAGTCGCCAAGACTATGGTGAGGAACGCTATATCGCCACCGGTTTGTTTCTAGGTCGTCTGACAGTCCTGGTTTTCACCATTCGAGGCGGCAATTATCGAATCATCTCCTGGAGAAAGGCCAATGAGCGGGAGCAAAAAGCGTATGGAGTATGAAATCAAGAGCGATCTGGAGCGGTTGGACGCGCTAACAGACGAAGACATCCGCCGCGCCATCGCCGAAGACCCCGACGCCGCGCCCGAACTGGACGAGGCGATGATGGCCCAGGCGCGCCCGGCCGAAGAGATGTTTCCCGAACTTGTGGCCGCCTATCGCGCCCGACGCGGGCCGCAGAAGAGTCCCACCAAAGTCCCCGTCTCCATTCGCCTTGACCCGGAAGTGGTCGAGTACTTCCGCGCCACCGGCGAGGGCTGGCAGAGCCGCATCAACGAGGCGCTGGTGGCCTACATCACCAAGGAAAGCGAGTAGCCGCCGGCTCCAGCCAGCCAATCAGGTGTTGGCGGGCCACGTCGGCCAGAGCGGCGATGTGGTCGGGCCGGTCGTTGAGGGCCGGGATGTAGCGCAGTTCGCCGCCGCCGGCCTCGGTGAACGTCTCCGCCCCTTCGTGGCCGATCTCGTCCGTCGTCTCCAGACAGTCGGCCGAGAAGCCGGGGCAGACGGCGTCCACGCGCCGCAGCCCTTCGCGCCCCCACTCGGCCAGCGTCTCGTCGGTATAGGGTTGCAGCCACTGCGACGGGCCGAAGCGCGATTGGAAGGTGGCCGCCCACTCCCCGTCGCCCAACCCCAGCGCCGCGGCCAGCGCCGCCGCCGTGGCCCGGCACTCGTCGGGGTAGGGGTCGCCCTTGTCGGCGTAGTCGCGCGGGATGCCGTGGAACGACAGCAGCAGGCGGTCGGGGCGGCCGTCCCTGGCCCACGCTTCGCCGATGGACGCGGCCAGCGCGGCGATGTAGAGCGGGTGGTCGCCATAGCGGTTGACGGTGCGCAACTCCGGCACGCGCCGCCACGTCTTCAGTTCGTCAAAGACGGCGTCGAGCGAGGTGGCCGTGGTCGTGGCCGAGTAGTGTGGGAAGAGCGGCAGCACCAGCACGCGCCGCGCCCCGGCGGCGTCCAGCTCGCGCAGCGCGGCGGGGATGGACGGCTCGCCGTAGCGCACGCCGACGGCGACCTTCACCGGCGCGCCGTTGGTCGTCAGCGCCGCCTCCAGCCCCGCCGCTTGCCGCCGCATGGTGACCACCAGGGGCGCGCCGTCGGCCGTCCAGACGCGCTGGTAGAGCCGGGCGCTGCGCCGCGGCCGGGTGTTGAGGATGACGCCATGCAGCAGGGGTTGCCACAGCCAGCGCGGGTACTCGATGACCCGCTCGTCGCCCAGGAATTGGGCCAGGTAACTGCGCAGGGCGGCCGGCGTCGGCGCGGCCGGCGAGCCGACGTTGGTTAGCAGGACGCCGATGGGCGCGGGGGCGTTAGGGTCGAATGGTTCGCTGTCACGATAGGCCACAGTTGTTCTTCTCCCCGGTCAAAGTCGCCAAATACTAACTAAAACTATGCGCTTGTCAACTTCGTCACAACATCGCCAACCCACACAAGGATGAAGGCTGAGGGATGAAGGATGAAAACTAAGACTTGAAGAGGGGTTAGCAAAAGTCATTGTCAAAGGCCTATTGGCGCACATAATACAGACCAACGGCCAGTGGCGGATCTGCGTGGATTACCACTAACGATAAGGGAGTTAGAATGAGAGACTATCCCCCAATCCATCCCGGCGAAATCCTATCGGAGGAGTTCCTAAAGCCGATGGGCATTACGCAATACCGCCTGGCTCAGGACATCGGTGTACCGGCGATGCGCATCAGCAAAATCCTTCGCGGCGAGCGGGGCATCAGCGCCGATACCGCGCTCCGGTTGGCGCGCTACTTCGGCATGTCGGTCGAGTTCTGGACGGGCATCCAAACTCACTACGAGATTGAGAAAGCCAAGATGTCGCTGGCCGACCGGCTGGAGAAAGAGGTCAAGGTACTGGCCCATAGCCCAAGCGCGAGTTAGCCGTCGTGTCCATCCCGGTTGACCCCTCCGGTTGCGCCCCAAAGATCATTGACGTTCACGGGCAGGCTGGCGTCGAATGGCTGGCGCAACTGCCGGCGCTGCTGGCCGATGTGGCCGCGCGCTGGTCGCTGACCATTCTGCCGCCTTTCCCGGAGCTGTCCTACAACTACGTCACCCCGGTCGCGGGGCCAGACGGCGCGGCGCTGGTGCTGAAGGCCGGCGTGCCCCACCGCGAACTGGGGGACGAGATGGCGGCGCTGCGGCTGTACGACGGCCGTGGCATCGCCCGTCTGGTGGCTGCCGATCGCGAGCGCGGCGTGCTGCTGCTGGAGCGGGTGCTGCCGGGCGACTCGTTGCGGGCGGTGGAGGATGACGAGACCCAGACCCGCGTCGTGGCCGAGGTGCTGCGGGCATTGGGCGGCGTGACGTTGCCGGCCGGCCACGGCTTCCGCACCATTGCCCACCTGGCCCGCGGCTTCGAGCGGCTGCGAGCCACGTTCGGCGGCCCCGGCCCCTTCCCGGCCGAGCGCGTGGCGCGGGCCGAAGGGCTGTTCCGCGAGTTGACCGCCGGGACGGCCGCCGACCGCCTCATCCACGGCGACCTGAACCCCGGCAACATCCTGCGGGCCGGGCGCGCGCCGTGGCTGGCCATTGACCCCAAGGGATACGCCGGCGATCCGCTGTGGGACGTGGCCACCTTTCTCAACGACCCGCCGCGCGGCCTGTCGCCCGGCGACCTGCGGCGGCTCCAGGCGCGGCGCGTGGCCTTGCTGGCCGAGGCGCTGGGCGTGGCGCGGGGGGACATCCTGTCCTGGGCCGAGGCCCACGCGGTGCTGTCGGCCTGGTGGAGCTATGAGGATCACGGTCGCGGCTGGGAGGCGGGCTTGGCTCTGGCCGCCCTCTACGCTGGCCTGTAGAGCGAGATGGCATCTCGCTCTACAACCGATACGTCCGCGAGCGCGCATGAACCGCCTCCGCCCGCACGCGCCACTCCCGCCCGGCGAAACCCGATTCGACCAGGCAGCCCAATACATCGTCGCCGGGGCGCGGCCGGATGGTCAGCGTGTCGGCCGCGCCGAAGGGGTAGACATCCGTCGGCCCGGCCAGCCGGGCGTAGAACAGTTCGCGGCGCGGGCCGCGCGGCGGCAAGTAGATGCGCCCCTGCCACTCCTGGGCCTCGTGGCGCGGCGGCGTGGCGGCGATCAGCGTCGCCGCGCAGACGACCTGACCGGCGGTGCTGATGGTGAAGCCGGCGGGCGGCTGTTCGTTGAGGCGGATGTTGGCCGGTTCGTAGGGCGTGCGGAAGAACGTCCGCTCGGCCCAGGCCAGCAGGCGCGAGGAGTTGAAGGCCCCCACAAGGTAGACGCTGTCGTCGCCGCCCTTCTCTTCGCCGGCGACCACGCCCACAGAGAACTCGCGAAAGGGCAGGCCGCGGAAGCGCCCGGCAATGGCGCTGAGCGTCAGCGCCGCCCGGCCGCCGTCGTCGTGGGGGAACAACCCGACGACGGCCAGCCGCGCCCGCCAGTAGGCCAGGTCGGCCGTGCCGGCCAGGATGAGTTCGCGGACGGGGGTGATGGTGGCGATGTAATCCACAGTGGGAGGATTATAGAAACGACCGATGGATGAAGCAATCACGTCTATGCGTTTGTTTGCCGCGGTAGCAGCAAGCTATCGCTTGACTAAGCCAAGAACATCGGTAAAATCTAGACAGTCTAGACGGCTATAAAATGGAGGTGCCTATGCACAATTGGCAGCTACAGGAGGCAAAGAACAAACTTAGTCAGGTCATTGACGAAGCCGCAACTGCCGGGCCACAGGTGATCACCCGTCACGGCCGGGAGGTGGCTATCGTCCTGTCAATGGCCGAATATCACCGCCTGACCACGCGCCAGGAGTCATTGGTTGATTTCTTTCGCAACTCCCCGTTGGTGGGGGTCGCGCTGGACTTAACACGCGACAAGTCCCCCATTCGCGATGTGTTCGCCATCGAGCCTGATGCGTCATGAGTTACCTGTTGGACACTTGTGTGATCTCTGAACTCGTCTCCGTCCGTCCTTCCCCAGATGTTCTAGAATGGATGGCCAACGTTGAGACAACGCGGCTCTTTCTAAGCGCGCTGACGATCGGTGAGATCAAGCGTGGAATTGTTCGCTTACCGGCCTCCAAACGTCGTTCAACCCTGGAGAGTTGGTTAGAACAAGACCTGTCGCTTCGGTTTCATGGCCGCATTCTGCCTTTGGACATGCCGGTAATGTTGACCTGGGGGCAACTGGTGGGCGAGTTGGAGGGCAAGGGGCGGCCGTTGCCGGCCATTGACTCCCTGATCGCGGCGACGGCGCTACACTATCAACTTCGATTGGTGACGCGGAACGAGAAAGACTTCGCCAATACCGGCGTGAACGTTCTTAACCCGTGGCGAGAGGGTTCCTAGCTTAATATGACCGACGACCCACCCATCACCTACACCCACGACCCCGCCGCCGTCAACTGGGCGCGGCTGAAGGACGACCTGAGCGCCGACGACTTCGACAACGGCCGCACCCCCGATGAACTGCGCCGCTCCTTCGAGAACAGCGCCGTCGTCGTCTTTGCCTGGCATGGCGAGCGCGTCATCGGCAAGGCCCGCGCCCTGTCCGACGGCGTGTGCAACGCCTACGTGGTGGACGTGTGGACCCACAGCGACTACCGCCGCCGCGGCATCGCCACGCGGCTGATGACCCTGCTGGCCGACCGCCTGCCGGGGCAGCACATCTACCTCTTCACCGACGACGCCGAGAAGTTCTATCATGGTCTGGGGTATCGGCGGCAGGGGGTGGGGATGAGTATTGTCTCAGGGCAGTGGCTGAATCGGTTTTAAGTGGGGTGTGGCTATGGCTTCGCCACCAAGACGAAACGTGTTCAACAACCTGACCGCAGGATGTTTATTCGGAGTGCTGGCCGCGATCGGCGCGGTTATCCTCCTTGGCGTCCTGGGGGTAGTAGGGATGGTTCTGTTTACCACAGCGCCTGTCGCGAACCCGCTTGCGATTGGCTTTTTCCTGGTGCAAAGTGTCGCCGCCATCATTATGGCTGGAATGCTCGGGGCCGCCACCGGCCTTGTGATCGCCATTGTGGATCAGCTGGTCGACGGCCGTCTGCGCGATAGGCGCATGCCCTTTTGGGGGTGGCTGCCCATAGGCAGCGCGATGGGCGCAATGGCGGGAGTCGCGGTAGCGTTTGTTCTCACCCTGGACTATTCGCCAAGCCGTCAAGCCCTCACGTCCACCACGGATTTCTATGCGATCGGCGGCGCGGTATGTGGGTTCATTGCCGGGCCGGTCTTTGGTTGGCTTTTTCGTGAACCGGAGCGGGGCGAACGAGAGATGGTTCAGGGCCAGAATTCGCAACTTGCCGACGTAAGTGCAACTGATGAATAGCCATACCCAAACCGCCATTGCGGGGCCTACTTAATTGACCTGGAAGGCTATGGTATAATTGGGCAAGTTGTAAGAAGAGGTTGAGAGATGGGCGTAGATGCAATACTTGATTCAGTCCAGTATGTAGTTGACAAGGATGGTCAACAGACAGCCGTGCTGCTCGACTTGCCTACCTGGGACGCAGTGCGCCAATTATTGGAAGACCTGGGTGAGGACGAACGCCTGGCGAAGTTGTTGGACGAAGTCGCAGGCGATGAAAAGCTAACCGGGGAAGCGGCGTGGGATTTCTTGAAGAGCGACGCGGAGAAACGCTGAGGAGCGCAGAGAGACACAGAGGAAGAACGAGTGTTTCTTCCTCTGTGTCCCTCCCTCTTCCCTCGTTCTTCTCTCCGTGTCCCTCTTCAGTCCGCTCAATCGCGCGTTCTCACCCGGCAGTCGCGTAAGCAATAGCTCCATCCAACCCCATCCCCCGCCCGCGCCCCCAGGCGGCCTCGAACGCCTCATCGCCCAGCGCCTGGCGCAGATGGCGGCGGGTGCGCTCCACCTCGACCCGGTCGGCCGGCCACCAGGCCGCGCCGGAAGTGGTGAACTGGGCGTCGGCCGCGGCCAGCAGCGGCGCGCCCCAACCCGCGTCGCCGCGCGCGACGGCCGTGGCCGCCAGCCCGCCCAAACACTCGGCCATGCCGCGCTTGTTGCCAGCTTGCGGAAGGCGGCCAGACTGTCGTGGAACAGGCTCTCGGCCCGCGCCGCGTCGCCGTCGTGCAGGGCCATGTAGCCGAGGGTGTGGATGAGCCGGGCGTGGTCGCCCAGCGCGTCGGCGGCGCGGTAGAGGGCCTCGGCGCGCTCGTAGAAACCCCTGGCCCGCTCATAGTCGCCCTGGGCGCGGGCGACTTCGCCGAAGTTGTTGTGACAGAAAGCGATCTGCCACGGGTCGCCGACGCGCTCGGCCTGGGGCAGCGCCTGGCGCAGCCACGCCTCGGCCTGGGCCGTCTCGCCCAGCCCTAGCGCGGCGTTGGCCAGATGGATGAGCGTGTTGACCTTGTCCCAACCACTGGCGACCTCATCGAACATCTCGGCGGCCATTGTCAGGTGGCCATAGGCCTCCTTGTCGCGGCCGCCGTTGAGCAGAGAGACACCATACGTGAAGTGGCCCATCGAGATACCCAACGGAAAGTCGCTCTGCTCGGCCAGGGCCAGGCTCGCACGGTTGCGCTCAATGGATAGCTCGCTCTCCCCCAGCCACAGAGCCACCATCCCGCCCGCGTTCAGGGCCATGCCCTGCGGGATGCCGCCCATGGCTTCAGTTGCTCGAATGACGCGCTCGGCCAACTCTCGGCCTTCCTGGAGGTAGCCGCGCCGGTACCAGAACCACATCAGGAAGATGACGATCCAGCCCGCGCCCAGCGGATCGCCCCCTTCGGCCAGGCTCCAGCTCATGGCCGCGCGGAAGTTGTCGTGATCGGCTTCGACGCCCATGATGATGGGTAACGCCTGCTCGCTGTAGATAGTGGCATAATTCTCCATGGCCCGTCGCACAAAATGGGCCGCGTGGTCGGTTCGCCGCGCGGCCAACTCGCCGCGCTCCGCCAGCTTCTCCAGGGCGTAGTCGCGAATGGTCAGCAGCATGTCGAACCGCGGCTCGTCGTCGGGCGATTCGACCTGGCGCACCAGGCTGTTGCGGACGAGCGTCTCGACGCCGGCGAAACCGTCCAGCGCCCCGTCGGCGTTACAGACGGCCTCGGCGCTCTCCAGCGTGAAGCCGCCGACGAAGACGCCCAGCCGGGCGAATAGCGTTTGCTCGTCGGGCGTCAGCAGAGTGTAGCTCCAGTCAATGGCGTTGCGCACCGTCTGCTGGCGGGTGGGCAGGTCGGCCGCGCCGCCGGTCAGCAGCGTCATGCTCTGGTCGAGCCGCTTGAGGATGGCCGCCGGCGGCAGCAGACGCACGCGGGCGGCGGCAATCTCCAGCGCCAGCGGCAGCCCGTCGAGGCGGCGACAGATGCCGGCCACGGCGGCGGCGTTGTCGTCGGCCAGGTCGAATGACGGCCGCGCCGCCTGGGCCTGGCGCACGAAGAAGCGCACCGCCTCGTAGTCGAGCAGTTGCTCCGGCGACAGCGCCCGCGCCGGCGGCACGGCCAGCGTGTCCACCGGGTACTCGCGCTCGCCGCGCAGTTGCAGCGCGATACGGCTGGTGGCCAGCAGGGCGACCTGGCGCGTGGCCGCCAGCAGCCCGGCGACCACCGGCGCGGCGCTGACCACCTGCTCCAGATTGTCCAGCAGCAGCAAGACCTGCTTGTCGGCCAGATACTCCTTGAGGTTCTCGAACGCCGGCCGGCCGCCGCCTTCGCGGATGCCCATCGTGTGGGCGATTGTCGAGGCGACCAGAGCCGGGTCGGTGATGGGGGCCAGGTCAACGAAGAAGACGCCGTGGGGGAAGCGCTGGCGCAGGGCGTGGCCCAGTTCCAGACACAGGCGCGTCTTGCCCGTGCCGCCCGGCCCGGTCAACGTGACCAGGCGCGCGCCGGCGGTCAGCAGGCGACCCAGGTCGGCCACCTCCCGCTCACGGCCGATAATCGGCGTCGGTGGCGTGGGCAGATTGCCGGCGAACTCGGCCGAGGATTGCAGCGGCGGGAAGTCATTGGGCAGGTCGGGCAGGCAGAGTTGATGGATCGTCTCCGGGCGGCTGAGGCCTTTGAGTGGATACGTCCCCAGCTCGACCAGGCGCAGACCGGCCGGCAAGTCGTCGCGGGCCAGTTCGGCCGTGGGCTGCGAGAGCAACGTCTGCCCGCCGTGGCCCAGCCCGCGCACGCGAGCGCAGCGGTTGACGGCCGAGCCATAGTAGTCGCCCGCCCGCCAGTCGGCCGCGCCGGTGTGGATGGCGATGCGCACGCGCAACTCGAACGGGTAGTCGCCCAACCCGGTGGCCAGCCCGCGCTGGATGGTCGCCGCGGCGCGGACGGCCGCCGCCGGCTGCTGGAAGACGGCGAAGCGGCTGTCCCCCTCACCGCGCGGCCGGACGACCAGCCCCCCGGCCTCGGCCACGGCGGCCTCAATCAGCGCGTCGTGGCCGGCCGTGGCCGCGCCCATCGCCGCCGCGTGGTGCTCCCAGAGGGGCGTGCTGCCCTCGATGTCGGTCATCAGAAAGGTGACGGTTCCGGTCGGGTAGTCGGTCACTGGCTTCTGTCCTAAGAAGTCAACCGCAGATTCCGCAGATTACTGACAGCGGAAATCTGTGGTTACTCTATAGAGTCGGGTCAATTCATAAGCCTCATTATAATCTAAGAATTAGCCGTTCACGCGGCCAATGGCTGTTCAATAGGTGTCCAATCTTGCTTGTAGCGCGAGATGGCATCTCGCGTTCCGCCCTGTAGCGCGAGATGGTATCTCGCGTCTTGGAAGTACGGGACGCGGGATACCATCCCGCGCTACAATAACCAGACCGCGGGCTAACGGAGGATCCCCTATGCAGGTCACACACATCTTCGAGACGGTCATCTACGCCGACGATCTGGCGGCGGCCGAGCGCTTCTATCATGACGTGCTGGGGCTGGCCGTCTATAGTCGCTCTGAGACGGTCGTGTCGTTCCGGCTGGCCGGCGGCGTGCTGCTGGTGTTCGACCCCCGGCGAGCCACCCAGCCCAACCGCGGCGTGCCCAGCCACGGGGCGCAGGGGCCGGGCCATGTGGCGTTCGCCGCCGCGCCGGAGTCGCTGGAGCAGTGGCGCGACCATCTGGCGGCCCACGACGTGCCCATCGAGATGGAGGTCAACTGGGAGCAGGGCGGCACGTCGCTCTACTTCCGCGACCCGGCGGGCAACAGCGTCGAGCTGGCCCCACCGACGTTGTGGGGTGGGGGGTGGGCGTTCTAATTCTGGTTCCCTCGCCCTTTGGGAGAGGGTTAGGGAGAGGGCTTCTATAGCTAGGAGTGCCGACCCTCCCCTAACCCCTCCCGGAGGGCGGGGGACAGAACGCGACAACCTCTCCCCTAACCCCTCCCGGAGGGCGGGGGACAGAACGCGACAACCCCTCCCCTAACCCCTCCCGGAGGGCGGGGGACTGGAAGCCTGCAAGAACGCCAGCAGCGCCTCGATCTCGTCCTCGCTCAGGTGCAGGTTGGGCATATTGGTTCCCGTCCGCACGGCCGCCGGGTCACGCAGCCAGCGGCGGACGAACTCGGCGTCGGGCCGGTAGTGGGTCAGGTCGGGCGCGCCCAGGGCTTCGCCCAGCTCGAGGTCGGCTGGAGAGCGGGTTTCGACGCGCCCGATGTTCAAGCCCTCATGCCGATGGCAAGTGGCGCAGCCCTTGGCTTGGAACAGCGCTCGACCCTGCGCGGCCGGATCGGGAGTGGGCGTCGGCGCGGCCGTAGCGATGATGGCTGCGCCGGTGGACGGCCGAGCGACGAACGACAGAGCCAGCAGAAGCAAGGCCACGACCAGCAGCGCCACCGGCAGCCGGCTCATGGCTTACGGCTCCGTCTGCGGTTTGACCGCGGCGCGCTTGCGAGCCTGGAACAGGGCCACAACAGCGGCCAGACCGGCCACGCCAACCGCGGCCCAGCGCAGGCCATCGGCAGCTAACACTCCTGGCGCGGCGGCCGGCGCGGCCGACGGTTGGGCCTTGGCCGCGCCGCTCAACTGCGGCGCGGCCGGCAACACGGTCAGCGGCTCGAAGGCAGCGTCGCCGGCCAACGGGTTGGGCAGGATCGTCCACGTCCACTCCCCCTCGACCGGGAAGGTCACCTCGGCGATGAAGTGGCCGACCTCCTCGGTGGGCGTGGCCATCACCTCGACCCGCCGCCCGGCGTCCAGGTTGCGGGCCACCAGCAGCGGCTCGACGGGCGTTCCGTCCGCAAAGCCATGCACCGGCGTCTGGCCGTGTTGCAGCACGGTGAAACCCACCGTCCACGGCTCGCCGGCGCGAATCTCGCCCGGCGGCGCGTCGAGAGTGACGACGGCCCAGCCGCCGGCCAGCGCGGCCGAGGCGATGGCCAGCAGCAGAAATACACTCAACAGAAGACCGATCTTGCGTTTCATCCTGTCTCTCCTGGGCTAGATTAACGGCGACGGTGAACAGAAGAAGGAACCACCGAGGGGGTTCCCTTCTGGGCCGCCGCGTTTAGCCACTATACCCCGCCGGCGGCCGGCCGGTTCCCATTTGATCCGGCCAGACCTGTCAGGTGGGCGGCCAATGGGGTTTCATCGGTCAGATGAATTATGGCCGTCCACCTGTCAGGTCTACTATAAATCTGTGGAATCTGCGTAATCTGTGGTTCCTACTCTTCGCAGACGACATCCGGCGTCGTCGCCTCCCCCCAACGCCGGACAAACTCCTCGCGATAGAGTCGCCCGATGGCCGGGTCGGCAATGGCGATGACGTTCTCGTCGTTGCTGTCGGCGGCGTTGTCGGAGAAGTTCATCGAGCCGGTGATGACCACGAAGTCGTCAATGATGACCACCTTGTGGTGGAAGGTGCCGGGGTTGCCGTCCTGGCGCACTTCCAGCCCATCGCAGAACATGGCCGGCATCTCGCTGTAGGCCGTCTCGCTGCCGCGCGTCTCGAAGATGCCCTGCACCACCACGCCCTCGGCCGCCCGCCGGCGCATGATCTCCCCCAGCTCATCCTTGGTGAACGAGAAGGCCATGAAGCGGATGCTCTCGTTGGCCAGCCCCACCAGTTGCACTAGGCTATCGAACGGCTCATCCTCCGGCGCGAAGCGGATGGTGATGGGCAGCCCGCCGGCGGTCATGACCGTCTGGCCGTTGACGTTGGACGGCGAGCGCGGCCCGAACTGCCCGCCCCACATCTCCTCGAACTCGCGGGCATAGACGGCCACCGCCGCCGGTGACTCCAGCACGACGACGTTGTTGTTGTTGCGGAAGACGTCGTTGGTCGTCAGGTTCATCGAACCCGTCCACAGGATGCGGCCGTCAATGAGGATGAACTTGTTGTGCATGAACGCCGAGCGCAGATCGTCGCGGATGGGAATGCCGGCCGCTTCCAGCAGGGCGAACTGGCCGCGCCCCTCTTCGCCGTCGGCGTCGCGGCCGTTCTCGTCGTCAGTGATCCAGCGCACGGCCACCCCCCGCTCATGGGCCCTGATGAGGGCTTCGGCCACCGGCGTCAGGTTCGTCTCGAAGACGGCCAGGTCAATCGAGCTTTGGGCCGCGTCAATGTAGCCGATGAGCTTGTCAACAATGAACTGCCCGTTGGCCTCATTGCCGCGCGCGCCGGGGCTGAACAGCACCGCCCACGTTCCGGCGTCGTAGCCGATGTCGCGCGGCAGGTGGCCGGTGGCGGGCAGCGTCGGCAAGGGCGCGCCGGTGGCCGGCACGGGTGTCGGGGCGACGGGCGGCGCAGGCGACGAGACGGGCGGCGTGGGGGCAAACGGCGGCGTGGGGATGGGGGCCACGGTCGGCAACGGCGTGCGCCGCGCCGGCAGCGGCAGCGACCCACCCGTGTCCAGCAGCGGCGGTTGGCCGCAGGTACATAGCAAGAGCAGCAGCAGGCTCAGCGCCACCAGGGCGCGCGCCCTAGCCTTTGGCGACATCGGCGTCCGTCCCCGCTTGCGGGCGCAACTGGGCCTCGACGAAGGCGCGCTGCACGGCGGCCCAGGCGCGCCCCAGCCCCCGCCGCCGGTTGCGGGCCAGATTGGCGGCGATGCTCAGCAGCCAGGGGCGCAACGGCCGCGTTTCGTCGAAGCGGGCCAGGGCCAGATAGGCGCGGATGAACGCCTCTTGCGCGGCGTCCTCGGCTTCGGCGGCGTCGCCCAGGATCAGGTAGGCCAGGCGAAAGACCGGCTCCTGATGGCGGCCGACGAGCGCCTCCCAGGCGGCCTCGTCCCGCCGGCGGGCGCGCCGGACAAGCTCGGCCTCCGCCGGGTCAGCCGTGGGCCGTTCGCCGGGGGCGCCGGCCGCGTCCATCAAGCTCATTCATACCACTATACCCCGCGACTGGTAGAATGGTTCCCATGAACCTGGAAATCTCGACTGATCCCCACCGGCTGGACATGGACCTGATCCATCGCTGTTTATCAGAAAGCGCCTATTGGGCCATCGGCCGCCCGCGCGAGGTGGTGCAGCACTCCTTCGACAACTCGCTGTGCTTTGGCGCCTATGCCGATGGTCAGCTTGTCGGCTTCGCCCGCGTCGTCACCGACACCGCCACCTTCGGCTGGCTGGCCGACGTCTTCGTGCTGGAGGCGTATCGCGGCCAGGGGGTGGGCAAGGCGCTGGTGCAGGCGGTGGAAGATCACCCCGACCTGCGCGCGGTGCGCCTGCTGCTGGCGACGAAGGACGCCCACGGGCTATACGCGCAATACGGCTTCGAGCCGGTTGCGCCCGACCGCTACATGCAGCGCCCCAGCCTGAACCCTTAGCCGCCCAGCGGGAAGGCGACACGGCCGCGGGCCAGTTGGCGCGCGCCGAGCATCAGGTGGTGGCGGACGCGGCCGTCGGCGGCGATCTCGCCGCGCCAGACCGACCAGAACAGTTGCTCCACCACGGCCTCGGCCGCGGCGCGCCGGCCGGTCACCAGGGTGGCCACGGTCATCACCGCCGCGGCGTAGCGGTCGTAGAGCGCGGCCAGCGCCGCCCGGTCACAGCGGCCGATGCGTTCCAGCAGCGCCTCATCGCTCATTTGCTCATAAGGCATAGGCCCAGGATAGCGCCCCGCGCCGCCCGACTCCAGGCCAACCACTGCTCAATTCCTGGCCAATTGAGGAAGGGGGACGCTGAGAAACGCAGAGGGCCGCGGAGGGACGCAGAGAGAAAGAGAAGAAGAAAGGAGAAGAGATGGCCTCGTGTCCCTCTCTTCTCCTTTCTTCCCTCTGCGTTTCTCTGCGCTCCTCTGTGTCTCTCTGCGTTCCTCTTACTGCTTGCGGCTGCTGCTTTTGGAGACGTAGAGATTGCCCGCCACCCAGAAGCGCCACGGCAACGACAGCCACGGCTCCGGCGTCGAGTTCAGGCCGATGCGCGGGCCGGTGCGCACGCGCTCGTCGGCCACCGGCTCGTCCGGCTCGATCCACAGGCCACCGTCGGTCGTGGTCATGTCGGTCGTGTTCATGTCGCCGCTGATGCCGAAGGCCAGCACCAGCTTGGCCGGGCCGCTGGTCCACTCCAGCGGCGGCCGGTCGGGGCGGCGCGCGGCCATCTCGTCCAGCCCCTCCAGCGGCTCGACGGCGCGGATGAGCACCGCCGCCGGGTCGCCCTCCGGCTCGGTGGCGATGTTGAGCATCCAGTAGTTGCCGTAGGTGAAGTAGATGTAGGCGCGGCCGGGCGGCCCATACATGGGCGCGTTGCGCTTGGTGGGCTTGCGGCGGCCGTGCGAGGCCAGATCGTCGAGGCCGCTATACGCCTCCGTCTCGACGATGCGGCCACTGAGGCGCGCGCCGCCGGGCAAGACGCGCACCAGCCGCGCGCCGAGCAGCTCGCGGGCCACGGTGAGGGTGGATCGGGCGTAGAAGGAAGGCGGCAGGGGGGCAGACACGCGCTGGCCGTTGCCGGTCGCCATGAGCGCTTACTCGGCCGGCAGGCCGGTGATGCGGATGCCCGCGCCGCTGATCTTGTGGCGCGAGTTGATGCCCAGCAGCACCGCCGTCAGCCCCTCGGCTACGACGGCGTTGGCCAGCGCGCCGGCGTTGATGCCGCGCATCCCGGCGTCGCGGCACAGCCCGGCGACCACGTCCTTGTCGGCCGCCTTCTCGCCACAGATGAGCACGTCGCAGTCGAGTTCGTGCTCCAGGTCGCGCAAATGGGTGGCGGAGATGTTCTGGAAGGCGGCGACGACAACCACGCCGCGGCCAAGTTGCTGCTGCGCCTCTTCGGCGGCCGACAGGCCGCTGGGCAGGCGCACGGCGCGGGCCTTGGGCTGGCCCAACGGGGCGACGACGGTGATGAGCAGCTTGCCCTGCAAGACGGCGCGCACGTCGGTCAGCGTCGCCTGCTGGGCCTCATAGGGCACGGACAGGACGACGATCTCGGCCTCGTCGGCGGCGGTGACGTTGTCGCAGCCGCGGATGACGGCGTCGGGCAGCGCCGCCTGTAGCTCGGCCGCCGCCTGAATCCCCTTCTCTTCCGACCGCGAGCCGATGATGATCTCGTGCCCGGCCGCCGCCCAGCGGAAGCCCAGCCCCGACCCCTCTTTGCCCGTTCCACCCAATATCGCTATTTTCATGGTTTGTTCCTCACACAAGGGAACTATTGCCT
>WBZP01001717.1_pt1 | contig 26328 bp, 13 predicted proteins | sample 5204301 | NCBI WGS metagenome assembly WBZP01 (sample SAMN12412401, study PRJNA552823) | activated sludge metagenome | isolation source: activated sludge from nitrification reactor of wastewater treatment plant... | place: USA: Pennsylvania | collected 2017 | reverse complement strand
TCCAAGGATTTGAGAAAATAGACTTACATTTGTATGGGACATGATTTGATGTTTTTGCACCCTAAAATTAGGGAAATATCTCATGTCCTTTTTTTATTTATTTTGGACAGGTGTGATAATTTGGTTTTTCTGTTTAATTGGTAGAATATTCTGATAAAGTTCATCTTGCTTTTGGTGGATACCTTGTCACAAATCAAAATTATAATTTATAAGATCACTCCTTTCCTCCTCCATCAATTCCCCGGCCTCAAAACCCCATAATTGACAAGATTTCCGCTAAAGTTCATTGTCTCCGTGAGTGTCACAGTATTGATGATGTCAGCCATTAAAGCAAAATTGATATGTACTGTCTGCCCATTATTCACAATAATCACCGTTCCCTTGCTGTTCAAATGGGGCATTAAGCTGCCCTGCTAATCGACCGCAGCATTAAAATCGGTACCCGGACCTATAAACACAATATTGCCAATGGGTGGTTATGTTCTCGGATGGTTGTTTCACCATAAAATGCCCCCTCCAATAACCCACACATCAACAGACCAAATGAAGATACCCTCGCAAGTCGCATGTCGCAAGTTGCGCCCACGTTATAACACTGTTCATAAAAAGCCTCCTCAGAGTATTCTCCCATCAACAGACCAAAAGAAGATATCCCCACAAGTCGCGCGTCGCATGTCGCGTGTCGCAAAACCGAAAACATGACCCCCATCATTGACTTTCTCCCCCATCAGACTTAACATTTGTAGTGGATAAGTTCAATACTAAAAACTTTAGCCATGTTACCTATCAATCATTACGCTAAGTCATCCGCTATGAATCAAAAAATGAGACTATTATCACATTCTATAACTCAAATCTCGCGTTTTATCTTTCTGCTTTTGTGCTTTTTTTCCCTTTCGCTATTGACGTCCTGCATTGAAGATGATGAACCTGTTGTTGCCTCCGGAAACAAGTTTCTGGTAGCCAGTGGAGGTAGCGCTACGGTTAAGGCCGGTTTGTATGAATATGATGTCACCAAAAACAGTTTTGACCACATCTCTGATTACTACCCTCACTATCTGTCTCTGGAATACCTGGATTACAACAACAATAGAGTAGCCTTTACCACCGATATTAAACCGGCAGAATCTTCCTGTATCGCTTATGCTGATATCAACAATTGGGCAGGCCTCAAATTTGTTCCTATCCCGGCTACTGGTGATCCCGAATCCTATTTTGCTGTACCTACCGCGATAAGACCCCGCGTGCTAAAGGATGGAAAGATTGTATACAATGTAGTTTGGAATACTTCCAACCCCTGGGATGATTATCACATCGGACAGTTGGCCATCTACGACCCCGCTACCAATAATATTGAGTTGTCCGGGGATCCATCCGGCTTTGTGTTGGCTCAACCTGAAAAAGGTGCAGATACAGAAGGTGGCAGTATGAGCGGCGCTTTTGATGTATCTCCGGATGGTAAGTATGTTTATTGTCAGGTTTATGGTTATGGCACCAGCTGGGGACAGTACCATATTGACTACAAATTTATTGTGAGTTATGAAGTGGGTAAACCCGGTTCTTACAAAAGAATCGCACAGTCTTATGAAACCATCAGCGGTGTGACCGGAAATGGAAAATACCTGGTTTTATCCGGCGATGGTCTGAGAAAAATAGATCTTTCTTCCAATGCTTTGGAAAAGTTTGACGATTATCCCAATACCTTCAGCCCAAATCAGGTATCCAAAAACTCATCCAAAATGATCAAAATGTGGAGAGGTTCCGGTTGCGGTCTCTTTGATCTGGATGATGCTGCGCCATGGCAATTCACCATCATTGATGGCAGCAAACTTTCTGGCTCTTATCGAGGTCTCGGCCATGGCCTTCAGTTTTCTCCGGATGAATCCAAAATCATCTTCACTGCATCGAGCGACTTTAATACCAACTACGCTAGCCCATTGCGCGTATTTTCATGCCCCGTTGCTGAAAATATCACCAAACCCGACAGCATAGGCACTATGCCCGTTGAATATTGCACCGGTGTCTTTCTTTTACTCAATAAATAAAGGTCCCCTTACTGAAAAACCTATCAATGCGGAGCATAAACTCACTCCCTCATTGATTTCATGATTACCAAAAAAGAACCCCTTCGAGCAAACTTGAAGGGGTTCTTAATTTTTTACATTCCTCAACGAAATCATACGTCACACTTACAGAAATAAATGGGATAAGCTTAAGCCAATTATCCTGCAATATGGATCAAAGTTCTTTTCTCTCACTTCAAAAGACTCTTATTACTAAATAATAAAACCGCTAATGTCGCAAATCACGTCTCGCATGTCCCGTGTCGCGTCTCCCGTGTCGCGTCTCCCGTGTCGCGTCTCCCGTGTCGCGTCTCGAAAAACGCGTCTCCCGTCTCGCAAAACGCATGTCGCTAAACACAACCTACCATTCTACCGTATCCCCACTCTTCAACTTACCTCCCTTGTCTCCTCCTTTACCACCAAACAAATCTCCCTGTACCGGGCTGTGATCTTGTGGCTCTGCAGGTTGATCGTACGACAGCTCCTCGACCTTCATCATCTTGCCTTCAAACAATTTGTTGCCCAGAGCTTTCCAGCCTTTGACATCGATGAATTCGTCAAGCATAAACTCATACTCTTCTTTCTGTCCACCGTTTTTATAGGTGATCTTAATTTTTGATCCTGTGTGAGTGGTAGCAAAATACAACTTGGAGGTAATGCCCTCCGGAATGAAGTAAAACTTCTGCGCCAGCGTGTTCGTCTCAATCTTAAATCGTTTGACCATGGTCCAGCCTTTCTCTCCTTCATAGTAGATGGCGCCGATAACCATATCCTCCTTGTATTGTGAAAGCGACTCTATGGCATTGACATCAAACTTGCGCGTGAGGTCGAGTTCCGACATTTCATAGGAGCCGTCTTTGTATAGGGCTATGAGTTTTTCTCCGGTATCAAAGGCACCCAGCAATCTGCCACGACCATCGGTGTTGAGCCTGCCGCTTACGTCGTCGATGTAAACCTTCATGGCTCCCAGGCTCGACTGGCCCACACTTACCTGCATAACTTTTCTTACTGGGTACTTGGTCACAATATTACCTTGAGAACTCCTGCCCTTGATGGCTATTTCAGATAAGTCATAATCAAAAACCTTAATCCTGGCAGTAGATGCCGGAGTAAGGGTAATGTTGAGTACCTCTGATTCTCCATTGGGCTGCATGGTAAAATACAGCACCTTCGAACCCTTGGATCCATCTTTGGTGAGGTCGTATTCTTTGTCGCGCGTTATTCCCGTTACATTGAATCTTTTGGCATATGTAGTCCCGGTCTTTCCATCCACGTATACCATGTTGTAGGTGGTGCGCTCATCGCCCTTCTTCCATACGGCTACGTGAATGATATCCTTGCCCACAAAGACCTTGTCGGCAATGCGAACTACCTTAAACTTACCGTCTCGGGTGAAGGCAATCACATCGTCAATGTCCGAGCAATCACATACAAAGTCGTCCTTCTTCATGCCCATGCCCACAAAGCCGTCCTTGTAGTTGACATACAGCTTGGCATTGTTGGCCACAACCTGTTGTACCTGGATTTGTTCGATGGAGGTAATCTCTGTTTTTCTTTCCTTGCCCTTGCCATATTTTTCCAGCAATCGTTCAAAATAAGCGATGGCAAAGTCGGTCAGGTTTTCCAAATCATAGGCTACCTGTTTGAGATCTTCCTCCAGGCCCTGGATGTATTCATCGGCCTTAAAGGAGTTGTATTTTGAAATTCTTTTGATTCGAATCTCGGTGAGTTTGGTGATATCTTCTTCTGTGAGTTCGCGCATCAGCCGAACTCTCTTGTCTGAGGCCTTGGCTTTTTCTGATGGTGTGACCACATATTTGCGCAATCCCGCATCAATGGTCTCAATCACCGCCTCCCAGGTCTCACACTCTTCAATGTCGTGGTAAATCCTGTTTTCGATAAATATTTTCTCAAGGGATGCAAGGTGCCACTTTTCTTCTAATTCTGATTTCTTTATGTTGAGCTCCCACTCCAGCAGCGATTTGGTTTGCTCGGTAGATATCCTCAATAATTCTGAAACGCCCAAAAATCTAGGCTTGTCATCAACAATCACACAGGCATTGGGAGAAATACTAACCTCACATTCTGTAAATGCGTATAGGGCATCGATGGTGATATCGGGTGAAGTGCCCGGCATCAGGTCCATCACAATCTCCACATTTTTGGCGGTGTTGTCCACCACCTTCTTTACCTTGATCTGCCCTTTCTCCGTAGCCTTGATGATGCTCTCAATCATCGAAGTGGTGGTCACCCCGTATGGCAGCTGGGTGATCATCAGTGTCGACTTATCAACTTGCTCGATCTTGGCGCGAACCTTTACGCGACCGCCCCTTAGCCCGTCATTGTATTCACTCACATCGATCATTCCTCCCGTCTGAAAATCGGGATATATCGTTGCCTTCTTGCCTTGCAATACCTTGATCGACGCTTTGATCAGCTCAATAAAATTGTGGGGCAGGATCTTGGTGGCCAGACCCACGGCAATACCTTCTACACCCTGTGCCAATACCAGTGGAAACTTCATGGGCAGGGTAATGGGCTCCTTCTTCCTGCCATCATAAGATAATTGCCAGTTGGTGGTCTGTGCATTAAAGGCAACATCCAGTGCAAACTTGGTAAGCCTTGCCTCTATATACCTCGGCGCTGCAGCCGAATCTCCCGTACGTATATCTCCCCAGTTTCCCTGACAATCTATCAGCAGGTCTTTTTGTCCCAGGTTTACCAAAGCATCGCCGATGGCCGCATCCCCGTGAGGGTGGTACTGCATCGTCTGCCCAATGATGTTGGCCACCTTGTGAAACCTTCCATCATCCATTTCCTTCATGGCATGCAGGATCCTCCTCTGTACAGGCTTCAAGCCATCATTGATGTGCGGCACGGCCCTCTCCAGAATCACATACGATGCATAATCCAAAAAATATTCCTGGTACATGCCCGTCAGGGTCACCAAACCCTCAGGGTCGTTTTGCTCTATCTCCGGTCTAAACTTTTCCTTACTCATATCTTCTTATCACCAAACCGCAAAGATATGATTTTTTCAGCAAACATTAAATAAAACCAATGGGTAATAGTGGTTGATTGAGAGGGAGTTGCGCTATGATCGGGCTGCGCCCTCGGGCAATACGGCTGCGCCTTTGGGCAATTCGCTGCGCTTAGTGCAATGCTTGGTGCTTCGCGCCAAGCGCAATACGGCTGCGCCTTAGGACAATACGCTACGCTTAGTGCAATGCGGCTGCGCCTTTGGGCAATTCGCTTCGCTTAGTGCAATGCAGCTGCGCCTTAGGTCAATCCACTGCGCTCAGGGCAATGCACTGTGCAGACGTGTATGTGTCGAAAATTGCATCTTGGTAAACGCACGTTGCGTCTCCGTAAACCCATCTCGCAATACGCGTCTCGCGTCTCCGATAACGCGTCTCGCGTCTCCGTTAACGCGTCTCGCAATCATATACATTACCCAAAAACCTCGTACAACAAATCCTCCACTCTCGATACAGCCCTCACATCAATGCCCAAGCCTTCTCTTTTTACATTTTTCATGTTGGACTGTGCTATGTAAATGGTGTCAAAGCCAAGGCGGTCTGCTTCCTGAATGCGTTGTTCGATGCGACTCACACCCCTGATTTCTCCGGTGAGGCCGATCTCGGCGGCAAAACATACGTTGCGGCCGATGCCTATGTTGTTAAGCGAGCTTATCAAGGCGGTAAAGATGGCAAGGTCGATGGCGGGGTCTGTTACTCTTATGCCCCCGGCTATGTTGAGAAAAACGTCGTTGTGTCCAATGGGCAGGCCACACCGCTTTTCCAGTACTGCCAAAAGCATGGCGAGTCGACGGAGGTCAAAACCGGTGGCCGATCGTTGAGGTGTACCGTAAACACTGGGTGTTACCAATGCCTGGGTCTCAATCATCAGGGGTCGCATCCCTTCCAACGAGGCAGCGATGACACTGCCACTCAGGGTTTCGCTATTTTGCGACATCAACAACTCCGATGGATTGCTCACCTCTCTCAGTCCAACCGATTCCATGGCGTAGATGCCGAGTTCATCGGTTGAGCCAAATCGATTTTTGAGCGTGCGCAAGATGCGGTATGTATAATTTTGATCGCCTTCAAATTGAAGGACTACGTCTACGATGTGTTCCAACACCTTGGGGCCAGCCAGCCCGCCTTCTTTGGTAATATGCCCGATGATTATAATCGGTATATTGCTTTCTTTGGCAAAGCGCTGCAACTCAGCCGTACATTCTCTCACCTGAGAAATGCTGCCCGGTGGCGCATCTATAAAGGGACTGTACAGGGTCTGGATGGAATCTATGATCAGCAGTGCAGGGCGCAGTTTTTTGCTCTCTTCTATGATGGCCTGCGATGAAGTCTCTGTGTAGATAAAACATTCTTCTCTTGCCGTGCCCAGTCGATCGGCCCGCATCTTGATTTGTTCTTCACTTTCTTCTCCGGATACATAAAGTACGGTGCCGCCGGCATTCATGGCCAACTGCAACATCAACGTTGATTTACCAATGCCCGGTTGACCTCCCACCAAAACGATAGAGCCATGAACCAGACCCCCTCCCAATACCCGGTTGAGCTCTCCATCGCGGGTGTCAATCCGGTGGGTATGTCCGGCTACGATGCTAGGCAGGGGCTTAGGCTGCGCCTTCTCTTTTTCCTTCGACCTGCTTACAATCGATGGTGTCTTGGCTTTGGATATTTTTTCTTCTATATAGGTGTTCCACTCCCCACACGCCATACATCTCCCTTCCCACTTGGGCGATTCATGACCACAATTGGTACAAAAAAATACTGTCTTTACGCCTGCCATTTCTTCCTTTAATAAACGCCCAAGTTAAGAATTTTCTTTTTATATGTAATTGCGGATACCCCGATACTCCTTTGTTTGTCCCTACGTCTCGAAAGAGGTGTGGGGGCCGGATCCCTACGCCAGCTTCGCTGTTATAGGGACACGTGCTCTGATCCCCTGACCAGGTTACCCCGCTACTCCGAAAGCCCGCTTCATAAGGTCTTCCTGTTGTGCGTCGTGTACCTTCTTAAATCCTGTTGCGGGAGATGCGCTGGCCTTTCTGGCAATGACTTCCATTGGGTCTTTGCGGAAGTAATTGAGCATATAATTCCAGGCCCCCATGTTGGCTGATTCTTCCTGTACCCAGAAAACTTCGGCGCCTTTGTGTTTTTTCATGATCTCCCTCATCTTTTTTTCCGGAAGTGGGAAGAGTTGCTCTACCCTTACGATGGCGGTGTTTTCTATGTTGTGTTTTTCGCGGTATTCTTCCAGATCGTAATAAACTTTGCCACTGCAGAACAAAAGTCTTTCTGCTTTTTTAACAGTGCTGTCTTCTATGATGGTTTGGAAGCCATTCTTGGGCTCAAACTCGCTGATCTTACTCACACACTTGGGATGGCGTAGCAGTGATTTGGGCGACATGTGGATAACCGGCTTCCTAAATGGCAAGGCTAGCTGCCTTCTCAACAGGTGGAAGTAATTGGCGGGTGTGGTGACATTGGCTACGATGATGTTAAAATCTGCTCCCATCATCAGGAATCTTTCAAGTCTGGCACTGGAGTGTTCAGGTCCCTGGCCTTCCATACCATGGGGCAGTAGCATTACCAAACCACTCATTCGTTGCCACTTGCTCTCTCCGGCAGAAATAAACTGATCTACGATGGTCTGTGCGCCGTTGTAAAAATCACCAAATTGTGCTTCCCATATCACGAGGTTGTCGGGAGAAGCCAGTGAATAACCATACTCAAAGCCAAGCACGGCAAATTCTGACAAAAGGGAATTAAAGATCAACAGTTTTCCCTTGTCGTTGAGACCGTCAAGGCGGTTGTAGGGTTCGTTGGTCTTTTCATCAAAAAACACAGCGTGGCGGTGCGAAAAGGTTCCCCTTTTTACATCCTGACCACTCATGCGCACGTGGTGCCCTTCGTTGATGATCGACCCAAAGGCAAGTAATTCAGCAAAGCCCCAGTCTAAAAGTCCGTTTTCCAAAAGTTCTTCTTTCGACTTCTGGAGTCGGTTGATTTTCGACATCACCGTAAACGTCTTTGGTGTGGTCATGAGGTGGGCTGTTATCTTGTCAATTTCTTTTCTCGGAATACCGGTGTCAAAAAATGATTCCAGCTCGGCTGCATTGTTGGTCCTGCTCAGTTTTTTCCAAGACATCTCTGGCTCCTGGTAGGTGTAGGGCAGTGGTTTTTCTTTGAGCATGTCCAGTCGCTCTTGCAACATGTTCCAGAAGTTTTTCTCCAACTCCTGGGCCAGCGCTGCATCTATATCGCCTCTCTCTAATAATTTTTTTACAAATATTTCCCGCGGATCGGGGTGATTGGCAATGAACTCGTACATCTTGGGCTGGGTAAACTTGGGGTCGTCTCCTTCATTGTGCCCGTGCCTTCTGTAACAGACCATGTCGATATACACATCGGTATGAAATTTTTGACGGTATTCGGTGGCCAACTCAGAGGCAAATACTACGGCTTCCGGGTCATCGCCATTGACGTGAAAAACGGGTGCCTGCACCAAAGCAGCAGATGCTGTGCTGTAGGTAGAAGATCGCGCATCGTCAAAGTCGGTGGTAAAGCCGATCTGATTGTTGATCACAAAATGGATGGTGCCTCCTGTTTTGTAACCTGGCAGCTGACTCATTTGTACCGTTTCATACACCACTCCTTGTCCGGCAGCCGCTGCATCTCCGTGGATGGTGATGGGCAGGATCTTGCTGTAATCGTGGTACAACAAATCAATCTTAGCCCTGGTAAAGCCTTCAAGTACGGGATTCACCGCCTCCAGGTGGGATGGATTGGGTACCAGCTTGAGGTATACTTCTTTGTTTTCCATTTTAACAATGGAAGAAAAACCAAGGTGGTATTTTACGTCGCCATCGCCAAAACTTTGGTCGGGTACAGACGTGCCTTCAAACTCGGTAAAGATTTGTTCGTAGGTCTTGCCCAGGGTGTTGGCCAGTACATTGAGTCGTCCCCTGTGGGCCATGCCAATTACCACTTCTTCAACCTTGTCTTCTCCGGCTGCTTTGTGGATGATGGCATCCAGGGCTGCAATGGTGGTCTCTCCTCCTTCGAGTGAAAATCTTTTTTGACCCACATATTTGGTGTGAAGGAATCTTTCAAAGATCACGGCTCCATTGAGTTTCTCGAGCGTTCTGCGCTTTTTGGCAATGCTCAATCCATAATCGCTGTTTAGGTTTCTGTTTTCTATCTTATTGCGAAGCCAAATGCGACGCTCTCTGTTTTCTATATGCGCATATTCTACTCCTAGATTGCCACAATAGATCACGCGCAGCCTTTCAATGATCTGAGCCAGGGTGGCATTCTTCATGCCTATTTCTTCTCCTGCCTGAAAGACCACATTGAGATCCTCTTGTGTAAGTCCGTGGTCAGCCAGATCGAGATGAGGTGTCCTGTCTTTGCGCTGTCTGATGGGATTGGTTGTGGATAATAGATGCCCTCTTTGTCTGAACCCATAGATGATCGACAGTACACCAAACTCTTTGGTCAGATTACTGCTGGAAGTTGGGACACTTTCAGAACCGTTGGTGTGAAAAGATGCAAAATCAAAGCCTTCAAAAAACAGTCTCCATTCTTTTTCAACGGTTTCCGGACTTTGTTGGTAAGTTTTATACATCGCTTCGATGTAGGAGGGGTGCGCATTGGCTACATGGGAATAATCACTCATTTGGCGAATTTTGTGAAATTTTATAACAGGTTTTTAAGAATTCCTGCAAATATCATACTAAAAATGTGTTTTTATACCTGCTTTGTGTTAAGATTTGTTAAAATTTTAAGCTAGTCTAAATTTAAATTTTGGCTTATTGTAATCGGGGGTTTGACTTCTCTACGACTAAATTCGTTAAAAATTGTGCATTTAGGCTTTTTTTAACAGCTTTTATTTGATATTATACGCTTTATTGTTATACTTTTGCATTCAGTCTAAGTTCTATTAAAATATGAGAATACTTTACACGTTAACATTCCTCCTTTTCTTCCTCGGCTTATCGGGGCAGATCAGTATCGTGCCAAATTCTCTGGCGCTCACCATCAGTGAGGATGGTGACTACCTTTACACACTTACCGTTGCCAATGCAGGCACAGCTCCGGCTACCGTGTGGTGGAAAGTGGTTAAAGGTTCTAACTTCCCATCTGCATGGACCACGCAAACTTGCGACAACAACACTTGTTATGCACCCAACTTTGATGAGTGCCCGGCCAACAAGTCAAATATCATTCCTGCAAACGGCACTTCTACTTTCACCATTCACTTTTATCCCAACGGTGTAGTGGGTACCTCAAAACTGGCAATGCAGTTGTTTACCGATAAGAGCTTCAAAAACATGGTGGCAGAAACCGATCCGGAAGCCAACGTGGTTGCTGATAAAACCGTGGGAACAAAATTCGCGTCTCAGGGTGCTGATCTTAAAATCTTTCCTAACCCTGCCGATGATTACTTTGTGATCAAAAACGACAACAACGTTGCCAAGGTTGCCATCTTCAACATCGTGGGAAAAGAAATGAAAAGTTTCAGACACACACCAGGCAACTCTTATGAAATCGACGATCTGAGTCGTGGCATTTACATCGTAAGAATGCTCGATGCACGCGGAAAAACCATCAAGTCCATCCGCTTGAGTAAGAAATAGATAGGCCCTCAACCGGCTTACTGAATATAAAAAAAAGAGTTTCGGTCTAAACCATCGAAGCTCTTTTTTTATTAAAACAAAAAATCAAAATCGTGAGCTATTCTCCTTATTCCGTTTCCAGATCCATCGTATGGCTGGTATTATTCATCTTAAGTTTTCCGGTAATGACCAATGCACAAAACTTCTATGCCGTTCCGGTAAAAACCATCGACGGCAAAACCATGAACCTCGCCGATTTCAAAGGCAAAAAAATACTGGTAGTGAATGTAGCTTCTGAATGTGGTTATACACCTCAATACGCCCAGCTACAGGAACTGTACAAAACCTACCAGAACCAATTGGTCATCATCGGCTGTCCATCCAACGACTTCGGGGGCCAGGAGCCCGGCACCGCTTCGGAAATTGTCACCTTTTGCCAAAAGAATTATGACGTTACTTTTCCACTGACAGAAAAAATGGGCATCCTCAAAAACACCCATCCTCTCTACCAGTGGCTCACAAAAAAAACACTCAATAAAAAAGCAGACGCCGAAGTCAAATGGAATTTTACCAAATTCCTCATCAACGAAGATGGTACTTTACATGCAAGCCTGCCTTCATCCGTAAGTCCTTTGGACGACGATATCATTGACTGGTTATCTAAAAAATAAAATGTTTTTCAAAACCATTCCCGGAAAAGAAGAGGAAAAGCTTCGGCTTATCCACCAGGTAAAAGAAGACCGTATCCCCCATGCCCAGCTTTTTATTGGCAGGGAAGGGTCTGCCAACCTGGCCATGGCCCTCTCTTTTGTTTCCTACCTCTACTGCCAGAACAAAAAGGAGGATGACAGCTGCGGTGAATGTCCCGCTTGCAAGCTCACCCATAAAATGATCCACCCGGACGTGCATTTCAGTTTTCCGGTGGTGAAAAGCGAAAGCAAAAAGAGGGAAGATACCACCAGCGATGACTTTCTTCCCCAATGGAGAAACATCATCCAACAAACGCCTTTTTTCTCATTTTACGACTGGCAACAAGCCATCCAGGCACAAACAACAAAGCCCAACATCAACACAAAAGAATGCAACGACATCATTCAGAAACTCGCCTTTCAATCGTTTTCTGATGGGCCAAAGGTTCTTTTAATGTGGATGCCGGAGTACCTTGGAAAAGAAGGCAACAAACTCCTGAAATTGATTGAGGAGCCCACCGATAATACCTACCTCATTCTGGTAGCCAACGACCAGGAACGCATCCTCAATACCATCCTTTCCCGGTGCCAGTTGATGAAGTTCCTGCCCTTTCACGAAAGTGCCCTTAAATCCCACCTGATGACACAAATGGGGCTCTCAGATGAAGCCGCTACCCAAATTGCGCGTTCATCAGAAGGCAGTATTTGTAAAGCCATCGAAGGAGCCAGAGGGGCCGACAAAAACCAGTCTGCTTTACTGTTCGACTGGTTGCGAATCTGCTACAAAGGTGATAGCGAAGAAATGACCACCTTCGTAAATGAAACAGTGTCCTGGAGTCTCGACAATCAGGTTCGCTTCCTTGAATACACCCTGCATTTCTTTGAAACGTACCTGAGCTACCTGCTGAGCAACGGCATAGCCTCTGGTATGACAGAGGCAGAAAGGGGCGTAGCGGATAAAATGAAATCCATCATCGACCCTGAAAAGATTGAAAGCATCAGCCACACCATCAGCCAACTGATCTTTTACCTGAATAGAAACGGCAACCACAAAGTAAACTGGATGGCTGATACCATCGGCATTGGAGATATTTTGAGAAATATACCCCAATCTTCCCCAAATAGGCGTATTTTTGTGGACGAATCACTTTTGATAACATAGAGTTACAATTTAAAGAATATCATAATATAAACTAGCTTATGGCATGTGCAAGTTGCGGATCAGGGGGGTGCGGTACCGGAGGGTGCCAAAACAAAGGCCTGTGTGCATCCGGGAGTTGTAACAAGATGAACAGCTACGACTGGATCACTGCGCTCGACATCGACGATCCGGTTGAATATCCCTACGTTGAAGTTAGTTTCAAAAACGGATCCAGAAAAGAATTTTATAAAAACCCCAACCACCTTACCACCGGAGATACAGTGCTCGTGGAAGTACTGGGTGGTGGATACGATATTGGCGTTATTTCTTTATCCGGCGATCTCGTGCGATTGCAGTTGAAAAAGAAATTTACCGTAGAAGACAAGATCATCCTTAGCGCCATACGCAAAGCCAATGAACGGGATCTTGAGAAACTCGAAAATAAAATTGAACTCGAACGCAAAACCATGATCCAGGCCCGTGCCATCGCACAATCCATCGGCCTCAATATCAAAATCGGTGACGTTGAATTCCAGGGCGATATGAAGAAGGCTACTTTCTTCTTTACAGCCAATGGCCGAGTTGACTTCCGCGAACTGGTGAGGGCTTATGCCAAGGAATTTAAGGTAAAAATTGAAATGCGTCAGATCGGCTCCCGACAAGAAAGTGCCCGCATTGGAGGCATTGGTAGTTGTGGCAGAGAGTTGTGCTGTTCAACCTGGTTATCTGATTTCAGATCGGTCAACACCACCGCCGCCAGGTACCAAAATATTGCCATCAACCAGACCAAACTCTCTGGTCAGTGCGGCAGATTGAAGTGTTGTCTCAATTACGAGCTCGACACCTATATGGATGCCCTTAAACACTTCCCTACGCATGCCAATGTGATCAAAACACAAAAAGGCAATGCTTCTTTGGTAAAGACAGACATCTTCCGCGGCATCATGTACTATGCTTATGATGATGTGACGATGCGTGGTGTTTTCCACCCATTGGACAAAGAAAAGGTGAAGGAAGTCCTGGCCATGAACAAAAAAGGCATTCTTCCGGAAGACCTTACCTCGTTCACAGAAATCAAAGAAGTAGAAAAAGAAATTGGCTTTGCCGACGTTACCGGTGAAATTGAATTGCCCAACAAAAAATCCAAAAAGAAGAAAAAGAAACCTTCTCAGGGCAAGGGTCAACCAAGTGGCAACCCAAATCAAAATGAAAACAATACCGCTAAAGAAGCCGGAGAAAGTCGCGAAAATAAAGGCAACAGACCGGATCAGCAGCAGTCGAGAGAAAACAGAGGTCCTCGCCCTGGGGGTGACAAAGGAAACCGCGGTCCACGACCTCAAAATAGCGGACCCAGAGAAAACAGGCCTCCACAAAACAATGGAGGACAATCAGAGGGAGGACAAAACCGACCTCAAGACGAGAGGACAAACCGCCCCAACAGGCCGGAGAATGAAGGCAAAAGAGCCTCTGACAACCCGGATACTCCTCCAATGCCGGACAATAGTGCCGGCACCGAAGGGGCACCTAAAAAGAACTTTAAAAAGAAAAAGTTTTTTAATAAAAACAAAAAGAACAACAATCCTTCATAATGCAATTTGATGTGACCATTATTGGTAGCGGACCGGGAGGCTATGTAGCCGCCATCAGGTGCGCCCAGTTAGGAATGAAAACCGCCATTATCGAAAAATACAACGTGCTGGGCGGCACTTGCCTCAATGTTGGCTGTATCCCTTCCAAAGCCCTGCTCGACTCATCAGAACACTTCCACAATGCAAGCCATCGGTTTGCTGAACACGGCATCAAAGTGTCCTCTTTAAAAGTAGACATGCAGCAAATGATTCGCCGTAAACAGGATGTGGTGGACCAAACATGTAAGGGTGTTGCTTTCCTGATGAAAAAAAACAAGATTGCCGTCTTACATGGCACCGGTAGTTTTGTAGATAAGAATACCATTCGGATTGATAAAAAAGATGGCAGCAGCGAACAAATTACGACTGCCAAGACCATAATTGCCACCGGTTCCAAGCCGGTTACCCCTGATTTTATGGCTTACGACAAAAACAGAGTCATCACTTCAACCGAGGCACTCAACCTTACCGAGGTTCCCTCATCTATGATCGTCATTGGTGCCGGCGTTATTGGTTTGGAGTTGGGCTCCGTTTACGCAAGATTGGGTACCAAAGTAGAGGTCGTTGAATTTATGGACCGCATCCTGCCGGGCATGGATACAGACTGTGCCAAAGAGTTGCAAAAATCACTGAAAGGATTGGGCATGACCTTCCACCTATCGCACGCTGTAAGTGAAGTCAAAGCGGCCAAAAAGCAGGTATCAGTGACCATGAAGGCAAAAGACGCCGATGCTGCCACTACTTTGACAGCCGATTATTGTTTGATCGCCATTGGCCGCAGACCCTATACGCAAGGCCTGGGCCTCGAAAACGTAGGCATTAGCCTGGATGAAAAAGGCAGGATACCGGTTAACGATCACTTACAAACGGCTGTTGATGGCATCTATGCCATTGGAGATGTGATTAAAGGCGCTATGTTGGCCCATAAAGCAGAAGAAGAAGGCGTGATGGTTGCTGAATTCCTGGCCGGCCAAAAACCCCATATCGATTATAACCTCATTCCGGGCGTAGTATATACCTGGCCGGAAGTATCAGCAGTAGGTAAAACAGAAGAAACACTTAAAGCAGAAGGTGTTCCGTATAAGGTGGGTAAGTTTCCTTTCAAAGCCCTGGGTAGAGCACGGGCAAGTATGGATGTCGATGGCATGGTCAAGGTCATCGCCCACAAGGATACGGACGAATTGCTGGGTGTTCACATGGTGGGACCCCGTGTTGCCGATGTCATTATGGAAGCTGTTGCATTGATGGAATTCCGTGCTTCGGCTGAAGACATGGCCAGAATCTGTCATCCACACCCCACCTATACCGAAGCGGTGAAAGAAGCTGCTTTGGCTGCTACAGAAAACAGAGCATTACACGTATAAACCAAGCATCATGAAATTTGGCGTTGTTGTTTTTCCCGGTTCCAATTGCGACGATGATATGATCCATGTCCTGGGCACCGTTATGGGCTCCGATGTGGTCAAAATCTGGCACAAAGAAAAGTCGCTTGACCCTTATGGGCCGCTGGACGGCATTGTGCTGCCGGGTGGTTTTTCTTATGGCGATTACCTTCGTTCTGGTGCCATCGCCCGGTTTTCCGACATTATGCCGGAAGTGGTAAAATTTGCCAACAACGGAGGCCTGGTTTGGGGTATCTGCAATGGTTTTCAAATCCTGTGCGAAGCCGGTCTTTTGCCGGGGGTACTTTTGCCCAACGAACAGAAAAAATTCATTTGTAAAAATGTTTACCTGCAAACGGTAAATTACAATACAGCCATTACTTCTTCTATTTCAGAAGGTCAGATACTCAAGATTCCCATTGCCCATGCAGATGGCAGGTATTACATCCCTGACAACGAGATCAACGCACTGTGGGACAATGAACAGGTTTTGTTCAGATATTGCGATGCCAACGGCCAACTTACCGATGAAGCCAATGTCAACGGCTCCCTGTTCAACATTGCCGGGGTTTGCAACAAGAACAAAAATGTGTTTGGAATGATGCCACACCCCGAAAGAGCGGCAGAAGAAGCCCTGGGCAATACAGACGGTCGCCTGCTCTTTGAAGCACTGATGGGCGTATCCATTTAAATCCTTTTTCTTCTTTTTTTTATCCTGCAGGGTTGTGGGCTTGTATGCTATTTTGTATTCATACTTACAATATGCGTGTCGTGCAAAAAAAAGGGGCTGCAGTTTCCCACAGCCCCATAAGCTTAATCAGCAAGCTTTGATTGGATATTATCTTACGACTTGTACTTTTTTACCTACAAAGTACTTGCCATTGCTCAGTTGAATCAGGTAGCTACCACTCATCCACTGACTTGCGTCAATTGACAGGTTGTCAGAAGCACCAAATTTCTGAGTATAAACCACCTTACCGGTACGATCGTAAACAATTACATCGGTAGCGCCTTTTAAGTCGCTGTTTTTGATGTCGATGTTTATTCTTGACGCTGTTGGGTTTGGATAAACCGCAATGGCGCTGTTGTCAAGAAGGTTGTATGTGGAGTTGGGTTCTGCAAAAGCATATTCTCCTGTATCAGACCTAAAGTCTATTTTATACGTTCCTCCTACAGTAACAATGTTGGGGCCATCCTGTGTGCCCACACCTGCAGGAAATTCTTTTGCTCCCCAGTTGACAGCCCAGGCTGCTTCTGCACGGAACTTAACACCGTCGTCGCTGGCTCCACCATGGCTGGTCAGTGTTACGCTCTCGTGTGTCCAGTGGTTGGCATCTGCAGGATCTTTGGTAAGATAGGTGTCTTTGCTATCATCTGTTCCCGGCCATTCGCCAAAAGGTCCTGATTTACCAACCAAACTGATTTTGTCGTATTCTACAACGGCTTCAAAGTTGTATTCTCCACTCAAGGTGTTGAAAGTTACTTTGTAATCACCGGCAGGAATTGGAATGTTGGCTCCGTCCTGCTCTGCAATTCCTGAAGGGAAGTCGCCCGCACCCCAGTTTACAGCCCAGTCATTATCTGCACGGAACTTAGCCTCTCCGTCAACCAGCTCGATTCTCAGTCTCCAAATGGTTGGGTCAGTTTCGTCCTTGATCATATCTGTATCTGAGTCCCAGCCACCTGGTGTAGCATCGCCTATTATACCTACAGTAGCATAAGGTCTGATAATAGAGAAGCTATAAACCAAAGTCTTGGTGTTGAATACGATCTGGTATTTTCCAGCCTCTGGAACTACGATGTTAGGACCACCTGCAACGGCGGTGTCTGTAGGAAAGTCTACACCTCCCCAGTTAATATCCCAGGCATTGTTGGCTCTGAACTTGATTTCTCCCACTGTTAAGTCTATCCTTGCCTTCCACAGGTCTCCATTGTTTTGGTCACGAGCCAGCTCTGTGTCGGTATCCCAACCACCAGGAGTAGCAGTACCAATTACGCTGATACTTTGGTATGATTTGATTTCTTCAAAAGTATAGGCTCCTGTGCTTCTGTCAAATGTTACCAGGTATTTTCCGGCCTGGGTAATAGGAATATTGGGTCCGTTCAGTGTAGCAATGCCCGCAGGGAAATCACTACCTCCCCAGTTGATGTCCCAGGCATTGTCTTTTCTGAACTTTACTTCACCGGCAACCAGGTCGATGGTAATAAAGTACTTATTGGTGTCTCCCTGTACTTCATACATGTCTGTATCATTGTCCCAACCACCCGCTGTAGCTGATCCGATGATACCTACATCTGAATGAACCTGGAAATTATATGCTCCTGAATTGGAATTAAAAGTTACAGTATAGTCACCATAAAGAACCGGAATATTGGGTCCATCCTGGGTGCCAACACCTGATGGGAAGTCTTTTGCACCCCAGTTTACGGTCCAGGCATTGTCTGCCCTGAACTTAGCTTCTCCATTAACCAATGTAATATCCAATGAATATTGTGTTGGATCTGTTGCGTCCTGCACCAATGGTGTGCTGGCATCCCAGCCGCCTGGCGTTGCTGTTCCAATGAGTCCAACCGTTTCAAATGGTTTGATCTCAGTAAAACTGTAAGCAAGGCTGCCTGTGTTGAAGTTGACCAGGTATTTACCTGCTGTAGGCACTGCAATATTGGCACCACCCTGAACACCGGTACCTGAAGGAAATTCTGTGCCTCCCCAGTTTACAGCCCAGTCGTTGTTAGCTCTGAATTTGATTTCACCCACTACAAGGTCTACGAAACCCTTCCACACAGCAGGATCGTTGGCATCTCTGGTTAATGGAGTATCATTGTCCCATCCACCGGGAGTGGCAGATCCAATCACACCAATGGTCTGAAAATCTACTGCCTCCTCAAAGTTATATGCGCCTGTGCTCTTATTAAAAGATACGGTGTATTTTCCGGCCTTGGCTATCGGAATGTTGGGTCCATTCTGAACCCCTGTACCCGTTGGAAAATCAGTGGCTCCCCAGTTGATGTCCCATGCATCGTTTTGTCTGAATTTTACTTCTCCCTGCGCCAACTCCATCGTAATAAAATATTCGTTGGTGTCGGTCTGATCAATGTACATGTCGGTATCTGCATCCCATCCGGTTGGTGTGGCAGACCCAATGATGCCTATATCTGAATCTACATCAAAATAATAAGCTCCGGTTGAAGTGTTAAAAGTAATAAAGTAGTCTCCGGCAACTACTTTCATATTGGGGCCATTCGCTGTGGCGGTACCTGATGGAAAATCAGATGAACCCCAGTTAATATCCCATGCGTCGTTCGCCCTGAACTTGGCCTCACCATCCGTTAACTTGATGGTCAGTGTCCACACATTGGGGTCGTTGGCGTCCTGCACCATGTCCGTATCATTGTCCCATCCACCCGGAGTGGCGGTACCGATGATACCCACAGCGTTGATCTGGCCGAATAAAGCCATAGACACCAACATCATGAAGGAAAACAAATGTAGCCGTAATTTCATTGGTTTAATTTTTTGTGAAAAAATAGTTATTGTTACTGCGACACAAAGTAAGTATTTTTTTTATTTTTACGGAATAAATTTATTATAAAAAAATACTTCTATGAGAAGCCAAAATTTCAAATCGAAGGCCCATTTCTTATTATTGTTTTTAATAATTTGTTTTAACGGAATATTATTTGGCCAGAGGGTGGTTAAAGGGGTTGTTACAGATGCAACTTCCGGTGAGCCTCTAATCGGGGCAAATATTGTTCTGAAAGAAGACGATTCCCATGGTACCGTTACCGATTTCGACGGTGCTTTTGCTCTGGAAGTGAGGCCTACCACAAAAATTATTGTCATCAGTTACACGGGTTACACAACCCAGGAAATCGACGTTTCTGCAACTTCAAACATCAATGTCTCCCTTATGGCCGGCCAGATTTTGGAAGATGTAGTGGTTATTGGATACGGTACCGTTAAAAGAGAAGACGCTACCGGTGCCATCCAGGCCGTTTCATCGGAAAAATTCAACAGAGGTGCCATTACCGGAGCACAGGAGCTGATTGCCGGTAAAGTAGCCGGTGTTAGCATTACTACAGAAGGTAGTCCGGGGGCCGGCTCCAAAATCAGAATCCGCGGAGAATCCTCCCTTTCTGCCACCAACGACCCGCTCATCGTGGTTGACGGTATTCCGCTCGACAATGGAGGCGTTTCCGGAAGCAGAAACCCACTGAACATCATCAACCCCAACGACATTGCCAGCATGAGCGTTTTGAAGGATGCTTCTGCTACCGCCATCTACGGTAACCGTGCAGCAGGTGGTGTTATCCTCATCACTACTAAAAAAGGAACGGTAGGCAGCAAATTGTCTCTTAGCTACAACGGCAATTATTCTGTGGGTACCAAGTACAACAAAGTAAATGTGCTTACTGCCGATGAATACAGAAATTACATCAACACCAAATACAACTACGATCCTACCAAGCCTCTGAATGAACAGGCAGCTGCTATTCAACTCATGGGCACAGATAACGTGGATTGGCAAGAGTTGATATACCAAAACGCCACGGGTATGGACCACAGCGTTGGCGTATCCGGTGCTATTAAGCAGTTCCCTTACCGCCTTTCATTGGGATATACAGACAAAAACGGCTTGTTGAAGACTGACAACTTCAAAAGATATACAACCGCTATCAACATTAATCCCGGCTTCCTGGACAACGCCCTGCAGCTCAATCTGCACTTCAAAGCCATGCAAAACAAAAACCATTTTGCAGACCGTGGAGCCATCGGCAACTCATTGAATTATGACCCAACACACGGGCCTTACGACGCCAATTCAAAATATGCCGGCTATACCGCGTGGACCATACCGGCCAATGGCAATCCCAACCCCATCGCTCCTACCAATCCAGTAGCGCTGCTGGAAATGCGCAACGACAATGCTACTGTCAATCAGTACATCGCCAATGCCAGTGCCGACTACCGATTCTGGTTTATGCCCGATTTGAGATTAAATGTCTCTGTGGGTCACGACCAGGCCAAAGGAGAAGGCAGGGTAATCGTTCCCAATACAGCAGCGTTTGCTTTCGATGCTATCAATGGCGGTGGGGTAAACAATTATTATACCCAAACCAAAAAGAATACCGTTTTTGAGTCTTATTTAAATTACAAAAAGGATTATAATAAGCACAGCTTCGATGTCATGGGGGGGTACTCATGGCAAAGATTTTATGTAGAAAACTACTTCAAAAATTCAGACACCGCAGGCACTCCCGCCGAAACCCTTGAAAACAGAGATCCGGCAGAGTATTTCCTTGCTTCCCTGTTTACAAGACTCAACTACGATTTCAATGATCGTTATTACCTTACCTTCTCTTTGAGAAGAGATGGCACTTCCCGCTTTTCTCCTGACGCCAGATGGGGCTTGTTCCCGGCTGCCGCATTGGCTGTAAAAGTAATCGACAACGACAATACCCTGTTCAACAGTGTAAAATTGAGAACAGGATGGGGCGTTACAGGGCAACAGGACATTGGTGATTATTATGCCTACCTCGCCAGATACCAGGTGGGTAACCCCAATGCCCAGTATCAGTTTGGAAACGAATTCATCACTACCCTCAGACCCAACGGTTATGATGCCAATATCAAATGGGAAGAAACTTCTACCTACAACGTTGCTGTAGACTTTTCCATCATCAAAAACAAGTTGTCGGGTTCAATCGATGTTTACCAGAAATTAACCAAAGATCTGCTCAACAGGATTCCTGTTCCGGCAGGTACCAACCTTACCAATTTCATTACCACCAATGTGGGTAATATGGAAAACAAAGGTATTGAGTTGGTGCTCAACACTACACCTACTTCATGGTTGGATCTTTCTGTCAACGTTACACACAATGTTCCCAAAATTACCAAGTTGACCAAAGTAGATGACCCTACCTACAAAGGGGTTGCTACAGGGGGTATCGCCGGAGGTGTTGGTTCCAACATTCAGATCCATTCAGTGGGTTATGCCCCAAGCTCTTTTTATGTGTACAAACAACTGTACGATGAAAACGGCAATATCCTGGAGGGACAATTTGAAGATGTAAACAAAGATGGAGTAGTAAACAGCTCTGACTTTTATCACTTTAAAAGCCCCAACCCTTATCTGACAGCAGGACTCACCGGTTCAATCCACATTAAAAATTTTGATTTGAGTTTTGCCGGTCGTGCCAATCTGGGCAACTATGTGTACAACAACGTACAAACCGATATGGGTTACCAGGCAAGAGCTGTTGCTTCCAACGGTGTTTTATGGAACATCCACCAGTCGGCCCTGGACCTCAACGTCGTCAATCAAAGTGCCCTTACCTTTAGTGATCACTATGTAAAAGACGCGTCGTTCTTCCGTTTTGATCACATCACCCTTGCCTACAATTTCCCCAATGTATTCAAAGGTTTGCGTATCTATACCACGGTGCAAAACCCCATTGTAATTACCAATTATGATGGTCTGGATCCTGAAATCGGAAACGGCATTGACAACAATATTTATCCAAGACCAAGAACCTTCCTCGGTGGAGTATCGGTTAATTTTTAATTCTTGAAAAGCCACAAATCATGAATAAATCTTCGATTTTAAGCCTGATTATAATTTTAGGAGTGGGCTTCAGTTCCTGCTTCAATGATCTTAATACCGTGCCGCTGGATAAAGACATTTTAACGGCAGAAGCAGTTTACAAAGATGCCTCTTCCTATAAAAAAGTGTTGGCCAAAGTATATGCGGGATATGCAGTTTCCGGTCAACAGGGTGCTGCCGGTCAACCCGATATTGAGGGCATCGATGAGGGCTTCGGTCAATATCTAAGAGGATACTGGTACCACCAGGAACTTTCCACTGATGAAGCGGTAATTGGATGGAATGACCAAACCATCAAAGACTTCCACAACCAAACATGGACAGAAACAGACGGTTTTATCTACGCTTTTTACAGCAGAATATTTTACCAAATCTCTCTTTGCAATGAATTTATTCGCGAAACAACGGAAGAAAAATTGACAGAAAGAGGTGCAGACGATGCACTAAAAGCGGAAGTTAAAAAATTCAGGGCAGAGGCTCGATTCCTGAGAGCACTGAGCTACTGGCATGCATTGGATCTTTTTAGAAACGTACCTTTTGTGACTGAAAACGACAAAGTAGGTTCCTTCTTTCCTACACAGACCAATGGTGTTGACCTCGCCAAATACATAGAATCAGAATTGTTGGCCATCGAAGCCGACCTTGCAGATCCAAAGGCCAATGAATATGGCAGAGCTGATAAGGCTGCTGCCTGGACCCTGCTTGCCAAACTATACCTCAATTATGAAGTGTACGCCGGTCAAAAAAAGTATACTGAGTGTACCGCAGTGTGCCAAAAGGTCATTGCCTCGGGTTATACCCTGGATCCCAATTACAAAAACATTTTTTTGGCAGACAACCACCTGTCTCCGGAAATCATCTTTCCGGTCACTTATGATGGCATCAATACCCGCACCTGGGGGGGCACCACCTTTATCATAAGAGCGGGTATCGGTGGATCGATGAATCCTGCAGCTTCCGGTGTTGCCAGTGGTTGGGGCGGTTCCCGTACCACCAGACAGCTGGTCGAAAAATTCCCTGCCGATCTCACCGGTGTTGTCACAGAATTTAACCCCGGAGAAACCGTTAAATACAAAAAAATGTATGTGCCCGGCTCTCACCAGAATTTCGATGCTACAGATACAGACAACTCTCTTTCCGAAGGGGTAAAAAACAGCAATATTTACGAAGGACACCTGTATTTTGCTACCCCAAACACAGAACTGTATTTTACAACCATATCTTCCAATACAGCCCCCAAATTGGGTGACAACAATGCTGACGGCACCCTGGAAACGGGTGGTGCCAAAATTGTGGTTCCAGAGGCGGGCTTATATTATATCCGTGTAGACAATAAAACCAAAAAGTACACCATTGAAAAAACACAGTGGTTTGTTTCCGGTACTGCAACGGGAGGAAATGATGTGGCCATGAGCTGGGATACAAAAACCAAAACTATGAAAGCTACGCTCGACCTCGGCGCCGGTAGCTTTGTATTTAAAAACAACCGCGGAGAAACCCTTGGAGACAACAACGGAAATGCCATTCTTACCTTAAACGGAACTGCCATTGTGGTAGGCAAGCCCGGTGGACACGAACTGTTCCTGGATGTTGACAAACCGGATTATACCTACCAGGATAAACTTACAGGATTTGACAGAAGACCTATGTTCTACACCACAGGACAGAATATAGATATCAACGACCTCTCTGTCTTTACAGATGGTATCGCTGTCAACAAGTTCAAAAACATTACTTCCACAGGAGCACCCGGTAAAGACTCTGATTTTCCGGATACCGACTTCCCCATGTTCCGTCTGGCAGATGTTTATTTGATGGCCGCAGAAGCCATTCTCAGGGGCAATGGAGATAAAAACCAGGCCGTTGCTTACGTCAATGCGGTAAGAGAACGAGCCTACTCCGGTAAAGTGGGTAATCTCTCTCTCAATGATCTGACCCTCGACTTTATTTTGGACGAAAGGGCAAGAGAACTCTACTGGGAAGGTCACAGAAGAACAGACCTGGTGAGATTTGGTCAATTTGCAGACGGTACTTACCTTTGGCAGTGGAAAGGCGGTGTCAAAGAAGGAAAAACCGTATCCAACAAATATAATATGTACCCCATACCTTCAGCGGACCTTGGGGCAAATCCAAACTTAAAACAAAACGAAGGATACTAACCTTCACGGGGGCGACGAAAGTTGCCCCCTTTTTTTTACCCCATTAGGCTATGGGGATCCAAACTTATGAAAAGCTTGGTAGCCAAATGAGAGCATTTATCCTGTTGTGCAGCAACTTCATTCCTTGACTTCAAAGGTCTTTTCACCTACGCCTACTCCGGTGATGGTCATTTTTTTCCATCCCTTAGGCAGGCTACCCGGCTTTTGAACAACCCCTTGTGGGGTGATGCTCAAGCCCCCAAAACCATTCAAAACCGCCTGGAGCATACCTCCCGCTCCCGTAGCAAAGTAGGGATTAGTACCTCCTGCCGTTTCAGAAATCACACCAAAAGGAGGTACTTCATTGGGTTTATAACTCGAAGAAAATATTTCAGCAGCTTTGTTGTAGTCACCCAGCCTGCTATACAATACAGCTAGAATGGCGGCTCCCATGGCCGGCCCTTCCTTGGAATACCGCGGCAGGTAATATTGCAGATCCTGACGGATTCTGGCGGGGTCAGTCACTATTTCCAGCGGATAAGCCAATAAATTGGCATCGGCTTGCTTGATTTCAACACCATCATAACTTGCGTTTTCTTTGGTAGTTCCATCAGGAAAAGTGAGAATGGGTATGTTGTCTGCCACATGACTCCAATCCGGATCGGGCGTTATTCCCAACTCTTTTGCTGCTTCCACGGCATATCGCAGGGCTGTGATGGCCATTCCATTGGTAAAGGCATTGTTGTCTATATTTTCCTGCCATTCATTGGCACCAATTACGTTGTTGATATCGTACCGGCCGGGGCCGTTTCTCTCTACCCGGCTGGCCCAAAAAGCTGCAACCTCCTTCAATACCGGCCAGCCCCTCTCCTTCAGCCAGGTCTTGTCGCCGGTTACTTGATAATACTTCCAAAATGCCCAGCCTACACAACCCGTTATATGGTGCTGAAATGGGCCTGTAAGCGCCCATACCGGTGTGTCTTCACTTCCCTCTGCCGATGACTCCCAGGGAAACATCGCCCCTTTATAGCCATGAGAAAAAGCATTCTTTTTAGCCGCTTCTAACCTCTGATATCGGTATTCAAGAAATGACCTGGCCATTTCCGGCTGCATTAGCAACATGGGAGGGTACATCCAGAGTTCTGTGTCCCAAAATACATGCCCATTGTAGCCAAGACCCGAAAGTCCCATTGGACTCAGGCTGTACGCCGTGCCCTCTCTCGAAAAGGAATAGAGATGATATAAGGCAAATCGAATGTCTCTTGTTACATCTACACTTCCTTCTACCGTTACATTGCTTTTCCATATTTCTTTCCAGGCTTCCAGGTGTCTTTTCAGTAACCGTTCTCTTCCTTCTAGAGCTGCAAAAATGGTAAGGCGCTCTGCTTCGTTGTGTGGGTCATCATACTGATTGCTTGCACAACTGGAGGCCACCACCGAAAAGGTATATTGCTCTCCCTTTTTAAGTTTTTTGGAAAACTTGGCAAGGTGCATGTTGTAATCCCAGTCTTCGTGTATGACAGCCGGCTCTTTGCCATGATCTTCTTCAAATATAAAAGAATTGCTGGCCGCTACTTTCAGTTTGCCGGATGGACTTTTTCCCACCGATGTAAGCAATCGGATCAATGCATGGGGCCTGTCAATTTCTGCGTAATAATTGCGAACATCGATCAGGTGTACCGGTGCTTCAATCACACTCATAGGAGTAATCGTTATGTCTTTTTGAGCCGTTATCGTGAGGGTTGTCATAGCAGTATAGGGCAAATGCCTCAATGCCATCATGGTTGAGCTGACCGTAGCCTTATCTCCAATAGAAAAATCCGTTATGAGTTGAGCCTTTTCCATGTCAAGGGTCTGGGTATAATGCTGAATTTCTTTTGGTCCTACACGCTGACCATTGATGTCAAGGTTCATGTTGAGATGATTGAACCCCTTGAGTATGTTGGAAACACGCCCTCTTTGATAGTAATCATAGGCCCCGTTTAAAACCACATCTTTTACCTTCAGCGCTTCTGCGGAAGAAACAATGCCG
>WBZP01001716.1_pt1 | contig 26328 bp, 24 predicted proteins | sample 5204301 | NCBI WGS metagenome assembly WBZP01 (sample SAMN12412401, study PRJNA552823) | activated sludge metagenome | isolation source: activated sludge from nitrification reactor of wastewater treatment plant... | place: USA: Pennsylvania | collected 2017 | reverse complement strand
AATCCGAGCACGGCGAACTGCGACTGCGGTCGCGCAGCGGACGGGACATGACCGCCGAATTCCCGCAATTGGCGACCGTGGCCGGTGACCTCGCCGAACACCGGGTGATCCTGGACGGGGAGGTTGTCGCCCTCGACCAGTCCGGCGTTCCCAGCTTCGAGCAGATGCAGAACCGGGCCCGCGCGACCCGCGTGGAGTACTGGGCTTTCGACCTGCTGTTCCTCGACGGAAGGTCGCTGTTGAACGTCAAGTACCGGGATCGGCGCAAGCTGCTGGAAGTCCTGGCTGAGGGGACCAATCTCGTTGTCCCCGAACAGATCGGCGGCGACGGCCACGCGGCCCTGGCGTACTCGCGGCGGCGCCGCTGGGAGGGTGTGGTGGCCAAGCGGTGGGATTCGACGTACCAGCCCGGTGTGCGGTCGTCGGCCTGGATCAAGGACAAGAACTGGCTGACCCAGGAGATCGTGATCGGCGGCTGGCGCCGGGGCGAGGGCGGGCGGTCCAGTGGTATCGGCGCTCTGTTGATGGGGATTCCGGGGGGTGGCGGCCTCGACTTCGTCGGCCGGGTGGGCACCGGATTCACCGAGAAGGAACTCGGCACGCTCAAGCGCACGCTGGCTCCGCTGGAAACCGATGAATCACCCTTCAACACAAGACTGTCCGGGAACGACGCGAAGAACGTGACGTTCGTCGAACCGGTCCTGGTCGGCGAGGTCCGCTACGGCGAGCGGACCGGCGACGGGCATCTGCGCCATCCCAGTTGGCGCGGACTGCGTCCGGACAAGGTGCCGGACGAGGTGGTGCGGGAGGACTGACCGAGGATGGTGGTCAGACGCCGAGCAGGATCGGGCGCAGCGCGTCCAGCACCGAGGCGTCCTCGATGGTCGACGGGACCGGCTCGTCACGGCCCGCCGCGATGCCGCGCAACGTCTTGCGCAGAATCTTGCCGGACCGCGTCTTGGGGAGCGCGGGAACCACATCCACCAGACGGAAGGCGGCCACGGCGCCGATCTCGTTGCGCACCAGATCGATCAGCTCCGCCGACAGCCCGTCGGGGGAGGCGCCGGCCTTGAGTACCACCAGACCCCGCGGCGCCTGTCCCTTGATCTCGTCCGGCACGCCGATCACCGCGCACTCGGCCACCGACGGATGAGTCGCCAGCACCTCCTCGATGGCGCCGGTCGAAAGGCGGTGGCCCGCAACGTTGATCACGTCGTCGATGCGTCCCATCACGAACAGGTAGCCGTCCTCGTCGATCCGGCCACCGTCGCCGGTCAGGTAGTAGCCGGGATGCTCGCTCAGGTAGGAAGCCTGATAGCGTGCGTCGTCGTTCCACAGCGTCGGCAACGTGCCCGGCGGCAGCGGCAACGAGATGCAGATGGCGCCCTCTTCGCCCGGTTCGCAACGGTAGCCGTCGTCCTGCAGGATGTGCACGTCGTACCCCGGCATCGGCACCGTCGGCGACCCGGCCTTGATCGGAAGCGGTTGCAGGCCCATCGGATTGGCGGCGATCGCCCACCCCGTCTCGGTCTGCCACCAATGGTCGATCACCGGCACCCCGAGCTTCTCGCCCGCCCAATGGTAGGTGTCGGGATCCAGGCGCTCGCCGGCGACGAACAGATACTCCAGTGCGGACAGGTCGTAGCGCTGCAGGTGCGCCGCCTCCGGGTCCTCCTTGCGGATCACCCGGATCGCCGTCGGCGCCGTGAACAGCGCCTTGACGTTGTGCTCGCTGATCACCCGCCAGAAGGCGCCCGGGTCGGGGGTGCCCACCGGCTTGCCCTCGTAGAGCACCGTGGTGGCCCCCAGCAGCAGTGGCGCGTAGACGATGTAGGAATGGCCCACCACCCAACCCACATCCGAGGCGGCCCAGAACACGTCGCCGGGCGCGATGTCGTAGATGTGACGCATTGTCCACAGCAGTGCCACGGCGTGCCCGCCGTTGTCCCGGACGATGCCCTTGGGTTTGCCGGTGGTGCCCGAGGTGTACAGCACGTACAGCGGGTCGGTGGCCGCCACCGGGACCGGGTCGACGGGGTCGGTGGCGGCCATCAACTCGTCCCAGTCCAGATCGCGGCCCCTGACCACGTCGCAGCGATGCCGATCGCGTTGCACCACAACGCAATGCATCGGCGGATGGGCGGCCATCGCGATGGCGTCCTCGAGCATCGGCATGTACTCCACGATGCGGGTCGGCTCGATGCCGCACGATGCCGTCACCACCACCGTCGGCCGGACGTCGTCGATCCGCACGGCCAGTTCGTGCGGGGCGAAGCCGCCGAACACCACCGAATGCACGGCGCCCAGGCGCGCGCAGGCCAGCATCGTGATGACCGCCTCGGGGATCATCGGCATGTAGAGGACCACCCGGTCGCCCTTGCCCACCCCGAGCCCGCGCAGGGCGCCGGCGAACCGGGCGGTCTGGTCGAGCAGTTCGCCGTAGGTGTACACCCGCTGGGTGCCGGTCACCGGGGAGTCGTAGATCAGCGCGGGTTGGTCGGCCCGCCCGTCGGCGACATGGCGGTCCAGCGCGTTGGCGCAGGTGTTCAACTCGGCGCCGGGGAACCAGCGGTAGAACGGCGGATCGGTGTCGTCGAGGATGCGCTCCGGTGCCCGCGTCCAGGTCACCGCCTCGGCGGCCTCGGCCCAGAAGCCGGCCGGGTCGGTGGTGGCGTGGTCGAACAGGTCCTGGTATGCGCTCATGTCGGCACCGTACAACCCCATGTCGAACTTTCGTCGCGAGCGTGCGCGTCTGTACGCCGCCACGCCGCCGCGGGTCAGACCTTCGAGATCACCTTGTCGGCGTACTTCTCCAGGCTGTGGATCTTGTCCTGCAGCGGCTGGGTGTCCGGACCGACGATGTACGGCACCCGGAAGCCGACCATCACGTCGGTGACGCCCTTGTCCTCCAGTCGCTTGATGCCGTCGGGGGTGTAGGCGTCCATCGAGATGACGTGCACCTGGAACTCGCCGGCGCGACCGTCCGCTTCGCGATATTCCTGCAGTCTCGCCAGTAGTTCGTCGAGTTCCTCGGCCGACCCGCCGCCGTGCATCCAGCCGTCGTTGCGCGCCGCCCGGCGCAGCGCGACATCGCTGTGACCGCCGATCAGGATCGGGATCGGCTTGCTGGGCGCCGGGGTCATCTTCGTCTTCTCGATGTCGTAGAACTCGCCGTGGAATTCGAAGTACTCGCCGGTGGTCAACCCGCGGATGATCTCGATGCACTCGTCCATTCGCTTGCCGCGCTTGGCGAATGGCACGCCCATCAGATCGTAGTCCTCGGGCCACGGGCTGCTGCCGACGCCGAGTCCGAGCCGGTTGTCGAACAGCGCGGCCAGGGAGCCGGCCTGCTTGGCCACCAGGGCCGGCGGGCGGATCGGGAGTTTGAGCACGAAGAAGTTCAGGTGCAGTGTGGTGGTGACCGCGAACAACGCGGAGGCCAGCACGAAAGCCTCGATCATCTCCTTGCCGTCGAGAAACTCGCGGTTGCCGTCCGGGGTGTACGGGTAGATCGCATCCGACTCGAACGGATACGCGACACTGTCGGCGATGGTCATCGCGTGGTAGCCGGCGCGTTCGGCCGTCTGTGCCAGCGGCATGTAGAACGACGGGTCGGTCATGGACTCGGCATAGATGAACCGCATGGCGGCAAGGCTAGAACACCTGCTGATGACGGCGTTGGGCCGGCTGTGCGACAAGGGGGCGGTGCCGCGCACCCGGCGCGGGCGCAGGTGCTGGCGAATTTCGTGGCCTGCCTCGGGGGCCCGACGACGAAGCACTGCTGCACGACCTGCTGGAGGATTCTGACGACGGCCCCGGATGGCGACCGTGAACATTCTTGCGGCACTGACGATGCCGTGGTTCGTCGTCGCGTTCCTGAAACCGGTGGTCCGCCGTCTCGAGCGTCGTCAGTCGCCGTCGTCGGATGATTCCGGCTGGCTGCTCACGGCGTCGGCCCATGCCGACCGCGCGCCGGAATCACCGATCCGGTAGACCTGCACCATCGCCGCGACGGACGCCACGACCACCATCACCGACGCGACGATCGTGACCGTACGGCCGACGGCGCGCTCGCGTGCGGCACGCACGTGTAGGAACGCCAGCAGCAGCGCAGCGACCAGCAGCGCCGCCGAGAAGTACAGCATCGAGTCACCGAGTTCGGCGTGCTGCTCGATGGCCGGGGTGCGGTCCGAGTGATGCTCGAGCCATTCCCCGGCCTCGGTGGTCAGTGGCGTCAGGATGGTCGTCACCGCGGCCAACACCAGTACCAGCCACACCAGGCGTCGCCGCGCGGCCGGCCACGCCACGCAGAGCAGGGCCAGTAGCGCCGTCAAGGGCGCCAGCACGACGACGAAGTGCACGAGCAGTACGTGGGCGGGCAGCCCGTTGATTGTCGACACCGAATGCCCTCTCCACCGCGGTCACCTGACGAAGTCCGACGCAGATACTACAGCCGCTGTAGTAGCACCCGGTGGGGCAAGATGTTCGGGTGCGGATCTCGCGGGCGGTGCTTCTTGCCGCAACTCTGCTCGCATTGGCCGCCGGCGGCATCGCCTGGCTGATCGGTGCCCATGGCGCCGCGGCAACGTGCTGGGCGGCCGGCACGGTCGTCGGGATCGTGGCGGCCGCCGTCTGGGTGATCGCGGCGCTGCGCCGGGGCCGCATCGGCGTGGACGTCATCGCCCTGCTGGCGCTCGCCGGTGCGCTGGCCGTCGGCGAATACCTGGCCGGTGCGCTGATCGCGGTGATGCTCGCGACGGGACAGGCGCTCGATGCCTTCGCCGAACGCAGGGCGAGCAAGGATCTGCGGGCGCTTCTCGACAGGGTGCCCCGTACCGCGCGGCGGCGCAGCGCCGGCCAGATCGAGGTGGTGGACCTCGACGACATCAACGCCGACGACACGGTGATCGTGGGTCCGGGGGAGATGATTCCCGTCGACGGGCGCCTGGCGTCGGACATCGCGGTTCTCGACGAATCGGCCCTCACCGGCGAGCCCATTCACCACCGGGTGGCGCGCGGCGAGGTCGTACGCAGCGGTGCCGTCAACGCCGGCGCGGTGATCGAACTGTGCGCGACGGCTTCCGCCGCCGAGAGCACCTACGCCGGGATCGTGAGGCTGGCGCAACAGGCCGCCGCCGAGTCCGCCCCGATCGTGCGATTGGCCGACCGCCTGGCGGCCTGGTTTCTGCCCCTGACGCTCGCGGTGGCCGGGCTGGCGTGGCTGCTCGGCGGAACCGCCACGCGGGCGGTGGCGGTGCTGGTGGTGGCCACCCCGTGTCCGCTGATCCTGGCCGCCCCGGTTGCCATCATCGCCGGCCTCTCCCGGGCGTCCCGGATCGGGGTGCTGATCCGAAGTGGCGGTGCGCTCGAAACTCTAGGCCGGGCAACGACTTTGGTGTTGGACAAGACCGGCACGCTGACCACAGGTCAACCGAAGGGGGTTGACGTGGTGGCCGCGCCGGCCTGGAACGCCGCCCGCGTGCTGGCCATGGCGGCGTCGGCCGACCGGCTGTCACCGCACGTGCTGGCCTCCGCCCTCGTCGAGGAGGGGGTGCGGCGCGGCGTCCCGTTGACCATGCCTCGGGATGTCGACGAACTGGCCGGCACCGGGGTGTCGGCGACCGTGGACGGACGTCGTGTCACGGTCGGCAACATGGCGTTGGCCGCCGACGCTCCAGCGTGGGCGAAGGCGACGCGTTCGCGGGCCACGCTGGACGGCGCGGTGGTGGTCTGGGTCGGTGTCGACGGTGACCTGGTGGGGGCCGTCCTGTTCATCGACCCGCTGCGCCCGGACGCCCCGTGGACCGTCCGGCGGCTGCGGACGGCGGGCATCGAACGGGTGGTGATGCTCACCGGTGACCGCCCCGCACCCGCCGAGCAGATAGCCACGGTCCTGGGGCTCGACGAAGTCCGTGCCCAGCAGGCGCCCGCCGACAAGGTGGCTCGTGTGCGTGAGGAACGCGAACGTGCGGTCACCGTGATGGTCGGAGACGGCGTCAACGACGCACCCGCGCTCGCGGCGGCCGATGTCGGGGTGGCGATGGGCGCGCGCGGGTCAACCGCCAGCTCGGAGGCCGCCGACATCGTGCTGACCAGCGACTCGGTCGACCGGCTGGCGGACGCCATGGACATCGCCCGACGGTCCCGCCGGATCGCCGTGCAGAGTGCCGTGACCGGCATGGGATTGTCCTTGCTGGCAATGGCTTTCGCCGCATTCGGGATGCTGCCGCCGGCGGTGGGTGCCCTCCTGCAGGAGGGAATCGACCTCGCGGTGATCCTCAATGCGTTGCGTGGCCTCGGTCGCGGAACCCCCGCGGTGCCACCCATCTCCCGTACCGCGCGTCGGCTGGTCCACACTTTCTCCGCCGAGCACGAGGCGATGCGCGACGACCTTTCACAGCTGCGCGACACCGCGCAGCTGCTGGCGGCCGGAGACCGGACCGGCGCACTCTCGTCGTTGCGGCGCACCGACGATTTCCTGCAGGACCGGGTGCTGCCGCACGAACGGGCCGAGGATTCGGATCTCTATCCGGCGCTTGCGCATTCACTGGGCAGCGCCGAAGCGACCGCGACGATGAGCCGCATGCACGCCGAGATCGAGCGGCTGGGCCGCAGGCTGCACATTCACCGCGATGCGGCCGACGCCGCCGGCCTGATCGCCGACGACGTGGTGGAGGACCTGTTGGCCTGTCTGTACGGGTTACACGCGCTGCTGCTGCTGCACTTCGTGCAGGAGGAGGAGAACTTCTTCGTGCTGGCGCCCAGACCGGAGCCGGAACGGTGAGCGGCGCCGACGAGTCGCCGCGAAACTGGCTGACGCGCAACGTCAAAGTGTTGTCGGTGGTTTCGCTGCTCCAGGACGCCGCCAGCGAGTTACTGTACCCGCTGCTTCCGATCTACCTCACCGCCGTGCTGGGCGCACCCCCCGGTGTGGTGGGCGCCGTCGAAGGCGTCGCCGAGGGCGCGGCCTCGCTGACCAAACTCGCCGCCGGCCCGCTGTCGGACCGGCTGAACCGGCGACCCCTGGTAGCCGCCGGGTACGGGTTGGCGGCGCTGGGAAAGGTGCTCGTGGCCGCGGCGACGGCATGGTACGGGGTGCTTGCGGGGCGTGTCGTGGACCGGCTGGGCAAGGGAATCCGGGGCGCGCCGCGCGACGCCCTGCTGGTGGACGGTATTCCGACAACCGCGCGGGCACGCGTATTCGGCTTCCACCGGGCCATGGACACCTGCGGGGCGGTGATCGGCCCGCTCCTGGGCCTTGCGGGCTACCAACTCCTGGATCACCGGATCGCCCCGCTGCTGTGGATCGCCGTGGTGCCCGCGGTTCTCAGCGTCGCGATGGTCTTCCTGGTTAGGGAGCGGCGCGTGCCGCCGCCACGGGAGCGTCGCGGCATTCTCGCCGATGTCGGCAAGCTGCCGCGCCGCTACTGGCGCACCGTCGCGGTCCTGGTCGCCTTCGGGCTGGCGAACTTTCCCGACGCGCTGTTGTTGTTGCGGCTCAACGAGATCGGCTTTTCGGTCATCGGCGTCATCCTGGCTTATGTCGGCTACAACCTGGTCTACGCGCTGGCCAGTTATCCGGCCGGGGCGCTGGCGGATCGGCTCGCCCCGCCGGTGGTGTTCGGCGTGGGGCTCGTCTTCTTCGCCATCGGGTATCTCGGTCTGGGCCTGACCACCGATCATGCCGCGGCCTGGCTCCTGATCGGTGTGTACGGGTTGTTCACCGCCTGCACCGACGGCGTCGGCAAGGCCTGGATCTCCGGTCTTGCCGACGAGGCGAACCAGGGCAGCGCCCAAGGCGTTTTCCAGGGTTTAAGCGGCGGGGCAGTGCTGGTGGCGGGCGTGTGGGCCGGCCTTCTATGGGGATCCGACGGCCGGCTGCCGTTGCTGATTTCCGGCGTCCTCGCGATGGTGCTTGCGGTCGGGTTGCTGACCTGGGCCGGGGCCGGCCCTACGCGGGGGATAAGAAGGGCGGCAGGCCGACGCCGGTGACCGAGTAACCGCCCCAGGGCGTTCTCTCGACGATCCTGGCGTCCGTGGTGCGCCCCTCGATCGAGACCGTAACGGCGCGTTGCCCTTTGAGGGCATCGTCGGGCAGGTCCCCGGTGATCGTTCCGCGCCAGTGGTAGTGGCCGTCGATCGCCGCGACGTGCCCGCCCAGGCGGGCCCGCACGGAGATGTCCCGATCCCCGAGCGTCAGCACGGCGTGCCCGTCGTAAAGATCGGGGTAGAGGTCTTCATCGGGTGTCACGGTGGCGCTCAGGTAGAAGTGGTCGGCCACCCGGCGGGGCCGCCAGCGTCCCACCAGGATGCGCGATTTCGCTTCCATCCGGGTGCAGCCCGACCTGTTGAGCAGGTCCAGACATCGGTCCACGTAACGGATCTGCCGTTCGATGCCGGGACCCGGGATTCGGAAATAGTTGGGTAGGCCGTGCACGGCCACCGTGGCGTCGGCGGACCGGCGGGCGTCGACTACGGCCCGGGCCGAACTGGTCCGTCCGTCTGCGGTGGTGACGGTCCAGGTGTCGGTGGCGCTGTCGAACTCCGCCTTGTCGGCGTCGTCGCGAATGACGATGACGGTCACAGGAATCCGGCCCGCCGCCACAACCGGCGACCAAACCGGCCCATCAGTCCGACCTCCTCGAAGAACGCGGCCAGCGGCTGGAACGAACTCACGCAGGCCTGCCGGAAATGCGGACTGGACCGGGCGACGCTGCGCATCTGGTGGCCGTCGAGACCGGCGCGGCTGTATTGGATCGGCAGCGTGAAGAGCATCCGGTAGAACGGGCCGCCGACCCCGTGCAGATTGGCCAGCAGGACCTTGCGGTACCGGGGCATCGTCGGCACCGCCTTGCGGAGGCCGTCACGTGCGAACTGGATGTGGCGGGCCTCCTCGGTGACGTGAATCCGCATGAGCCGCTGCACAATCGGCTGGAGCTCGGGGTCGTCCATGATCTGGCGCTGCAGTGCGTCGAAGATTTCCTCGCCGACCAGCGCCGCCGCCCACAGCACACTGCCCCGGAACGCGAACGGCAGCGAGTTGATGATCAGCCGCTGAGACAGCTTGGGGCGGACGGGGATTGCGCCCACTCGCGCGATCGTCTTGCCGAACATCACCATGTGCCGCGTCTCGTCGCCGAGTTCGGTCAGCGCATAGTGGGTGGCGCTGGCAGTCGGGTTTTTGTGCATGAGGTCGCGCAGCAGCGCCTGGTTGAGGATGTTCTCGAACCAGATGCCGGCCGAGAGGATGTTGACCAGTTCCTGGCGGGACAGTTCGATGCGCTGTTCGCGGGTCATCGCATGCCATTGCGGGGTGCCGTAGAGGGTCACCATGTGCGGGGGCAGGAAGAACTTGTCGGGGTCGATCGGGGCGTCCCAGTCGATGTCGACCACGGGGGCGTAGGACTTCTTGACCGAACCGTTGAGCAGGCGTTCGGAGAACTCTTCGCGGGTCGCCGGGGTGTTGGAGGTCACAGCCATGATCAAAAGGTAGGAATGCGCGAGCAAATAGTCAATACCCGCGGTACCGGATACTTGGCGGTATCGGCGACGGGTTGCCCGTTACCCTTCGGGGGTGCGAACCATCCACGTCATCGGCATCGGCGCCGGCGATCCCGACTATGTCACCGCCCAGGCCGTCGACGCACTCAACAGCACCGACGTCTTCTTCGCAATGGACAAAGGCGAGCTCAAGAGCGATCTGGTGCGGCTGCGCCGGACGATCTGCGAGCGATTCATCGAACGGCCCGGGTATCGGTTCGTGGAGTTGGCCGACCCGAAACGCGCCGGCCAGGGCGACTACCTGCAGGCCGTCGCCGACTGGCACGAGGCCCGCGCGGCCGTCTGGGCCGCGGCGATCGAGGGCGAACTCGGCCCCGACGGTGTCGGCGCCTTCCTGGCCTGGGGCGATCCGTCGCTGTACGACAGCACCTTGCGGATCCTCGAACTCGTACGCCGTCGCATCGACTTCGACTACGACGTCGTTCCCGGCATCACCGCCATCCAGGCGCTGACCGCGCGGCACCGGATCCCGCTCAACGACGTCGGCGAACCGGTGCTGATCACCACCGGACGGCGGCTGCGCGAGGCCGGCCTGGACGGGGCGGCCGTGGTGATGCTCGACGCGGACTGCTCGTTTCTGGAATGCCCGCCGGCCACCCGGATCTGGTGGGGCGCCTACCTCGGCACGCCCGACGAGCTGCTGATCGCCGGAACCGTCGGCGAGGTGGGCGATGACATCTTCCGGCTCCGCGCTGAGGCCCGCGCCCGGCACGGCTGGATCATGGACATCTACCTACTTCGTGATGTCGCCCAGTAGGTATCGCTGCAACGTCGGTGCCACCGCGTCGGCGAGCTCCTCCGGCGACATCGAATGGATCGGGTCGGCGCGCGCGACGTAACGTACGACGCCGATGCCGACCAGTTGTGTCGCACATAGGGCCGCGCGGACCGTGATCTGGTCCGCGCCAATCGCTCTGAGGATCGGCCCGAACACCGGGCCGATCAGGTAGTCGTAGGCCACGTCGACCGTCTTGGCCATCCCGGTGGCCGAGATCGCGCTGGCCGCAAAGGGCCCCCCGTCGGCGAGGTCCCAGGTGGTGATCAGTGCCTGCAGTGTGCGCCTGCCCGTCATGTCGACGCTGCCGCGCACCATGCGATTGATGAACTCCGGTGTGCGAAACGGCAACCGAAGGAACCGGGCCACCGGATCGAAGACGCCGCCCGCCTCGTCGTGAGCGTTCACCCGTTCAGCGTGGCCGTCCGCGCCGGACAACACAAGATGGACACGCCGCGAACCTGGTGGGCAGACTTGCGGTCGTGCCCGAACTGCCCGAGGTCGAAGCGCTCGCCGAATACCTGCGCCAGCACGCCGTCGGACTGCCGGTGGGTCGTGTCGACGTGTCCGCGCTGTCGGTGCTCAAGACTTTCGACCCGCCGTTGACCGCGCTGCACGGCCAGCCCGTGACCGGAGCCTCCCGATGGGGCAAGTATCTCGGTCTCGACGTCGGTGACCTGCACCTGATCACCCACCTGTCGCGGGCCGGCTGGTTGCGATGGTCGGAGAAGACGGCGGCGGCGCCACTCAAACCGGGCAAGGGCCCGATCGCGCTGCGGGTGCACCTGGGCACCCCCGGTGAGGCGCCCGGATTCGACCTCACCGAGGCCGGTACGCAGAAACGCCTGGCGGTGTGGTTGGTGACCGATCCGGCCGCGGTGCCGGGGGTCGCGGCCCTGGGTCCGGACGCGCTCTCGCTGGACGCCGACGCACTACGCGCCGCGCTGGCGGGCAACAGTGGGCGGCTCAAGACGGTGATCACCGACCAGAAGGTGATCGCCGGGATCGGCAACGCCTACAGCGACGAGATCCTGCACACCGCCCGGCTGTCGCCGTTCGCCACGGCGGGAAAGTTGACCGACGAGCAACTCGGCGCGTTGCACGACGCCATGATCATGGTGCTGTCCGATGCGGTGCGGCGCTCGGTGGGGCAGCAGGCCGCAACACTCAAGGGCGAGAAGCGATCCGGACTGCGGGTGCACGCCCGCACCGGCCTGCCCTGTCCGGTGTGCGGCGACACGGTGCGCGAGGTGTCCTTCGCCGACAAGTCGTTTCAGTACTGCCCGGCATGTCAGACCGGCGGCAAGGTCCTGGCCGACCGGCGGATGTCCAAGCTGCTCAAGTAGACGGGCAGTAGGAACGCGTCGCCGCTTGGAGTGCCTGCCGATAGAACGCGTCGAGCCCGCGCGCCGCGACCACCGAGTCGCGGGCGGCGTCGAGGTCGGCCGTGCACCGAGGTGACTGCAACGAATCCCAATGCTGGGCAATCTGTTCCACCATCGTGCGGTTGTGCTCGTCGATTTCGGCCCGCGAGCTCGCCAGGTCCGGTGCGGTCGTCGGCGCGCCAGCGGGGTCGAACTTCCACTGCGCGAACCGCGTGTACTCGATGCCTTCGGTGACGTTGATCTGGTCGGTGAAGACGCCTCGGACATAGTCGGCGTCGACGTTGTGTGCCACGGCGTCGGCGGCGACCGTGTCGAGCACCTGCGCGGCCCGATCCGGGTCGGTGATCGGCCCGCCGTCGAGCCATTTGACCGCGGCTACCGGTTCGGCAACCTGGAGGCGCTGTGCCGCCGCGTCGACGAGGTCATGCAGAGCGCCGGCTGGATCTGCTGCGGCCGTCGAGGCCGGGGTCAGCAGGGCGATCGAGATGGCGGCAACGGGAACGACGAGTCGGATACGCATGCCGTCATCATCGTCGAACCCGGATAGGCTGCGTCGATGATCCGGCAGAAGATCCTCATCACCGGTGCGAGTTCCGGCCTCGGTGAAGGCATGGCGCGTGCCTTCGCGGCCAAGGGGCGCGATCTCGCATTGTGCGCCCGCCGAACCGACCGGCTCGAGGAGCTCAAAGCCGAACTGACGCAGCGAAACCCGGGGATCACAGTCGCCGTCGCGGCGCTCGACGTCAACGACCACGAACGGGTGCCCACGGTGTTCGGTGAGCTGTCCGATGCGCTCGGCGGCGTCGACCGGGTGATCGTCAACGCCGGCATCGGCAAAGGCGCCCCGCTGGGCTCCGGCAAGCTGTGGGCCAACAAGGCCACCATCGAGACGAACTTGGTTGCCGCACTGGTGCAGATCGAGGCCGCGCTGGAGATGTTCCAGGCCTCCGGCGGTGGACACCTGGTCCTGGTGTCCTCCGTGCTCGCCAACAAGGGGGTGCCGGGCGTGAAGGCGGCGTATGCCGCGAGCAAGGCGGGTGTGTCGTCCCTCGGCCAATCCTTGCGGGCCGAGTATCCGCGCGGCCCGATTCGGGTGACCGTGCTCGAGCCCGGCTACATCGAGTCGGAGATGACCGCCAAGGCGGCCAGGACGTCGCTGATGGTGGACAACCAGACCGGCGTACGGGCGATGGTCGACGCCATCGAAAACGAACGTGGCCGCGCCGCCGTGCCGGGCTGGCCGTGGACCCCGATGGTCGCGCTGATGAAGCTGACGCCGACGCGGTTCGCCAGGTTCTTCGCCTGATTTTGAGGGTTTATCCGGCCGCGGGCGGCGGGTAGCCCGTCGACATGAGGTGTTCGAAACTGACTCCAGCAATGTTCGCGGGCATCGCCGCCGCCGCGACGATCGCCTTCACTCCCGCGGCCATGGCCGATCCGGTGCCATACCCGGTGGTCCGGGCGGTGAGGCCGGTCCTGGCGGGGCCAGCGGCGTCATCCCCGTCGGCTGACCCACTTTGGTGACTTCGGCGTGCGAACGGGCGGTATCCGCCCGTCGCCACGCCGAAATCCCGGAGACTCAGCCCGCCCGGCCACGCTCCTCGCGGTAACGGCGGACCAGCGCGTCCGTGGAGCTGTCCGACTGCGGGGCCGGGGAGCCGTCGCCGGTGATCACCGGCAGCAACGCCTTGGCTTGCGTCTTGCCCAGTTCGACGCCCCACTGGTCGAACGAGTCGATGCCCCAGATGACGCCCTCGGTGAACACCTGATGTTCGTAGAGCGCGATCAGCTGGCCGACCACCGACGGCGTGAGGCGCGTCGCGAGGATCGAGGTGGTCGGGCGATTACCCGGCATCACCTTGTGTGGCACCACATTCGCCGGTGTTCCCTCAGCGGCAATCTCCTCGGCCGACTTGCCGAATGCCAGCACCTGGGTCTGGGCGAAGAAATTGCTCATCAACAGGTCGTGCATGCTGCCCGAACCGTCGGAGGTCGCCAGGTCGTCCACCGGCTGGCTGAAGCCGATGAAATCGGCCGGCACCAGCCGGGTGCCCTGGTGCAGCAGTTGATAGAAGGCGTGCTGGCCGTTGGTGCCGGGCTCGCCCCAGAAGATCTCGCCGGTATCGGTGTCGACCGGCGAGCCGTCGGCGCGTACCGACTTGCCGTTGGACTCCATGGTCAGCTGCTGAAGATACGCGGCGAACCGGGACAGGTCGTTGGCGTAGGGCAGCACCGCACGTGATTGTGCGCCAAAGAAATTCGAATACCACAGCCCGATCAGCCCGAGCAGCGCCGGCGCGTTCGCGGCCAGGGGAGCGGTTCGGAAGTGTTCGTCGACCAGGTGGAACCCGGACAGGAACTCCGCGAACCGCTCGCGGCCGATGACCGCCATCACCGACAGTCCGATCGCCGAGTCCACCGAGTAGCGCCCGCCGACCCAGTCCCAGAAGCCGAACATGTTCGTGGTGTCGATGCCGAACCCCTCGACCAGCTCGGCGTTGGTGGAGACGGCGACGAAGTGTCTGCTCACCGCGGCGTCGCCGAGCGCGTCGACCAGCCAGCGTCGGGCCGCCGTCGCGTTGGTCAACGTCTCCAGCGTCGAGAAAGTCTTTGATGCGACGATGAAAAGCGTTGTGGCAGGGTCGAGTCCGGCCAACTTGGCCACCAGGTCGGCGGGGTCGACGTTCGACACGAACCGCGCCGAGATGCCGGCGTCGGCATAGTGGCGCAGCGCGTCGTACACCATCACGGGACCCAGGTCCGAACCACCGATGCCGATATTGACGACAGTCTTGATGCGCTCGCCGGTGGCCCCCGTCCACTCCCCGTTGCGCAGCCGGTCGGTGAAGTCACCCATCTTGTCGAGCACCTCGTGCACGTCGGCGACCACATTCTGGCCGTCGACGGTCAGCTCGGCGCCGGGCGGCAGCCGCAGCGCCGTGTGCAGAACCGCGCGGTCCTCCGAGGTGTTGATGCGCTCCCCGGCGAACATCGCCGCGCGGCGCTCCTCCAACCCGGCCACCTTGGCCAGCTCGATCAGTAGCCGCAGGGTCTCCCTGGTGACCCGGTGCTTGCTGTAGTCGATGTAGAGGTCACCCACGGTCAGCGTGAGTTCCCGGCCGCGGTCGGGGTCCTCGGCGAAGAATTCACGCAGATGCCTGTCACCGATCTGTTGGTGGTGCCGGGAGAGGGCAGCCCAGGCGGGCGTCGCTGCGATCATGCTTTGACCCTAATGCCGTTGCGACGCCGACGAGCGGCGGGAATTTTGACCACGTTGCCTCAGCCTTTGCAAGGATGGATACATGGATACCGCGAAGTTGCTTGCCTCAGTGCCCACCGGTCTGTGGATCGGGGGGGTAGAGACTGCGGGCGCGTCCACGTTCGACGTCCTCAACCCGGCGACCGGCGAGGTCATCACGACGGTCGCCGAAGCGACCGCCGCCGACGGCATCGCGGCACTGGACGCCGCGAGCGCCGTGGAATCCGACTGGGCCGCCACACCGGCCCGCGAACGCGGCGAGATTCTGCGTTCGGTCTTCGAGACCATCACCGCCCACACCGAGGACATCGCGACGCTGATGACCCTCGAGATGGGCAAGGTGCTCGCCGAGAGCCGCGGTGAGGTCAAGTACGGTGCGGAGTTCTTCCGCTGGTTCGCCGAGGAGGCCGTGCGCATCGACGGCCGTTACACCCATGCCCCGGGCGGCACCGGTCGGATTCTGGTGACCAAATCGCCTGTGGGCCAGTGCTATGCGATCACGCCGTGGAACTTCCCGCTGGCGATGGGCACCCGCAAGATCGGTCCGGCGGTGGCCGCGGGCTGCACCATGATCGTCAAGCCCGCCCAGGAGACCCCGCTGACCATGCTCCTGCTGGCGAAGCTGATGGACGACGCCGGTCTGCCCAAGGGCGTGCTGTCGGTGCTGCCGACGTCCAAGCCCGGGGATCTGACCACGGCGTTGATCGAGGACGGGCGGCTGCGCAAACTGACGTTCACCGGCTCGACGGGTGTCGGGAAGGCTCTGGTCAAGCAGTCGTCGGACAAGCTGCTGCGCACCTCGATGGAGCTCGGTGGCAATGCGCCGTTCATCGTCTTCGACGATGCTGACGTCGACGCCGCCGTGGACGGGGCGATCCTGGCCAAGATGCGCAACGGCGGCGAGGCGTGCACCGCAGCCAACCGGTTCTACGTCGCCAACTCCGTGCGCGAGGAGTTCACCGACAAGCTGGTGAAACGGATGAGCGAGTTCACCGTCGGCAACGGCCTCGACGAGGGCTCCACGCTGGGGCCGCTGATCAACGCCAAACAGGTCAGGACCGTCGAGGACCTGGTGTCCGACGCCGTGGCCCGAGGCGCGACGGTCGCCGTCGGCGGCGTGGCGACCGGTGGCGCCGGGCACTTCTATCCGGCGACCGTGCTCGCCGATGTGCCCGCCGATGCCCGCATCCTCAAGGAGGAGGTCTTCGGACCGGTCGCCCCGATCACCGGTTTCGACAGCGAAGAAGAGGGGATCAGGGCGGCCAACGACACCGAATACGGCCTGGCGTCCTACATCTACACGCAGTCACTGGACCGCGCGCTGCGGGTCGCCGAGTCCATCGAGTCGGGGATGGTCGGCATCAACCGGGGCGTCATCTCGGATGCGGCGGCGCCGTTCGGCGGTGTCAAGGAGTCCGGATTCGGCCGGGAGGGCGGCATCGAAGGCATCGAGGAGTACCTCGACACCAAGTACATCGCCCTGACCCCGTAACCCCTCTTCGCCGAAACGTACATTTCGGCGTAGGCGGATCAGTGGCCGAGGCGGCCGCGGCCCATTCGCAGCAGCAGCATCGCCAGATCCTTGCCCTCGGGGCCGAGCTCGCTGTAGCGCTCGATGACCTCCATCTCGCGGCTGTGCACCAGCCGGGTGCCGCCGGAGGCCATCCGGATCTGGCCGATGGCCCGTGATACCTCGCGGCGGCGCTGCACGGCGGCCAGGATCTCCGCGTCGAGCCGGTCGATCTCCAGGCGCAGACCGTCGATGTCGGGCAGCTGTTCGGTCTCGGAGATGGTCATTTCGTCCTCCTCGCTGTTGGTGGGTTCTGGTCTCATCCGGATTCGGGCCTCACACAACAGACGAGCCCCGGATCCGAAGCGGACCGCGGGGCTCTGGGAAGCAGCTAAACCACGGGCACCGCTGGCCGGTACCCGTAGAAAAATCGCCACTGCGCATTGAGCACGAAACGAGTGTGCCACCAACCGTCGTGCCAGCGCAAAGTCCACCGGGTTCGGCGAGCGGTGTAGTTCCGCGAGCGCGAGGCTCCGGCGTGACAAGATCTGTCCCCGCGCGGCGGTAGGTTGGCAGACGACATGACGATCACCAGCGACACAGATCAGCTTCTGGACGGCCTCAACGCCCAGCAGCGTCAGGCCGTGCTGCACGAGGGTTCCCCGCTGCTGATCGTCGCCGGCGCCGGATCGGGCAAGACGGCGGTGCTGACCCGCCGCATCGCCTACCTGTTGGCCGCCCGCGACGTCGGCGTCGGGCAGGTCCTGGCGATCACCTTCACCAACAAGGCCGCCGCCGAAATGCGGGAACGGGTGGTCAACCTCGTCGGGCCCAAGGCCCGAAACATGTGGATTTCCACCTTCCATTCCTCGTGTGTGCGGATCTTGCGCAACCAGGCGTCGTTGCTGCCGGGCCTGAACTCGAACTTCTCGATCTATGACGCCGACGATTCCCGCCGGCTGCTGATGATGATCGCCAAGGATCTGGGCCTGGACGTCAAGCGGCATTCCCCGCGGCTGCTGGCCAATGCGATCTCGAACCTGAAGAACGAACTGATCGACCCGTCGCAGGCGGCGGCCGAGGCGTCGGAGGCGGGCGAGGACCTGCCGCGGATCGTGGCCGAGGTGTACGGCGAATACCAGCGCCGGCTGCGCGCGGCCAACGCGCTGGACTTCGACGACCTGATCGGCGAGACCGTCGCGGTGCTGCAGGCCTTCCCGCAGATCGCCCAGTACTACCGGCGCCGGTTCCGCCACATCCTGGTCGACGAATATCAGGACACCAACCATGCGCAGTACGTCCTGGTGCGCGAGCTCGTCGGGACGGGGGACGGCGCTGACACGGTGCCGCCGGGCGAGCTGTGCGTCGTCGGCGACGCCGACCAGTCCATCTACGCGTTCCGCGGTGCGACGATCCGCAACATCGAGGACTTCGAACGCGACTTCCCCGATGCCACAACGATTCTGCTGGAGCAGAACTACCGCTCCACCCAGACCATTCTGTCGGCGGCCAACTCGGTCATCGCGCGCAACGAAGGTCGCCGGGAGAAGCGGCTGTGGACCGATGCCGGCGACGGTGAACTGATCGTCGGCTACGTGGCCGAGAACGAGCACGACGAGGCGCGGTTCGTCGCGGGCGAGATCGACGCGCTCGCCTCCGGCGACGGCGAGTTCACCTATAACGACGTCGCGGTGTTTTACCGCACCAACAACTCCTCGCGGGCGCTGGAAGAGGTGTTCATCCGCTCCGGCATCCCGTACAAAGTCGTTGGGGGAGTGAGGTTCTACGAACGCAAGGAGATCCGCGACATCGTCGCCTACCTGCGGGTGCTGGACAATCCCGGCGACACGGTGAGTATGCGCCGGATCCTCAACACCCCGCGCCGTGGTATCGGCGATCGGGCCGAGGCGTGCGTGGCGGTGTATGCCGAGAACACCGGAGCCGGCTTCAACGACGCCCTGCAGGCGGCGGCCGAGGGCAGGGTTCCGATGCTCAACTCCCGCTCGGAAAAGGCGATTTCGACGTTCGTCGAGCTGCTCGACGAACTTCGCGGCAGGCTCGACGAGGAGCTCGGCGACCTGGTGGAAGCCGTCCTCGAGCGCACGGGATACCGTCGTGAACTCGAATCGTCCAACGACCCGCAGGATCTCGCACGCCTGGACAACCTCAACGAGTTGGTCAGTGTCGCACACGAATTCAGCATCGACCGGGCCAACGCGAAGGCGCTCGCCGCCGAACGGGAAGGACTGGTCGACGAGGACGTTCCCGACACCGGGATCCTGGCCGAATTCCTGGAGCGGGTCTCGCTGGTGGCCGACACCGACGAGATTCCCGAGCACGGCTCCGGCGTGGTCACGCTGATGACCCTGCACACCGCCAAGGGCCTCGAGTTCCCGGTGGTCTACGTGACCGGCTGGGAGGACGGGATGTTCCCACACATGCGGGCACTCGGTGACCCCACCGAGTTGTCCGAGGAACGCCGGCTGGCCTACGTGGGCATCACCCGCGCCCGGCAGCGCCTGTATCTGAGCCGGGCCAAGGTGCGTTCGGCGTGGGGTCAGCCGATGCTCAACCCGGAGTCGCGGTTCCTGCGGGAGATTCCGCAGGAACTCATCGACTGGCGGCGCACCGAGCAGGCGAGCCCGTCGCTGAGCGCGCCCGGCCGCTACTCCCACGGCAGCGCCTACGGTGGTGCATCGTCGCGACCGTCGCCTGCGGCCCGGCCCCGCAACAAGCCGCTATTGGTACTGGAACCGGGCGACCGGGTCACCCACGACAAGTACGGCCTGGGCCGCGTCGAAGAGGTGTCCGGGGTCGGTGAATCGGCGATGTCGCTTATCGACTTCGGCAGTTCGGGCCGGGTCAAGCTGATGCACAACCACGCACCGGTCGCCAAGCTGTAGCGACGCAGGGTTCGGCGAGCGGTGTAGTTCCGCGGGCACGAGGCCCGGCGTTACCACCTGTCGAGTCTCAGGCGGTGCACCAGCGCCGGGTCGGCGGCAACATCGCCAGCGCCGCGCTGGCGACCGGCAGCGCGGGAATGACGTAGATGAACCAGGGCAGCCTCGCCCCGGCGATGAACACGCCGCACAACGCCAACAATGCGACCACCGCGCCGACGGCGATCAGATAGCGGCCCACCTGTCGTCGCTGCAGCAACATCACCACCCCGCAGATGGTGCTCGCTGCGAATACGAAAGCCAGGAAACCCACTGCGGCGCAGAACAATCGGTCGGTGTCCCACCACCCGCCGATCAGATCGGTGGCCACCACCGACGTCGCCCAACCGCTGAGCATCGCCATCACGCAGGCCGCCACCGCCGTCGCCCCGCTGGGCGGCGCCGCGGCGGCGCCACTCGACGGACGCGGGATCGCGGTGGTGGCGGGGTCGTTCCGAATCGGGACGGGGCCCGTCGGCGCCCACCGGATGATGCGGGTGGAATCGCCCGAGGGCGGGTCAGGATGGTCCGCAGGATTTACGCCGGGCGGCCGGGTCACCGGTCAGCCGGAGTAGGCGCCGAGCGTGATTCCGCGCTGGGCCAGCCAGGGCTGGGGGTCGATGTAGTCGGTGCCGTTGAGCAGGACGGAGAAGTGGCAGTGTGGACCGGTCGACTGTCCGCGGTTGCCGACGGTGGCGATCTGGTCGCCGGCCATCACACGCTGTCCGACGCTGACCACCCAGGTGTTCACGTGACCGTAGAGGGTCACGGTTCCGTCGGCGTGGCGGACCTTGACCCAGGCGCCGAAACCCGCGGTGGGACCGGCGTCGGTCACCACGCCGTCGGCGACGGCGTAGATCGGCGTGCCGATGGGGGCGGCGAGGTCGACGCCGGCGTGCATGGCGCCCCAGCGGTAGCCGAACCCGGAGGTGAAGATTCCGTTGGTCGGTTTGACGAACAGGGGCCGCTGCAGCCGGGCCTCGCGCTCGGCGCGCTCCTGGGCGAACGCGGCGCCCTTGGCGAACTCCTCGGAGTGGATCGTGCTGCTGGCGGCCGGGGTGACGGTGACCAGCTGGACGCCGCGGGCGTTGTCGGTGAAGTTCCCGACGGCCATGGTGGTCGGGTGGGCGGCGGCCACTGTCTTGACGTCATGACCGAAGTCGTCGGATGCGCCCACCACCGAATAGGTGGCGGCGGCTGCTCCGCCCACGGCCATCGCGGCGACGAGGATGCGGCTCTTGACGGCGTTGGTCCGGGGCAGGCGGTGCTGGCCGATCCGCGGCAGCACGTCGGTGACGGCGTTGGCGTTCTCTTCGAGCAGCCGCCACTGTTCGTCGAGGTCCGCGTGCGGCTGCAGTTGCAGCGCGACCAGGTTGTCGGTGTCGGTCAGGTCGTCGAGTTCGGGCGCTTCCAGCAGGCCCTCGCCGGCAGGCGGGACGAAATCGTCGAGGCACACGAAGTGGGCGGGATGGACGCCGTCGGACACGTCAACGCCGCTTGTGATACCGGAATCGAGTGTCGATCGCTGCACTGCCAACCTGGAATATCCCTCTAGTCGTGACCAAAGCGTTATCTAGACCAGGAGAGACGTTAACGAACGGCACGCAGCCTCGGCAACCTGGGCGACTGCTTCACCGCGGATTGTGACCTGTATCACGATTCGCGGGCGGGTGACGTGTACCACATCACCGGTGGGCGGTGCGGTTGCCTCGCGGCGGTGTCGATACAGTTCCCCACGGGCCGAATCCCCCCGACCGTCATCGCCGTGAGCACACCTCCGAGGTGTCTGCGCACCAGTAAGGAAGCTGATGGACCTTTTCGAGTATCAGGCGAAGGAACTGTTCGCCAAGCACAACGTTCCGACCACGCCCGGCCGGGTGACCGAGTCCGCCGAGGACGCCAAGGCGATCGCCGAGGAGATCGGCCGTCCCGTCATGGTCAAGGCGCAGGTGAAGGTCGGCGGGCGCGGGAAGGCCGGCGGTGTTAAGTACGCCGCGACGCCGGAGGACGCCTACACCCACGCCAAGAACATCCTGGGCCTGGACATCAAGGGTCACATCGTCAAGAAGTTGTTGGTCGCCGAGGCCAGCGACATCGCCGAGGAGTACTACATCTCCTTCCTGCTCGACCGGGCCAACCGCACCTACCTCGCGATGTGCTCCGTCGAGGGCGGCATGGAGATCGAAGAGGTGGCGGCCACGAAGCCCGACCGCCTCGCCAGGGTGCCCGTCGACGCCGTCAAGGGTGTGGACCTGGCGTTCGCGCGGGAGATCGCCGAGAAGGGCCACCTGCCCGCCGAGGTGCTCGACGCGGCGGCCGTGACGATCCAGAAGCTGTGGGAGGTGTTCGTCAAGGAGGACGCCACCCTGGTCGAGGTCAACCCGCTGGTGCGCACGCCCGACGATCAGATCCTGGCGCTGGACGGCAAGGTGACCCTGGACGCCAACGCCGACTTCCGCCAGCCCGGCCATACCGAGTTCGAAGACAAGGACGCCACCGATCCGCTCGAACTCAAGGCCAAGGAGCACGACCTGAACTACGTCAAGCTCGACGGGCAGGTCGGCATCATCGGTAACGGCGCCGGGCTGGTCATGTCCACGCTGGACGTCGTCGCCTACGCGGGCGAGAAGCACGGCGGCGTGAAGCCGGCCAACTTCCTCGACATCGGCGGTGGCGCGTCGGCCGAGGTGATGGCCGCCGGCCTGGACGTCATCCTCCACGACAAGCAGGTCAAGAGCGTGTTCGTCAACGTGTTCGGTGGCATCACCGCGTGTGACGCGGTGGCCACCGGCATCGTCAAGGCGTTGCAGATCCTCGGCGACGAGGCGAACAAGCCGCTGGTGGTCCGTCTCGACGGCAACAATGTCGAGGAGGGTCGCCGCATCCTGGCCGAGGCCAACCACCCGTTGGTGATCGAGGTCGACACGATGGACGAAGCCGCCGACAAGGCCGCTGAGTTGGCCGCGAGCGCCTGAAAGGACTTACACCGATGTCTATTTTTCTGAACAAGGACTCCAAGGTCATCGTCCAGGGCATCACCGGCGGCGAGGGCACCAAGCACACCGCGCTGATGCTCAAGGCCGGCACCCAGGTGGTCGGCGGTGTCAACGCCCGCAAGGCCGGCACCACCGTGTCCCATGTCGCGAAAGATGGTTCGGCCGTTGAACTTCCGGTGTACGGAAGTGTCGCGGAGGCGATCAAGGAGACCGGCGCCGACGTGTCGATCGCCTTCGTTCCGCCGCCGTTCGCCAAGGACGCCATCATCGAGGCCATCGATGCCGAGATCGCGCTGCTGGTGGTCATCACCGAGGGAATACCGGTGCAGGACACCGCATATGCGTGGGCGTACAACGTGGACAACGGCGAGAAGACCCGCATCATCGGGCCGAACTGCCCGGGCATCATCACGCCGGGCGAGTCGCTGGTGGGCATCACGCCGGCCAACATCACCGGCAAGGGCCCGATCGGCCTGGTGTCGAAATCCGGCACGCTGACCTACCAGATGATGTACGAGTTGCGCGATCTCGGCTTCTCCACCGCCATCGGCATCGGCGGCGACCCGGTCATCGGCACCACCCACATCGACGCCATCGAGGCGTTCGAGAAGGATCCCGAGACCAAGGTGATCGTGATGATCGGCGAGATCGGCGGCGACGCCGAGGAGCGCGCGGCCGACTACATCAAGGCCAACGTCTCCAAGCCGGTCGTCGGCTACGTCGCCGGCTTCACCGCGCCGGAGGGCAAGACCATGGGCCACGCCGGCGCCATCGTGTCGGGCTCGTCGGGCACCGCGGCCGCCAAGAAGGAGGCGCTGGAGGCCGCCGGGGTGAAGGTCGGCAAGACGCCGTCGGAAACGGCCAAGCTGGCCCGGGAGATCCTCGAGAAGCTGTAGCCGGTTCGGGGGATTCCCCCCTCCCCCCGCGAGCGTGCGTGTCGTCCCGCCGACACGCCGCCGCGGGCGAACCTTTGCGCACGCTCGACAATCGGCGCCAGGGCGGTTCTTGCTCTGGCGCTGATTTCGTTGCTGAGCCAGTGGAGATTAGCCTGACGAACTAACTGGTGGCGGTAATCGCCGAGCGTGCGAAAAAGCCCGGCGTTACCGGAGCGTCGGCGGACCGACACGCACGTTCGCGTAGACGAGGGAGGCTTCGACATGTCGGTGGATCCGCGGACGCCGGTGGTCGTCGGCGTGGGTCAGTTCACCGAGCGCCTCGAGGATCCCGGCTACCGCGGGATGTCCTCGGTGGAACTGGCCACCGCCGCCGCCCGGGCTGCGCTCGCCGACACCGAGGTCGATGCGGCGACGGTCGCCCGAGCGATCGACACCTTCGTCGGCTTGCGTCAGTTCGAGATCTGCGCGCCGTTCGGCAAGCCGCCGCTGGGCGCCTCCGACAACTACCTCCGTTCGGTGGCCGGGCGCATCGGCGCCGACCCGGCCCGCGCGGTGCTCGAACCCCTCGGCGGGCACGGCCCGCAGAAACTGCTCACCGAGTTCGCCGGCCGGATCGCCGCCGGCGAATCCCAGGCGGTGCTGCTGCTCGGCTCGGAAAACGGTTCCACGCTGCGCTACTTCAAGAACCGTGACACCAAACCCGACCACTCCGAACACGTCGGCGGTCAACTGGAAGACCGCGGATACGGATTCGAGCAGTACATCGACGAGATCACCGTGACCCACGGAATGACCGGCGCCCCGGTGCAATACGGAATTCTGGAGAACGCCCGCCGCGGACGGCTCGGGATCGGGGTAGCCGAGTACCGCCGGCGAATGGCCGAGTTGTTCGCACCGTTCTCGAAAGTGGCTGCCAAGAACCCGTTTTCGTCATCGCCGGTGGAGCGCTCGGTTGACGAGATCGCCACCGTCACCGACGACAACCGGATGATCTGCGACCCGTATCCGCGGCTGCTGGTGGCCCGCGACCAGGTGAACCAGGGCGCGGCCGCCCTGCTCATGTCGGTGGCCGCCGCGCGTGAACTCGGTGTGCCCGAAGACAAGTGGGTGTATCTGCACGGACACGCCGACCTGGTCGAGCAGACCTTCCTGGACCGCGCCGACCCCGGACGAAGTCCGGCAACCGCGCTGGCGGCGCAGGAGGCGCTGCGGGTGGCCGCGCTCGGTATCGGCGATATCGCCACCTTCGACCTCTACAGCTGCTTCCCGTTCCCGGTGTTCGCGTTCTGCGATGTCACCGGACTGGCCACCGACGATCCGCGCGGCCTGACCCTGACCGGAGGGCTGCCGTACTTCGGCGGTCCGGGCAACAGCTACTCGCTGCACGGCATCGCCGAGACGGTGAACGAAATGCGTTACCGGCAAGGAGAATTCGGGCTCGTCGGCGCCAACGGCGGCGTCATGAGCAAGTACTCGATCGGTATCTATTCGACGACGCCGGCGTCGTGGCGCGCCGATCGAAGCGTGGAACTACAGCAGGAAGTCACGGCCCTGCCGAAGGTCCCGACGGTTCGCCACCACGACGGCGGCGGCATCATCGAGACCTATTCGGTCCGCTATGACTGGCCGGTGCCGACCGGCATCATCGTCGGCCGTCGCGACGACGCGGCGCGGTTCATGGCCACCACCACGGATCCGGGGTTGATGGTGGTCATGACCGGTGGAGATCCACTGGGGCAACGTATTTCGGTGAAATCCGTCGATGGGGTGAATCAGGCGGCGCTGGCCTGACAGCGGCCGCGAGGGTGCGCAGAAGCACGCCGGTGACGGCATGTTGGCGGACCGACACGCACGCTCGGCAATTCGAGGTGTCTGCTCAGGAACGCGTGGGCCGCCTCGGAACCGGTGCGGAGATCGCCGCAATGTCCGTGGTGCTGGCTTCGCCGCTGGCCTCGTACGTGACCGGAGCCCGCGTCGTCGTCGACGGCGGCCTCGGATTGGGCGGACTGGGTGCCATCAGCCGTTCGGTCACCCAGGCCGTGTACACGACCGACGGAAGGTAGACCCGTGACGAGAACCGTCTTCGATACCGACCACGACTATTGCGACAGTCCCCCAGGTCGGTGAGTTTGCCGGCGAGGCGTTCGACGTGGGTGGCGATGTCGTCGGGGGATTTGTCGGGTAGGCCGAAGAGGACTTCGGTGACGCCGAGGTTTTTCCAGTGGGCGAGTTTGTCGTGATCCCGCGATCACTGGTGAACAGCACAAGCCCGGACTCCGTGACCCGAATTCGAACGTGTTCTAGTCGGCAGCACAAGCGCCGTTACGAGTAGCCCACCCGGCCGGACGCGTAGCCCGTTACGCACGACACAGCACCGCCCCGTGCGCGACCGTCACTGTCATGACCGCGACGCAGAAGGCCGGGCCCAAACTTCGCGAATGGATCCGGCGTTATCTCCCCAACGAAGTGGCAAGCACCGTCGCCGAATTGGCGTCGGCGGGCGTCGTCTACTCGGCAACCGGGTCCTGGGCGGCGGCGGCGGTGGTCGCCACGGTCTTCGCGTCCGTCGGCTACTACGCGACCGCGTACGTCAACGCCGTGCGGTGGTCGTTCGGCGATCACGGCTTCGGTCGGGCCAACGTCCTCGCGCTGCGCAGTGTCACCGTCGAATTCGGGCCGGTGGAGGTGGTCGACAGCCTGGCCATCCGCCCCGTCGCGCTCTACCTGGGCCCGGTGCTGACCGGCAACGCAGTGCTTGGCCTGATCGTCGGCAAGCTCGTGGCCGATGCCGGCTTCTACGGATGCGCCGTCGTCAGCTACGAGAAGTTCCGAAACCTGTTGGCCGTCAAGCACACCGACCGAAAGGAGGCACCCGATGAATCCCTTGCTGCGGTCGCGGATCGTTGAACGACTCCGCTCGGAGGCGGCCGGCCAGAACTGGCGGGATCTGGTTGCCCAGCACGGTACCCCACTGATGATTCTGGATCCGGAGAAGGTGGCCGAACGG